>Ga0209382_10005901_pt1 | contig 15821 bp, 15 predicted proteins | sample SoiMetdeltSBSDD5_FD_187599 | JGI IMG/M metagenome (GOLD analysis project Ga0209382, IMG submission 187599) | Bulk soil microbial communities from a Populus tree surrounding site in Tennessee, USA - Soil MetaG P. deltoides SBSDD5 (SPAdes) (version 2) | ecosystem: Environmental > Terrestrial >...
CGCCACCGCCGCGGTCGTCGCGGTCGCCGTTCCGGCGTCGGCATCGGCCCCGACGGATCGCGCCGCCAAGCCCACCCCCGCCGCGCCCTCGCTCGCGGTGACGCCCAGCCTGAACGCGACGATCAGGTTGAGCAACTGTTCCGCCTCGTTGGTGCGCTTTCCGACCTCTGTGGACACCGACCGGGCGATGATGCTGACCAACGGCCACTGCTTCGAGGGCGGCTTCATCCCCGCGGGCCAGTTCATCACCAACCGGGCCAGCACCCGGTCCGGGACCCTGCTCAACGGCTCGGGCACGGCGGTGGCCACGGTCCGCGCCGACCTGGTCATGTACGCGACGATGACCGGCACCGACGTCACGCTCTACCGGCTCAACCAGACCATCGCGACGATCCGGAACAACACCGGGATCAGCCCGCTGACCATCTCGGCCTCCCACCCGCCGAGCGGCATCAGCATGTTCATCCCGTCCGGGTTCCACTCCCGCATCTGGAACTGCAGCATCAACGGCTTCGCGGCGACCGTACGCGAAGCCACGTGGACCTGGCAGGACTCGCTCCGCTACAGCATCCCGTGCGACATCATCGGCGGCACGTCGGGATCGCCGGTCGTGAACACCGCCACGGGTGAGGTCATCGGCGCCAACAACACCATCAACGAGAACGGCCAGATGTGCACCCTGAACAACCCGTGCGAGGTGCTGCCGAACGGCCAGACGACGGCCACCCAGGGCCAGGGCTACGCCCAGGAGACGTACTGGTTCAACACCTGCCTGTCGCCCACCCGCACGATCGACCTGACCGTTCCCGGCTGCCTGCTCTTCGGCGCGACCGGCGGGGGCGGGACGACCATCTACAGCGACACGTTCGAGACCGCCACCGGCTGGACGACCAACCCGAACGGCACCGACACCGCCACCACCGGCCAGTGGGTGCGCGGTGACCCGGCCGGCACGACCTCCGGCGGCGTCACGCTGCAGCTCGGCACCACCGTCAGCGGCACCAACGACCTGGTGACCGGCGCGCCCGCCGGGTCCAGCGCGGGTGCGAACGACATCGATGGCGGCACCACGACCATCCAGTCGCCGCCGATCACGCTGCCGTCCAGCGGCACGCTGACGTTGCGGTTCTCGTGGTACCTGGCGCACCTGAACAACTCCAGCAGCGCGGACTTCTTCCGCGTCGTGGTCGTCGGGTCAACCACCAGCACCGTGTTCAACCAGGCCGGGTCGGCGACGAACCGGGCCGGTGCGTGGGCGACCGCCTCGGCCAGCCTGTCCGGCTTCGCCGGCCAGACGGTCCGGATCCGGATCGAGGCCGCCGACGCCGCCACCGGCAGCCTCGTCGAGGCCGGCGTCGACAACGTGAGCATCACCCAGCAGTAACAGGGTTTCTCGACGCTTGCGAGAGAAACCGGCGTAACTGCTCGGGAGTACGCCGTCCCGCAAAGTGCGGGGCGGCGTACTCATTGACCCCCAAGGGCATCGACGTGCGGGAAAGCGACCTCAGGGGTAACTTCGCAACACATGCGACATGAAGAGGTTCCGGTCCTGATCGTCGGCGGCAGCCTGGTGGGCCTGTCGACCTCACTCTTCCTGGCTCAACACGATGTGCCGCATCTGGTGGTGGAACGCCATCGCGGCACGTCGATCCATCCCCGGGCGGCGTTCGTGATGCAGCGAACGGTTGAGCTCTTCCGCGGGGCGGGGATCGAGGAGGAGGTCCTGGCGGCCGCGCGACGCGAGTTCGTCCAGAACGGCGCCATCGTGGCGGTCGAGTCGTTGGGCGGCAAGGAACTGCAGTACTTCTTCCGGAACATCAACGACGGGGTGGAGCAGCTCAGCCCGTCCCCTCGGATCTTCGTCACCCAGATCGGGCTCGAGCCGGTGCTGCGCGACCGCGCCGCCCAACTGGGGGCCCGGCTGCGGTACTCCTCCGAGGTCGCGTGGCTGGAGGCCGACGAGCGCGAGGTCACGGCGTTGGTGCGGGACCGCGACGGCGGCGAGGAGTGTACGGTCCACGCGCAGTACGTGGTGGCCGCCGACGGGGCCCACAGCCCGGCGCGCCAGCAGCTGGGGATCGAGATGCAGGGCCACGGCTCGTTCTCCGACAGCATCACCATCTACTTCCGCGCCGACGTGCGGCCTCTCCTCGGCGACCGGAACCTCAGCGTCATCTACGTGGTGAGCCCCCGGCTGCAGGGCTTCTTCCGGTTCTCCTTCGACGGCCAGTCGGGTTTCCTCGTCGTCAACTCGGCGCTGGACGACGACGGCCAGCGCACGACGACGGTCGGCGCATCGGCCACCAACGAGAAGTGCGTTCAGTACGTGCGGGAGGCGCTCGGCGCGCCGGACCTGCCGGTCGAGATCGAGGACGTGCAGCGGTGGAACGCGGCCGCCGAGTGGGCGCAGCGCCTGCGATCGGGTCGGGTGATGCTGGCCGGTGACTCGGCGCACGTCATGCCGCCGACCGGCGGGTACGGCGGCAACACCGGGGTTCAGGACGCGCACAACCTCGCCTGGAAGCTGGCCTACGTGCTCGGCGGGCGGGCCGGCGACGACCTGCTCGACACCTACGAGGAGGAGCGGCTGCCGGTCGCCCGCATGACCGTCGAGCAGGCCTACACCCGCTATGTGACCCGACTCGACCCCGCACTGGGCACCGACGGACTCGACCCGGTGATTGACGACGCCGCGATCGACCTCGGCTACCGCTACCGCTCTCGCTTGTTCACGGTGGACGGTCCTGACGACGGCGCGCAATGGGAGGACCCGCATTCACCGAGCGGCCGACCGGGGGTCCGGGCACCGCACGTTCCCGTACGGCGCAACGGGAGTGAACTGTCCACTCTCGACCTGGTCGGGCGCAACTTCCTCCTGCTCTCCGGCTCAAGCGGGTGGGTCCAGGCCGGAACGAGCGCCGCCGAACGGCTCGGCGTCCCGCTCGACGTGTGGCGCGTGGGCCCGGACGCAGATGTGCAGGATTTCGACGACCAGTTCGTCAAGGCGTATGGCATCGGTCCGGACGGCGCTGTGCTGATCCGGCCCGACGGTTTCGTCGCGTGGCGCAGCGGCGGTGACGTGGACGACGACTCCGGTCGGCCGGTCGGCGAGGCGCTCGCCCGCTCGGTCGGTCGCACCCGCATCTGACCGGCTTGGTCGTTACGGAGGTTGGCCGGGCCCCGGGGTGGCGCACCCAGTAGGCTCGGCGTCATGAGGAAGATCACCGCGGGCCTGTTCATCTCCCTCGACGGCGTCGTCGAGGCGCCTGACCAGTGGCACTTTCCCTACTTCAACGACGAGATGGGGGCCGCCGTCGACGCGACCTTCAGCGCGTGCGACACCATGCTGTTCGGCCGCAAGACCTACGACAGCTTCGCCGGAGCGTGGCCGGGGCGGGAGGCGGCCGGCGGCGAGGACGCCGACTTCGCGAAGAAACTCGGTGATGCTCGGAAGATCGTCGTGTCGAGCCAGCCGCTCGAATTCACCTGGCGCAACTCCGAGCAGCTGCAGGGTGACCTGGTCGAGGCCGTGACCGCGTTGAAGAACGAACCCGGTGAAGCCACCATCGGCACCAGCGGTTCGGTCTCCGTCGTCCGGCAACTGCTGGCCGCGGGTCTGGTGGACGAGCTTCACCTGCTGGTGCATCCCATCGCCATGCGCAAGGGCATGCGGCTCTTCGACGAGGGCGAGCCCCCGATCCCGCTACGGCTCGTGTCGTCGCAGACGTTCCAGACCGGTGTGCTGAACCTGGTCTACGCCCCCGCGGAGTCGCCGGGCGACACCGCCTACGACGACATCAAGGGCCACCTGCCCCAGCCCGAGTAGCCGAGCCACTGTCTGGTGACGCTCATCCGGTCACGCCCGCGACCCGACGCACCACCTCATCGAGTTCGGCAACGCTGTCGCCGATCGAGGCGAACGCGAACGTCCACGTGGCATCCTCGTTCGCGATCAGACCGATCGGCCACAGGTACGCTCGCTCGGCCATCGCCACCAACGCAGAGAGGCCGTCCGGCTTGAGGTAGCTGATCCGGGCCATTTCCCGCCGCAGGAACCGCTTCAGGCCGGGCACCCGTTCAGCGACGACGGGGAGGACGGTTGACGCGTTGAACCGGAAGTTCAGGTCGATGACGAGGATCCGTCCATCGCGGGTGCTCACGATGTCCATGCCCGCGACGCCCCGGTACCCCTCGGCGTGCGCCGTCAGTGCGACGTCCTCGGCCGCCTTCAGCACATCTCGGGGGACGTCCTCGCCGTAGACGTTGCCCGTGTTCTGACCGAGCTGGTTCGTCATCTGTCGGGCCGCGCCCATGACCCGAACCTCCGTGGTCGCGAGCAGCATCGTCGCGCACCAGTTGTCGACGACATCGAGGTACTCCTCGACGACGAACGCGACCGCGGCCGGAGGTAGCGGCGTGCGCCGCAGATCCTCGGCCGCGTAGAGGAACCTGACGCCCATGCCGTTGCCCAACGAACGCGGCGTCGAATACTTCAGCACGGCCGGGAACGCGAAATTGGCGGCCGTCGCGCCGAGTTCGTCGTGCGTCAACACCTGCCGACGGGGCAGCCGGTCCGGCGTCACCCAACGGGAGAGCAGGCCTTTGTCGTTGAGCGAGACCAGCACCCTGCGCTCAACCGCGTAGGCACGCTCAAACTCCCCCTCCGCAAACGCGTGTTGAAAGCAGACGGTTCCGTCGGGTGCGTGCCGGAGGTGGTCGAGGTACTCCGCCTCGTTGCCGTAGACGAGGTCGACGCCCTTGCGTTCGACGCCGGCCGCCGCGAGCACCTCGAGTGCCTCCGGGGTCGCGACGGACTGGTGGCAGATGACCGGATCGTCGACGTACGAGAGCCCGAAGGCGGTCAGCCGGTCACACATTCCTTCGGGCAGGCCCAGCCCTTCGGGCGCGCCGAACGGGAAGCGGGCGTTGAGCGTCACCGCACGGCCCAGCATCGAACGAAGGCTTAGCAATGTCGGCTTTCGAAGTAGAACGGCTCGTAGTCGCCCTCGACGTAGACGGCGGTGAAGTCCTTCACGTGTTGGTAGACGAAGCTCTCATAGACGGTGGAGACAGCTCCGTCGGTGTCCACAATGGCCACGCCGTGCCACGGGGCGATGTCGGTCGTCGGCTGCGTGAGTCTGGGTGCGATCTGGCCCGGCTTGGGATGCAAGGTCCCCCGCAACGCGCCCGGCACCCGGTCCAGGATGATGTCCATCCGCTTGATCGTGGTGAGCATCACCATGTACTCGAAGGCGGTGCGGCGCGCGCTGTGGGACACGGCCTCGTCGATCGAGTCGAAGACGGCGTCCAGACCGGTGCGGGGGTTGCCCTGCTTCATGATCTGGATCAGCGCGGAGGCCGCGGCGGACGTGTCGGTGCCCAGCCGCATCGACCGGATGAGGTCGTCCCGGAAGAGGTACTCCGGATCGGACCACTGGGCCTCGACCTCCGCGACGACCTCACCGCGGAGGCCGTCGTACTCGGCTCGTCGCTCGTCGATGAGCGCCTGCAGGTCGAGCAGCTCGAAGTGCCGGCTGTACCCGAGCGCGTGGATCATCGACCGCAGATCCCGGGGATACTGGCGGGCCCCCTCCAGGGCATAGCCGTAGAAGGGTGCGTAGGCGATGCCGTCGAGAACGATCACCCAGATCACAGAGGGCGGGTAAATCGCGGTGATGCGTTGGGCGATGAGGGCGAGGCGGGCCAGAGCGGCGGCCTCGGACAGGTCCGGGGCGACCCGGCGGTGCGTCGCGAGGTTGTGCGGCCGCCCGGGAAACGAGGGCAGAACGATCCGGACCGGTTCGCCGGCGCCGACGGCCCGACCAATCCGGTCGAGGTTGCGGGCATCCGGGTCGAAGAACTCCTCGGCCGTCGAGCGCGACAGTCGCGGTTCGAGCAGGATGCCGGCGATGCGTTCCGTGATGTCGCGGCCAGCCGGAACGTCCGGGATCGCGCCGAGTGCCAGAGACCTGGCCAATCGGTCGGTGGTGCCAAAGAACTCCCGGTAGGGTCGCTCAGCAACGGTTCTCGATTCGATCGCGGTCCACTGACTCTGCGACGCGATCAGGCCCTCAACGTCGGTCCTGAACTCAGGGGCCGTGAACGAGATGTACTTGAACTTCTCCACCTGGTGGGCGAGCGGGCTCAGCTGCGCTTCCGTATCCATTCGATGTCCGTCCGGCTGCTCCTCGCCGGAGAGGATACATCGATGGATCCAAGATCAGCACGTCGCCGGGGCGGCAGATCAATTGGCGATGAACTCTGCCTCGACTACTGCCCCGTGCGCCCGTCGATGCACTCGCGCAGCAGGTCGGCGTGCCCACAGTGCCGCGCGTACTCCTCAACCATGTGGATGAGGATGTCGCGGACGCTGGCCTCGCCACCCCGGGGCAGGCCCGCCATGGCCCCGAGGTCGGTCACCCCGTCAAGCCATTCGTCGGCGGCGGCAATCTGCGCCTTCCACGCGGCGAACGCCTCCTCGACGATGGCCGGGTCGGCGACCGCGCCGTTGAAGTCCAGGTCGGTGTCCTCGGGCGACCAGAACAGCCGGGGCGCGTCATGGTGGCCCTGCAGAGACCGCTGGAACCAGTTGTGCTCCACCCGCGCCATGTGCCGGATCAGACCGAGCAGGCTCATGGTGGACGGCGGAACCGACCGGGTCGCCAATTGCTCCGGCGAGAGGTCATCGCACTTCATGCCGAGGGTGATCCGGTAGTTGGACAGGTACTCGCGGATGGTCGCCAGTTCGCCGACGGGGTTGGCCTCGACCCGTGGGTCGTCTTCGGGCTTCACCCACATGCCGTCGTAGCCGACCTCGTGTGGCTCAGTCACGGGACCCACTCTTGCCGCTGGACGATAACCGGCGCAAACGGGTTAACCGACCCGGCGCGGGTGCGCGGGACCCGGCGGCCCTACGCTGTGCCCGTGACACGCGCCGACGCCCGGCCGGCCGGGTAGACCGGGTAGATGGGACTGTAGATCCGATGGGACTGCGGCTCACCGAGATCGTGGTCGACTGCCGTGATGCGGCTGCCCTCGCATCGTTCTGGGCGGCGGCGCTCGGCTACCACATCGTGTTCGCCGACGACGACCAGGTCGAGATCGGCCCATGGGAGCAGGAGCCGCCCGACCTTGCCGAGCAGATGCGACGGGCACCCGGCGTCCCGACGATCGTCTTCGTCGTCGTGCCCGAGGGCAAGACCGTCAAGAACCGCCTGCACGTGGACGTGCGGCCGGAGGACGACTTCGACGCCGAGGTGCAGCGACTGCTCGACCTTGGTGCGCGGCGGGCCGACATCGGCCAGGGATCGGTACCGTGGGCCGTCCTGGCCGATCCCGAGGGCAACGAGTTCTGCGTCCTGGGTCCCCTCAAGCCCTCGGAGTGATGTCAGCCGCCGAGGTCGGACTGGATGTCCAGCAGCAGATCGAGCAGCCCGGCCGCCGCCTGGCCAACATGGTGGTTTGACCCGAGCCCGAAGTCGATGTGCGTGAGGAACGGGCCAGAGCCGGTGGCCGAGAACGACGCCGTCGGGAACCGGCGGTAGCTGAACTCGGCCGCGACGTCGCCGTCGATGAGGACAAGCGCGGTGGTCGTGAAGAGCGCGGCGCCGCCGGTCGGGAACTCGATCACACCCAACGTGGGAGAGGCGGGCGAGTAACCGGACCGGCTCCGGGCCGCCCGATCGGCGGGTGTTCCCGGACCCAGCTGAACTCCGAGCCTCACGGCGTGCTCGCGCAAGGCCGCCCGGACGATCTCCTCGGGTGGCCCGGTCGGCGGGGCACCCCGGTCACCTCCGGGCCCTACGATCGCCAACCGGTCGCCCGGTCGAACGATTGCGCCAGAGGCCGCGGTCATCTCCAGGACGATCCCGTCCACGGGCGCGAACACCGCGGCCTCCTCATCGAGGTTCGCGTCGAGGAAAAGATCCGCGAGTGCCTCGCCTCGCTCCACCGCCTGGCCCGTGCGTACATACCAGCGGCCCACCGTGACGACGTCGTCGCCGACGTCCGAGGGCACCCGCACGTCCACCGCCGCCGGCGGCGCGGACACGGGCACCGGAGCGGGGGCCAGCACCGGGGCGGGGGCCGTCGGGGCCGGGCCATCTGACAGCCGGGCGATGATCCGGATCGTGCGAGCCTCGCCGGTTCGGTCATTGTGGACGATGATGTTCGCCCGTCCGGTGTCCACGCCCGGCGCGAGGTCGACCTCCAGGTACGCCCCGGCCGGACGCAGCGTGACCCAGTCGGCGCTCGTCTCGGCCCGCCACGGCGCGGGTGAGCCGTCCGGTCCCGTCGCCGTCACGTAGACGCGCTCGGTCGGGAGTCGCTCGCCCGGCCGGACGTCACCCACGTCGATGAGCGCCTCCGAAACCAGAAGGCCCCCCGTCACCGCCGGGATGGGCGCGAACGTGCGGGCCAACGGGATGTCGCCCTCCCCGTCGAATCGCCGCTGCGGGAGGATCGGTCCCTCCTCGGACATGCGGCGATGCACGTACCGGTACAGGTCGGAGAGGGTGATGTGCTCGGAGCCGACGGGCCGAGCCTCGCCCCGCAGGCCGCGCAGCAGGTGCCCGGTGAACCGGCTCAGTCCGGTCGCGTGCTCGGCGTCGGGAGCGCGGTCGCGGGAACGGCTGGCCGCCAGTACGAACCGGCCCTTGCCGGCGAGGTCGGCCGCGAACTCGCCCGACTTGAACGCGCCCGCGTGGCAGCAGTCCAGCACGATGACGATCGCGGCGGCCGCGCACGACCGCATCATGCGGTTGATGGTCTCGGCCGAGACCGTGCTCGCGAGCCTCCGGTCGGTGCGCGCGTTGCGACCGCACAGCAGCAGCGAGCCGTCATCGGCGGTGAGACCATGGCCGCTGTAGTACACCAGCAGCACGTCGGTCCGCGTCGCGTCACCGAAGAACTGCTCCAGCTCCGCGGTGATCTCGTGAGAGGCTCGCTCGGTGAGCGCGGTGACGTCGGCCGGCGCGAACAACCCCGTCCCGGGGTCGGCGAGCAGCTCGGCGAGGCGGGACACGTCGTTGAGCGGACCCTTGAGGTCCGGCAGGTTGGCCGGATCTTCCGGGTAGTGCCAGTTGCCGATCAGCAGCGCCCGGTGTCGGCGTGCCGGACCGTCGTTGGCCATGTCGCCATTGTCGGCGCGCCGGACTCCGATCCAAATCGGACGTTCGGCCGCCGACCATCCGGTCAGGACTCATGGACGTTGGGCCCCAGCTCCACCGAACCGAGCGCGGGCTTGAGGTCGGTGAGCCAGATCGCGGCGGGGTCGGCGTGGGCGAAGAAGGGCCGGCCGACGAGATCTGGATCGCGGGCTTGGAGGTAGCGGAGCACAAACACGCGTTCGTTGGCGACGGTCGCGATGCCGTCGATGCACACCTTGCCGGCCGTCGCCGACATCACCGGTCCCCGGACCGTGCGTTCCAGACCGCCCACCTGCGCGTAGGCGTCCCGGAAGATCTGGTAGGCGCGTTCGAGCGGGACGGCGAAGAAGTTCTGCGGGCCGGTGTCCCGTTCGACGAACATGTAGTAGGGGACCACGCCCGCGCGGGACAGCTTTCGCCACATCTGCGCCCATAGCGCGGGGGCATCGTTGATCCCCCGGATCAGCGGCGCCTGACACCGCAGGACGGCCCCGGTCCCGCGGATGCGGGCCAACGCCTCGTGCACGATCGGCGGTTCCACCTCGCGCGGGTGCGAGAAGTGCGTCATGACGGCCAGCTGCTTGCCGGCCCTCCTGACCCGCTCGAAGAGTCGGAGCAGCTGGTCGGCATCGCGATCGGTCACGAAGCGGTAGGGCCAATAGGAGATGGCCTTCGTGCTGATCCGGACGGCCTCGACGCTCCCGACCGCCAGCAGCGGCTCGACGTAGCGGGCCAGGACGCTCGCGCTCATGATGAGCGGGTCGCCGCCCGTGAGCAGCACATCGGAAACCTCCGGGTGCGCCCGCAGGTAGGCCGTCACCGACGCGGTGTCACTCGTCGCGATCTTGAGGTCGGGCTCGCCGACAAACTGCGGCCACCGGAAGCAGTACTGGCAGTACGCGTGACAGGTCTGGCCGGGGCGGGGGAACACCAGCAGCGTCTGCGCGTACTTGTGCTGCAGGCCCGGAAGCCGCCGACCGTCCAGGACCGGCTCGTTGAGTTCGACCTGACCGGCCGGGTGTGGGTTCAGCCGGGCCCTGATCTCGTTCGCGGCCGCGCGGACCTCGGCCGCCGCACCCCCCGCCCGGAGCAGCCGACTCACCCAGCCCAGGTCGGCCGCCGAGAGCATGCCGGGCTGCGGAAAGGTCAGTCGAAAGATGGGATCTTCGAGGGCTGCGCTCCAGTCGATCAGTTCGTCGACGACGTAGGCATTGGTCCGAAAGGGAAGCACCGCCGCCACCGCGCGGTGTGCCAGCCTCTGCTCCGCGTCGATGCCTCCTCGCCGGAGCAGCGAGTCGAGCTGATCAGGACCCAAGGCGCTATATGTCCGGGTTATGATGACCCCTCCGTGGAGGCTCCGCCGACGGCATCAGCCGGACGAACACCCGCTCCAACCGTTCGTATTTCTCCTGGTAGTGCGCGACTACTGACGAGTGTAGATCCGACTCGCCAGTCAGAACCTCGAGCTCGTAGCTGACGGTCGGGTGGTGGTCGAGCCTCGCGCTCAGCCCGCCGTCGCGAGCGAGGGCCAGCTCCGCCATGACCTGCCCGTCGGCGACGAAGTACTCCTCGGAGAGCCGCACGAACGGCGACGCGTACTGCCGATCGGGGCGACGGCCGCCGATGATCGTGAACGCCAACGTGACGAAGCTGCTGAGCGGGGTGCCATGGTGCCAGAGGTCGTCGAACCGTTCCCCGACGAACGTCCCCAGTGGCGAGTTGGTGATGATCTCCAGCTGGACGGTGTCCCCCGACAGGCGCCCGATCGGCAGGAACGAGACCAGCGCCCGGTCATCCCACCGGTACAGCGTGACGCCGGCGGACGCGCTGTAGAGGCGCACCTCGAACCGGCCGCGGATCTTGTCGTCAAGCTCGCGCGTGAAGCGGTCCAGGACCTTCAGGTTCCGCAGCACCTCACGGCGGACGTCGGCCTGCCGGTCCATCGTGTCATCGGCCGGGCGCAGACCGGCGAGCTCCGAAGAGCGCTGCACGGCCGCGAGCGAGTCCGGGTCGATCAAGAGGATCTTCACGTACGCGTGACGACCGAGCGCGTCCCGTACGGCCCGAAAGAACCGGACCGTGCCCGGCCGGTCGAGCAGGCCCGTGAACGTGTCCAGCACCCGCACGTCCGAGGTGGCGTGCATGACCTGGTCGGTGAACCAGTCGTAGTCCAGTCGTCGGTGCTCGCGGACCCGTCCGTGCTGGGCCCGCGTGATGAGCGGGCTGATGACGAAGATGACGACGAGGGCGCCGATGAGGTCGGCGCCCAGGTTGAGCGCAAGGTTGCGGGTGTAGTCCGACAATCCGAACGCCCGCCAGAGCAGGAGGCTAGCGAGCGCCACGATCAGGGCGAGGGCGAGCAGTACCTTGGGGCGCAGGCGCGCCTCGATCCATTTTCGGACACCTCGAAGATCTCGACCAAGGTCCATCGCCTGCCGCCACCCGCGTCCTCGTCCGAGCGTCCGATGACCCGAACGCAGCGCTGATCTTACATTTTGTGATGACTGACGGCGAGTGAGGACGTGGTTACTTCCTCGAAGGCGGCGGCGAACAGGGGCAGCCACCCAGATCCACATTGGACAGATGACGCACCGAGCCCAGAACTGCCGCACCCACCCGTCGTTCAGTCGAGCCAGCGGGCCTCGTCCCCCACGCGGACCCGACCGGGTACCTCGACCGCGGCGTACACGCCGAAGGTGTTTCCGAGTTCGCGCGCGACCCACCGCAGGACCGCGCGGTCATGCGGAACGGTCGGGGTCTCCTTGGTGATCGTCACGCACCGCTCGCACCCCTCGGTGAAGCGCACATGCAGCGCGCCGATGGCCATGCGGCGGCCGATCCACCGGTGCTCCGGATAGGCCTGGTCGACGACCCCGTCCAACACCAGGTTGGGCCGGAACCTGGTGGCGTCTATCGCGCTGTCCGGCAACGCCGAGCCCAAGCTGGCCAGCGAGGTCGTGGTCAGGACGTGCACCGCGGCGTCCGGTCGGTCCGGCCGGTGCGCGACCAGCTTGACCTCGGCGGCGACCGCGGCGCTGAGCCGGCCGGACGCATCGGGCGCGTCGGAGCGGAACCGCCCGCCGTCGGGTTGGATCAGCTCGGCCACCCCCGCGTCGATGGTGACGGCCCGAACCGTCACGAGCGCCGGAATGGCCCCGGCCCACGTAACCTCGTCCCGCTCGTCGTGGACGGCGAGGAACCGGTCGCCCACGACCCCGAGCACGCCGACCGTCGCGGCGGTCAGCGACTCGCCGCCGAGGGACTTCACCGGATACCGCCACAGCTGGTCGACCCACATGTGTCCCCCCGGAACGCGGCGAAACCCGTCCGGCGATCGTAGCGGCCAAGCGCATTCCGTGCCGCGGAGCTCCGCGCCGAGCGGCGGCTCCGCATAGGGTTGCTCGTGACTTTGCCTCCGGACAGCCACGTGCACAGCGAGTGGTCTTGGGACGCTCCGCTGGGCTCGATGGAGCGTTCCTGCGCCCGGGCATACGACCTCGGGCTGCCGGCGATCGCGTTCACCGAGCATCTCGACCACACGGTTTGGACCCTCGTGGGCGACGGCCTCGAGTCAGACGAGCACCTCGCGGCCGTGGCCACGCCGGACGGTCGGGTGATCCCACCGGCGTTCGACGTGTCCGGGTACCTGGAGGCGGTCGAGAGGTGCCGCGAGCGGTTCCCGAGTATGCGGATCCTGAGCGGCCTGGAGATCGGAGAACCTCATTGGCACGCCGCTGCCGCCGCGGACGTGCTCGGCCGTGGCCGGTTCGATCGCGTGCTCGGCTCCCTGCACTGCCTCCCCGACGGGAACGAGTTCGCCGAGCCACCGGGCCTTTACCGGCACCGCGAGGCGGCTGAGGTCATTCGGCAGTACCTGGCCGAGGTCGCCACGCTCGTGACCGAGAGCGACGCGTTCTCGGTGCTGGCCCACATCGACTATCCGGTCCGCTACTGGCCGGCGCATGCGAGACCGTTCGATCCGTACGCGTTCGAGGATGATTTCCGTCACGCGCTACGGCTCCTGGCCGGCAGCGGTCGGGCGCTGGAGGTCAACACCCGCATCCCGTTGCACCCGGAGATCGTTCGCTGGTGGCGCGAGGAGGACGGATCGGCCATCACCTTCGGCAGCGACGCTCACGAACCCGCCGCCGTCGCCGGAGGGTTCGCCGAAGCTGCGGCCATGGTTGAGGCCCACGGCTTCCGGCCGGGACGACACCCCTACGACGTCTGGACGCGTCCGGCCTGAGGCACCGCGCCGGGATCAGCGCTTGTGCAGCACAACCACTGGAATCCGGCGGGTGGTCTTCTTCGCGTACCCGTCATAGCCCTTGTACATGTCGGCCATCGACCGCCACAAGCGCTCGCGCTCCTCACCGGTCATCTCCACGGCCGTGACCGCGTTGGTCTGGCGACCGACCTGCACCGACGCGTCCGGATGCGCCCGCAGGTTGAGCCACCAGGCGGGATGTCGGCGACTGCCACCGTTGGACGCGATGATCACCCACCTGTCGCGGTCGACCTGGTACATCAGCGGCACCGTCCACGACCGCCCTGACTTCCGCCCGGTCGTCGTCAGCAACAGCACCGGGGCGCCGAACATCTTGCCGCCGATCCTCCCGCCGCTGCGCCGGTACACCCACACGGCCGTCCGCAGAAACCCTCGCGCGAACGCCCTACCTAAACCGCCGGTTCGTTTCGCCATGGCTCACATCTATCAGATGTCGAACCCGATGGCTGGTCGAGAGCGAGGTGTCGGGCCATGGTGTCGCCCGCATCCAGTGCCCGTGGGGATGCAACCGACCCTAACGCCGGGTGAATTGGGGCGTGCGGTGGTGGGCCGAGGTGAGTGCGGCGACGCCGGGGACGGGCTGCGGGGTCGGCTCGCAGAACGCGTCGGGACCGTCGCCGGGGCGGCGGACGGGCAGCGTTCCGTCGGCCAGGTACGCCGCGATCGTGTCGTCCACACAGGCGTTGCCGAACAGCGTGGAGGTCTCGCCGACCAGCAGCACGCTGCCCACCCGTCGACCGTCCACCCGCACCGGAGTGCTCGGCGGCGCCGGCCAGAATAGGCAGGGCGGCGTACCCGTTATCGGCGAGTCCCCTGCTTCTCATCTCATTGCCCCCAAATATCGACAAGACAACTCTCCGGGACATCTACGCCCGGTGATGCTCCCCCCGACGTCGCATCGAGTGGAAGGGGTCACGCGATTTCTTGCGCGAATCTGGGGGTTAGCCACGGCGGGCGGCCGTCGTCGTGCACGCTAATCATCTGACGCATTCCCCGCCCCGATTCGATCGGGCCGTCCGGCCACGCGATCGGCGGGTTCGTGGTAAGCCAGGAATTAACGGGGGGAAGCTTGAGGCACGTCCAGCTCGGTGCGGCATCCGGTCTCGCGGGTTCATGACCAGCGGGTCTTCAATGCGAGCGGCCGACTAACGGGTACACCGCAATCCCAACAGGACGATGCCTGCGCGATGGTGACGTGCGCTCCTGCACCTCCTGCCGAAACGCTGAGCGGGCCGGGTATGCCGAAGCCGGCCCCACCGTCAGAAAGGAGCAGGGAATGGTTAGGCGTGTGATGACTGTCTTCGCCGCCGCGGCCGTGATTCTGCTCGGAGTCACCAGCACCGCGTACGCATCAAGCGTTCATCTCAAGGGCGGCAAGAATGCCGAGCCCGCATACGTCGACAACGGCCTCACCCTCGCCGCCAGCGGAGAGCTGGCCGGCCTGGGCAATGCTGACGTATTGGTGAGCATCACGGCGACCGCCAACCCGGTCGCGACCTGTCAGAACCCGGGCAGCGGGCAACATTTCCCGCCCGGGCAGAACCCGGCGCCGGTGACCGTCACCGGCAGCGTGAGCATTCCGGAAGACGAGATCAAGAACGGGAACACCCCGTTCTCGGTGGTCACCAACCCACCGGCGACTCCGGTCGCCGGTGCGCCGGACTGCCCCAACTCGAGCTGGACCGAAGAGATCATTGACATGCAGTTCACCGCCGCCGTCATCACGGTGGAGCAGCCTCCAGGCACCGTCGTCCTGACGGTGACCTGCAGCATCGACCCGCCATCGTCCAACGGGGCGATCCCGGGCCGCAACGTCAGCTGCACCAGTAGCTGATGGAGAAGAGGCCGGGGCCGCGCACGAGCGCGACCCCGGCCGACCATGTCAGCCCGTCGCCGATGCCGTCGCGGACAACCGCTGCGGCTAAACGGGAGGACCGCCATTGCATTGGAAGGGTCCGATCGTCCCCTCGTCGAAGGCGCCGATGGCGTCGGTGAGCACGACACGTTCCGCCCCGCCGTCCTGACCGGTCCCCTGAAGATCGCCGTCTGCGGTACAAACGCGCAATCTGACTACACATCTGTACCGCATACAGCGATCTTCACGCGCGTGCTACGGGTAGGCCACCAGGTACACCGTCTGGGTGGTCGAGTTGGCCGGCCCGCCCGTGTTGTTGATGACACGGTTGATCGTTCCCTGTCCGCCGAGCGACACGATCACCATGTTGTGGAACAGCACGCCGGCCCGGTTGGGCACTTCGAAGCCGCGTTCGCCCACAATGGACACATCGCTGGTGAAGACGCAGTAGCTGCCCAGGCCCCATGCCTCGTGGCTGGTGACGGAGTCGGCGACCTTGTAGGCGGCATAGCCGCGGGTCGTGCCGTTCATC
>Ga0209382_10005903_pt1 | contig 15817 bp, 7 predicted proteins | sample SoiMetdeltSBSDD5_FD_187599 | JGI IMG/M metagenome (GOLD analysis project Ga0209382, IMG submission 187599) | Bulk soil microbial communities from a Populus tree surrounding site in Tennessee, USA - Soil MetaG P. deltoides SBSDD5 (SPAdes) (version 2) | ecosystem: Environmental > Terrestrial >...
AGGATCCGCGAAGTCCAACTCTCCAGATTCCTCAACCTGGCCAAGCTTGCGTCGCCACTGCTCGAAGTTGAAGAAATCAAGGAACGCTTTCGCCTCATCTAACAATCTCCGATCTCCAAGTCCGATGGCGACATGCCCCAGGAGCAGGTGCAGGCGCGGGTCCTCCATAGTCACATGTCCTACCGCCTCCAGGGCCACATCCCGCGCCAGTTCGAGGAAACCTGTACGCGCCGACTCCATGGCGTGCGTAAAGTAGAGTTCAGCACGCGCGAGTTCCGCGGACTTAATGATTGCCCAAACCCTCACAGCATCGTCCGGAACTTTGATAGACCTGCTGTCGATGAGAATTAGAGACGGACAACGTGGGCAGCGGTCAAGTGTCAACCGCTCTATACCGATTTCCTCAAGATCGCGGAGCATACGGACGAACTGTAGGGCGCTTGAATAAAGATAATGCGCGCGAGGGCCCTGGTTCAGGAGGGTACGAATATAGTCGGCCGCGCGAAACATCGTGCTGAAGACAGGAACGCACTGCGCCCCATCGTTCGGCAGGGGTAAGGTCACGACACCTCTTTCCTTGGCCAACAGCTCAGTGAAGAGGGGCGCTTCGATCGGCGGCCGCTGAACCGGATCGAGTAGCGCCCGTTCCAGCGCCTCCCGCCGAGCATTGAAAGACTGACTTTCCTCGTTCTCCCTGACTTCAGGTGGTAGGCCCCTGGTGGGAGTCGCCTTCAATGCCGAATAGTGCGGTACCTCCTTGGTCTTCTTGTAACGAAACAACCATTTAAGCATCGGCGAACTCCTGGTGAGTTATTAAAGGGCTAATTCAAACTCATTGGAAGAGCCATCCTCAGGCGAGCACATTCTGAAGATTGTGAGCCTTCGGCGGTGGGGCGCCTATTAGATGTTGATCTCCTGTAGATGCTGGTGAGACTTCGGCGAACAGATTCGACGCATAACAGAATGTCAAACCTGCTCGATACTGTTGGCGAATTCAGTTTCAACGGAAGCTTTCCCGATGCCATTTGATGACCGTATCAGGTTTGATGATGATCAGCGCGTCGCGCCAATCCTTCCAGAGCCTTGAGAGGCAGACCCAAAAGAGGCGATCCCGTCGGCGAAGTTTCGGCCGCTTGAGCGAGCGGTTGAGGACGAGAAGTTGTTGCCGGAGGACAAGGATCTCCGCTGCGAGCGATAGTCTGGAAACGAACAGAGACCGGAAAAATAGAAAGAACGCTGAGAATATGGCCATAAGAGTCGAGCGTAGTATTTCCAATGATGAGGGTGAAGGATAAAAGAATAGAATTGCTGCCTCCTCAGCTAAATGCAAGGAGAATATGGCTGGATGGACTTTTTACTAGGGACAAGGGTAAGGAAAACTGAAAACTGAAAACTGGATAGTTCAGAAGCTGATGCGGAATCCGAATTGAGCCTGAAATGGAATGCCTAATGGTTCGGAGAATCCGGTCGCGCCGAAGAAATTGACGGGTTTCTTGAAGTTTGGGCTGCCGACCGTTCCGTCAAACGAGTTGCCGAAATTCTTAGTGTTGAAGAGATTGAACGCTTCAAAAAAGAGGGCCAGATTTTTTTTCTCGCGGAGCTTGAAAAACTTCGACACCCGCAGGTTGACTTGCGCGAAACTGTCGCCGCGTTCCGTCCCGGGCGGTCGGTGGCGCTGGTCATTGCCATCACGCGTCTCGCGATCATTGAGGTTGCCATCCCGGTTAATATCTCCGCCCGCGCCTGAGCCAGGATCGGGAATGATGCTATATGGCCGGCTCGATGCTAACTGTAGAATCGGGGAGACCTGAAGACCCCGCGGGAGATCGAAGACGCCGGCAAGCACGAATCGATGCCGTTCGTCTTCGCCTGGATAACCGAAGTCGGCCTGGGCGTCGAATTTCTTGAATGGATTTTGGGGGTGGACCTCGAAGTCAGCAATCCGCCCGAACCAGGCCACCGCTCTGGATAATGTATAGTGAGCATTTAATTGAAACGAGTTCGAATAGATCTTCTTGAGCGACACATTCAACGCATCGTATCGCGAACGACCGTCGGACTGAATAACAAAAATGCTCCCGAACGGGACCGCTTGCCCGAATGCGGCAGTGATCTGACTGCTCTGCGCCTGGAATGCCGGTTCCAGCAACCTTGGCTGTAAGGGGCTCTTGCGGCTGGAGCCGACGAGCGGACCGATCCTCGGATTAACATCCAGCTCTGTGAATTCGTGTAGTCCGAGAATATGTATATAGTCGAACTCAATTGACAGATCGTTTCTGAGCCGCCGGGCAAAGCTGATATTCATTTGCTGTGTGTAAGGCGAGGTCAGATTCGGATCGATCAGGGTCCCTGTCGCAATCTCACCGAACCCTATTGGCGGATTGATGAGCGGCCTCGGGAAAACGGGGGGCGCAGTGGCCAGGCTCAGGTTGGCGGCGTCGTTGACAATGAGAGCATAGATCTCCGGGTTCGCCTGCTGTACGGCGTGCAGCGGAACATCCAAGAACGATTGGTCATAGTAGAGGCCATAACCGCCGCGAAGAACAGATCGCCCATTGCCCTTCAGATCCCAGGCAAAGCCGACCCTGGGCGAGAAATTGTTCTTGTCATTCTTGACCAACCGAGATCCGAGCGGGTGTCCGATGATCTGGAAAAGCTTGTAGACCCGGTTGTCTTTTTGATGCCCGGAGTCGACAAAGCCGATGTCCACATCATATCTGACGCCGAGGTTCAGTGTGAGCCTTCGATTTACCCTCCAGTCATCCTGGACGTACCAGGAGAACTGTTTGGCGCCGTCTCTCAAATCAAAGTGCGGATCCCCTCCGGCCAGCAAAATATTGGCGACCACGCCGACTCCTGCGACGTCAGTGGGCGAGCCGGTAATCGGGCCTGGTCGCACCTGGTTCGTGAAGAACCCCATTGGAAATTGATCCGCATTGTGAACGATCTCATCGACCGTAAAGTTGAATTCATAGATCGGCGTTGACTCGGCCGCATCAAAGCCTCCAATCGCAGGCTCAAATACAAAATCGGCCCCAAACTTAAGACCATGATTTCCTTTATTCCAGGTCAAGTCATTACGGAATTGATGCTTCCTCTGGAACGTATGTTCAGGAACGTGCTCGTTCTGGCCGACCGCGATCCCGTCCGGAAATGACAATTTCGGAAGGTTGGTCGTAGAGGCAAGATCATCATCGAAGGTCGACCACTGGTAGAGGAACTGGTTAATGACCCTTGGTTTCGCGGTCCAGATCCAAGAGCCCAGTAAGCTGTTAAGGTTGCTCCTGTGCTTGTTTCCTCCTGATGGATCAGTGAATACCGTCAGGTAACCGGCTTGATCATTGAGCGAATGGTTGTTCTGGCCCGCATAACGCAGCATTAACGAGTGATTATTCTGTAAGTATAAGTCGCCCCTCAAGAAGTACTGGGTGTCATCGAACGGCTGCTGGAGGAAGCGAGCCGCTTTATAGCCGAGCGGCTCCAACTCCTCAATCTGATTGAAAGCAAAACTCGGGATGATAGAATTTCCTCTTTCGCGCGTGTGTTCGATCGCTCCGAACCAGAAAGACTTCCCTTTGACAATCGGTCCACCCATCGATCCGCCAAACTGCTGGCGGTCGAAAGGCGACTTGATCGCGTCGTCCTTCTCAAAGAGGTTCGGGTTTGCCTCGGCGAGGAGCGCCGCCGCATTCGTGTTAAACGCATCATCACGAAAGAAACCGAAGATCGAGCCGTGAAACTCATTGGAGCCGCTTTTGGTCACGACGGAAAGGAGCGCGCCGCCCGATCTCCCATTTGACGCAGAGAATCTCTGGGTCGTGAGCGCAAATTCCTGGATCCCTTCCATGGGATAGTTCTGTAAAACGCCGCCCACATGGTTATCCTTATTATCGCCGCCGTCTGCCGTAATGTTCAGGTTCCGGCCCGTCGAGCCGCCGATTGAGAAGGTCCCGGTCCTGGCTTTGACAGGGTCGAACGACGGCTGAGGCGTCGCGCCAGGAATAAGCTGGGCCAGCGAGGCAAAGGAGCGGCCGTTGACCGGAAAATTTTCCATCTCTTTTTTACCGATAACGCCGCTGACATCGGTTCTGGTCGTCTCGATTACCGGAACGGTGTCGCTCGTTATGGTCATCTGCTCTGACACGCCGAAGGGTTTCATCTCAGGATTGAGAGTGATACGAGAGAGGACATTGACGGTCGCCAATTCCTGGATATATGGAGTGAACCCACTCCGGTTTACTACCAGACGATATTCGCCGGGAACCAATTGAGTTAATTCATAAGCCCCCCTCTCGTTAGTCGTTGTTGCCCGCGAAACACCCGTAGCCTTATTGATCGCTTTAACCTCGGCGCCGGGAATGACCGCTCCAGCCTGATCTTTTACGACACCCGTAATAACGCCAGTGTTGGCCGTCTGCGCCAGGATTGAGACATTCAGAACAAGACACGTTAGAAGGGTGACTAAAGTGGAGATTGTCGAGATAATTCCATTGGTCTTACGATTTCTCATCTAAGCCTCCCGAATTTGCAGTTTTGGTCATACTCGTAAGCTAACAAGTGCCGGCGCGATACGCCGAAGCTGATAGTTGGCGGTACGGATTGATCGACTAAGCCACTGAAAAGCGATGAGTGGTGAATGCGAGTGAGGTGTAAACGAGAGCTAAAGCATATCAGGGTAGGTACAGTGTTAACTGGAGCATGTGCAAATTAAAATTGAATGCAATCAATAGCTTGAAAGGCTGTGGGTGGAATATTCCAGGCGCGGGAAGATAAAACCCCGAAAAATCCGGAAATTCGAGGATTATCGTTTTAGGAATTACGCACGCTCTTCAATTAACCGGGGTAGACGCCGGAGCGCCTTCACCTTCACAAAAAACACCAGAAACTTCGCCGGTTTGGGGTCGCTCGCATTCTTCGAGACAACGTGGATATCACCCGCACTCGTTTGGTGACCATGGCGATGGCCGAGCAGGGCGCCGGCGGGTTCGAATAAAGGCCGCAAAAAGCATGGAAATGACGCTCGGGGGTCCGGGCAGCCGTGAAGCCGTGTCTGCTGGCAAACTTGGCGCCCTCCAGAAAGAGCCGATACTTGTCGGACGTAAAGGCGGAGTCATTACTCGAAAAGTGGAAGAGGCTGAACTCCATGACCGGTTTGGCGCCAGCCGCGCCTATTCGTCTCGCAATACTTTCATGGGATCTACACGCGTCGCACGCCTCGCAGGGCCGAGCATAGCGACTATCGACGCCGTCGCCAGTAAGAAGGCGGCGGCCAGATATATGATGGGATCCATAACGTCAAAATTGAAAACAGCGGCGCTGATTGCCTTCTCCACTGCTGAGATTGTGACCACAGTAATCGTCAGTCCGATCAACAACCCTACAATAATTGGTCGCACACCGGGTTTGAAGATGGCGCCATAAATACTTCTCTTTCCGGCGCCGAGCGCGATGCGGATTCCCACCTCTTTGAGGCGCTGGTTAACGGCGAAAGAAGTCACACCGTAAATGCCAATGACTGACAGAAAGGTGGCCATCACCCCGATCATTAGGACGAGCGATACGACTTTACTAAGATTTTCAATGTAATTGTCTATAGTCGCCTGAATCGTATCTGCTGAGACCGATAGCTCAGGATATGTAGATCGAATGATGGAAAGGACGTCGCGTGTGATCGTTGCCTCGTCGCCCGAGAAACGTAAGTACACGTGATAATAAGTGACATTCGGATTGAACGGTAAATATACAGTCGGATTATCGCTTCCCATGCGCTGGGTAAAAGAGTCGCCCGTGACGCCGACTATCTCCATGGCGGTCTCATTGGGACCTCGCAGCGTCTTGCCAATCGGATTCTCATTGGGCCAGAATTTATTGGCGAGAGTAGATGAAACCACGGCAACACATCGGGCTCTATTGCAGGGTGGATCGTTTTCTTGCAATGGACGCCCTCTCAGCATCGGAACTCGGAGCATAGAAAAGTAATCGGGCGATACTTCATTATAGACTGCCGAATACGTTCCCATATCTGGAGTCTCGACCCTGGTCATTCTGGGATTCTGGAATGGTCCTTGATTTGAGTAAGCTACGGACTGTACTCCTGGCAATGCTTCGAGGCGTTCAGTGAGAGTGCGATGATTTGAGTCAAGGTACCGCATCCCGGTCGAGTTTACGCGAGCCCAGAGCCCCACAAAGAGCACGTGACGTGGTTCAAAACCGAGATTGAAACTAACGGTATTATAGTAAGTACGGGCGCAGATCAGCACGCCCCACAGCAAGAAGAAATTCAGCGCCACCTCTGCTCCAACCAATAATCCAAACAGCCGTGAGCTTCTGTTGGCGCCGCCCGACTTGCCGGCATGGTCTTTGAGCATCTTCGACAAATCGAATTTCAGAGATTGGGCCGCGGGGAGTAATCCAGTCATAATTCCTGCCAGCAGGGTACCTAGTGTCAGGTAAACAAACGCGCGCCAATCCGGGGCCAAAGACCAAGTATCATTAAGGTCGCTTATTTGGGTACGCGAGCTAAACAACCAACGCTCCATCAAATCAGGAATGTGATATGCGATATATAGACCTCCCAAACCGGCCATTGAGGTCAGTAGAAAGGTCTCGATCAGTAACATTCGGATCAATCGCACCCGCCCGACCCCGAGCGCCAGACGAATGGCGATCTCCTGTCGTCGCGCGGTGGCCCTGGCGAGCAACAGCGTTGAGATGTTTGTGCATACGATCATGACGAAGAAAGTGAGCGCTCCGGTCATGAGGATTACGGCTGCGATCACCCCGGATCGATCTCCTGGGGTTTGGACCGGAGAACCGTCTGTAACAGTGATTGTCGTCTTTCGCCCCGGATGAAGCCGATCCTGCTGACCGGCAAGCAACTTGAGTTCTTCGGTAACATTTTGGCGCGAGAACCCCGGACGTAGGCGGCCTGCCACGCTCAGCCAAGGCGTCTCACCCGGGCTCAGAAAGTATTCCCTATGCTTCAGATAGGGATCGAGTGTATACGGGAACCAAATTCTGACCCCATTGATCATGCCTGCGAAATCTGGCGCCACTCCCACGACAGTTACCGCTCGACCGTTGAAATAAATGTCTTTCCCAACTATTTGTGGGTCAGTCGCAAACCGATTGCGCCAAAGCCTCTCGCTCAGCACCGCGACGGGGGCTGCTCCGGCTACGAAGTCTTCGGGCAGCAGCAATCTGCCCATCGACGCTCGCTCGAGTTCAAAGACCGAGAAGAAATTAGGAGTAACGAAGATCGAACGTACCTCTTTCTGATCGTCTTGACCGAGCAATGCATCGAAACGCGCATACGCCGCCAGCTCGCCCAACGACTTCGCCTGATCATGAAACGCCAGGTAATCTTCCAGAGTCATTCCCACTGGGCGGCCTGGCTGGGTAGGATCTCTTGTGTACGCCGCATAAACTTCCACGAACGAATCGAAGTTTTTGTAAAGGCGGGGACGCAGAAATTCCGCATTGAAAAAGGTGAAGATGCCGGTGCTGATACCAAGACCCAGCGCCAGCGTAATGATGATAACGCTTGATAACAGTGGGTGTTTTCGTAGACTCCGCAGCCCGTATCGCACATCTTGCCAAAAATCACCGATCATGAGCCCTCTCTTTAGCTCGACTTTATCCATTCGCGCCGCATAACACACGGCGTAAGTTAAGCGCTCCAATAATGAGCGCCGGACTTTTAAAACATTACCAGAAGTGCCGCCGGCGACGAAACTATTTCATCTCTTTTTGGAAAATTTCGGGGCGTGTCCCTCCCGTCTAACGGCCAGAAACGGACTTCGGTGGTGACCGGCGACTGAATACCACAGCGCGATTATTCATTGCGCGAGGTTTTTAATGGCATTCCTCACCCCTGCCTTTTTTATACAGCCTTCGCAGCTTGCGTCTGCTTATAGCCCGCAGTCCCTTTGAGCAAAGGGAGAATCGCCACAGGAAGGGCGATGGTCAGAAGGGAGCCAATCGCCACCGTCAACACCAGAGGATCTGTCAGGTGCGCGTTGATAACAGGATCTGGGATAATAGATCGAGATCCCAGGGTCAAGATCAAGCCGCCGATGATGGAAACGAGGACCAATCGGCCTCCCCCAAGCAGCAATGCCCACCATCGCGTTTGCCGGTCCCTGCCGGGGGTTGAGCCGGCGCTGGTCTTTGACGCCCACGAAGTCTCGGGCTGGACCATCACGCCATAGATCCCTAGGGAAGCGAGGAGAAGACAGAAGATTCCGAGCGCTGCGCCGACCCCGGCGGCGACCTTATATCTGTAGCTTGCCCAGTTAATTAAATCCGCCAAGGGGTACAATTCGAACTCTGCAATAGGAAGGGCCTTGCTGAGTTCGGTACGAATCGCGCGCTGCATTGCTGCTAGATCTCCTTCTACTCGCACCAAAAAGCGTCCGCTAAGTTTAGCCGGGTCGAGCGGGAGATAGACGAAATTAGCATTCATTCCATCGACTGGTATCTTATTCACGACCCCTCCAACCACACCTACCACTTGCACGGTGCGGGCAGGGTCGAGACCAATTGCCAGTTGTTTCCCGATCGGGTCCTGACCTGGCCAGAGGCGCTGAGCTGTAGGTTGACTAATGACGGCGACCTCGGCCTTGGAGCCTGCTTCTTGAGATGTAAAAACGCGGCCGAGAAGCAGAGGGATGCCGAGACTTTTGAAATACTCCGGGGAAACAAGATTGTAACCGGATATCAATCGTCCTGGACCTTCAGGGCTTGAGGAGATGGAGACCGAAGGATAATAATTATAAAGCGGCTCTGCCATTTGGTTGGCCACCGAAATGACACCCGGGATCTCTGACAACGTTTTCCGGAATTGAGGAATATCCGCCCCACCCCCCAGCCCCACAAACAGCCCCTGAGAGACATCAAAACCTAGAGGAGTGGAAGAGAGTTCCATCTGGTGGCGAATGAGAGACCCGGCCAAGACAAGTATAAAGAGAATCACCGCGCAGTGGATTACAGCCAGGCCATGAACCAGCCGCCGCTTGCGGGGCTGGCCCCCGAGGACTTTGTCTTCCCCTTTGAGAATTGAGATTCGGCCAGGACGCGTAGCCTGCAGAGCTGGTATCAGCCCAACCATGACCCCCGCCAGGAGCGAGAGCAAGAACGCAAAGCACAATATTCTGAAATCCAACGTCACGGCGAAAACCCGAGATCCCGCTGTTTCCGGATCGAGGATGACCCGACGTAATAGAACGTTCAATCCATGGGAGAAGACCAGTCCAAGTCCCCCTCCCACAACAATCAGCGGGAGGCTCTCGGTCACCAGCTGACGGACGATTCGGCCGCGACTGGCGCCGCGGGCAAAGCTCTCTCCGATTTCGCGCCGCTGAGATAAAATGCGTGCAAGCTGCACTCTGCCAATGCTGCCGCACGCAATAAGTAGTACCAATCCGAAGACTACTATGATTGGACTCATCCCCAGCCATGGAATTTCCTTCAGCTCGCCGTAGGTGGCGAAAGACTCAAGCTCCACCGCAGATAAGACGAGATTCTGCGGCCGGTCGGCAGTGAGCTTCGGTAAGAGGGCCTCAAGCGAAGACTCGGCCCGCTCATTGGTAATCCCTGGCTTGAGATGACCGGTCACGCGAAGCCAAATATCGGAAGCATCGTTAACATAGCCGGCATCGGTGAAGAGAGCCCGCGTCGACAGTGGGACCCAAAGGTCTGTTGGGAAATGGTCGAGACCTTCAACCTCATGAGCGGCTACTCCGATCACAGTGAAGGAGCGTGAGGCCAATTCGATCCGTTGACCGACGATTTGCGGATCGGCAGCGAAACGGCTACGCCATATGGCTTGACCGAGGACGACGACTGGAGGTGAGGATAGCTGGTCGTCCCCAGGCTGGATCGGCCGGCCCTGGAGAAGTTGGATTCCTAGAGAATCGAAATAATTACCAGAGACCAGATAAGTGGTGAGTGGTCCATCGGGAGTATTGAACTTGATCCGATGATCCGCGAGCACCTGTTGGAACACCTGATTTTGCTCCCTCAAGCTTACGTATTCCCGAAAGGAGTACAATCCCGAGGTCCGACCACCCGCCGTTACGCCCTCAATCTCAAACAAACTTCCGGGATCTTTGACAGCGCGCGGAATGAGAGCCCGCCCATTAACAAATGAGAAGAACGCTGTATTCAAACCCACGCCGATGGCGATCAATAGAACAGCAATCGTCGGAAACAGAGGCTTTTGGAGAAAGCTCCGGCTTGCGCCGCGAAGATCCCGGCCCAGTTCGTAGACAAGCTGCCGACTCGACCATCCAGGTGAATTAACCACCACTGGCGGGGCATTCTCAAGAGCCGGGCTTTTAAAGAACTTATAGAAAAAGGAGCGTGGACGTAAATTCATATTCAGACCTCCGGCGGGCAGCCGCCATAATTGTTGATCGGATGACAAAGATCGGAAAGTTAACGACCGGATTTAAATCGGATGTCTCTACATTGATGCCGTTACCGGACCAGAACTGCGGATGGCGCCCGATCAGTCTGGACCGTTCTTTTAGCTGAGCTTCATCTCTACGGGATCTGGCGCCTGGCTGTGTTGTTCGGTTAAATGCCTGACAAACCTATTCTGCCTATCTACCAGTATGACCTGGGGGGAGATCGGCCTGTCGGTCAACTCGAAACCCATGATGATGATCTCTTCACCGGGCTTGATGAGGTGTGCCGCGGCCCCATTCATACAGATGTTACCGGAGCCTCTCTCACCAAGAATGACGTACGTCTCGAGCCTCGCCCCAGAGTCATTACTGGTGATCAAGACTCTTTCTCCGATCATGAAGCCGGCTTTCTCTACCAGACTTTGATCGATGGTGATGCTGCCGACGTACGCTAAATTGGCCTCCGTCACCACAGCTTTATGGATCTTCGACCTTAATACCCATCTCATATTCGACGTCCTCCAATAATCCCTAAATCAGAACAAACAACATTGGGACAGTCGGCGGAATTGATCTGGCGTAGTTCAACCTCCATATGTCATATCTCATACGGCATATGGCATATGTCCCAATCTTCCTTGGCTCGATTTAGATTGAGCCTCGACGGCCATGATGTTTAACCTGTGATCAACGGACGCTCCCCGTCCGTAACAACAAATAGATCCGATTGCAATTCATACTGCGTTGTATAGAGTTGCCAGTATCGACCTTCCGCCTTGAAAAGGAGTTCATGGGGCCCGGATTCGACGATTCTCCCGCCATCGATGACCAGGATCTGGTCCGCCCTGCGGATGGTGGAAAAACGATGTGCGATGACGAAAGTCGTGCGATCCCTCAACAAAAACGAGAGCGCGTCCTGGATGATGGCCTCGGAAACGGAGTCCAGGCTTGACGTAGCTTCATCTAGAATGAGAATTCTGGGATCGGCGAGAATGGCCCGGGCAATCGCCACTCGCTGTTTTTGGCCCATTGAGAGCCTGACTCCGCGTTCGCCCACCACGGTCTCATAGGTGTTCTCAAACCGCTCTGCAAACTCGTCGACATAGGCGAGACGACATGCTCGGATGATTTCCGCCGTGGTGGCATCCGGCCGGCTGAAGGCGACATTTTCCCAAATGGTGCCACTGAACAAAAATGGATCTTGTGTGACAATCCCCAACTGCGTGCGGTAAGAATCCAGCTTCACTTTTGCCAGGTTGAAGCCATCCACCCGGACAGTTCCCTGCCCGACTTTGTAAAAGCCGGCGATCAATCCGGTAATCGTCGTTTTCCCAGCGCCGGAAGGTCCTACTAGCGCCGTGACCGTGCCGGGTTCGGCCCGGAAGCTAATGTCATGTAAGACGGGCGAGTTGTCGCCATAAGCGAAGCTTACGGATTCAAAGCAGACCTCTCCTTGCACCGACCCGAGTTGCACCGATCGGCCCGGATCCTGATCTTCACGTGGTTCGGCCAGCAGTTCTCGCGATCGCGCCAGCCCCGCCGAGACTTGGCTGATTTGCATGCCCATCGAGACGGCCTGAATGAGCGGAGAGACCATTAAGCCGAGGAACATCACATATCTGAAGAGATTGCCGAGAGTTATCGATCCATTGATCACGCCAGTGCCGCCGAAATACATGACTACCGCCCCGACGATTCCGGTCATGATCACGGTGGTCAGTTCTAAGTGGGCGCCGCCTTTAACGGAGACGATCACTTTCCGCAACAAATGATCGGTCTGGCTTTTGAAGACTTCGTGTTCCCGCGCCTCGGCTCGGTACGCCTTAACGACGCGCATTCCACCAAACGACTCGATCAACCGGCCGTTCACCTCGGCTCTGATGGCGGCGATCTCTTTGAAGAGAGATTGATATTTATTCAATGACTTTCGAAGAAAGAGCCCACAGGGAATCAAGACCGAGAAGACGGCCAGCGTCATGACCGCATCGATCCGGATCAAAATAGTAATCGCGAGGCAAGCGGTCGCGACGGCCCCTAGAAACGAAGCGAACCCTCCGCTGAGAACTCCATTGACCGCCTCAATGTCGGACATGATCCGGGACGCAAGATCCCCGGATCGGTTGGCGTCATAATAAGCTAACGGCAAACCTGAGACATGGCGGTGAATCCGTTGGCGGAGCCCGGTGACCAGCCGATTGGCGTAAAGACCGACGACCCGTGTGACCAGATATGCGCTCACGGCCTGGATGACAGTAGCGGCCATGCCGACGCCTACCAGGACGGCCAGCGTTGATGGAGAATGTCTCAGGATGACATCGTCAATCAAATATTTCGATAAGTAAGGCCAAGCCAACCCGGCGGCGCGATTGATTGCGACCAGTAAAATCGAAAACGCCAGGAGATGGATGTGTGTCCGGAGCAGCCCCGCCAGGGTCAAATCCGAAATGGTTTCGATTGCTTCACGTGATTTGCTCATGGCAATTAACCGATGTCTCCAATCAGTATCTCTTTCTCCCCGAACAACCGCTCGGCGCACAATCCTTGCGCATGGCACTCTCGGATCAGCCGGTCTGATTCAATGATCGGCCGAGATTGGTCCGTATACTTAAGGCTCATGATGTAACCTAACCATGGCTCTTGCCCCATCGCGTAGACGTATGTCGACTTGCTATTGAAACGCCGCACCAGATCGATGGCCTGCTCGAAGTTAGACCCGGCTAGCCTGCGTGATTCATCCATTGCCCGCTCGATACTCTTGGTGAGCAATGGGCCATAAAGCCAAGTGAGCGGGGCCCCGTCACACTCCATCCCGAGAAAGACCGCATCGACATCTCCCACCTCGGCGTGCAAGTGTTCATAGAGACGTGGTTCGAGATTGCATGAATCCGCTGCGAACAATAGAGCGCTGTTGCCGACTCGGATCAGGAAGGCCGCTTTGGAGCGGACGTTGAGGTCCGAATGTTCTCCCAGGAAAGGCAGCGCCGTTATCGAGCCCTGCTCCCATTCCAGGGTCTCCAGTTCAGACAGTTCGATGACGTTCCGGCACCCGATATTTTGAAGGATGAGTTTCATCGAAGGGTCTTGGAGCGCCCCGCCGGAATTGGAAGGAACAATGATGTTTTTGACCTTGTGCCGGATTTGCAGCAACGTTTCGAACAAGACGTGATCCTGGTGGTTGTGCGTGATCACCAGGTAATCGATCGAATCGGGCAAGTCCTGGTAGGTGTACCGTGAAATGTTCGATTCATATGTATAGCTCAGGACCGGATCGAACATGAGGTTACATCCTCGCATCTCCAGCAGAATGCATGCGTGCCCGAAATAGCGCCACCGCGCCCCCGGCCCTTGGTAAGGTCGATACGGGCGAGGCGGAGTGGGCGTCAGGAACGAGCGGACTAGCGGCTGCGAAGACTCAGGGACATTGAGCATCTCTCTGATCTCGCCCCACGGGCGTGGGCTCGATTTCAACCGGAAGAGGTCGTCCAACATCGGATCACTAAAAGGCGTCCGAAGGTGAAAGCAGGAATCGGATTCCAGCCGCGGGGTGCTTAACACGAACGGCCGGTCATCGCCGGTCAACACCGACAACATCAAGCTTTGGGCGGAGTGATCATAATAGCGGCTTTTGTATAGCAACGGTTCAATGATCCGGAAAGATGGATGGTGATTGAGATCGTAGGACAGTTCGACATAGCCTTTCAAAATCTCCGGCGTCATCTGGTAGAGGGGCTGAAGTGAGAACCCACTGGCGTGAGTTCGTAGCAGTTCGTCGAGTGAGGCGATGGCTGAAGAAAGTTCGAGCAAATGAGGGCGTTGTCGTTTCGTATGGTCTCGCAAGCCCCTGATCTCCTCGACGCGCCGCCCTCCATAATCGATGAAGGGCCCCCCGAGTAGCTTCGGATTTTTCACCGCATTCGCATGCACCTGGGGGGCATTGATGTAGGAGTCCATGATCTTCAGGTGGCGTTCTGTGACGTTCCTCGCCGCGGTAGCTGGAGGAATCAGATGTGACCACGCATACCATTGGTCGAACAGCGGTTCGACCTGGATATTAGAACCGAGGTAGAGCAAATCATTGTTCATAATTTTCCCAAGTCAGATGTGTAGACGAAATTAGAGGCCCGGCTCAATCGGGAGCCGATTGCAGGTTAATAGCGATGCCGAATTGATTTTTGACAGGAGGGACCAGGTTATCCGGTTTGAGGTCGGTTCTTCTCCGCCGGTCTATCCGGCGCGATCCACTTCGTCGAGACAATAAGATAATATGTCAGCCAGCGCCGGGCAGTTTGGAGCAGACAAAAGCTCTGTATGACTGGCGTCGAAACAATAGACCTCGACTCTTCCGGGGGCGAGTTGTATCCAGCCGAGCTCGCGTTCATCCGGATCGTTGCCACGAAATATGGTAATCCGGCCAGGATAGGGTTTGGGCCGGTAGCGGCTCTGCGCAATCGCGATTGCGACTGCCGCGCGATAAAGCTGAAGGAAGGTATCGTAGTCGCCTTTGATCCCGTGACGACTCATATATAGTTCCGCAAAATCCTGGATAGGCATGGATCTGACTTCACTCTCGTCGACCTGGAGGCTGAAGTGATTCAGCCATTTGATCACGTATTCCGGCCGCGGTTCCATCAGTTCCTCTTCGCTTAGAGGGAGACTTCCCTGACCGGATGGAACGCCTGTGTCAAAGAGAACGAGTAATGAGACGTCTTCTCCTGCCGCCAATAACTGTTGCGCCATTTCATACGCGACCAACCCCCCGAACGAATAGCCGCCGATTCGATAAGGACCGGCAGGTTGTATCTGCCGGATCTCGGCTAAATATTTCGACGCCATCTCTTCAACCGCGAAGATTGGCGTCTGCCCGGATTCCAATCCATAGGCCTGGAGCCCGTAAAAGGGCCGGTCTTTGTCCAAGCACTGTGCGAGCGGGATATAGTGTTGAGCTAACCCACTTCCCGGATGGATCCCGAAGAACGGCCGGCGCGTTCCACGCGGTCGTAGCGGAACAATGATCGAAGGCGGTATAGACGCCACGTTACTTTGGAGATAATCGGCCATCAGTTCGATCGTCGGGTATTCAAAGACGATTCTGAGTGGCACGCGCTTCTGGTATATCTCGCTCACTCTAGATGAGAGGGCGATGGCTGCCAATGAATGTCCGCCCAACTCGAAGAAGTTGTCGCGGATGCCGAAATCATCCCTATAAAGGAGATCGCTCCAAATCTGGAAGAGTTGTACTTCGGTACTGTCACGAGGGGCGGAGGTCTGCTCACTCATACCTTGCAGCGGATCCGGCAGCGCCTTGCGGTCAATCTTTCCATTGGCGGTAAGCGGCAGTTCCGAGAGCGGCACGAAGACCGCCGGTACCATATACTCCGGCAACTTCGCCTGCAGATGAGATCGTAACT
>Ga0209382_10005906_pt1 | contig 15813 bp, 10 predicted proteins | sample SoiMetdeltSBSDD5_FD_187599 | JGI IMG/M metagenome (GOLD analysis project Ga0209382, IMG submission 187599) | Bulk soil microbial communities from a Populus tree surrounding site in Tennessee, USA - Soil MetaG P. deltoides SBSDD5 (SPAdes) (version 2) | ecosystem: Environmental > Terrestrial >...
GCGCACGAGAAGGCTCCGGGGCGTGTCCTGCCGTTCTATCCCGTGTTCCTCGGCGCCATGAACCTTGTCGTCCTGGCCGATGACGCCTTCAGCTTCCTTGCCGCCTGGGAGTTCATGTCGCTGTCCTCCTGGGCGTTGGTGATGGCCCACCACCATGACCCCGACAACCGCAGCGCCGGCTTCATCTACATCGTCATGGCGAGCTTCGGCACGCTCACCCTGCTGTTGGCCTTTGGCCTGCTTGCAGGAGGCGCTGGCGGCTATGCCTTCGCTGACATTAGGTCCACTGGTCAGGCCTTGCCGGGCCTTGTCCTCGTCCTTGTCCTGATCGGCACCGGCTCCAAGGCCGGCCTTGTCCCTTTGCATGTCTGGCTGCCGCTTGCCCACCCGGCAGCGCCCAGTCACGTCTCCGCCCTCATGAGCGGGGTGATGACCAAGGTTGCCGTCTACGGCTTCGTGCGCATCGTCTTCGATCTTGTCGGCCAGCCCTCCTGGTGGTGGAGCATCCTGGTCATCGCGCTGGCCGGCATCACCTGCGTGCTGGGCGTGCTGAGCGCACTGATGCAGCACGACCTGAAGCGCCTGCTCGCCTATCACACGGTGGAGAACATCGGCATCATCTTCATCGGCCTGGGGCTGGCGCTCGCCTTCTCGGCCCACGGCATGCAGGCGCCGGCGGCGCTGGCGCTGACCGCCGCTCTGTTCCACGTCTTCAACCACTGCATATTCAAGAGCCTCTTGTTCTTCGGCGCCGGCGCCGTGCTCGTTGCCACGGGGCAACGCGACATGGAGCACCTGGGCGGCCTGATCCACCGCATGCCCGTCACCGCCTTTGCCTTCCTCGCCGGGTGCATCGCCATCTCGGCGCTGCCGCCGCTGAACGGCTTCGTCTCGGAGTGGCTGACCTTCCAGGCGATCCTGCTGAGCCCGGCGCTGCCCTCCTGGGGCCTCAAGATCATCGTGCCGGCGGTCGGCGCGATGCTGGCGCTCTCCGCGGCGCTGGCCGCCGCCTGCTTCGTCAAAGCCTTCGGCGTCACCTTCCTCGGCCGGCCGCGCACGCCCGTCGCGGCGCACGCGCACGAGGTCGACCGCGCCTCGCTCGCCGCCATGCTGGCCTTCGCCGCCATCTGCCTGCTGGCCGGCATCCTGCCCGGCCTCTTCATCGACGCGCTCGCCCCAGTGACGCAGGGCCTCGTCGGCGCCCACATGCCCGTGCAGGCGGCGCTGCCTTGGCTGTCGATCGTGCCCATCGCCGAAAGCCGCAGTTCCTACAACGGCCTGCTGGTGCTGATCTTCATTGCGCTTGCGACCCTCCTCGCCGTCGAGGCCATCCACCGCTTCGCCTCCCGCGCGGTGCGCCGCGGCCCGGCTTGGGATTGCGGCTATCCCGACGCCAACCCCACCACCCAGTACACCGCCGACAGCTTCGCCCAGCCGATCCGCCGCGTGTTCGGCGAGGTGGTGTTCAAAGCCTCCGAACGCGTCGACATGCCCGCCCCCGGCGACCGCCGCCCCGCCCGCCTCACCGTCATCGTCCGCGACCTCGTCTGGGAAGCCTTCTACGCGCCGATCTCAGCCTCCGTCTCCCTCGCTGCCGAGCGCCTCAACCGCCTGCAATTCCTCACCATCCGCCAATACCTCACCCTCGTCTTCGCCGCCCTCGTCGCCCTCCTCCTCGCAGTATCCCTATGGCCCTGATCCGCGATCTTGCGGGCGCTGTCGTCGATCGTTGCGCACTCTTTGGCCGTGCTGCCCGACCGGAACGCGCGTCAGCTTAGGGCGTCGCAGCAATCAACGGGGGAGTGACTTCTTTGCCCTATCAGCAGTTTTCATCACGGCTTCCGTGAAATACTTTCGTGCAGCGAGGGCGCGATCTAACCTATCACCCTTTGATCCTACCGCTTCCTCCACTACCTTGCCCGCTGCGTCACCATAACGCTCGTTGTGCTCGACGAGCCTCTTGATGATGGTTTGAAGGCGTTGATCCGCAACAGCGCTCTTGCCTAAGACCGCCTTTGACGTGGCGTCAGGGGTATCATCAACAAGACGCCAGAGCGCGAAAACATACTGATGGCGAGCCGGGTACGCTCCAGCCCCACTATGTGCGTAACGGTCCTGCCAATTCTTCCCATGCCGACGAGCCCAGCGACGCCCGGTGACAACCAGCCAGCCCAAAGCCCTGTAGAGCGTTGGATCAAGTGCAAAGGCATCGCCGCTCCTGCCCAGCTCAAGAATTCTACCAGGCGCGTCGTGCGCAGTGTGTGGGATGCCGAGGATCGCGGCCGCATATGCGTCAATAAGGTGACGGGGCCGAACGACCCTCGACCAGTCTGGTCGCTCCCAATGCGATGGCCAGTCGACGGGTTCTTCACGTCGGCGTTGCAACCAAATGCGCTCGCGAAGCGGCGCCTCGCCACGCTCGAACGTGTGTTGCAGGGCACGCAATCCTTCGTGTCTAGCCAGCATGTCGTAGTCGTCGACAGCAGCCTGTGTGTTCGAAGCGAGGATGATGGAGTTTTTGAGATCGTCGTTCTCGGTGACAACGATCTTTAGCGGAATGTAGCAGCCCTCTACAAAGGCCACATTCTCAACGAGGACATTGCACGTTTGGCAACCGTTGACCACCTGCGGCGACGTGAGTCGAATGGTTGACGGCATCGGAAAACCCTCCGACTTCGCTCCATTTGCTTCAACAAACTCTCCCTTTGCAGCAACGATCACTACACCATTGTGACAGAGCAAAATCCGATCTTGGGTTCTCGCTCGCAACGAATTTTGCAGGCCCACGGCTCCGGGATTTGCACGCTGACTTTCGGTTCCCATGAATGCGCGAACGTTTTCGAAGAACATATGATCTTCAGCCTCGAGCAACCCCTTATTCTTTCGCGAGATCATCTCGACGAGAGCGGAGCCTGCAACATAGCCTATGAATCCTGCAGCCGCGCCCTCGGGCAGCGGCACCAATGTCACGTCTTTCAACGTCTTCTGAAACGCTGGTCCGACACGTTCGCCGGCGGCGATTATGCCGTCCTCTCCCCAAACCACGAACTCTACACGTATGTTGGGAAAGGCATTGCGAATATTCATTTCCGCCTGAGACCGAGCCGTGTTCACGGTTGCAAAGTCACGCCAATCACCCCTGTAAGCAAAAATCATGGTAACATGCGCGCTATCCGCCAAAACGCGGTTAGCGTGGCGGAGTGCATCGTAGATTTCCCATTGGGCGCGCGCTGCCGCACTTGGCTTAAGTCGTTCAATCTCCTTCGCCGTGAGCGCCAAAAACTTTTGTGCCGCCGAGCCAAAAAAAACGGCATCTTTCTCCGTAACTATATCTTTGCGCTTGGACTGTAATAGTAAAATGCGCAGTGGGCTGCGGCCACCTGCTGCCTCAACGGCGCTTGGCACATCATCTGTGCTGATGAGCGGGATATCACCCAAGGCAAGCGCGACTCCATCCAACCCAAGATCGCCGAAGCCATCGGTAAACGCTCCCGCTTCGACCTCTATTGGAAATCCGTAGTCGCGAAGGCCCAGTCGAATGGCGGTCTTGGCGAAATGCGCTGGCGTATTCCAGTCCTTGGACCTCGGTAGACCGGCCTCGCTAGCCATAAGCCTCAACAAGTCGTCAAGTTTAGTCACCCCTACCTCCGGGCAGTCGCCACTTGGAAGATGCGCTTGCTTCGAGTGTACTGCGCGCCGCCATATTCTTGCCAGAGAGGATCGGCATAGGGTGCAACCTAGGCGGTTCCGTGGCTGCTTAGATTAGTGTTTTGGCGAAGGTGGGCAGGATCGGCATCCCTGGGCAAGACCTTCACGTCGCTAGGCTACCCGTCTGAGCGACCGCATGTCATGCTGAACGAAATTTGCTGACCGGTAGAGCGCAAGGAAACGCCCCGATGACGGAACAATCACTCCTGCTTGGCGAGATATATTTCGGAAAGCGAGACGCGCTGAACGAAGTTGACGACGACGATGGCATCGAACTTTTCCTCAGCACTTTCACGAGCCCCCAGGGCATCGACATAGAAGACTATCTTACCGGCAAAAAATTCTTCATCCGGGGTCGCAGAGGGACAGGCAAAACTGCTCTGCTGCGGTACATCGCCCAAAGGTACCTCACTGGCGAGCAAGACGCGTGCTCGTTCATTCTTTTCAAAGAGATGGGCGACGCGGAAAGGGCAAAGCTGATCCTGAATGCAAACGTCACCCCCAACGATGCGCCTCGCATCAGCGGCCAAGAAGCCGACGTTCCCCTAGCTTGGCGCGTGTACCTTCACCGAGAACTTGCAAGGCTGTTTCTTGCAAAACCAGATCTCTTGCACCAATCGGATGCGCTCAAGGATTACACGGCTCAGGCGCGAAGCTTCTTCGACGAGCAATCTGGAGCATCAGCTCTTCAACGCTTTTTCTCCGGCCTAAAGTCGGGGCAGCTCGAGATCCCCCTCGGCAGGGCACACTCAATCAGGGTCAAATTTTCGGAGAGGAAGGACAAAGTGCTGGTGTCGGAGGTGGTCCGGCACCTCGATGACCTACTCGACCAGATTACGATCAAAGAGGGTGCGCGCTTTGTGTTGCTGATTGATGAGCTCAACCCCTCCTCCGTAAGCGCAGAGGCGAGAAACAATGATTACATCTTAATTCGCAATCTCGTGACGGCTGTCGACAGCTTCAACCGGCGTGCAAGAGAGAAGAAGAAGTATAGTGTTCTGGTCATTGCGGCAGTCAGGTCCGAGGTCATGGCGCTTGTCGATCCTCAGGGCAGCGAGATTGCACGCAGGCTGCGTGACAAGGGCGATGAAATCAGCTGGCGCAAACGAAACGCCGACGATCCTTACAAGGATGCCCCAATTATTCGGTTAGTGAGAAATAAGATATGGAGCGCCGAGAAGAGGAAGTTCGGACGTCACCGCACTGAAGATGAGGTGTGGTCGACATATTTTGACGACAGAATTTTCAACATGCGTCCGCAGGCGTTTATCTACGAGTCTAGCTGGGCGCGCCCGCGCGATGTCGTTCAGCTTGTTCAGACCGCCGCCGATGAAGCGAAGAAGGCAACAAAATTCCGAGACGAAGTGTTAAAGCGCGTCCAAGGTCGCGTGCAGTCGGAGTTCTGGGAAGAGCGTGTCGAGGAGCTCAGGCTCGCATACAATGAGCTTGAAATAGCTGCCTTGGAGAGGTGCTTGTCCGCCTTCCAGCGAGAGTTTACGACCAAAGAGTTCGAAGATCATGTTAAGGCTGTCGCGGTATCCGACGCCGAGGTAGGAGAGCTTGTTAAGAGCCATGGCATCCAGCCAATCCTTCGCGACCTTTATCGCGCCGGCGTTCTAGGCAATCGCAATGGCAATGAACAATTCTGGGAGTACGAATCCACGGCTAACCCAAACTTCAACATGAGCTTCATCGTACACCGAGGATTGATCATACAGCTCCGTCTGGTCAGGTAGCTGAAAAAGGGCTGCCGTTCATGCACTAGTCAACCTCCCACTCCCAACGTGGATCTTCCGTACGTCTCTGTTGTACGTATTCGTTGGCCTGAGCCCAGACCAGCCGGCGTACTGCTTCCTTGCTGTTCGGCAGGTTGCCACCATCTCGCAGCGCGCGAACTCCGACCAGCAACCCTCTAAGGAGCCCTTTTCTCGAGATTCGGGTCAAACCCGATTCATCTCTCATCATGTCGGCGAACGCGTCTACCTCATGAGTATCGAGCAGGAGACCACCTACCTCCAAACCAGCATCGCTATGTGCGCCTGCTTCGTGCTTGTCCTTCTCGATCATATCGAGTGCGTTCGTGATCAGCATACATCACCTATCCGGCGCCTCTTTGTTTGCCGCATTCTTGAGAGTCCGACATGCTCCGCACGGGTTAGTGAGCTTACAATGATTCGGTGCCCTCGCGCGCTGCGCAACTCCACGCGCTGAGCGAGAAAGGGATTATCGCACCCTCGCAACAGTGCTCGTCGAGTGGATCGCTCCCGTCCCGGTACGAGGCAGGGGCAAGAAGGCATCGGCGGCAAAGCGGCCGCTCGCGGCCTCACTACACAGGCCTCTAGTCGCGTGTGCTCACGGGCGCGTGCGCTGCGCCAAAGATTGGCAGCTTCTGCACCCTTGCCACCGCTCTCTTGCTCCGTCAGTACTTTCCTCCACAGCGGACATTGGCATCAAGAAGGCCCTACCGTTTACGAGCACACCCCCCTGGATGAGCAGCCAACTCCTCGACATCCCCTGCACACCGCCCGGCGACTCGGTGCTGCTCAGCCTGGCGTTGGACCGCAGGTTCGCCCTCCTCCTCGCAGTATCCCTATGGCCCTGATCCGCGACCTCGCCCTGCAGGGCGTGCAGATGCTGCTGGTGCTGGCGCTGGCGCCGCTGCTGTTGGGCTTCACGCGCAAGGTCAAGGCGCGGTTGCTGCGGCGCCGCGGCCCGCCGGTGCTGCAGCCCTATCGGGACCTCCTGCGCCTGATCCGCAAGGAGGCGGTGATCGCCGACAACGCCTCCTGGCTCTTCCGCAGCGGCCCCTACCTGATGTTCGCCGCCACCTGGGTCGCTGCGGCCCTCATCCCCACCTTCGCCACCGGCCTCACCTTCAGCTGGGCCGCCGACCTCATCGCCATCACGGCGCTGATCGGCTCGGCGCGCTTCTTTCTGGCGCTGGTCGGCATGGACATCGGCACCAGCTTCGGCGGCATCGGCGCCTCGCGCGAGATGATGTTCGCCTCGCTGGCCGAGCCTGCCATGATCATGATCGTGTTCACGGTGGCGCTGGTGGCGGGCTCCACCCAGCTCTCCAACATCGCCACCTACATGCTCGACTACGCCAGCTTGCGCGTGTCGCTGGGCCTGGCCCTGGTGGCGCTGATCATCGTCGCCGTGGCCGAGAACGCGCGCATCCCCGTCGACAACCCGGCCACCCACCTGGAGCTCACCATGGTGCACGAGGCGATGGTGCTCGAATATTCCGGCCGGCACCTCGCCATGATCGAGCTCGCCGCCGCCGTGAAGCTCCTGCTCTACGTCTCGCTCATCGCCTGCATCTTCTTCCCCTGGGGCCTGGCCCCGGCCGACGCCGCCCTCCCGGCCCTCGCCGTCGGCGTCGCGACCTACCTGGCCAAGCTCTTCGCCGGCGGCTTCCTCCTCGTCCTCTTCGAAACCTCGATTGCCAAGATGCGCGTCTTCCGCGTCCCCGATTTCCTCGGCGTCGCCCTCATGCTCGGCCTGCTCGGCACCCTCCTGCTGTTCGTCTCGCGCAGCTTTTAGCCGTCGGTTGTTCGCGCCATTGCTAGCCCCATCCCGTCATCCCGGCGCCGGTCGCGAGCGAAGCGAGTGACCGGGACTAGGCCGGGACCCAGTCCGCCGTGCATCGTGGAGCGGTGTCTGGGTCCCGTGCCTTCGGCGCCTCGCCCCAGCTCGGCGCCTGCACGGGATGACGCGAAATTCGATCCGAGCCGGAACGGCTCCAGGATCGCAACCTCGAAGCGCTATCCCTCCAAGCGCTTTGCGACGAACGTCCCGTTCGGCTGATGGAAGACCGCCTCGTCGATCGTCGCACCGTCGCCGCGAAACTCCACGACGAACCCGTCCAGCTCGACGATGCGGAAGCTGCGGCCCTGGTGCGGCGCCAGGCGGTAGGGCGGCTGGTAGTCGGAGTCGAGCACCAGCTGCCCGTCCCTCAGCGTGATGCGATGTACCGTCGGGCCGCTCTTGTAAGTGCCCACGCACCGCTCCCGGAACGCCAGCTCGGTGCATTCGCCCGCGGCCAGGCGCTTGAACACGATATCCTTGACCATCGGCTCGAGCGGCGCCGAGAGGGAGACGACGTTGCCGTCGCGATCGGTCAGGAAGGTGATGGCAAGCCTGTCCGGCAGCAGGCGGTCCGGCACCTCGGGCAATTCGAAGGTCTCGTAGTGGCGGTGGGCCATCGGCGCGAACATGCCGCGCCACGACCAGTGCAGCGCTCCGCCCCTATCCTCGATCGCCATCACCCCGTAGGCGGGGTGCTCATACCGCCCGGCATAGGCCGCCAGCGCGTGCGCCGGCCGCGTGTCGGGGTGGCGGGCTTTCTCCCGCGCCTCCTTGTCGGCACGCGTTTGCGCAATCACTTCCTCGCGCTGCTTGCGGAAGCGCGCGCGCCAGTCGATCGGCTCGCGGCCGCGCAGCCGGTCGATCAGGTACCAGGTCAGCGTCCCCGGCACTTCGCTCGGGCTGCGATTGGTCAAGACGGCGACGCCGATGCCGAAGTCGGGCACCAGCGTCATCAGCGTGCCCCAGCCGGGCCAGCCGCCCCCGTGCAGGACCAGCCGGTCGCCGCGATAGCTCGAGCACTGGAAGCCGAGCCCGTAGTGCGCCTCGCCGAACTCGGCGAAGCCCGGCACCGTGTTGTAAATGCGCGGCGCATGCAGCTCGCCGATCAGCGCGGCCGGCAGCAAGCGCTGGCCGTCGACCTCGCCCCGGCCCAGATGCAGTCGCATCCAGCTTGCCAGGTCCGCAACCGAGGTGTTGATCGCCCCGCCGGCCAGGGTCCGGATCGGCAGGCGGATTGCCGGCAGGCGCGTGTCCTCGTGCATCATGTAGGCCCGCGCCGCGTCCGCCGATGCTTCGAGGTCCTCGAGCGTGAAGCTGACGGTCATGCCGAGAGGATCGGTCAGCCGCGTGCGGACGAAGGCCTGGTAGCTTTGTCCGCTCAGGCGCTCGATGATGAGGCCGGCCACGTTGTAGCCGAGGTTGTTGTATTGCCAGGCCGCGCGCAGATCGCGGCTCGAGTCCAGGTGCCGCATCGCGCTCATGAGCTCGGCCGGCGTGCGATCGCCCGGCACATGCACCCAGTCGTGGCGCGGCAGCCCGGACTGATGGCACAGCAGGTCGCGCACCGTCACCCGCTCGCTCGCCACCGCATCCTGCAGCCGGAACTGGGGCAGGTACTCGCGCACGGGCTTGGTCCAGTCGACGCGCCCCTCGCTCTGCAACAGCGCCATGGCCGTCGCGGTGAAGGACTTGGTGATCGAGCAGATCAGGAACTGCGTGGTGGCAGAAACCGGCAGACTCGCCTCGATATCGCGCAGCCCATAGCCCTTGGCCAGCACCACCCTGCCGTCCCGCACCACCGCCAGCGCCGCCCCCGGCACCTTCCAGTCGGCCATGACACCAACCGCCAGCCGATCGAGCTCCGCCTCGAACTCCGCGATCGGCAAGAGGTGTGCGTCAGCAGCCATGGACGACTCGCAACGGATGGAGCGACACCGGTGCCATTTGCAGCGCAGCGCCGGGCCGGCGTTCTACCAAGTTATCTCGGCGGCGTCTCGATCATGAGCACGTGGAACGTCGAACGCGCAGTGCTGTGTGGTCGACGAGCTCTACAAAGACCCGTCATCCCGTGCAGGCGCCGAGCCGGGGCGAGGCGCCGAAGGCACGGGAACCAGTCACAGCGGTAACGCCACATGCCGTCGACCGGCGAGCCAAGTCCGATGGCGTTCCTGGCTGGGAGTGACGCTGCATCGTGCCGGCCGCCTCACGCCCGCCGCACCATGGCCGGCACGAGATGCTTCAGCGACGGCGCGCCGACCTGCTGCATGGCCGCGCGCGTCTCGGCCCGCAAAATCTCCAGCACGCGCTCCACGCCCGGCTGGCCGAAGGCGCCGAGGCCCCACAGATGCGGCCGGCCGATGCAGACGGCGCGCGCTCCCATCGCCAGCGCCTTGACGATGTCGGTGCCGCGTCGAAAGCCGCTGTCGACCAGCACGGGCATGCGGCCCGCCGCCGCCTCGAGCACCTCCGGCAGCGCCTCGATGGTCGAGGTGCCGCCGTCCTCGGCACGCCCGCCATGGTTGGACACGACGATGGCGTCGACCCCCGCGTCGGCCGCCAATCTCGCATCCTCCGCGGCCAGAATGCCCTTCAGCACGATCTTCATGCCAACCCTGTCGCGCAGCCGCTTGACGAAATCCCAGGTCAGGTTCGGCGAGGCCGTGCCAGGCACGCCGGCGACATCGATGCCGGCAAAGTTCGGCTTGCGCGAGAGGTAGCTGCCGAGCGCGTGGCAGCTGCCGCAGTCGCGCGTATCGGCGCGGCGCAAGCGCATGTAGGTCTCCCACTTCTGCGGCCCGAGCGTATCGACGGTCAGCACCACGACCGGACACCCTGCCGCCTCCGCCCGCTTGGCGAGGCGGTCGCCGATCGTCCAATCCCGCGTCGGATAGAGCTGGAACCAGATCGGCGCTCCGCGCGCGGCCGTGGCCTCCTCCACCGAGGTGGAGGCCACCGTGGAGAGGATCTGCAGATGGTTGCCGCGCCTTGCCGCCTTGGCGACGGCCACCTCGCCGTCGGGGTGCAACGCCTGACTGCTGGCGGCCGGAGCCAGCACGATCGGGCTGTCGTAGGTGAGCCCGAGAAGGTCGCAGCGCATGTCGATGCTGCTGACATCGATGAGCCGGCGCGGGCGCAGCTGAAACTTCAGGAAGCCGTCGCGATTGGCGCGCAGCGTCACCTCGTCGTCGAGCCCCGTCGCCACATATCCGAAGTGCGCCGGCGCAACATTCTTCCGCATCACCGGCTCGAAGTCGAACACGTTGATGGCCTGACTCGGGTCGCCGATCGCATTCTCGGCCTCGCGCGCAACAGCGCCTGGCGCGCCCTGCGCCCCGGCCGAGGCGCTGCCGCGCGCAAGCAACGGACTAGCCGCCAGAAACTCCAGGAAACGGCGCCGACTGACGGCCCGGCTCGATCGCGACGACGACATCCTCTCCTTCTCCCGAGCCCGACGACCAGCCGCACCCCCATCACCCGTAGACCGCCGGGACCGGCGCCCGCCCGGTGCAGCCCGGCTTTGCACAATTGCCCTGCGCAGCGACCAGTCTTTGATAGCATGTCTCTACTTGTGGAAAACATCGATGTCAGTTGCCCTTTGCGCGGCTGCCGGCGACAACAGCTCGGGTGCGCCGCCACCACTATTCTGGCACGCTTCCGCGATCCTCCTGCGGGCACCAATTTGCATATCGCGGCTCATCGGGAGCTTGATGCTGGAGAAGGTTACACCTGTGCGCTTCCATGCAGCCGTCACGAGCGGCCGCACGAGGCCGGCACGTGTCGAATGCGAGAGGAGCGACGAGTCCCTAGTCGAGGTTGTTGCCAAATTCCGTGGTGGCTGCGATCGGGGTGATACTGCGCTCGCCATGGAGGTGGTCGCCGCCTGTCTAGCGGCCGACCTCGGACTGCCGATTCCGAAACCCTATCTATTGGCTGTTGATCCGGCGTGGGTTGGCACAATTCCCGACGCTAACTACCGGGGTATCGTCGCCCGTAGCGGCTCGTTCGCCTTCGGATCGACCGACGTGGGTAGCGACTACAGGGCGTGGACACCGTTCGACCGTCTGACGCCGCAGCTGGAGGCGGTTGCGCTTGCGATCTTCTGCTTCGACGCCTTCATCAACAATTCCGATCGGCGAGACGACAATCCGAACTGCCTGAGGAAGGATGAGCAGCTACGCATCTTTGACCACGAATTAGCGTTTCTTTACAAAGGTGTATTATTTTGGCAGGAGCCGTGGAAAGTGGGTGCCCTCGCCCCATTCGCGTCACCGGGTCGGCATATCTTCCACGCCAAGCTCAAGGGGCAGGCGCTCGACATGGCACCGGTTCATGCCGCATGGGCCGCGTTGTCCGATGATCGCTTGGCCCGCTATAAAGGTTCGGTGCCGGCGGCCTGGTCCGATGCAGTGACCGCTGTAGACGACGCCATCAGCCTGATCCAAGGCGTGCGCGACAACCTCGACGACGCGCTCGCGGAGGTAAGGAGAGTTCTTACATGACCAAGACCGCGTACACCTATACCGTTCTGCGCTACGTGCACGACACGACGACGGGCGAGTTCATCAACGCGGGCGTCGTTGTTCTGGCGCGCGATCTGCGCTTCCTCGGCGTCAAGATGCGCCATACCCACGGTCGCCTGTCTGCCATGTTCCCGGACCTCGACCGAGACGCCTTCAGATCGTCCATGCGGGTGATCGAGCGCGCGCTGAGGGATCTTGCCAGCAAATACGCCAAGGACGATCTCTTTTCGTTCGAGGGCGATGCTCTAGCCATGGCTCGCTCCGTGCTTCCTCATGACGACAGCGCCCTCCAATGGTCGCCTGTGGGTGGAGGACTGACCTCCGATCCTGCCGCAACGCTCGACCACCTCTTCGAGCGTCTCATTGCCCGCTACGATGGAAAGCCGGAGCGCGTGAAGCGAACCGACGAGGACGTCTGGCGTCCCATTAAAGAGCGGCTCGATCGCGCCGGCATCTCCTCGCAACTCAGGCCGACTGTCATTCACGGCAAAGTCGACGAGATCAAGTTCGAGCGCGCATGGAAGAACGGCGTTTGGCACTGCTACGAGCCCCTGTCATTTGATCTCGCCGATGCCGAGTATATCAAGGACAAGGCGCGGCGTTGGTCAGGGTTCCTGTCCACCGTTCGCGATGCCGCTGATCAGTTCAAGCCGATCTTCATCGTCGGCGCACCGCACGACGAGAAGCTCATGCCGGCCTTCGAGAACGCGGTGGAGATCCTGCGCAACAGCCCCGTGCCGCCGGAAGTCTTCGCCGAGAGCGACGCCGACCAGCTTGCAGCCCAGATGGAAGCTGACATTGCATCGCACGGATGATTGCTCTCGCATTAGAATTTGATCAAATGCGGATTGCGCTTATCTGCCGCCACTCTGCTCCCCACCCCCCATCACCAACCCAGCGCATACGTCGACCGCCGCGGGTCGGCGCCGGCCCGGTGCAGCCCGGCCCCCGGATCGCTGTCGATCATGCAGATCGCGCCGGCCTTCCACGTCCAGTCCGGCCACCACGCCACGTCGTGGCCGACGGCGGCGAGCTCATCCGCCAGCGCCTGCGGCAGGCGCGCCTCCAGCACCAGCCGCCCGGGCTGCATGCTGTGCGGCTCGAAGCTGTCGGGGAAGCTGTAGGTGGCAAAGCGCGGCGCCTCGACGGCGGCCTGCGGGTCCATGCCGAACACGATGCGGTTGAGAAAAGTCTGCAGCATCGCCTGCGCCTGCACGTCGCCGCCGGGCGTGCCGAATGGGATGGCGCGGCCGTCGGCACCCAGCGCCAGCGCCGGGCTGGGGGTCAGCCGCGGCCGCTTGCCGGGGGCAACCGAGGCCGGCAGCGACGGATCGGCCCACGATTGCGAGCCGCGCGAGGACGGGCAAAGGCCCGTGCCCGGGATGACAGGCGTGCTGCTCGAGACGTCGCTGGGCGTCGCCGAGAAGGCGTTGCCGTGGCGATCGACGACGCACACGTAGGACGTATCGAGCTGCGGCTGGGGAGAGGCCGTGACGGGGCCGGCAGCCTCCGCCATCCTGGACCTGGCAAGCCCGGGCGGCGGCATCTCCCGCCACGCCCGATCGCCGCGCACGAGCCCCGCCCGCTCCTCCGCGTAGCCCCGCGACAGCAGCCGCTCCAGCGGCACGTCGAGGAATTTCGGATCGCCGTAGTAGGCATGCCGGTCGGCAAAGGCGAGCTTCATGATCTCCGTCAGGCCATGCACATAGGCGAAGGAGTTGTGCGCATGCCTGTGGCAGCCAGTGGCCTCGACCAGCCGCAGCATCTGCCCGAGCACCGGACCTTGGCACCAGGGCCCGCAGCAGTGCACCGTGAGCTCGCCGAACGGCACGGCGACGGAGGGCTCGATCCCCGAGCGAAACTCCGCCAGGTCCGCCATGCGCAGCAAGCCGCCGTTGGCCTCGTGATAGGCGACGATGGTGCGCGCCAGGTCCCCCGTATAGAAGGCTGCACGCGCCGCCTCCAGCGCGGCCTGCCGCCCCTTGCCGGCCGCCGCCCGCTCCTCGTCGATCATGTACTGCAGGCTGTTGCCCAGGTCGCTCTGCACGAACACCTCGCCGACCCTCGGCGGGCGCCCGTTCGGCAGATAGATCGCCCGGTTCGACGGCCACTCCTCGTAGCCCTGGCGATGCGTGGCGATGGTCTCGCAGAGCAGGGGGTGCGCGGTAAATCCCTCCTTGGCGAAGCGCACCGCGGCCGCCGCCACCTCGCCGAAGCTCATGGTGCCCCAGCGCTGCAGCGCCTGGATCCAGGCATCGGGCGCCGCCGGCACGACCGTGCGCAACAGCCCGCGCGGGATCTTGCCGCCGTGATGTTTCATGAAATAGTCGGGCGTCACCAGCTTCGGCCAGACGCCCAGGCCGCTGACCGTGAAGACCTTGCGGCTTTCAGCGTGGTAGAGAACGATGGGCGCCACCCCCGCGACATTGACGATGTCGCTTTGCAGCACGCCGAGCGCGATGCCGGCGGCCACGCCCGCGTCGATGGCGTTGCCTCCCGCTTCCAGGACTGCAAATCCGGCGTGCGCCGCCAGGTAGTGGCCCGCCGAGACGACGTGCCTGCGACCCGAAATGACGGGCCGGTGGGCGGTGATGCCGCTCGTATGCTCGGGCCTCGCAGGTGCCTTGCTCATCGTGCTTTCCCCGTTGGGCTGGCTGGGTCGGCGCTCCGGCTCAAAGGCCCGCGGCTTACGGCCCGGCATCGCGCCGATCATACCCCTTTCACCCGCGATGGCCACACTCGCGGGCACGCCGGGTGCCGGCCCAGCGGGGGCTCGATTGGGACCGAGGGCTGGCTCAAGGCCCATGATCCGCGCTAGGCTTGCTGGCGGACGGGACGCTGGATGGCTCGCCCGGCGCGGTCGTGCGCCCTTCGAGATCCTGGACGCCACGCACAAGAAGGTGATCGACGGCGCCTACGGCATCTCCTGCTTGTGGTACGGCAAGAGCGTGACCGCGACGCTGTTTGCCAATACGCCGGCCGGCATCTTCGGCATGGCGCCATCGACTTCATCGGCTGGGTGTACGAAGGCGGCGGGCTGGAGCTGTGGAACGAGTTCTACCAGAAAGAACTAAAGCTCACCTGGTGGCCTTCCCGAGCATCCCGCCGAGCACGCGATGAGCCGGTAGAAGCGGTGGCGCACACGCGCCGCAATACACCAGCGCAGCCTTGGACATTCGGAAATTAACCTTCATGTCCTTCTGTGTTGCCCTTGGCTAGAATGTGTGCAATCCTTACTCGTCTATTAAGGTTGAAGGGTCTTGGAGATTATAATGGCCAAGAAACCGCGCGCCGCTCGCCGAGGTACCCGGCCCAGGTTTACAAAGAAGAATAAAGGTTATTCTTTCGACCTAGTGGCCACTCAGACAGATTCTGACGTGACCATAGCAAGCGCAAGCGCCGCCACCTCGATTGTCTCAACACGGCCAATTGCTGTTGGCGATGAAGTCGGAATATTAGAAACAGTCACCGTACCACCCGAAGGAGCGCAAACTTGGTACACTAATGGGCCGCCGGGTGCGCAGGTGACAATGACTTTGGAGAGAGTGCCGGGATCAGGCGGGCACAACCATGGCGGCAACACGAGCGATCCGAGAGCGGTCGGTCAAATTGCTCCGAGTTCGTTCACACTCGGGTCGCCCTACCCACAGAACGTTCAAAGCGTTTATCGGGCAACAAATGTCTGCGGCACGAATAAGGTGGTTTGCCGGTTCTCAGTCGGTAACCCGCCAGTTATTGAGAATTTCGTGCAGGTAATACTTTCAGGCCTGCAGCCTATTACTTCGTCTGCGGCATTGCAGCTCAAGCCGCCGCTGCCGCAGCACCCATCTCCATATTGGGGTGCACCGGCCTTCATATCTAAGCTAGCCCAACTTGCGCAGTTGGAGGGTGGTTTTTGCGATTTCGCGCGCGGTGGTGCGAGTCGGATCAGGGGGTTGGGCGGTTCGGGAGGCGGATTGGGCGTGTAGTGCCGACCAAGGGTGTTTTCTTTTTG
>Ga0209382_10005907_pt1 | contig 15811 bp, 11 predicted proteins | sample SoiMetdeltSBSDD5_FD_187599 | JGI IMG/M metagenome (GOLD analysis project Ga0209382, IMG submission 187599) | Bulk soil microbial communities from a Populus tree surrounding site in Tennessee, USA - Soil MetaG P. deltoides SBSDD5 (SPAdes) (version 2) | ecosystem: Environmental > Terrestrial >...
AGCGGTCTCGCCGCCAGCGGCCCGAACGGCTCGCCGGCCCTGTCGCAGTGCCCAAGCAATGCCATTGACCAGCACATCCGCCACCCGAACCGACCCGCAGACGAGACGATCTCCCCGAAGCCCTTGACAAAGAGGGGAGCCAGAAGAGCGCGCCTTGATCGACTTGGGCTGCCAGGCTTGCAACATCGAGCAACGCTGGCCGCGGGACCGGGCCAAAGGTGTGCGAGAGCGTCAGGTGGGGATGTGTACCGCGATCTCCTCGCCGAGCCGGGCTCCGCCGGCTAGCTCGAGGTCGTCGCCGCTCCAGAATCGTCCGGCGTCGTACCAGTTGGATCGGCGGCGGTCGGACAACAGCCCCATCGCTTGGTAGGTGAGTGCGACCACCTCGGCGCAGTAGGCGGCTTCCAGGTTGGCGAGGGGTGCGGTGCGTCGCAGGTTGGGCAGCCGGCCGCGCAGCCACCGCATGGTCAGCTGGGAGGTGGCCGGGAACGGCGTGCCATCCAGGCGGGCGACCGTACGCAGCACGGCGTCCTCCATCTCCCTGGACACCGGGTGGGCGAGTTGGCGTAGCCAGGCCCGCTGGCCGTACCGGGTGGCCCACACGATGACGGCAGCGCGCAGGTCGTGAAGCTGGACCCCGCGTTGATGAGTGCCCGACCACAGGTCGGGCAGGGACCGGCCGAGTTCGGCGTGCCACATCAGTGGCGGCAAGTCCTCGATCACCACCGACATGCCGACGTGGTTGACCGGGCTGTTCGTTGCCACCTGGATCACGCGGTCGGCCACGGTGCGGCCGCGGAATACCCACACGTCGCCGGTACGCGTCAGGTCAAGGGCCTCATCGAGACCGATCGGGGCGCTGGGCACGGCTGTAGCGTAGGGCGATGCGATGGTGGAAGGTACTGGGAGTGGCGGGTTTCGTTGGCGTCGCCGCAGCCGGAGTGGTGATCGCCCGGGCGGAGCGGCGCCGCCGTGCCTATACACCAGCGGAGATCCGCGCGCGGCTGCACGCCCGGCATGCCGAGGCCATGCGAACTTGCGTTACTGGGCAGTGACCGCGGACATCCCGACCGCGCTCGTACTGCCGTGCTACGGCGCCGGGGCCGTGGAGTTCGTCCCCAACCTGACCAGCACGACCGCCCGCAACGCGACGGTACCGGTCACCTTCGTCGGCCAGCCCTAGCAAGCCCGGCCGGGGTCCGCGGGGTACGTCCCGCAGGCCCCGGTCTACCGGCGGGGCGACCATCGGCGAGACCGCACGCCGGCCAGATGCCCGAACAGATCCGCAAGCTCCACAACGGACACACGGCATGATCGGCGCCGTGGTCCTTGCGTGCCAACGCGCCGCGCCGCCGATCCACGGGCTGGCGGCGCTCAACGACGCGTACCGGGCCGGACAACACTTCTTGTACTTCACCCGGAGCTACACCACACAGCTCGTTGCGGCCGAGCGGCTACCGTCGCTACAACCAATGCCGCGCGGGGCGCGGCAAATCAGGATGCCTGCGGTGAGGCTTGCTTCGCTGCATGGACCAGGCTCAGCGGGACATGGTTCTTCACCCAATCGATGCGGCAGTGAGATCATCATGACCAGCAACGTTGCGACGATCACTCGAATCCGCCCTAGAACCCCCGAACTGCGGTGGGTCATTTTTCAAGATCCGTTGACACGCCAGGGCCTTCTCTATCGCCTCGAGTTGTCCGGCGCCTTACCACGCGATCACGGCGATGTTGGGCTGGATTTGCAGTAGCTGGAACACGGCCATGGGTTCATCCTTCCGCCGCGACCGTGCGCAGCGCGGCCGCGTCTTGTCGTGTCGCGATGCTGCTGGGCAGCGCGTCGCGTTTGCTATGCCACTGAGCCGGTGAGCCTCGCCGCCTGAACATCGCGGCCGCGTTGGCGTCAATCGCCCGGCGCGCGGACCGCCGCCGTTGCCAGAACGTCGACTCCGGCCAGCGGAGTTCGCAGCGGTAGTACGCGCTGCGCTGTTGCAGGTAGTCGCGGCCGACCCGGTCCACCGCGGCCTGGTAGGTGTCTGCTGCGTCAAGCTGCCCGTCGAGAACCTCGAGAATCGACGCGGCGGCGAGGCGCCCGTGCATGATCGCGGTCAAGATTCCTTGCGAAGAGAGCGGATCGACGGAGATGGCGGCGTCGCCGGCCGCCAGCCAGCGTCGGCGCGCGTCGCCAGCGGGTTGAAGTGTTGAGCTGCCGGCCGGAAGGACCATGGGACCGGTCGCCGGGTGATATCCGAATTCCTCGTACCGGCGTCGCATGTGTTCGGTACGGCGCAGCCGCGCCAGCCACTGGTCGAGGTCGTGGACGGTCGCCGTGTGCACCAGGTCGCCGTCGGTCAGGTACACGAAGATCCGTCGATGGTCGGGCAACAGCGCGGTGTACCACCACCCGTCCTGGACGGCTTCCACGAGTGTCGAGGAGTCGTTGTCACCGACGTCCGCTGCGGTGTGGACAGTAGCGACGGCGACGAGCTTGTCATGGTGTATGCGTCGGGCGCCGAGCCGCTGCGCGACGTGTGCGGCGCGGCCGGTGCAGTCCAGGACCGCTTGCGCGTGTAGTGCGATCGGGCCAGCGTCGGGCCGGATTTCGACGACCCCGTCACCCTGGTCGGCCCCGGCGGGGTGCCAGCGGGCCGCTGGTGTGATGGCGTGATGGGCGCCGGCGTGCCGGGCGGCGGTAACGAGCATCCGGTCGAACGCCGCCCGGTCGAGGTGCCAGCCGTGCCCGTACGGGTTGAAGAGGAAGTCGCGTTCGGCCAGCGCAGGCGAGCCCCATGCTGAGCGGTTGCCGTATGAGGGTAGGTGCCCGGCGGCCTGGAATTGGTCCCATAGGCCGAGTGTGGCCAGCATTGGGTGGACTGTCGGGGGTAGGCCTTCGCCGATGGTGATCAGCTGGTGCCGGGGACGTTCCACGAGCAGTACGTCGGTGCCGGCGCGGGCCAGGCAGAGGGCGGCGGTGGCCCCGGCCGGGCCTGAGCCGAACACGACCACGTCGACCGCGCGCACACACCCCAGCTCTAGTGGCATGCTCCGCCTCCGGGGCCGTACCGGCGGCAGCGTACCTGCACGAGCTGTTGCGGGGTGAGGTGCACTGCGCGGATGGTGCGGGCGTAGAGCACGTCCGCGTGGGGCTCACCCGGTGCCGCCTCGACTGGCGGAGCTCCGGCGGCCGCCTCGGGTGTCGGAAGCGGGCCTAGGAGCGATAGGCCCATGCGTAGCCGGGTTCTGGGCACCGGCCTCACGGGTGCCTGTGCCGGCGCGCGTTCCTCCTCCAGCGGTACGGGACAGCGAGCTGCGATCCATTGGACGATGACTTCGCGGGGTGTGCGACCGCCGATTTCGGGCATCGGTTGGGCGAGGAACCGCGCCATCCGTTGTGGCTCAGACAACAGGTTCCGGACCAGGGGACTGGCGGCCGCGTCGCCGGGGACGACCCAGTGGCTAGCAGCCAGCGCCTTCATCAGGTTTCTGGGTTGTCCGAGCTTGAACCACCAGCTCAGCGGTTGGGTTTCGGTCGCACTCTGGCCCGTGGAGGGTTCGAGGTAGGCGCCGGTCAGGACGGCGTCGTGGTGGTCGGGGACGGCCATGGCGCGGGCGCTGAGCCTGGTCAGCAGCACGATCATGGCGTTCTTCGCGTCGAGTGCTGCGCCGGGCGGGGCCGATGGCATTGAGTTGATGTACTCGGTGAGCAGCCGCCGGTCTTGTTCGTCGAACACGGTGAACATGGGTCCGTCGAAGTCCAGCAGCTTGAACAGGCGGCTGTTCGCGGCGTCGCCGGTCACGATGAGGTCGGAGCGGACCAGTTGCTGGACGAAGGCGTCCGGCTCGTCGAACCAGTCGTTGACGAAGTTCGGGCCCAGGCGTTTGGTGCCGTGGTTCTGTTGGGCCGCCTGTTTCTTCTGCTCGATCATGGCCACCACGCGTTCGTGCATTGTCGGCGGGTTGGTGAGGTGGTAGTGCCAGCCGGTGCCACCGACGGTGGCGAAGGCGAGGTAGCCGTTCCAGATCCGCCGCCATTTGTCCTGGACGTTCTGCTCGCCGCCCTCGCTGCGGACGTGGGCGAGGTAGCGCACAACGGCGTCGCGGGCCATCGCGCCATGGCCGTTGGCGGCGTTGTCGATGCCCACGTGCAGCTGGTAGAAGAGCGGGTTGAAGCCGTGGTACTCGTACAGCTTGACCATCCGGCGTAGCGCGACTGCTTCCCATTCCAGGAACAGCGTCATGCCCAGCAGCTCGGGCCCGTAGGCGGCGGGAAACTGGGCGATGGCCAGCTGGTACACCGGGCTGACAAACGAGGAGTCCCACAGCGTCGGATCGGCGGCGTACTGCGGGCTGCCGATGTCCGGCAGCCGGATGCCCAGGCTGGCCAGCAGGCCGGTGTAGACGGTTGCGTGGTTGTGTAACGGGTTGCCGTTGCCCTGTTCGTCGGACCAGATCCGCTGCAACAGGCCGGTGATGTCGGCGTTGAAGCCGGCGCCGGTGATGTTCTTCAGCCATGCGCCGTCGAGCTGGTTGAACGGCGCCATCTGTCTGGTCCGCTCGACGAGCTGGTCCGGTGTGGACAGAAGTGGCTCGTGCAGGCCGGCGCCGGGGTCGTAGGCGTCGGCGTCGCGGCTCAACTGGTCGTAGATCGCGTTGAGGCGGGTGTTGAACGCGGTTGTGTCGTAGGGGAAGTGGTCGTACTGCGGCGGCACGGACCCGTCGGTCAGGGCGGCGAACCGCTCGGCCAGGTAGAGATACTCGTCGGCCAGCTCCTTGGCGGTGTCGGTGAAGCCAGAGTGTTGCTCGAGGTTGAGCAGGATATGGAAGTAGTCGCGGAACGGCAGCATCTCGTACCGGCCCCGGTCGGTCTCCACGTACACCTCGCCGCCGGCGTCCGGGCGGCGGGTCACGAACCCGAGCCGGGACCAGTTTGCTGCGGCGCCGTGCCGCGTCCACCGCGAGCCGACGAAGTCGTTCTTGCCGCGGTTGCGGTACCGGTGGCGCCATCCGATGTCGAGCAGCGCCTGCCACAGGCTGCTGTACGCACTGTCTTTGTCCTCGGCCCGCTTCCGGACCACGTCCGCGTAGTCGGTGATGGACAGACCGTAGGGCTCGGGGACCTGCGTGCGCTCGGTCAGGTGCGAAGTCAGCCAGCCTATGATCGTGTTGGGTTGTGGGTCGTCCCGTTCGCCCCAGTACTGGCGCAGCGTCCATTCCTCTGGCTTGTCCGGGGTGAAGCCGGTGACACCGGTCCGGTGCAGGAAGTCCTGCAGGCGGTCGTAGTAGATCTGCTCGACGTCGTTCGGGTCGGGCGCCGGCACGGCGGACAGGTACGTGCCGACGAGCCGTTTCAGCTGCCGCTGGGTGAGCTTGCGCAGATCGTCGGCTGTGGTGACTGCGGCGTACTCGGGCGCGTCCCAGATCGGTGGCGGCCAGGACGGCAGCGCCGGTCGGGGTGGGATCGGCGCGCCGATGCCCCGGGCCCACGGTTTGCGCGGCAGCGCGTTGGCCGGGGGCGCCGGCGCGCCAGGGCCGATCTCCGGCCAGCGCTCGTACTCGTGCGCGGGAACGACGTCGTCGGGGCGGATGGCCGGCCACCAGCGGTCGCGGCACTCGTAGAAGTCGGCCTGCCACGGCACGGCCATCCACTTGGTGATGTCTCCCGGCTCAAGGCCGTCGTGGAACCGGAAGGCCTCCGCGTAGAGCTCTTTGAACCGGATGATGGAGGTGAACTCGATTCCGGGGAAAAAGGGGCCGCCCTGGCACGCCTCGAGGCTGGCCCGGGTCAGCTCGTAGGGCCGTTGGGATGGCTCGACCTGGTCGATCGAGGCCCGCCGCGGCGGCGGCGAGGCGGTCCCGTCCCAGTCCGGCTTGAAATCTCCCTCGCTCCAGCGCCTGAGCTTCGAGTACTGGGTGGCGGTCACTGTCAGCCACGTCTGCGGGGCGCCACAGTTGGTCGTGTCGTCGTAGATGGGGTGGGTCGCGTCGCCCTGGTCTCCGGACAGTGGCGGCATGAACGACAGGTTCGCCTGGTTGATCGCGGCCTGGCTGCTGGGTTTCAGTTCCTCGGGGTGCTCCGGGAGCCCTGGGCAGTGCAGCGGCGTGCGCAGCCGGGCGAACAGCCGGGTACGATCCGGAGCCGATGTCGCCGACGGGTCGGCGAGCTTGTCGAGCATGTCCTGGTCGAGTAGGTCTCCGGGCGTGCCGGCGGAGTGCCCGCGCCGGGCCCGGTCGCTGACCCACTGGTAGCGGCTGAGCCGGCGCAGGATCGGCAGGATGTCCTCCTGGAAGCTGACCTCGCCGCTCGGTGTTGGCAGCGCGGCGGGCGGCAGGCCGTGCCGCATGGCGGCGTCGAGCATGACGTCGTAGGCGGTCACGAGGCTCTGGGTGTGGGGCGAGTAATGCGGCGGGGCCACGATCGCCCAGGCGTGCGCCGTCATCGGGTCGCCCTCGGAGAATTCCACTCTGACCGACACCCGGCCGTCGGAGGTGTCGTCGAACCAGCGGTCGTTGTTGGCGTAGTGCGTCAGCGGGTTGTCCGGCTCGGTATTGCCCGATGCGCCGTGTCCGCCTAGGACCAGCAGCCGACCGAGTTCGTCGGTGCGAAGCTCACCCAGCTTGATCTCATCTGGCCAGGTCAGAAAACGGCCCTTCATCGGCCCGCGGCACTGGTTGGCACCGCCGATCGTCTGCGTCACGGGCCCAATGGTCAGCCGAACACGGTCGGGCACGGCGATGTCGGCGTTCCGCCATGGAGGCTTGCGGCCGTCGGGCCGGAGGACCTGCTCCACCCCCCGCGTACCGTGAAACTCGTACCAGGCGGGTTTCGCATTGGCGAGCGTGACCGTCCACGTGATGCTGGTGACCGTAATGTCGTCGCCGACCGGCTTGCCGACTTCCAGCTCAGTGATCGCCTTACCGTCCGCGTCGAGCGCGAATACATGGAAGCGGGCCGCCTGGCGTTTGATCCGGCCCTTCGCATCCTTGTACGGCTTGCCGTCGTTCGGGACGATGTCGCGTACCTCGGGCCCGATGAAGAACTCGTCCGGGCTGTTGCCCAGCCGGGCAATCCCGATGGGCGGGTAGATCTGACACTTGGCGCTTCGGAGTGTGCTACTCCCCATGATCGTTCCCCCTGTACGGGTGCGCCGTGCGGCCGGCACAACGGCGTCTACGAAATCCGTCCGACTGTGGCACCGCAGAATCCCTACCGGATCCGGAATCCGGCCAATAACCGGGGAGCCGCGGCCTTAGATCGACGCGACGCGGCGACGGCAATTGATCTTGAATCGGGCGGATCAGTGGAATCGGTCCTGCTCGGGCCGGGTCGAAAGTCCGGTGACGCAATCTGACGACTCGGTCGATACTAGGTTCGTGAGGCCGAGACGGTTCACGCAGTTCGTCGGTCGTCGTGCCGAGCTTGACGAGATCATGTCGATCTGGCGCGAGGTCTGTTCGGGTGAGGCGGCTGGCGTTCTGGTCTCTGGCGAGGCGGGTGTAGGTAAGACCCGCCTGCTGATCGAGTGCGCGAATCTGGTTGGTGCCGCCGGCGGGCAGGTGCTCTCCGGCGCCTGCGTCCGGATTAGCACCGGAGGCCTGCCGTACGGCCCGCTCCTCGACGCGTTCCGGCGGCTCCTGCGTGACCGGGCGGCGGACGGCCTGGCCGACCTCGCCGGTCCCCGCTTCGAGGATCTCGACCGGTTGCTCCGGACCGCTGCCACTACCTCCCCGGCCCCGTTCGATGCGCCGCAGACGCAGATCTTCGAGGACCTTCTCGCCATCCTCGGCACGCTCTCACGCGAGGCTCCGCTGTTGTTCACCATCGATGACCTGCACTGGGCCGAGCAGTCCACGCTCGACCTGCTGAGCTTCCTAACCGTCGGCCAACGGCGAGAACGCATCCTGCTTGTCGTCACCTACCGCGATGACGAGCCGGTCAGCGGCCCGCTGCCGTCGGCGCTGCTCGAGCTGCAACGCAGCCCGTTCATGTCCCGGATTCCGCTTGCCCCGTTCACACCCGCCGAGCTCGCGGACCTGCTGGAGTCGGCGACCGGCGCGCCGGTGCCCGAGGCCACCGTGCAGCGGATCGCTGACCTTTCCGGCGGAAACGCGTTCTTCGCCGAGGAACTGCTCGCCGCCCAGGGCCTCGACCGCGCGGGGGCGCTGCCGGCCCGGGTTCGTGACGTGGTCCTGTTGCGCGTGGCCACGCTGTCCCCGGACGCGCAGGAGGTCGTGCGTACTGCGGCCGTTGTCGGTCGCCGGGTCAGCCACGCCCTGTTGGCGGCGACCGCCGGACTGCCGAAGGGCCGGCTGCTCGCCGCGCTGCGGGAGCTGGTCGCCGGCCGGATCCTCGTCGTCGAGACCGACCGGGCCTACCGTTTCCGGCACGCCCTGGCCCAGGACGCGGTGTACTCGGATCTCCTCCCGGGAGAGCGTGCTCACCTGCACGCGGCGATCGCCGCGGCGCTGTCCGACGACCCGCACGTCGTGGACGAACCACCATCGGCCGGCGCAGGGGTGATCGCCTACCACTGGGACGCCGCGGGAGACGCGGACCGGGCACTTCCGGCGCTGGTGTCGGCCGGCCGGGCCGCGATGGCGGTACACGGCTACACCGAGGGACTTGGATACCTGCAGCGCGCCCTCGCCGTGTGGCTCGAGGCCGTCGATCCCGCTACGGCCGGGATCGACCGACCCGACCTGCTCGCCGCGACGGCAAGATGCGCCTTCCACGCCGGCGACCAGAAGCTGGCCATACGGCTGACCGACGAGGCCTTCGCCGCGCTGGGCGACGGCGAGGTCATCCGGCGCGCGCTGCTGCACGAGGCGCTCGGGTCATACCTGTCCCGGCTGGACGACGCGCGCGCCCTCGAGTCGCTGCAGACCGCGTACGCGCTGCTGGTCGGCAACGACACCCTGCCGGCGCGGGCCCGGGTGACCGCCGCGCTGGCGCAGGCGCTGTCCACCCGTGGACGGTACGCCGAGTCCACGCCGTACTGGGAGGAGACCCTGGAGCTTGCTCGCCGGGGCGGCGGCCGGCGCGAGGAGATCCTGGGACTACGCACATCGGGCTGGCACCTGGCCATGCACGGCGATCCCGACCAGGGCATTGCACGGCTGCGGCAGGCGCTACGCATCGCCACGGCCGACGGTGACATCGAGCTGATCGCGATGTCGTACAACCACCTGTGCCTGACCCTGGACTTCACCGGCCACTCCGCGGACTGCCTGGCCACCGCGGAACGCGCGCTGCAATGGAGTACGCAGATCGCCGGCCTCTACACGCCGATCCTCGACATGCTGGACTCGATCGTGCTGGTGCTGTTCCGGCTGGGCCGCTGGCGCCAGGCCGAGGAAGCCGCGACCCGCATCCAGACAAGCCCCGCCCACGCCCGAGCCGCGATGACCGCCGCCGTCCTGGTCGAGCTGGCCACCGCGCGCGGCAACTTCGAGCAGGCCGCCAGAGACCTCAAGACGGCCAACGAGATCATCGAGACCGACCAGGACCCGCTCGATCACGGCCTGGTCCACAGCGCGGCCGCCACCTGCGCACTCTGGCGGGAACAGCACACCACGGCCCGCGCCGAGGTCAACAAGGCCCTGGAGGTCGTCGCCGCTCACGGCGACGACCAGCAGACCATGGCCCTCTACGCCCTCGGCATAAGAATCGAGGCCGACGAGGCCGACCGGCAACGAGCCCGCGGCCGCGAATCCGACGACGACATCCACCAGCACGCCACCCAGCTGCTGACGCAGGCACGGGTGCTGTGGCCGCGGATGGGCCATCGCCAGGCGTCATTCCCCGAGGCGGCTGTCGACGCGACGGCCGCGGAGGCGGAGTTCGCCCGACTGGCCGGCCAGACCAACTCGACAAGGTGGCATGAGGTCGCCGCAGCCTGGCAGCGACTGGACCGGCCCTACCCGCTCGCCTACGCCAGATGGCGCCAGGCCGAAGCGCTCATCACCGAGCACGACACGAGCGCCGGTGATGTTCTGCGCCAGGCGGCCGCGCTGGCTAAGGAGCTGGACGCCCGCACGCTCGCCGCCGAGGTCGTGGCCCTGGCACGGCGCGCGCGGATCCCACTGGACACCCCACAGCCGCAGCCGACCGCTGAACCGACACACCCGTTCCACCTCACCGACCGCGAGCTTCAGGTCTTGGCTCTGCTTAAGGAAGGTCGGCGCAACCGGGAGATCGCCCGCACGCTGTTCATGAGCGAGAGCACCGCCAGCGTCCACGTGTCCAACATCCTTGCCAAGCTCAACGTGAAGAACCGGCTCGAGGCGGCCGCGGTGGCCCACCGCCTCCACCTCGGTGAGGCATGAGACGCCGCTGACGCCGGCGTTGCCGAGGCTACGAGGACTCATAAGCAGGATCGGAGACGGCCTAAGTCCGTCTGCGGTCGACTTAGCTACGGCTGCCCGATCACCCCACCTCAGATCGGCCTGACCCTCTAACCAGCCAAGTCAATCGTCCGGCGGAACCCGCCGCGACACGTTGGAATCTGTTGGAGGGATCATGTACGTCATCGACGGCGCGCCCCGCCGCCTCTACCGCGCCCACGTGTACAGCGGGCGCTTCAGTCGCGGCTGCGAGCCAGACTCAGCGCGCTGGTACAGGAGTTTCCGGCGCCAGGGCACCCTGGTGCTCGCTGCCGCCTGTCTGATCGCTCTGGCCGCGTGTGGCAAGAAGCCCTTGCCCGCGCCCGAGCTGGTCGGACCGACGGACGGCGCCGTACTGACCAACACGCCGCGAGCAGCCACCCTGTCCTGGAACCCAGTCGCTGGCGCCGCCACGTACCAGGTCGAGGTCGAATGCCTGCACTGCGCTGCCGCGGGAGAGTGGTCACCGTTGCCGGGCACACCGACGAGTACCACCGCAACCAGCTACACGATCACCTGGCCCGGCGACAATCAGGGCCGGTGGCGGATCACCGCACGTAGAAGCAACGGCGCGGCCGGAACCGCCAGCGGCTGGTGGGGTTTCCAGTCCCGGACCGGGCCGGCTCAGTTGGCGGCGCCTGTGCGGGTCGGCCCGGCCAACGGCGCGGTGCTGACCAACTTCCCGCGCAACGCCACGCTGACGTGGAAGCCCGTCGAAGGCGCGGCGAAGTACCGGGTCGAGGTCGAGTGCCTGCACTGTACGAAGGTTGGCCGATGGTCGCCGATGGCTGGTACCCCGACGACCACGACAGCGACCAGCTACACGATCACCTGGCCGGGGGACAACCCGGGGCGGTGGCGGATCACCGCACTCAGAAACGACGGCACGGCGGGAACCGCTAGCGGCTGGTGGGGGTTTGAGTACCGGACCCCGGCCTCTCAGCTGGCGGCCCCGGCGCAGGTCAGCCCAGCCAACGGCGCGGTGCTGACCAATTTCCCGCGTAACGGCACGCTGACCTGGAAGCCCGTCGAAGGCGCGGCGAAGTACCGGGTCGAGCTGCAATGCCTTCACTGCATGAAGGTCGGCCAATGGTCGCCGATGGCTGGTACGCCGACGACCACGACTGCGACCAGCTTCTCGTTCTCGTGGCCGGGGGACAACCAGGGCCGGTGGCGGGTCACCGCGATCGCGGCCGACGGATCCGTCGGCTTGAACGGCGACTGGTCCCAGTTCGAGTTCCGCACCGGCTGACATTCTCTCCGACGCGAGCAGGGGTACCCGGCAGTCTGCCGGGCACCCTGACCTTCGCCGGTCCCTCATGCGAGCATGCCCCCGGGACGCCTTACAAAAGCCCGCCGGCGAGTGCCGCTGAGTATGTGCTTCGCACACAGAACCGTCAGCATGGGCACTGCACATCCCCTGCCACGACCATGCGCGACATCCGTGCCGTTAGATCGTCCTACCTGTGCCCGGCTGCCGGCGGCCGGTCACCTCACGGACGCGCACCCCGGCGGGACCCTGCAGACGCGTGATCTGGTAGACGTGTCCCGGCGGCAGGGTTGCTGTGAACGAGACGGCCACCGTCTCCTCGACCTTCACCGTCACCGCCGTGTCCAACCCCAGGTCCTCGGCGCTGAAACCAACGCTGAACCCAGCGCCGGACTCCACCGTCACCTGCGCAGCTGCCTTGACCGGTTTCGCGCCCGCCTCGATCGTCGAGACGTACTGGCTCTCACCTTCAACGCACGGCGGCAGCGCGGCGACCTTCCGGGCGCCTACGTGGATGTCGGTCGCCGGCTTCGGCACGACAACCAACCAGTTCCAGTCCTCGTTGTCGAGCATGGCACGGCGTTGCCAGGACACCGGTACGTCGACAGAGAGTACGAGGGACTCACCGGCCACGCAGGCCACGGTGCTGGTGTACTGGACGGTCAACTTGGCGTTGGCGCTCAGGCCGGTCCCGAGGACCTTGAAGGAGAAGTCGCCGCTGGCAGCAAGGCTGTGTTTCAGCGAACCTTCCACTTCGACACCCGGAACGTCCGGCGCAGACAGCATGATGATCGGGACCGCGACGAACTCTTCGCCGGCATCCAGCACCTGGTACGGCGGATCCTGCGATAGCCTCCTTCGGACATCGTCGAGAAGCTGCATCCGTCGGCTGCCATACAGCTCGTCGCTCATGAGTGGTTGGCTCCACGATCCCATTGCCCGGGTAGACTCCGCGTTCCATCCACCGACCTCATTGAGCTGTCCGGGCAGTATCGTAAGGCCGTAGTCGACAGGGTCATCAAACGGATCGATGATCTGAACGGCAGCGGCGCCATGCCGCTGTCGAGCGTTCGCGCTCACGGCGACTCCTTCCTTCGGAGGACATGACTGTCATGACGAACAGGTCGGGTACGTCGGCGTGCTGATCACGGGCAGCCAGTCGGCCATGAGCCGGTTGCTCCACTTCCACACGGTGGTGCGGGTCTCTACAGGCGATTGACGCAACCGACACACCTGCCGGGAGCGGATCGTGTCGGTACGCACCCGGAGCACCTGGCGGTCGTTGTAACGCAAGATGGTCGCCCAGCGGTCATCGACGGAAAGGACGTACCCGGTCAGCGGGGGACGATCGGCGAAGGCGATGTCTTCCGTCGGTGTCCACACGTCGGTGCGCACCAGGAACGCCCCCGCCAACAGGAGCATCGCGACGGCGCGAATTACCACGCGGAGGACGCGCCCCGCGTGCGCGGCCCGACGCCGCGCGTTGCCCATTCTGGAGCGAACGTGCACCCGTGCACCATGCTCATCGAAGGACGCCTCGGCCGAACTATCGGGCTTGGAGCCTGCGTTCAACGCGGCAATGACGCCAAACAACACGACCCCTGCGACGGTAAGCCACCATGGAGCGGTAAACACCAGCAGCGTCCCGCAGAGCAACGCCACCGACCACGCCGTGCCCTGTGGCAGGACTCCGCTCGGCGACCGGCCGGCCACCGCAGTTGCCCGGCCGGTCCGTGCGTGTTCCACCCACACACTGACGACGCCGTCCACCGACGGTGGACGCCGAACCGCGGGCGCGACGAACAGCAATACGGCGAGCGCAACATACGGCAGCGTGGCCAGAAGGGCACCAACTACCACGGTCACCTGCCCGGCGGAACTGACCATGGCGAGGGCCGTTTCCGGGTCGTAGGCCGCCGCGGCGAGGATCCGCACGGCGACCGCCACGGCGGCAACCACCGCACCAACGCCAGACATCATTGCCTGAAGCAGGCCGGCGTGAGCGTTGCGGTCATCGGTCTCCGGTTCGCCATGCTGTCGGATGTCCGATGCGGTCGCGGTCATCGACGTGCTCCCTCGCCCATGTAGCAGTGCTGCGAGGCGTCCGGCAAGGTCAACGCGTACAGCGATCGGCTACCTGTCGATGCCCCAGCCCTTACCGCCGCCGCGCGAATGCGCCGGACGGTTGACGACCAGCACCGCCGAGCCAGATCAACCGATCGAGGACTACTTTGAGATACTCGTCGAGCACCAGGTCTTCCGAGCGCTGCGCGGACCACCGTACAGCCGGGCAGGCGGCGAGGACAACGCGCCACGTGGCGAGCTGGACCGATCGGAGCCGAACGCCCGAGCACGCCCAAACCCTTGCCATCCAGGGTCTTCGCCATCCCGCCCATCTTGTCCCTCCGCTCGGCAGTCCGACGTCGGCTCAGGTCTATTGGATGAACAGGGACAAGGGCATACGGCGTCCTTGCATTTCGTCGCCGGTCACACCCTTAGCCGAGGTAACGCGGTCCAGCCGAGCTGCGCCTGCCAAGGCTGCTCGGCTGCTCGTCGACCACCTCGGCCAGCGCCTCGGACTTCCAGAGCGTTTGCGGTGGCTCGTCGTCGATGGCGGCGCCCGCCGCATGAAGGGGCGCTCCGCTCGGCAGGGCGGTCGGATGGCGGGATGCTGGTCGCGCGGGCCACCATTCGACGCGGGCGAAGCGGGTACGAGCCTGGTGGAAGAGCCTGGCCGGATCCACCGGCGTCGGCTCCCGGACGGCAACGGCGGCAGCTGCTCCGACGACCCCTTGCCGGCCCACGTCTACTGGATCCGAATCTGCGAGGAAGCGGTCGGGTGCAGCCCGTGGCGAGAGAAGTAGACGAACGCGCTCGCGTGTCACGGTCGACGGACACTGGTGCTCAGCGACGCAGGACGTGACCGGCACACGTTCTGGCGACCCACGTGCTCCTGCACCGCTACCTCTACGAACCAGACCTCAACCAGATGCGACTGTTCGACCCGCCGCCGGCCGACGCCGTGGTCGGCGGAGGACTGATGCGCTGCCTGAAACGTGACGTCGGCCCGGCAACAATCACGAAGGACTGGCGCGAGATTCAAGCCAACCGTGGCATGGCCGACCTGCTCATGCCTCGCGCTGTCTTCAAGCGAGTAGCGTTCCAGCGCATAACCGCCAACTCCCTCACCGACATCGTCGTGGGTTCGCCGGCCGCCGACACCCTCGCGGCCGACCTGGCCCCGCGGCCGCGGTCATGGCCGCCCGGCTTGCAGACGAGGGCCTGCGGCTGGCCGCGCTCAACGCCGGCGATCTGAAGGTTCGAGCGAGCATCCCGTTGCCATGCCGGTAACCACAAGATCGTCGTCTGGGCCTGCCGTTGCGTACCAACATATGCGCTTTGACGAGTGCCCCGACACCGACGCATTTCACTTGCTTACACATACGGACGGCATCGGCTCACGGGGGCGTATCGTTCCCAATCTTGGGCTGCTGGGGGGCCGACCATGGTGCAGAGACTTTCGTATGGGTCCACCGAAGTAGCTACATCGCAGAACCGCACCGTCCCCCCACCGGTGGAAGCCAGCAGCCGCCCGTCCGGGCTGAACACCACCGAGTGCACGGGGCCGGTGGGTGGGTGATCGGTTCGCACCCGACGGCCGTGTGCCTAGCCGGCATCGCCTACGGTGGCACCGCCTGCGTCGACGATCCACAGCCGAGTGGGCCGCGGAAGAGACTTTGGCGCCGAACGAGACGACTTCCGAGTATTGGCCGCCCTCCGGGCTTGCGACAGCATCCGGCAGTAGCCTTCATCGACCCGGTTCAGAGGTTTCCGCCGGCCGCCGAGGCGAAACGGAGCTCGAAACAAGATCACATGTACTGACATCGGCAGATCCGTGAAAGCTTCGGGCGCCGGACATCGATCAACAATTACACAGTGTGACGGCTTCCCCTCGCTGTTCCGCAGCCGTGTGGTGTCGCTGGCCATCGATTCTTCAAGGGCCGGGGACGCGAACGCTGAACGGAAGCCAGCCGGCCCAGGGCACGCGTCGCGACCGCTTTGCTGGCCGTTCTACCGATGGGGTAACAGTTGCAGGCTGCGAGTCGATCGTGCGCCGGTGGAGTCCTGTCGAGTGGGTACGCCAATCTGTCCTTTCGGCCG
>Ga0209382_10005908_pt1 | contig 15809 bp, 15 predicted proteins | sample SoiMetdeltSBSDD5_FD_187599 | JGI IMG/M metagenome (GOLD analysis project Ga0209382, IMG submission 187599) | Bulk soil microbial communities from a Populus tree surrounding site in Tennessee, USA - Soil MetaG P. deltoides SBSDD5 (SPAdes) (version 2) | ecosystem: Environmental > Terrestrial >...
AAAAGGGAAATGCGGGGAAGCAGTGGGGCGCAGTTCAGTACGCGTCCCCCGCTTCCCCTCCTCCCACCCTTCCTACGCTGTAACCAGCTCCCGCTCCTTCTGATTCTCCGCTGCCACCCTTGCCGACACCTCCGGCGGCGCTTCAGCGTAGCCGCGGAACTTCTGCCGGTGAGTGCCCCGGCCGTGGGTGATCGAGTGCAGCGTGGTGGAGTACTTGTACAGCTCGGCTTCGGGTACGATGGCCCGCACCTTGGTGAGCCGGCCGTCGTTCTCGGTGCCGAGAATCTGTCCCCGGCGCGAGCTGAGATCACCCATCACGTCGCCCAGGGCATCGTCCGGCGTCCAGACCTCCACGTCCGACAACGGCTCCAGCAGTACCGGACGGGCCTTGGGGGTCACGTTCCGGAAGGCCATGATGCCCGCCATCTTGAACGACATCTCGTTGGAATCGACGTCGTGATAAGAGCCGTCGTAGCACTCCACCTTGAAGTCCACCAACGGATAGCCGGCCACGACGCCGCGCACCGCCGCCTCCTGAACTCCGCGGTCCACCGCCGGGATGTATTTGTTAGGAATCACCCCGCCCACAATCTTGTCCACGAACTCATATCCGGCTCCCCGGGGTAGCGGGGCAACCCGGATCCAGCAGTCGCCGTACTGGCCGCGGCCGCCCGACTGTTTCTTGTGTTTCCCCTGGCCCTCCGCCCTTCCTTTAATAGTCTCGCGGTAGGCCACCCGGGGCCGCACCAGCTCGGCGTGGACCCCGAACTTCCGCTCCAGCCGGTGGAGTATGGTGTCGAAGTGCCGCTCGCCCATGCCGTGGATCAGGGTCTGTCCCAGCTCCGAGCTGTACTCGAAGTGGAAGGTTGGATCTTCCTCGTGCAGCTTGTGCAGGCCGGCCGCGAGCTTGTCCTCCTCCCCGCGCTGTTTCACCAGCACCGCCGACGTGGCGACCGACTCGGGGAACGGAATAGGCGGCAGCCTGACCGGCGCCTCCCGCCAGCAGAACGTGTCGCCGGTGTGGGTGTCCTTGAGCTTGGCCACCGAGCCGATGTCGCCGGCGGAGAGCCGCTCCACCTCCATCCGCTCCTTCCCCTGTTGCACCGACAGGTGGTTGAGCTTCTCCACCGTCTCGTGCTCGGCGTTGAAGACCTCACCGCCATTGCGAATCTCGCCGGTATAGAGCCGGAACAGGGTCACGTCGCCCACGTGGGACTCGGACAGGGTCTTGAACACCCGTCCCACCAGCGGGGCTTCCACCGGCGGCTTCACCTCGGCGGGCGAGGGGAATAGCTCCACCATCTTCTTGAGCAGCGTCCGGGTGCCATAGGTCAGCTCCCCGCTGCCGCAGAAGAGTGGTACCACGGCCCCGTCAATGACTGCGTTCTTTACCGCCCTGATGAACTGCTCCCGGGGAATCTCCTCGCCGCCCAGGTAGCGCTCGATCAGCTCGTCGTCGGTAGAGGCGACGGCCTCGGTCAGCTGCTCGGTATACTGCCGGAACAGAGCCTGATACTCGTCGGGGATCGGCACCACCTCGTACTCCCCGGTCTTGGTGCCCTTCTTGTAGAAGTGGCAGTGGCCGGAGAAGAGGTTGATGATCCCGTGGAAATCGTGCCCGTCGCCGATCGGGATTTCGACCGGAACGACCTTAGGCGTCAGATGGGCCTTCACATCGTTGAAGACCCGCTCGAAGTCGGCGTGCTCCTTGTCCATCAACGAGACGAACAGGACTCGGGGCAGGTGCAGCTGATCGCAGACTTCCCAGACTTTTTCGGTGCCCACCTCCACCCCACCCGTTCCGCTCAGGACGACGACGGCGGCATCGGCCGCGTTCAGGCCGCTGACGACCTCGCCGAAATAGTCGAGGTAACCCGGGGTGTCGATGAGATTGATCTTGGTGTCCAGCCACTCGGCGTGGCCGAGACCCAGATTGATGGAGTGCTTGCGTTCGATTTCGTCGGGAGAGTAATCGGTGAGCGTGGTACCGTCTTTGATGGAACCGTGGCGTCGGCTGGCGCCGCTTACGAAGGCCAGGGCATCAACCAGGGATGTTTTCCCGCTGGCCCCGTGCCCGACAAACGCCACGTTTCTTATGGCGTTGGAGCCATAGACCTTCATGGCCTCCACCTCCTCGGAATGGTTGAATTTCCAAGGTGGCGGCGTTGGGGGCGCTTGTCAAATTGGCAAAGAAAATCATCGACCCCGCTCGAGCCGGGTAAACGCCGCTGCGGTGCAGCCGGCGAGCAAAGCGAAGAAGAGCGCTCCACCGATGCCTCCGACCAGCAGACCGGGGATCAGCCCGGAAGCTGCCCCGCAGACCACTGGCGGCAGCAGCCAGCCCTTGACGCCCCGGGTGTCCTGCTCGTACTGATGTCGCCACTCCTCGGTCCCCATCAGGAGCCCGGCATAGAGGACCCCGATGCCGAGCCCGCCGGCGGCGGCCCCCAGCCCGAGGGCCGGCACCCAGAACGCGTAGAAGGAGAGATCGTCGGCCCGGGCGGCGGACTCCATCATCATCTTCAACAGCATTAATGGAACGCCGAGCACCACGCCGGCGACCCCCCAGCCTACCGTCCACTGCACCGCCGACCGCATCAGCCGCTGCGCCGGGGTGACCCGATTCTTCACCGTCCTCATCCTTACCCACCGTTTCGTTGAAGGGAACCCAATACAGCTCGGCGATGTAAGGATCGGCTGGAGGACAGAAAATCTTCACTAGTCACTAGTCGTTAGTCACTAGTCGTTAGTCGCCACGGTAATCAGCACTTACTCATGACCAGCGACTAGCGACTAGCGACTACTTCAACCAGTTCACAAACAACGTGATGATGATCGCGTTGGTAAAGTCGATGAAAAACGCACCCACCAGCGGCACCACCAGAAAGGCTCTCGGCGCCGGCCCGAACCGCGCCACCAGCGCTCGCATGTTGGCCACCGCATTGGCCGTGGTCCCCAGCACGAACCCCACGAACCCACTCGCCATCACCGCGGAGTCGTAGTCCCGGCCCATGAGCCGGAACGACGCCGTCACGGCGAACAGCAGCACGATGAGCACCTGGACGATCAGGATCACCGTGAGCGGCAGCGCCAGATGGGCCAGCTCCCACAGCTTGAGGTTCATCAGGGCTACGACGAGGAAGATGTTGAGGGCCAGATTCCCCACGAACTCCATCGCCCGCTGGTCGATCCGGAACCAGCCAGTCCGGTCATCCAGGTTCCGCAGGGCGGACGCCACCAGCATGGCGCCGATATAGGCCGGTAGGGTCACCCCCAGTGACTCGATGTAACCGCTTACGATGCTCCCCAGTCCCATCGCCAGCGCGAGCACCACCAGGTTTCGGATCAGCGCCGAGTCCTCCTGCTCCACTTCCACCACCAGTATCTCCGGCCCGCTCTCGAGCTCCGCGCTCAGCTCGGCGGTCGACCGGCTGGCCGACCTCAGCCCGTATCGCTGGATCAGCCAGGTCCCAGCCGGGCCGCCCACCAGGCCACCGCACACGATCCCCGCCGTCGCCGAGGTGAGCGCCAGCGGACCGGCTCCGCGGAGCCCGGCCTGCTCGAAGATCGGAGCGAATGCCATCCCGGTTGCGGGACCGCCAACCAGCGTCACCGATCCCGCCATGACCCCGAGCAATGGGTTCTGATCGAATCCGGTGGCGATCCCCATTCCCACAAAGTTCTGCACCAGGCAGAACACCGTGGCGAAAAGGAGAAAGATCAGCACCTGGATGCCACCGGCGCGGAGCAGGGCCAGGCTCGCGCCCATTCCTATGGAGGTGAAGAAGGCGACACTGAGGGTGGACTGCAGCGCCGTATTCAGCTCCAGCGTCACCCCTTGCTGGCGAAGCAGCAGCACCAGCAGTGTAAAGAGCAGCCCGCCCACTACGGCCGACGGGATGTTGAGCCGGTCGAGCACGCCTATGCGCCGGCGCAGCTGAATTCCGGCAAAATAGACCAGTCCCGCCAGGGTGAGCGTCTGCAGCAGATCGAGCTTGAGATCGGTCATAGTTTTGCCCCACAGCGCCGGCAGTACACTGCGTCATGCTCGCTGACGAGCCGGAGGAGGTATTCGATGGTTGAGAGGATGGTGAAGCCCCACTCGAGCACTCGCAGCGTGGCGCCTACGCTCGCCCGCACCGACGCCACGCTCTCCAGCACCACGACCGTCACGCTGGCAACGATGGCCACCAGCAGCAGGAGGTCGAACAGCCGCCCTTCAGGTGTGTCGGCCTCGAAGATGATCTCGTGCAGCCGAGCCCGAAGCGTGCGGGTGGAATAGCTCATGGGGCATCCTCGTAGGCCACGCGGCAGGCCTGCGCGACGGCGCCCAGGTCCCGACGCACCTCGGCCTCCTCATGACTCCAGAGCTGCGACAGCAGGAGGACCTCGCCGTCGCGAAGCCGCATTCGGGGCCGCCAGATCGGATCGCCGTCGCTGTCGGCGCCCCGCTCCAGCTCGACTCGCTCCAGCTGGTCGAAGGAGTGCTGCCGAACCCGCCAGCCCGTGATGCCCACCCGCACGAGAAGGAGACTCCTCCGGGAGAGATCCAGCGTGACTTGAGTCCGGGGATTCCGGGCCAGCCACCAGAGGGCCCCGGCACTGACCGCGACTCCTATCACCATGCTCGCTGCTCGTTCCCAGGGCTCCAGCCGGGCGGCGTCGCTCGCGAGCCCGAGCGGGAAGGCCAGACCCAGGAGGCCTCCGGCCAGCAGGAAGAGTCCCAATGCCCAGTAGGGACCAACCCGATCAGTGAGGCGAATGACGCCGCCATCTCGGATGATGCGCAGGATCCGCTCCCTTCTGGGATCCGAGTTCGGCCGAGCCGTCACGTCCGGGCAGCAACGCGCTCCAGCACACTCCGGGTCATCGCCAGGGCCAGCTCGTGCTCTCCCATGAACACGTCGCCCACGTTCTCCTGCCGAAGCAAGGCCGCTTCTTCGTCGTTGTGGGTCCGAACCAGGATCTCGATGCGGGGGTTCAGCGTCCGGGCGATATCAATAATCCTCCTGAGCTTCACCGTGTCGGGCGTCGCCACTACCAGGAGACTCGCGCGGACGACGTGGGCCTGCACCAGCACTTCCGCCTCGCTGGCATCGCCCAGTACCGCGTGGGCTCGGCGGCGGCGGAGTTCCTCCACTGCCTCCCGGTTGATCTCCACCACCACGAACCGGATTCCCCGCTCACTCATCGCCTCCGCGATCCTGGTGCCCACCCGTCCGTAGCCCACCAAAACCACGTGGCCGGTCAGAGTCTCCACATCCACCGACGCCGGCAGCTCGGTCAATGGGTCGTCTCGCCGCTCCAGCTTGCGCGCCAGCTCGGAGCGCGACCGCGCCCAGCTCTGCACCGGCTCGATCGCGGTGAAGAAGAACGGGTTGAGTGTGATCGAGATCAGCGCGCCCGCCAGGATCAGGCTCTGCCCCTGCGGGGGCAGCAGCCCCAGCGTCACGCCCAAGCCCGCCAGAATGAAGGAGAATTCCCCGATTTGCGCCAGGCTTGCTCCTACGGTGAGCGCGGTGTTGAGCGGATAACGCAGCCCCAGGACCAACGCCACGGCTGCGGCCGTCTTTCCCACCATGATGACGGCGACCACCGCCAGCACCTTGAGCGGCTCTCGCACCACAATCTCGGGTTCGAACAACATGCCGACCGAGACGAAGAACAGCACCGCAAATGCATCGCGCAACGGCAGCGACTCTTCCGCCGCCCGGTGGCTGAGGGCCGACTCGCGCAGCATCATCCCGGCGAAGAAGGCACCCAATGCGAAGGACACGCTGAACAGCTCGGCTGCGGCATAGGCGACGCCGACCGCCGCGGTAATGATGGCCAGGGTGAACAGTTCCCGCGAGCCGGTCCGCGCCACTGCCCAGAGTAGCCGGGGAAGGAGCCGCTTGGCCACGATCAACATCAGGGCGACGAACGCCGCCACCTTCCCCAGCGTTATGGCCAGAGCGCGGCCCAAGCTCTCCTGCCCCGCCACCATCTCTGCCCTGCCGCCCAGCATTGGAGACAGGGCCGGGAGCAGCACGAGCACCAGCACTACCACCAGGTCTTCCACCACCAGCCAACCCACCGCGATACGCCCGTTGAGCGACTGCAACTGGTGCCTCGCTTCCAGGGCCTGGAGCAGCACGACCGTGCTTGCAACCGAGAGGGAGATCCCGAACACGAGTGCTGCGCCGAGGCTCCAACCCCAGAGCATCGCAACCGCGCCGCCGGCCAAGGTGGCGCCCAGGATCTGGACGATCGCGCCGGGTACGGCGATCCGGCGGACCGACATCAGGTCGTCGATCGAGAAGTGCAGTCCCACACCGAACATCATGAGCATCACCCCGATCTCCGCCAATTGTCCGGTGAGATGGACGTCGGCTACGAAGCCCGGCGTCGCCGGGCCGGCGATGATGCCGGCCACCAAGTAGCCCACCAGCGGCGGGACCCCGACCTTAGTGGCCAGAAATCCCATCAGCAGCGCAAGGCCGAGCCCCGCGGCTATGGTGGTGATCAGGGTGATGTCATGAGGCACGGCTTGCTCCGGTAGCTAGGTACCTTACAAACTGCCACTCTAGCATCCACTTGCTTGAAAGGAAGGGTGGGATGCGGGCTGAATCGTCCCGTCTCGTACTTCTGCTGCTGCTTGCTGGCTGCGGTGGCGGCCTCGAGGCACGTCGCCAGGTCACTCCGCCTACCAACTCCATCGTGGTGCTGGTGGCGCTGGACGGTTTTCATCCCAGCTACCTGGATCGCGCCCCGAGCCGCCACCTCAGGGAGCTGGCGCGGAAAGGCGTCCGGGCCCGCTGGCTGGTGCCGGTCTTTCCTACCGTCACCATTCCCAACTTCTACAGTATCGCGACCGGACTCTACCCCGAGCACCACGGCGTCGTGTCCAACACCATGCGTGACAGCCTGCTCGGCAGCTTTGCCCTGCGCGACACCGCCGCCGTGCACGACCCCCGCTGGTGGGGCGGCCAGCCGATTTGGGTGACCGCGGTAAAGCAGGGCAAGCGCGCGGCGACCTACTTCTGGCCCGGCTCTGATGTAGCGATCGGCGGCGTGCGGCCGACCTGGTACCAGAACTTCAATCCTCAGGTCCCGAACGCCGAACGGGTGCGCCAGGTGCTGGAGTGGCTCTCGCTTCCGGCCGACAGTGCGCCGGTACTGGTGACGCTCTATCTGGGCGACGTGGACGACGCAGGCCACGCGTTCGGGCCCGACGCACCGGAGACCGACTCGGCGATCGCCCGGGTGGACAGCGCCGTCGGTGCGCTTCTGGCTGGAGTCGAACAGCGCAAGCTCGGAGGGCGGGTGAATCTCCTGATCGTGTCGGACCACGGCATGGCCGAGGTCGCGCCGGAGCGGCTCATCTATCTGGATGACTACCTGGAGAGTATGTCGGCAGATGTGGTCGAGATGGGAACGGTGGTATCGCTCGCGCCACGAGCTGGAGCCGAAGAGGCGGTCTACCGCCGGCTCCGCCGGGCACCGCACCTCAAGGTCTACCGAAAGTCGGAGATTCCCCTGCGCTACCATTATAGGGCCCATTCCCGGATCCAGCCGATCGTCGCGGTGGCCGACGAGGGGTGGATGGTGACGACCCGGGCGATCGCCTCCCGCGCCGGAGGACACATGCCCCGCGGTATGCACGGCTATCCTCCGGATGTCCCCTCGATGCGGGCGATCTTTCTTGCTCGCGGTCCCGGATTCAGGCAGGGAGCGGTGGTCGAGCCATTCCAGAACATCCACCTCTACGAGCTCATCGCGCACCTGCTCCGCCTCACACCGGCACCAAACGACGGGGCGCTGGATTCTGTAAGAACGGTCCTGGCCCAATCAATCAATTCTGGTAGCTGGTGACTGACGACTGACTAGCGACTACTAGTGACTCTCCTCGCCTTCGCGATCATCTACTTCGTCTGGGGCTCCACCTTCCTCGCCATCCGGTTCGGCGTGAGCGAAGTGCCGCCCTTTCTCTTCGCGGCGATGCGCTTCCTGGCCGCCGGACTCATCCTCTATCTCTGGAGCACCGTCCGGGGCGAGCCGCAGCCCAGCCGGCAGCAGTGGACCTCGGTCTCCCTGCTGGCTGTGCTCATCTTCGTATTTGACTACGGGTTGTTGTTCTGGGCCGAGCAGCGGGTGCCATCGGGCGTAGCGGCGGTGATGTTGGCGCTGATCCCAGCCTTCACCGCCCTGTCGGAGATCGTACTGCTTGGCACCCAGCGGCTGACGCTGCGGCTGACCCTGGCGCTCGGCATCGGGCTCGCCGGTGTAGCGGTGCTGATGAGCCGTTCGCTTAATCTGGGCGGGGCGCCGATCGATCGGCTGGGCGCCGGCGCACTGATCTTTGCCGCCGCCAGCTGGTCGGTCGCGTCGGCGCTGGCCCGGAAGGTCCCCCTGCCGCCATCGAAGGTGATGACTTCCGGCACCCAGATGCTGCTGGGCGGCGCGTTCCTGGCCGTGGCTGCGGCGCTGCTGGGCGAGATGCGCGGCTTCGATCCCTCGGCCGTGTCATCCCGAGCCTGGCTCTCGCTCCTTTATCTGGTGGTCCCGGGCTCGGTCATCGGGTTCACGGCGTATGTCTGGCTGCTTCACCGCGAATCGCCCACCAAGGTGGGGACCTACGCCTACGTCAATCCGGTCGTGGCAGTGTTGCTGGGCTACTTCTTTGCCGGGGAGCGGCTCGACCTGCGAACCGTGCTAGGCACCTTGTGCGTGCTGGTCAGCGTCATACTCATCACCCGGGCGCCGGCGGTCATTGCGAGAGCCCGCCCCGAGCCATCGACATCTTCTTGACCTTCTCGGAACCAGATGGCAGTGTAGACTCACCACTTCTCCCCCACATAGGCGCCTGCGAGCGCCCTCTCCGTAGCATCGATTCGCCGTGCTGACCGGGCCGACGGTCGGGGCTGAGACGTCGAATCGGTGAAGGAGGTTCCCATGCGTTGTATTCCCTTGGGCTTCTGCTTCCTAGCCTCCGGCTGGCTGGTGCTGGGCTGCTCCGATCAGAAGGAGTTCGCCCCCACCGGGCCGGCGGTCTCGCCCGATCTCGCGGTCGCTGACTCCCCGGTAGCTCCGGGTGACCCGCTCCCGTGGGCAACTCCCGCCGAGCGAGCCCGCTTCGAGCAGGGTGCAGCGGAGTTCGATGTGGAGTTCGAGGACGAGACCGGTCTTGGGCCCCTATTCAATGAAGTCTCCTGCGCGGAGTGCCACGAGGATCCAGTCCGGGGCGGCAGCGGCGATGAGATCGAGTTTCATGCCACCGCCACGCTTACCGGCGGAGCATGCGACGAACTCACCGCGCAGGGCGGGCCGGTCTATCAGACCTTCTCCACTGCATCTCTCATCTCTCTCCTCCACCGACTAGGCGTGGAGAAGGAGCCGTTCCCGGCAGGGGCCAGTGGAATTGGTCTCCGCACCAGCGCGCCAGTCTTCGGACTGGGGCTGGTGGACGCCGTAGCCGACGCCACACTCCTCGCGCTGGCCGATGCCGACGACCGCAATAGAGACGGAATCAGCGGCCGGCCTAATCTGACCGCGGACGGCCGAGTGGGCCGGTTCGGCCGGAAGGCGACGGTGGCCTCGCTCCGCGCCTTCAATGACGGCGCGTTCCGTGACGAGATGGGGATCACCAGTGCCGCGGTGCCGACCGAAGGATCGTTCGGCGGCTATCCTTTGGTCCCGAATTCCGATCGGGTTGCCGACCCCGAGATCGGGGAGGAAGCGCTGGATCTCACCGATGCCTTCGTTCGGCTGCTGGCGCCGGTGGCGCCGCTGGAGCTGACCAAGCAGGCGAGGGACGGACGCAACTTGTTTGCCAAGATCAACTGCACCGGCTGTCACGTGCCCAGTCTCAAGACTGGAAACAATCCGGTCGCGGCGTTGCGCTACCGCGAGGTGGCGGCCTACAGCGACTTGCTCCTGCACGACATGGGGCCGGAGCTGGCCGACATCTGCCGTCCGGGCGCGGCGCCGGCCGAGTTCCGCACCCAGCCGCTCATGGGACTCCGGCTGCTGCCGCACTTCATGCATGACGGGCGGGCACTCACGGTGACAGATGCCATCCAGGCACACGGCGGAGAGGCCGCGCGCTCGCGGGATGCGTTTGGCGGGCTGTCGGAGAAGGAGAAGGCCGCGATTGTCGCGTTCCTGAACTCGCTCTAGCGTCCGCTATCCGGAACGTTCCGAAGGAACATTCGGACGCCTTTAGTCACCCCCGGCCTCGCCGTCGGATCCCATCAGCTCCCGCAGCATCCGATCCGGCCGTTCGAGGAATGCCCGTGTCACCACATAGTGCTCGGTATCCTGGTACGCGATCGGCTTGATGGGACCGCTGTCGAAGAGCAGGATCTCAGCTCCGGGAAATCCGAGGAGAATCGGCGAATGGGTCGCGATGACGAACTGCGAGCCCTTATCGACCAGATTCTGCATCGCTGCCATGAGGCTGAGTTGGCGGGTTGGCGAGAGGGCCGACTCCGGCTCATCGAAGAAGTAGAGTCCCTTCCCCCTGAGCCGATTGAGCACCAAAGCCATGAACGATTCACCGTGCGACTGAGTATGTAGCGACTGGCCCCCATAGCAGTGGGTCACGCCGTAGTCGTCCGCCGCCGACGCCACGTTGTAGAAGCTTTCCGCCCGGAGGAAGTAGCCGTCCCGAGGCCGGATTCCGGACCGCACCAGCTGCAGATATTCGGTGAGCGAGGAATGGGTCTCCCGGGTCGCGAAGCGGAAGTTCCGGCTCCCGCCTTCGGCATTGAACCCGGCACAGACTGCGATCGCCTCGAGCAGGGTCGACTTTCCGGTGCCGTTCTCCCCGATGAAGAAGGTGACTGGTAATCCGAGCCGAAGCTCCTCGAGATGGTGAATGGCAGGAATCGAGAACGGGTATTCCTTGAAGGAAGGAACCTGGCTCCGCTTCAGCTTCAGCGCCTTGACGAACAAATCGCCCACGTGGGATGAATCAGGTCGGAGGCTGGAGCCGCCCGCCGTCTGGCGCGAGCGTCCGGCGGTAGTCGGGCATCATCACGATCAACCCGTGGTCCTTGGTGTTTCGAGAGTATCCCGCCACCAGTTGGGCGTTGTAGTGATCCAGAAAGAAGTCGAACGGGTCCTTGGGCTCCGCGTCCACGATCATGAGATCGGTTTCGTGCATGGTGAGCTTGCCGAACCGGAGTACCCCACCGCGATAGAACATGTAGTTCTCCGACTTGACCTCCGGCACCTTCAACAGCTTGACCGCGCCGCTGTCCTGCGGCTGAAAGGTCAGCACCATCGCCGAGTCGGTCACTTCGACCCCCCCGACTTTCCCCTTCACCAGCGGTGGCGGCAATAGCTCCGGCGGATTGAGATAGAAGTCGTCTTTCTCGATTCGGACGCCCCGCACGCCGCGCAGCTTCACCAGCTTCTCCAGATGGAGCCCGAAGAACTTCATGAGCCCGCCCACCTTGATCCCGACCGCCTTGACCGAGGTGGGATGCAGCCGAAGCTCGCCCTCCTTGGTGAGCGTCACATCGGCCAGGATGTTGAACGAGATCCCGCGCATGGTCCCGCGCTGCCGGATCTGGCCCTTCTCTACGCTCACCTTGAGCCGCCGGATTGGAGCGCCCGGATAGTCGAAGGTGTAGCGGTTGAGCAGGGTGCCCAGCTGGCTCGGCGCGATAGCGATCTGCGCCGAATCGATGTTGAGCAGAAATGACTGCTTGTCGTCGAAGTAGGGCGCGTGGCCGGCCTTGGTGGGTCGCAGCTCACCCCGGAGAAAGTCGATCCGCATCACGATGCTGGAGTCGACGTGAAAGTCGGTGTGCCGCATCTGCACCTGCACTGGAGTCCCCGCCTCCTGCGCCAGTGCGGTCGGTGACAGGACCGCTGCAGCGAACGCCGCAAGCAGGCCGGCCGAGAGAAGGAGTCGGGGGCCGATGGGAGCAGTTCCTCCGTGGTGGATACTGTTGCCACTGGTCAACTTACCAATCGAACCGGAACCCGCCAGACAGACCGGGCTCGACTACACGCCTCAGTTGGCATCCGACGGTGTCCACTTTCACGGCCACTCGACTGGAGTCGCGAGGAGACAGACTGCGACCCAGCCCCCCGCCGATGCGTTCCCGAGGTGCCCGAAATTCTTGGCACACTCTACGCATGACGGGCCTCGCCAAGCGAACGTCGGCATCACCTGGACACAGTCGTCATTCATCACGCACGCGGGACCGGCCTACCGTCTGACCCACCGACCGCCTTACGTTCCGCAAAGAGTCATGACCATGAAACGACTACCCCTTCTGCTTCTCCTCGCCGCGTGTTCGTCCGAGCGGGCCCCCCGGGCCACCTCTGTCGCCAGCTCGCCGGATGGGGCTCCCAGGGCCGCGGCTGCGCTGGCACTGGAAGCGCCCAGCGCCTTGAGCGCGAGCTACACCACCCCATGGACCGATAGCAGCCGGCAGGGCGGCGCCACCGTGTACAGCCGGGGTCGGGTGATCACCACCGTCGCGGTGCACACCGATTCGCAGTGGGCGGTGACGCCTCCGGTAAAGCTGGGGCTCCCCTACGGACCGACCCAGCTTCCGGTGGACAGCCTCTGCAGCATGGACTACACCGCCACCACGCTCCCGGTGATTCCCGCCCGAGTGCTGCGCGACCTCGACCGGGCCAGGGAGTGCGGCGCCCGGATCATCCCCAACATCCGCCGGGCCAAGCTCAAGGACGCGTACGGCTACCTCAGCGTCTCGGCGGCTCGCTCTGAGCTGGACACCTGGCCCTGGGATGTCCTCTGTGCCCGGGTGAAGGACTCCACCATCATCGCGTTTCATGTCGGCGACGATGTCACCCTCAAGGAGTGGGGACCCGATCCGCTGCCGGTCAAGCTGGCCCGGTGGGACAGCATCGCCGGGATCGTCACCGAGAAGTGCCCCCAGGCGGCAACAGTGCTCCGCGCGGTTCCGACTACGCTCGAAGCCCGCGGCAAGTGGCAATGGCTCACCACCGGCTGGGCCCAGTATCCCGGCCCCCGCCGGCGGTGGGGCTCGCCGGAGAAGTTCTTCAGTACTGAGATCGCGTCGGCCAAGCGGCAGGGGCTCGGCATCGTGGCCGGGGTGAATCTCATCAACGGCGGTTGCGGCACCACCGCCCTGTGCCTGCCCGACGTTCCCGGCACCCCGCTGGCCGGCACCAATGACGGTCGCTATCAGCTCAGCTCGGCGGAGCTGACGTACTACAAGGCGGTCTCGATGAGCGATCCCTACGTGTGTGCGTCAGTGGATTGGGGCTGGGGACCCGTGTTCAAGAGCGACTTCCACGGGCGACCCGAGATTCAGAGCGCGGCCAAGGCGATCGGAGTCATTGCCAAGCAGCGGCCGGCTACCAGCTGCATCCAAAGGAAACGGGACGGCTAGAGTCGCACCTCGGCGGCGATTTCGTTTCAGAACATCGTGTTTGGGTTGGCCGAGTGCTCCGGGATCCGCTGAAGCACGTCCCAGTGCTCCACGATCCGGCCCTGCGGGTCCAAGCGAAAGATGTCGATGCCGGCCCAGTCACCGTCGCTGGGCCACTGCTGATAGCAGTGCAGCACGACGTAGTCTCCCTCAGCGAATACCCGCCTGAACTCCACCCGCTTGCCCGGGTACTCCCGCCCCATCCGGGTGAAGTACTCAATGAACGCATCCTTCCCGTCGGCAACCGCCGGATTGTGCTGGATATACTGGTCACCGACATAGCGGCGGATCGCCTCGGCCGGCTCACACTGGTTGAACATCAGGTCATAGAAGGCGGTGACCGTCTGTTTGTTCTGTTCCTGTCGTGTCATCATGACTCCCGCCCATGAGGCTCTATCTCAGCTGGCAGCGCCGTCGCCGGCAGCGTCCCCCCGGAGATCGAAGGCATAGAGAATGAAGGTCTCGGGCGAACTGCCAGTTCCCTCATAGAGGCGCCGAGCGGGCGCGTTATCCGGCTCGGTGCCGAGCCAGGCCTCGGTGCAGCCCAGCGTGCGGCCGTGGGCAAGCAGAGCATCGAGCAGCCGCCGGCCGATGCCGCGCTGCTGGTGTGACGGCGCTACCCCGACCTCGTTGATCCACAGCTGCGGCGCCTTGTCCGGATGCACGTAGTCCACCGCCGATGCCATGCCGACCACCCGACTGCCCTCGATGGCCACCACCATGTGGTGTCGCTCATCGTCGAGGAATGCCCGAGCCCAGCGGGACTCCACCGGGTTGTCGAACACGCCCTCGGCCACATCGCTCAAGACCTCGATGTCATCCCGGCCGAGCAGGCGGATTTCGATGCTCAAGGTGCACACCGGTTAGCAGAGCGCCGCTGCTGGCAACAGCTCAACCTCTGCACTATCCAACGCTCCTTGGATCGATAGCGCTCGCTAGGTGCATGCGCTTGTCAGGCAGCCAGGCCTCAGGACTCTTCGTGCCTCTCACGTAGAGCGGGTGTTTGGGAGCGCCCTTTACTGTCCAGCCCAGGCACTCCAACCGATGGAGGCGGTGCGACACTTCAGTTGCCCGCCCAAGAAGCCGCCCGTGGTTGCCCCATGCTGCTACAGCGCGATCTACCTCATTTCGGAGGCGATCTAGCCAGTAGTCGTTCAGAGGACCCACCGGATCGGAGACCAGCCGCAGAACACGCGGAGAAGTCGTCCGCAGCGCGAACAGGTTCGCCATAACCGCGCCTCCGAAACCCCAATGACGGGCAAAGCTTATACATCGCCGAAGAGTAGGATCGTCAGTCGCTGCATCGGCTGTCGACGGATTTAGTCCGATGAACAGCACTCTGGCCTCAGAGGGCTCCCAAACTCGCCACAAGGCATATCGGTAAAGACCGCAGTCGGAGATTTCCGCTCCAAATCCTACGGATGCACTCATGGCCTGGGGCCCCGCAGAATGCCCACCGGTGGCCAAGGCTTCGGAAAAGTGTAAAGCGAGCGGGCGCCACCATGCGCTACGATGTCGAAGTGCTTCTTGAGCCAATGACGCTCAGCGGTCATCTTTACTGAGCCATCCGAGCGACATAACCAAATGATCTTATGCCCACAGCCTGAGCAGTACGGTCCAACCACGAGGCGCTGTCCCCGCTCGTAGCCTTTCTGCCGGGCTTTGGGCCAAAGTCTTCTCAGCTCAATAACAGTCCCGGGCAGATAAGGACGGACTCGTCGCCGGAACTCGGCCGGCGAGAGAACGGGTAGACTAGGATTCCGTGGGACTGCCATATCTGTGTGTTCCCCACCAGACCCGCGCAGCTGCGGCGGCCTGCTCGCTTGGACACTGTTTGTTTTTACGTTCTTCGCTCGCTACGGCGATTCGTCGGTTCGAAACAGCGAGCGCAGCATCAATAGGACGATCAACGCCGTAAGTAAGGCCCCGGCACCGAAGACCAGGCGGCAGACCCACTCCCCGGGTATGAACGGAATGTCTCCCAGACTCCCGCCGCAACGGCGGCTCCCGGGACCAAATCCGATCCACCCGCCGATGCCGGCCAGTGCCGCCGCTGCCAGGATCGCCGGCACTGCGGCCGCACGGGCGAGGCCGGCACCCTGAAGGAAGAGCGATACGCCCGCCGCCGCGAATGAGCCCGCGGCGAGGTAACCGACGGCTGGGGGAACCCGCAGCCCCGGCTGCCGGGACCAGACGACGTAGGCGAGCCAGAACCCGAGGCCGAGACAGACCAGGGCGGCGAGATGATGTCGAGCGTGAGCTCCCTCCGGTTTTTGCATGCGCTGCTGGATCATTCGTCGGTTACTCCCGCTGCTCGGGGCTCTGGCCGGGACGACAAGGGGGGAACTTGAAGCACCCGGTCCCTACGAGGGCAGCCGGGTCCCGGTTTAG
>Ga0209382_10005909_pt1 | contig 15809 bp, 10 predicted proteins | sample SoiMetdeltSBSDD5_FD_187599 | JGI IMG/M metagenome (GOLD analysis project Ga0209382, IMG submission 187599) | Bulk soil microbial communities from a Populus tree surrounding site in Tennessee, USA - Soil MetaG P. deltoides SBSDD5 (SPAdes) (version 2) | ecosystem: Environmental > Terrestrial >...
CTCGTCGTGACCCACCGCCGTCGCCTCCCGGACCAGCCAGACGACATCCCCTGGACTCACACGCTCGAGGCTCGCCTCCTATCCGCCTGACGGCCTCCACTTTTTCAGCAATCCCCCGCACACTACCTCGGGCTCGCACTATTTGACAGATACGATGCCTGCCATCATACTGTCTGATACTGGTCGGAGGATCCGCTCACGATGGTCCGCTGCCTCGACGATGAGGCGGCCGGGATGTGGAACCGTCCTCCATGGAGCGCGCCGAGCGCGTCGCACTCTATCCGCGTAGCGGCTACGACCCGGAAGGCCAGCCTTCCCGGACCAGGTCGGCACGTGCCCGCGCTGTCTCTGCCAGGGGCTTCCTCGCCAGCACCTCGCCTGTCAGATGCGTCATGCATCAGCGCGCGGAGTGTGCTGCCTTGCCCGGACGTCAGGTTCCGGAGAGCGGTCAGTAGCGGGACCGCGAGGAGGTTGCCGGCACCATCACACACGCTGCGTCTGCGTGTACATCACACGCATCGTGTACGCCACACTTGATCGGTCCGCGGAAACAGTGAATCGCGCCGCCCCAGGTGGCGCAGGGAGGACTCGCATGCGGCTAGAGGTCGAGCGAGCGCCGAGCCCGTCGCGAGTGCGACTCGTGTCGCGTCGCCGATTCCTGATGCTTTCCGGCAGCACCAGTACTCTCGTCCTGCTGGCGGCCTGCCAGCGCAGCGGGGCGCCGCCAGCGCCTGCCGCGACCCAGGAGCCAGCCGTCGCACGGACCCGCGAGGCGATCAGCACGCCGCAGACCGCGGCGGCGCCGGCGACGTCGGCTCCAGCTGCCGCGGCGCAGCCGGCGGCCGCTCCGGCGGCTGCCGCGACGACCGCCCCGGCAGTCGCCCAACCTGGCCCGAAGGGCAAGTTCATTGAGGGCTGGCAGTCCGGCCTGACGCCAGCGTGGAATGATCCCCAGGAGAACCCGCCCCAGATCACGCCGTACAACTTCCAACTGGCTTTGCACGACGCGCTGGTCAAGCACATGCCCGGCAAGACGTTCGCGCCAAGCCTCGCCGAGTCGTACGATGTCGCGCCGGACTTCAAGTCGGCCACCTTCAAGCTGCGCCCGAACATCAAGTTCCACGACGGCTCGCCGGTCACGCCTGACGACGTCACGTTCACCTACATGAACTATCGCGGCGCGAACGCGAAGATCCTCCACGACAAGCTCGACCGGATTGACGCGCCGGACGACCGCACGGTCAAGTTCATCTTCAAGGAGCCGTTCGTCGACTTCATCATGATCTACGGCAGCCCGTCCAGCGGAGCAGGCTGGATCGTGCCGAAGGCGTACTACGAGAAGGTCGGCAAGGACGGCTTCAAGAACGCGCCGATCGGGGCCGGGCCGTACCGCTTCGTGAAGCAGCGGGCCGGGTCGGAGCTCGAGCTGGAGGCGTTCACCGACTACTGGCGCAAGGTGCCGAGCATCAAGACGATCGTCTTCCTCGGCATCCCCGAGATCGCCACGCGGTTCGCGGTGCTCAAGACCGGCGAGGTCGACGCGGCGTACGCGATCCAGGGCGACCTGTTCCAGACGATGCGGCAGGATCCAGCCATACGAGTGACGGTGGTGCAGGGGAACCCGACCTGGCTGGAGATGGCGACGCTCGACAACCCGGACCATCCGCTGAAGGACGTTCGGGTCCGGCAGGCGATCAGCCTGGCGATCGACCGCAAGGCCGTCAACGACGCCGAGCTGGGCGGGACCTCCTCGATCGGCGGCAACTGGATCCCGCCGGACTGGCCGGGGGCGCTCGACCTGCCGGTGCCCCCCACCGACATCGCAAAGGCGAAGCAGCTGCTGGCGGAGGCCGGCGTCCCCAACGGCTTCGACGTCTCGGCCCTCACACCGTTGCCGCCGTACTTCTCGTGGGGCGAGCGGCTGGTCTCGCAGCTCCGCGCGATCAACGTCAAGACGACGATGAACACGATGGAGCGGGCCGCGTTCTACGATGCGCTGGGGCCGGGCCAGAGCCGGCTGAAGGGCATTCAGCTGATGTTCTCGGGGGCGCCCGGCGACGCCGCCGGCCGGATTCGGGAGAGCGCCGTCACGGGCGGCACGTTCTCCGGCCTGTCGATCCCGGAGATCGACGGTTGGATGAAGCAGTACGACACGTCGACGGACATGGCGGAGCGGAAGCGGCTGGTCGAGCAGGTGCAGAAGTACACCCTCGAACAGTTCATCATGATCCCGGTCTGCCGGAACGTCGCGATCTGGGGCTTCGGGCAGCGCCTCGCCAACAACCCGCTCGAGACTGTCGTCGGCTCGATCCCGCAGTACAACTTCCTCGGCCCATACGAGGACATGACGCTCAAGGATTGAACAGGTTTATGGATGTCCGGCGGCGCAGCGTTCGGCCAGCCGCTGAGCGAACTCGCCGGACATCCGCTTAACCACCAGGCTGGCGCCGCCCTCGATCAGCGACGCCATCCGCCCCGAGACCTCGACGGTACCGTCGATCGAGACGGCCGAACCGCTCGCGCCCGGCCCCGGCGTCACGCCGAATCGTGCCGTCGAGCGCATCCGGGTGCCGCCGATCGAGTCCTTCCCCTGGGCGGAGACGTTCCCCTGGCGGGCGGCCTCGTCCAGCTCCAGCTTCGCCTGGGCCCGGAAGGTGACCCGCGTCGGGCCGAACTTGACGACCACGCTGGTGTCCAGCGTGCCATCCTCAGATTGGCCAACGATGCTGGCGCCCGGCACGCAGCCGACGACGGCGTGGGGGTCCGAGAGGACGGCCCAGACCTCCTCTGGCGCGGACGGCACGTCGAACCGCTCGTGGATCTCGATCATCCTCTACACGTCCTCGCCGAACCAGAGCCGGCTGTACGGCACGCTGACGACGCTGCGTGAGACCCGGATGTCCAGCAGCATCGGGCCGTCGCCGGCCATGAACTCGTCCACGCCGGCTTTGACCTCGTCCAGGGTCGTGCACAGCTGGCCGCGGCAGCCGAACGCCCGCGCGACGGCGCCGAGGTCCGGCGTCGGGATCGCCGAGGCCCGGGCGTCCATCTTCTTCGAGACGAACTTCTGATACTCCGCGCCCAGCGCCTCGTCGTTGAAGACGGCGATCAGCAGCTTGACGCCGAGCCGGGCGGCCGTGTCCAGCTCGGACGCGTGCATCAGCGTGCCGGCGTCGCCGTCCACCACGGCCATCGCCTGGCCTGGCCGCGCCACCGCCGCGCCGATCGCCGTCGGGACGGCCTGGCCGATGCAGCCGAACGTGTTGATCGCCCAGGTCAGGTCACGCGGCTTCTTCATGAAGAACGCCGTGATGCCGGAGCAGTGGCCGGTCCCGTGGATCACGCCGACCGAGGAGGGCAGGGCGTCGTCCAGGATGCTGGCCGCCCGCCGCGGATCGACGGTGCCGGCGTCGATCTCGAAGTCGCGGGGGTCTGGGTCGTACTCGGCCAGCATGCCGCGCACTTCGGCAGTGCGGAAGCCGTTGCTGGTCACGCCGCCGTCGGCAAGCTGCTGCTCGATCGCCTCGACGGTGAGCAGGGCGTCGCCGCGCAGGTAGTGATCGGCGCGCTTACCGTTGCCCATCACGATCGACGGCTGCAGGTCGATCTGGACGTACTTCGCGTTCGGGAAGATGTAGCCGTGCTCGGTGGTGTAGTGGTTCAGGCTGGCGCCGACGCCGATGACGACGTCCGCCTCCGCAAACAACTCGATCGCCGTCTTGGTGGCGTACAGTCCCGAGACGCCGACGTGGTACTCGTGGTCGCCGAGCCAGCCCTTCATCGGCAGCGTCGTCGCGAGCAGTGCGCCGACGCGGTCCGCCAGCTTGACGATCGCGTCGCCGGCGCCGGCCTTCTGGGCGCCCTGCCCGGCTACGATCACCGGCCGCTTGCTCTCGGTGATCAGCGTGACCGCGTCACGCAGGCGGTCGGGGTCGGGCAGGATCCGCTGATACCCTGGGAGCAGCGTGGAGGACGGCTCGTACTCGTCGATCTCGCCGGTGTACTCCTCAGCCTGGACGTCCATCGGCGCGTTGAGCACGATCGGCCGTGACTCGACGCGCGCCCGGTAGAAGGCCGTGCGGACGGCGTCCTCGGCCTCGCTCGCCTTCCAGATCGGCACGAAGCCGGCCTCGGTCGCGTCGACGAATTTCTGCTGGTTGTACTTCTGGACCGAGTCGTGGTCGCTCAGAGCGGTCTCGCCGGCGAAGACGACCATCGGCACCTTCGCCCGACTGGCGACGGTCAGCGAGGTCGCGAGCTGGGTGAGGCCCGGCCCCTGGGTCACGGCGCAGACGCCGACCTCGCCGGTGGCACGCGCCCAGCCCTCGGCCATCGTCAGCGCGGTGCCCTCGTGGCGCGTCTCGTGGATCGTGACGTCGGGGTGCTGGTCGAGGGCGTGCCACCAGTACATGTTGCCGTTGCCCATCAGGCCGAAGACGGTGGTCACGCCTTCCTTCAGAAAGGCACTCGCCAGCGCGTCGGACACTTTCATCTGACCGGACTCCTTCGTCGCTTCAGCGTCTTGCCCACTGGCTCGCGGCTCGGACCGGCGCCCGCCATCGCGTCGCTCCGCGAGAGCGTCGCGCGCAGCGGCCGAGGATGCTCGCGGCCATCGGCATCATATCCCGGGGGGAGTGTCCGCCGTCCGGCGCCACCTGTGAACGGCCGTGCAGCCGCGCTGAACGCATCTCTGGCAGACGCTGTCCAAAGGGACAGGGCATGAACTGATCGGCAGCGCGGCGTCGACGTGCCATGACATCGGCGAAACTTCGAGCGTGACCGAAATGTGAGCAACCGGACATGTGTTCCAGTACGAGAATGGACACGAACGACGTGAACGCAAAGTACAGGGGGACAACCTGAGATGGACGTAAGTACCTGGATGGCGCTGGAGAGCGCGATGCAGGGCGACCAGCCCCGGCGCGGCGTCAGCGGCGCGACGCTCCGGCGGATCTGGGGCTTCGCCCGGCCGCACCGGCGGACGCTGTGCTGGTTCCTGCTGCTCAGCGTGATCTCGGCGGTGCTGACCGTCGCCACGCCGGTGCTGGCAGGGCGGGTGGTGGAAGCGATCGTCGAGCGGCAGGCGCTGGGCACGGTGCTCGGGCTGGCGGTGCTGATCGCGGCGATCGCTATCGCCGACGCCGGCATCGGGCTGGTCTCACGGTTGCAGTCGGCCAGGATCGGCGAGGGGTTGATCCTCGACCTGCGGCGGGCGGTGTTCAGCCACGTGCAGCGGATGCCTATCGCCTTCTTCACGCGCACACGGACCGGGGCGCTGGTCAGCAGGCTGAACAACGACGTGATCGGCGCGCAGCGGGCGTTCACCTGGACACTGTCCGGCGTAGTGGAGAACGTGATCTCCGTGGTGCTGACCCTCGGCGTGATGCTCGGGCTGTCCTGGCAGGTCACGGCGCTGGCGCTGATCCTGCTGCCGATCTTCGTGATACCGGCCCGACGGATGGGCAATCGCCTGGCGAGCCTGGAGCGCGAGGCGTCCGGCCACAACGCCGCGATGACCAGCCAGATGACGGAGCGGTTCTCCGCCCCGGGCGCCACGCTGGTCAAGCTGTACGGTCGGCCGGACGAGGAGAACGCCGAGTTCACGACCCGAGCCAGCCGCGTCCGCGACATCGGCGTGCAGACGGCGATGCTCCAGTGGGTCTTCATCACGGCGCTGACGCTGGTCTCGGCGCTGGCGCTGGCGCTGGTGTACGGCGTGGGCGGGTACCTCTCGCTCAGCGGCCAGCTCGAAGCGGGCAGCGTGGTCACCCTGGCGCTGCTGCTGACACGATTGTATGGGCCGCTGACCGGGCTGGCGAGCGCCCGGGTGGACGTGATGGCGGCGCTGGTCAGCTTCGAGCGGGTGTTCGAGGTGCTGGACATCAAGCCGCTGATCGCCGAGAAGCCTGAACCGGTGCGCGTGCCGGACGGCCCGGTCTCGGTGGAGCTGGACGACGTTCGCTTCAGCTACCCGGCCGCCGACAGGGTCTCGCTGGCCTCGCTGGAGGAGGTCGCCAACCTGGACACCCGGGGCGGCGAGGAGGTGCTGCATGGGATCTCGTTCAAGGCCGAGCCCGGGCAGTTGATCGCGCTAGTCGGGTCGTCCGGGGCCGGCAAGTCGACGATCGCCTCGCTGGTGCCACGCCTGTACGACGTCGATTCGGGCGCGGTGCGGCTCTCGGGCGTGGAGGTGCGCGACCTCTCGTTCGACTCGATCCGCGACACGGTCGGCGTGGTGACCCAGGACGGGCACCTCTTCCACGATTCGATCCGGGCGAACCTGCGCTTCGCAAACCCCGACGCCACGGAGGACGATCTCTGGAACGTGCTGCGCCGGGCGCGCCTGGCGAATCTGGTCCAGTCGCTGCCGGACGGGCTGGACACGGTGGTGGGTGAGCGCGGCTACCGGCTCTCCGGCGGCGAGCGCCAACGGCTGACGATCGCGCGGCTGCTACTCGCGCGGCCACGGGTGGTGATCCTGGACGAGGCGACGGCGCACCTGGACTCGGTCTCGGAGGCGGCGGTGCAGGAGGCGATCCTGGAGGCGCTCTCTGGGCGGACGGCGCTGGTCATCGCGCACCGGTTGTCCACGATCAGAGCGGCCGACGTGATCCTGGTGTTGGAGGAGGGCCGGATCGTGGAGCGCGGCTCTCACGCCGAGCTGCTGGCAGCCGAGGGGCGCTACGCCGAGCTGTACCGGACGCAGTTTGCGCAGGCGGAGGACGCGGCGACGGCCGCCTGATACTCAGCGGCGACTCCCCACCCCGGCATTGGCAGACCTGACCACAGCTCCGGGTGAGCTCTGTGGCACCATCAATGGGCAATAGGCTGCCAGGGATTTCGCCCAGTTTGCAGCCGATATCGGACCGACGACGACTCGGCATCATGAGGCGTGACTGCCTCCAGCAGCACAGTTGCCATCCAGAAGCCGGGTAGCCGATCCTCCGAAAGTATGGCCGCCGTCCGCCCCTGGATGGGATACATGTACCATGCACCCTGTCATGCTGTCCGCAAGGGACATCCGAAGGACACGCCCTCTTGCCTGGAAGGGAGATGATCATGACTGCTGGATCGGCACCGGTCGCCATCGTTCTAGTCCACGGTGGGTTCGTGGACGGCTCCGGCTGGCAGGGCGTCCACAGCCTCCTGACGAAGGACGGCTACAGCGTCAGCATCGTCCAGAACCCGACACTCTCGCTAGAAGGCGACGTCGCCGCGACTGCGTGGGTTGTCGACGCGCAGAGCGAACCGGTCATCCTCGTCGGCCATTCCTACGGCGGAGTGGTGATCACCGAGGCCGGTAATAATCCCAAGGTGGTGGGGCTCGTCTATATCGCAGCCTTCGCGCCTGACAAGGGCGAGTCGGTGAACACACTCATTGCCAATGCGCCGCCCGGTGCACCGGTGCCCCCAATCCTGCCCCCGCGGGATGGCTTCCTGCTCCTCGATCGGGCAAAGTTCTCTGATTCGTTCGCAGCTGACGTGAGTGCCGAACAGGCCTCATTCATGGCCGACGCGCAGGTCCCGTGGGGCGTCGACGCGTTGAACGGCACGATCAGCGAGCCCGCGTGGCGGAGCAAGCCAAACTGGTACCTTGTCGCAACCGAGGACCGGATGATCCCTCCGCCGGCTCAGCGCGCGATGTCGGCACGGGCCGGTTCGACTGTGGTCGAAGTCGCGGGCAGCCATTCGATCTATCTGTCACAGCCCGCAGCCGTGGCTGCACTGATCAAGCAGGCCGCTTCCGAAGTTCGCTCTCGAGCACGGTGAACGCCGCGGCGAGCCTTGATCGGTCCGACGTGCCACGACGCAAGGTGATCCGGCGGTGTCGACGCTGTGCCAACCCCTCGAATCTTGATCGTCGGGGCCGGGCTCGCCGGCCTCGCGCTGGGCCGGGCACTTCATGCACGCGGCTTCCAGGCGGAGATCGTCGAGCGGGTGGCGGCCTGGGGCGCTGGCGGGACCGGCATCTACCTGCCGGCTAACGGCGTCCGGGCGCTGCGAACGCTGGGACTGGCCGAGGCCGTCGCGGCGCGCGGCACGGTGATTCCGCGACAGCGGCTCTCCAACCACCATGGCCGCCTGCTCACCGACATCGACCTGGAAGAGGTCTGGGGCGCGACCGGGCCGTGCTTGGCGCTCCACCGTGCCGACCTCCACGCGATCCTGCGGGACGGCGCTCAGAACGTGCCGATCCGGATGGGCACGACCGTCCGATCGTTCGAGCAGGATCAGACCGTCCGGGTAGTGTTCGACGACGGGTCGGACGACGAGTACGACCTGCTGGTCGGCGCTGACGGCATCCACTCGTCGGTGCGGCGCCTGGCTGGCGACGCGCGGCCAGCCCGGCCGGTCGGGCAAATGAGCTGGCGGTTCGTGATCCCGTGCCCGCCAGGCGTCACGACCTGGTCGGTCCTGCTCGGCGCCGGCCAGAGCTTCCTGACGATCCCGATCGGGCAGGGTCGCGCCTACTGCTACTGCGATGAGCTAAGCGACGGCCGAAGCGGCGTCCGGCCAACCGCCGATCTCGCCGATCTTCGGTCCAGATTCGCGCGGTTCGGCTCGCCGGTCCCCGAGATCCTGGCCTCGCTCGACGCCTCGACCGAGATCTACGCCGCCCCGATCGAGGAAGTCGCCGAGGAGTGGTGGGGGCCCGGCGGGCGGATCGTGCTGATCGGCGACGCCGTGCACGGGATGTCCCCAAACATGGCGCAGGGAGCCTCGCTGGCCTTCGAGGACGCGCTGGTGCTGGCCGAAACGCTCGCGACGAGTGCAACAGTAACGGAGGCCGTCGCGGCGCTCGTCGCTCGACGCGATGCCCGGGTACGCTGGGTACGGGTGCAGACCCACCGGCGCGACCGGCTCCGAAAGCTGCCAGGGATCGTCCGGGATATCCTGTTTCGGACCTTTGGCCTGCGGATCTTCCGGGCGAACTACGCGCCGCTGCTCAGCCCGCCGTGATCCGGACACCCTCGGATTGACGCCGCTCCCACCCGAAACCTGAGTGCTGACTGTGCCGAAGTTGACATCTGTTCTGTACGCCACCGTACTGTAGTGACCCGCCCCGGTCGCCGATGATACATGCACCAGACAGAAATGGAAGCCTTCGCGGGCACGACCCCGAGGGAGACAGGTGCAAGGATCATGACGCAGAGCTCGGTGACCATCCAGCGGGCAAACAAAGCCGCGTACATCCCCTTCGAGAGTCCGATCCTCCTTCGTGCCGCCGACGTCGCGCCGTACGACGAGGACGACGCGGTGATGGACAGCTGGCTCGCGTCGCTGAATCCACGCGAGTTCGAGTCGATCCTGAGCAAGCTCGCAGAGACGGAGTCGGGGAACGCGTCCGCGCTGGAGTTCTCCGCGTAGCCAGCGACGTCGCCCGAGATTGCGAAGGCCCGGACCGATCGGCCCGGGCCTTCTTCACGCCCTGGGCGCGCTCCCAGGGGGTTACCCCAGCATCAGCTTCTGGGCGCGGGTGTAGTCGTTGTCGCGGTCGCCGTACTCGTGCTCGCCGTAGAGCGGCACGCCCTCCCGGAAGCGAGTCATCCGGAACGGCGCCGGGTCCAGCAGCGACGGCCGCCCCTGGGTGATCCACTCGGCCAGCACCCGGCCCACCGCCGGCGCCGTCTTGAACGCGCTGCCGTTGTCGCCGCTGAAGACGAACAGGCCGCCAATCTCCGGGTGCTGGTCCAGGATCGCCTTGCCGTCCTCGGTCAGGGTGATCGCGCCGGCCCATCCTCCCCGCATCGGAGCGTCGGCCAGGGCCGGGATGCGCTTCGCCAGGCCGGCGCGGGCTCTTGGCACGTAGTTGGCGTCCACGCCCTCGTCCAGGTTGTCGGGATCAGCCAGCGGCGTTCGGCTGGCGACTCCCACCAGCGTGCTGCCCCAGTTCGGCCCCTCCGGCCGGAGCCAGAGCTCGTTGATGCCGTCGATCAGGATCGGGTGAGGCCCGGCCAGCGAGGGCGGTCGGCGGAACAGCGCCACCTGGATCCGGACCGGCTGGAGGTTGACCGGTACGCCGAGGTCACGCAGGAGCGGCACCGTCCAGACGCCGCCGGCCACCACCACCGTGGGCGCCGAGATCGGGCCGCCGCTGGTCTGGACGCCGGTGACCCGGCCGCCGGCCACGTCGACGCCAGTCACCTCGGTGTGGGTGAGCACCTCGGCGCCGAGGTCCTGGGCGCGCTCCAGCAGTCCGTGGGTGGTGCCGACCGGGTCGGCGCAGCCGGAGTCCGGCTCCCAGGCCGCCGCGACGACGTCGTCCGTGTGCCAGGAGGGGGCGAGCTCGGCGAGCTCGCGCGCGCCGATGACCCGGGTGTTGATGCCGACCCGCTCGAGCATCTCGACGTTGGCGCGGAGCTTCGGCTCGTTCTCAGCCGTGACCAGGCGGGCCATGCCGGTCTTCAGGAAGCCGCAGTCGCCCCGGCCGACCAGCTCGTTCCAGTTGCTGAAGTACGGCAGGCTGGCGTGGGCCAGCCGGGCCTCGGGCTCGTTGGTGTAGTGCATCCGCACGAGCGCGCCGGACTTGCCGCTCGCGCCGGCGGCTGGGAAGTGGCGCTCGCAGAGCACGACGCGCTTGACGCCGAGCGTTGCGAGCTGGAACGCCGTGCTCGCGCCGATCACCCCGCCGCCGATGACCACCACGTCCGCTGTCGCCGCCATCATCCCTCCATGGGTGCTGGGAACAGGGTACCCTCCCCTGGAGCCCAGAACCGAGCGCACAGTTCTCACCACCTGGGAGGGTACATCGCGATGGCACTCCACGAGGCCTGGCAACCGGGTCTGATCTTGCCTGACCTGATCTTGACGAATGGCCGCGTCTTGACGATGGACCGTGCCGACACCGTCGCCGAGGCCGTCGCGATCAAGGGCGACCGAATTCTGGCCATCGGCTCAACCAGCGAGATCGAGGCGCTGGCCGGCGCCTCGACCGAGCGGGTGGACCTGCGCGGCCGGACGGCGCTGCCGGGCCTCGCCGACGTCCACGTCCACCTGGCGAGCGATGCCACCCGCAAGGGCGACGCCGTCGAGGCGCGCGACTTCTACATCCCGTCGATCCGGTCGATCTCGGACATCCAGGAGGAGATCAGCGCCAGAACCGCCCACACACCACCAGGAAACTGGCTGACCGTGCTCGGCAGCCCGATGCAGGATTTTCGGCTGGCCGAGCAGCGCCTGCCGACCCGCCACGACCTGGACGCCGCCGCGCCGGATCACCCGACCTACATGACGTTTGGCGCCCACTCGACGGTGGCGAACACGCTCGCGTTGAAGCTGAAGGGGGTGACCCGCGACACGCCGAGCCCGCAGGGCGGCACGGTGGTGATGGACCCCGAGACCGGCGAGCCGACCGGCCTTTTGCGCGAGCGCGCCCAGTACCTGGTAAAGAGTCAGGATGCCGGGATGTCGCCGGAGGCGCTCGCCGAGAGCATCCTGGCCCAGCTGCAAACCTGCGCTGCTCGTGGCGTCACCACTGTCCACGACATCGTGATCAACCGCGACGAGGTCCGCGCTTACCAGCTGCTGGAGCGTTCTGGTCGGCTGCCGGTGCGGGTGCAGATCGTGCCGCGCGTCATCGAGTCGAGCTTCGCGAAGGAGAGCCTGCTCGACCTGGGCATCCTGCACGGCTTCGGCTCGGACTGGCTTAGAGTCGGCGGCATCAAGATGAGCATCGACGGGGGCTTTACCGGCAAGAACGCCGCCTTCTCCGAGCCGCTGGCGCTCGCCGGCGAGGAGAACCCGGGGCTGATTCGGATCAAGCAGGACGAGCTGGATGACACGGTCTGGCGCTATCACGAGATGGGGATGCGCTGCTGCGTGCACGCCATCGGCGACGTGGCCCTGGAGATGGTGCTGGAGTCGTTCGAGAAGGCGATCGACCGGTTGCCGCGCCAGGACCACCGCCACCGGGTCGAGCACCTGGGCAACTGGATGATGACGCCGGAGCGAATCGAGCGGACCCGACGGCTGGGCATCCTGCCGATCGCCAACCCGTCGTTCCTGCACTTCCTCGGGCAGGAGATTCTGGACTCGCTCGGACCGAAGCGCACTGAGGGGGCGTTCCCGTTCCGGACGCTGCTCGATCGCGGCTTTCCGCTCGCCTGGGGCTCGGACGCGCCCGGCTACTGGCCGATCGACCCGTTGCGCGACATCGGCACGGTCGTCTCGCGGTCCTCATTCAGGGGTTTGGAGTTGGCGCCGGAGGAGAAGATCACGATGCGGGAGGCGTTGCGGGCGCAGACGGTGAACGCGGCGTACACCGGTTTTCAGGAGGCGAAGCTCGGATCGCTGGAGCCGGGCAAGCTGGCGGACGTCGCGGTCCTGGCCGAGGACCCGTTCGTCTTCCCGCCGGACCAGTTCCGAGACTTGCCGGTCAACCTCACGATCACGGGCGGCCGAATCGTCCACGGCCGCGAATAGCACTGTGGCCCTGGGTCATCGGGTATGCAGAGGCCGCTTCTCCGGGCTGGATCACCCCACGATCCACGTCTGCGTGACCAGATCCCATCGCATGTCGTCGCCGACTGCTCCACTCAGCAGCGGATCGAGAAACGTTGCCACGATCCTGTGTGCCTCACGTGAGTCGGGCGTGATCGAGAGACCGCGAGCCAGGCGCTCGTACCGCGACGGCCAATCAGACGGCGGCTCTGGAAAGGCGGACGGGACGGACTGAGCGCTTCGCGTCGTGAACGTGTAGTGGAGTGCCCGGCGAATCTCGGCGGCGACGAATTGGCACGTGATTGCCATCAGCACGAGATCGACGAGATCCTTGACCCGGGTGCTGGGTTGTGCTCGGGCGCTACGATCAGCAACCGTGCGAGCAGACGTTCGAACACGACAAGCTTGCGGAGCCGAGAGAGGTTCAATCCGCTGGATTGGGAGCGCGTGAGCAGGCGTCGCTCCAGGGCCATGCGAAACGCGGTAGCCGTCCGGTACCTCATCCGACCGCTCGGTCAAACGGGTAGTTCGATGTGAACGCGTAGTCGATCGAATGTGCCGTCTTTGGTCCTCGCTGTGAAGCCGCCGAACGGATCCGTTGACGATCTATCCATCCCCGTCGCATGGCCTGATACAGTGCGAGGCCAATTTGATCTGGGGCAACATCGGTGTCCGCGACGTCGAGCAGCGTACGAATAGGCGAGGTGACTCGGATACCCTCATGCTCCCGAACACTGGCTCGATCGAGCGGACGTGTTGTCGTGTGAATTGTCACGCCTGGCAGGCGCGGCAGGTGGCGCCGCGAGCGGGGCACCGAGAGATGCATGCCGTCCGGGATGATATCGCGGAGGTTCCAGAGCTCAAGCGCGCTCTCATGGGAGACGACGGCGACATCCTTGCCCACGGCAAGCCAGGCCGCGGCCAGCTCCTCGCGAGGAGTAGAGGGGTAGTCTCGGAATCGGTACACACCCGCGTACGCTCGCTGTAGCGTGCCGGTCTTCGTGTGGTATGCGAGGAGCGCGCGGCTGTAGCCATACTCGCGAGCCTGAGCCGTAGTGAAATAGCCACGCTGCCCTGAAGCGAGCTGGAAGAGCCCCTCGCGATCGGGACGCTGGTCGAGCGTAGTCATAACATGTCACCCATGTGTCAAAGAATACTTGACACATGGGTGACATGCCAACAGGGTGCACTTCCGCTATCCTTGCCCGACGCCGGCCTGTGGCAGCGTGAGGCGTTGACGGAAATCGTCCTGGGGTGTGAGGGATGGCGCGGCTGAGCTTCGGGATCGACATCGGCGGCACCTTCACCGACGTCGTCGCGTACGAGGCCGGCACCGGCAAGCTGCACGTCGCCAAGGTGCCATCCACCCCAACTCGCCTCGGCCAGGGGCTCCTCGACGGGGTGCGCCAGGTGCTCGCCGAACGGGAAGCATCGCCGGCCGACGTCGAGCGGGTCGTGCACGGGACGACGATCGGCACCAACGCCGTGCTGGAGCACCGAGGGGCTACGCTCGGGATTCTGATGACGGCCGGCTTCGAGGACGTCCTGGCGATTGGCCGCCACAAGCGATCCGACATGTACAACTTGCGAATCGGCCCGGAGGAGCCGCTCTTCCTGGCGCCGCGCCGGCAGATCCGCGGCATCCCCGAGCGGCTCGACGCCGCCGGCCAGGTGCTGCTTCCGCTCGACGAGGCGGCGGTCGTTCGGGCGGTGGTAGAGCTGGTCGAGAAGCACGGCGTCAACGCGGTCGTGGTCTGCTACCTGTTCGCCTACCTCGACCCGCGTCACGAGCAGCGAACCCGCGCGCTGATTCAGGAGCGGTTCCCAGGGCTGCCGGTCTCGCTCTCTTCCGAGGTTGACGGCAAGTTCCGCGAGTACGAGCGGCTGGTGATGACGGCGTTCGACGCCTACATCCGGCCGGTGATCCAGGGGTACCTGGAGGATCTCAGCGGAGAGTTCGAGGATGCCGGCATCGATGCGCCGTTCCAGGTCATGCAGTCGCGCGGGGCGATCTCCAGCGCACGCGTCGTCAGCGCCCGGCCGGTCGCGACCGTCCTCTCCGGTCCCGCGGCCGGGGTCATCGGCGGCGCCTACGCGGCGCAGCTGGCCGGCTTCGGGGATGCACTGACGATCGACATCGGCGGGACGAGCTGCGACGTTGCCCTGGTACGTGACGGCCGGCCGGTCATCACGACCGAGGGCCGGATCGAGACGTTCCCGCTCCGGCTCCCGATGGTGGACGTCCACACGATCGGGGCCGGCGGCGGCAGTATCGCGGCCGTGGACGCGGCCGGCGCGCTGAAGGTCGGGCCTAGAAGCGCGGGATCACAGCCAGGTCCGTCCGCCTACGGTCACGGCGGCGCACTCGCGACGGTGACCGACGCCAGCGTGGTGCTCGGCTACCTGAACCCGGACTACTTCGCGAACGGGACGATGCCGCTGCACCCAGACCTCGCGCGCCGGGCCGTCAAGGAGCAGGTAGCAGTGCCGCTCGGGATCGACGTGGCAGCGGCGGCGGCCGGTATCCATCGGGTCGTGAACGACAACATGGCCCAGGCGCTCCGGCTGGTCTCGGTCAGGCGCGGCCACGATCCGAGAACGGTCTGCCTGGTGCCGCTCGGCGGGGCAGGAGCGGTCCACGCCGGACGGCTCGCATCGGCGCTTGGGGTCCCGACGGTGGTCGTGCCGCCGACGCCGGGGGTACTCTCCGCCCTCGGGCTGCTGCTCGCCAACGTCGAGCACGAGCAGTCGCGGACGCTCAGGGGGCGAATCGATCGCCTCGATCCGTTCGAGATCACCGCGACGCTGACGGCGCTCGACGCCCTCTGCGCTGAGCGGATGGCCGACGAGGGCGCGGACGGCGTCGAGGTGACGCACCTGGCTGAGCTCCGGTACGTCAAGCAATCGTACGAGCTGGAGGTGGCGTTGCCGCCCGGCGATCTCGCACGCGAGACGCTCGAGCGGGCTGCCAAGCAGTTCCACGCGCTGCACGAGCAGGTCTACGGCTTCGCGCTGCCACACCGTCCCGTCGAGCTGGTCACGCTGCGAGCGGTCCACGCAGCACACCTGCCCGACCTGGCGCTCGACGGCGCGCCGACCAGCACGGAGTCAGCAGGGCCGGCCGCCATGCGCCCTGTCTACTTCGAGGAGATCGGTGCCTACGAACCGACCCCGATCTACCTGCGCCCGGCGCTCGCCGAGAATCAGGAGATCGTCGGCCCGGCGATCGTCGAGCAGCCGGACACCACGACGGTGGTGTACCCCGGCCAGATGCTGCGGGTGGACAAGACGGGGAACTTGATCATCGCCGTCGCCGCCCGTGCGCCGGCGGCCAGCCCGCAGGAGACGATCGATGTCCGCTGAAACCG
>Ga0209382_10005910_pt1 | contig 15809 bp, 13 predicted proteins | sample SoiMetdeltSBSDD5_FD_187599 | JGI IMG/M metagenome (GOLD analysis project Ga0209382, IMG submission 187599) | Bulk soil microbial communities from a Populus tree surrounding site in Tennessee, USA - Soil MetaG P. deltoides SBSDD5 (SPAdes) (version 2) | ecosystem: Environmental > Terrestrial >...
CCGACCAGCGCGTAGAACGTCGTCCCGAACAGATTCGTGCCGATCGTCAGTCCGTCCCGCGTGATGAGCCGGACCCACTCGGCGGCGGTGCTGCTCAGGAACACGACCGCGAGGAGCACGGTGGCCAGGAGCCAGGCCCCGCAACGGCGAACGTCGCCGCGGCCGAGCGCGCGGACCGCGCGCGCGACGGTCACGCTGCTCGAAAGCAGGCATACGGTGCCGAGGATCGGCACCGACAGGACTTCTCTCGGCGTCGGCCCAGTGAGGCTCTTTCCGAGGTCGAAGAGATAGGCGACGACGAAGACCGCGAAAAGCGAGGCCTCCGCGACGATCAGGCCGACCATCCCGACCCGCGCGGTCGACGCGCGTTCCATGCCAATCGCGCTCATACCGTATAGATGTCGGCGGCGAGGATAACGTCACAACCCGGGCAGGATCGTCCGGCGGAGATAGCGGTCGAACGAAGGCAGCAGCTCGACGATGCGTTGCAGGTGCTCGAGCTCGGCGATGAGGCCTCCGCGCGCGGCCGGAGACCACCCGGCGAGCTCGGTGGCACGCGCGGCATCGATCGTTCGCTGGAGCGCGCCCAGAGGACCGGACAGATCAGGGCGCGGCATTCCCGCTATCGCCGACGCCGAGGCGCAGGCGCGGCGATAGCCTCGCGCCCCCGGACGGGCCATCGTGTGCCGCGCCTGAAGCATGTCGAGCGCAAGCTCGAGCCAGGCCCGAACCGCCGTCTCGACGGTCTCGAACGCTGTTTGCAGCTGTTCCGAGAGCGGCGGCGACGGGCTCGCCGAGCGGCCGCCGCAGACGGCCGCGATGCGGTCGCCGATACGGACGGCGCGACCGCCCGCGACGACGGCCGCCTCCGTATCGACGCCACCCGTGACGACTTCCGTGCGCGCCTCGTCGGCAAGCCTCAGGATCTCGGGAAGCGTCGTGAGAATTCGCTGACGAGCGGCCGCCGCCAGCGCGGTCGTGAGCGGCACCGAGCCTCGACGCGGCAGCAATCGAAGCATCTCGTGCACGACGTCCGCAAAGCGCGCCACGATCTGCCGCCCAGCGTAGTCGGGCGCGACGAGGCGGAAGGCCATGAAGAGGGCCGCGGTGCCGAGCAGCGTGCCATAGACGCGCCACAGCGCGGCGGCGACGTCCGGATGCGCTCGTTCGGCGAGCGCGACGATGACGAACGCGACGACGATCTGGACACCGACGTAGGAAAACCGTGGTCCGCCGAGCGCCACGTACGCGGAGGGTACCGTGACCGCGAACAGCAGGACCGCGAGTGCGGGCAGCTCGGAGATATTCGGCATCACCGCGATGATCGCGATGATCGCGACCAGGCAGCCGATCACGGTGCCGATCAGACGCGTACCGGCACGGCGAATCGTCGCGCCGTGGCTCGAGACCGCGAGGAACGCCGGATGCCAGAGGACGTTGAAGAGGTCCGCGGTGTCCGCGACGATCCCGATCAGATAGCTGATCGTCGTGCCGATTCCGACCCGCACGCCGTAGCGGGCGGCGTAGGGGTCGAGACGGGGCAGCGCGGCGGTCCTCGGTCCCGCCGCGATTGCCATGTGCTCGCGGAGCTCCGCGGGCGACAGCTGAAGACTCTGGGCCAGGCCGATCAGCGCCCGGACGAAGGCGTCCGTGTTGGCTTCCTCGGCGATATCCACGTCTGCCAGGGCGCCGGTGCCCCGCAGCGCCAGCTGCTGCGATTCCAGCGCGGCGATGGCCGCGCGATGATCGGGCCACCATGCTCCCGCCGGCGTGGCCACGGCTGCCGCCAGAGGGCGATGCTCCCGCACCGCCTGCTCGAACGCGCGGAGCGCGGCGTCGAGACGGGTGACGAGCACGGCCAGCTGCGGCGCGAGGCGGCGCCGATACGTCCGGCCGACGTCGTGCCGCGCGAGCGCGTCCATCGTGACCGTGACCGTCAACGCGTGATCGACGACGACGATGGCGAGAGACAGAAACGGGAGGTCTTCGCGATGCCGGCCTTCCTGCCGCACGCGCTCCAGCCGCTGCATATCGTGAGCGAACTGCGACGAGATCGGCGCCTCGCCCGCGACGGGCAGGAACCGCTCGGCGACGAAGCGGGTCGTGACCTCGTCGAGGCTCGCGCGGGCGCGCGCGAACCCGGCGGCGAGCTCGTGGGCGAGCGTGACCGCCGCGTCGTCCACCGTGTATAGCTGAGAGAACGCGGTGGCCGTCACGATCCCGACGCCGTAAGCGACGGAGATCTCGCCGACCGCCGTCGGCATGCCGGCCGGGTCGAACACACCGACGTAGAACGCGGTGAACGACGGATACAGCAGGGCGAGCAGCTCCAGTGGCGCGCTCGTGATCGGGCACAGATACGCGACGAGCGTCACCCCGGCGAAGAACACCGGGAGCAGCAGCCAGGGAAGCTGCACGAGCACGCCGGCGACCGTGATGCCGAGAATCGCGCTGGCGGTCGTCAGCGCGAGCCGCAGCGGCAGCTTGCGCCAGGTGCAGACGTTGCTCGGCAAGAGTCCGAAGAACGCCGCGATCGGGGCGGCGAAGCTCGGCACCTGCAGCGCCCACGCCAGCACGAGCGCCGTCACCGTGCCGAGCCCCATGAACACGGACCGCCGCCAGCGCCCCGGCGCCGGCTCGAGCTCCGCCCAGAGCGATTCGATCATCCCGGGCGTCGCGGGGATGACCCGCGCTGCCGTCGTGACAGCGCTCACGAGCGATCTCCGTGATCAGCGCGGACGAGCCGCCGCGGCCATGGGATGGGGAAACCCTCGGATGGTGACGACGGCGGTCGTCCCCATGCGGAACGGGCGCTCCGCGTCGCGATCCTCGAGTCGGACGCGGACCTGGAACCGATTGGCGAGCCGCACCCAGTTGAGCGTGCGCCGCACCTCGGGCAGCACGCCGACGCTGGCGCCGTCGTCCGGTCGATTGGCCCATCCGATCCCTTGCACGACGCCGCGAAACGAGCGCCGCGGGTACGTGACGAGAAAGACATCGGCTTCCATTCCCGGCTCGATCGAGGCCATGTACGTCTCGCTGAAGTTCGCGAGGACGTACCAGGCGCGGTTGTCCACCAGAGCGAAGACCTGCTGGCCCTGCCGCGCGTACTCTCCGACGGCGATGTTCAGGTTCGTCACGTAGGCGTCGAACGGCGCGCGCACCTGACAGTAGCCCACGTCGAGCTCGGCGGCTCGCACGCTCGCCTTGGCCGCCTCCACGCGCGCGTTGAGATCACCCACCTGGGCCAGGAGGTCCTCGGCGCGGGAATGCTCGTGGTGTGACTGGTCGATGGCAAGCACCGCATCGCGGCGAGCGGCGACGGCGTGGTCGATCGCGGCGGCGGCGGCGCGCGCGCGGCGCCGCCCTTCCTGGAGCGCGGCCGCGCTCGCGTCACGTCGGCTCCGAGCTTCGGCGACGCGATCCGCCGTCACGAACCGACGCTGGAGGAGCGGCTCGACCCTGCCCAAGTAATCCTCCGCGTAATCGGCCTCGGCCTGCAGCTTGAGCACGGCCGCTTCGGCGGCCGCACGCTCCTCCTCGGCGCGAACCTGTTGCGCCGTCGCCGACGCCAGGGAGGCCTCGCGGCGACCGACCTCCGACCCAGCCGAGGCGATCGCCCTGCGTTGCGCGTCGACTTCCTTGAGAACGAGCGCCACGTCGGCGCGGGCACGGGCCAGTCGCGCCTCGTAGGGGCGGCAATCGATCGCGAAGAGGAGCTCTCCCGGGTTCACGTGCTGGTTGTCCACGACGCGCAGGTCCACGATCGGACCGCTGACCTGCGTCGCGATCCCGACGACGTTGGCGCGCACGGCGGCGTCGTCGGTGCGCGGCTGCACGAACGTCAACCGATAGGCGTAGACACAGCCGAGCACCGCGATCACGACGATCAGAGCGCCGAGCGTGCGGCCGATGACGAGGCGGGCCGGGGTGGCGCGCGCGCCGTCGTCCATGGCCTCAGGCTCTATACAGGACGAGCCAGGTCGCCACGGCCAGGAGGAGCCCAAGGCTCGTATATATAAGGATGGGCGGGCCCAGGTGCGGCTCTAGCCCGGCGACGACAAAGACGAGCCGAACGGCAACGGTGAGTGCGACCCCGACGAGCATCGACACCATCCACGCCGGGAAGAACGAGCCTGCGACGTTCACCACCGGATCGCAGGCGGTGGCACACACCACCACGGCGACACCGCCCGCCAGACGGCTGGTCATGCACTAAGGACGCCTTCTACCGCGCCGGGGTTACGGCCTACCGTCACCAGCCGATCACACGAGGCGTCCTAGGGGTAGGATGCGGCTTGGGACGCACGGTCCGAGATACGGGTGCGGGCTCACCCTGGTCGTCGTGATCGGCGCGCTCGGGGGATGTGCGGAGCTGCCGGTGCCGACCAGGACCCCGTACGCGGCCGCCCCGCGCGCATCTTCGGTGCCGTGGTCGCCCCCGCCGGGTTCGACGATTCAGCGTCCCCGCACGCTCGCCGGCCCCGAGACGGCGATCGACGCCCAGACCGTGTACGGCGTGGCCGATCTCATCGACTTCGCGCATCGCACCAACCCTGACACGCGGCGAGCGTGGGAAGAGGCGCGTGCGACAGCCGCTCAGGCCGCGCGCGCCGGGGCGGCGTACTACCCGACCTTGTCGGCGATGGCCAGTGGCGGCACCTCGCGGGAAGCTCACCCCGCTCCCGGCGGAACGTTCACGACCGAAGGTCCGGGCGTCACTCCGCAGCTCCAGCTCAACTGGATCCTGCTCGACTTCGGTCGGCGCCGCGCCGGCGTCGAGCGCGGCGGCCAGGAGCTCCTGCGCGCCAACTTCGCGTTCAACCGCAAGCTGCAAGAAGTCGCGTTCGCGGTCTCCAGGACGTACTTCGGTCTGGACGCGAGTCGCGCTCGAGTCAGCGCGGCGCACGCCACGCTCGAATCCGCCACGGCCGTGGAGGAGGCCGTGGACGCGCGTCTACAACGGGGTCTGGCCACGCAGCCCGATATCCTGCTCGCGCGGCAGGAGCGAGCGCGCGCGGCCTACGAGGTGCAGGACGCCCTGGGCGGCGTGAACGACGCGCAGGCGGCCCTCGCCGAGAGCCTCGGAATCCCCCCGACCGTGCTGATGCGTGTGGCCGATCTCTCGGCCGTGCCGCTGCCGACCGAGCTCGCGGAGTCGGTCGAGCGAATCATCGACCGCGCGCTCGTCCGTCGGCCGGACCTCGCCTCGCGGCTGGCGAGCGTACGGGCCCGGGAGGCGGACGAGCGGCGGGCGCGAGCGGAGTTCTGGCCGCGTCTGTCGGTGTCGGGCGCAGTCGGCCAGGCGGTGCAGCGGTATCGCGTGGGCGCATCCTCCAGCGGCACCTTCACCACGAACGAGACGGAGTACGGCGTGTTCCTCAACTTCGAGTGGAAGCTGTTCGACGGCTTCGAGCGCGAGAACGCGCTGCGCGAGGCGACGTCGGTGCGCGGCGTGGCGGAGGCCGACCTGGCTGCGCTCGAGCTCAAGACGATCCGCGAGGTGTGGAAGGCCTACGCGGACGTGAAGACGGCGCTCCGCAAGCACGAGTACGCGCGAGCGCTGCTCACAGCGTCGGAGGACGCCTACGCGTCGACCCTCGAGTCGTATCGCTCCGCGGGGCTGGCGAGCGTCCTCGACCTCCTGGCGGCACAGCGCGATCTCGCCCGCGCCCGGACTACCGAGATCCAGAGCCGCGCCGAGCTGCTGACGACGTCAGCCGCGCTGATCTTCGCCACCGGCGACTGACGACGCCCGGCGCCTTCGCGTCGGCCGCTCAGGAAGAGGCGTCCTGCGTCGCGTGCCACGGCGCCATCCGCTTCAACAGGCCATCTCTCATGACCAGCGTGTGAAACAGCACCGCACCGAAGTGAGCCAGGAACATGGCGAAGAAGCCGTACGCGAGGATCGTGTGCGCCTTGCGCAGTGTGGCGTACAGCGCCGCACTGTGCGGAAGGATGAACGGCAAATGGATCGACCCGTAGAGGACGACCGGATAGTGCGCCGCCGACAGCATGCCCCAGCCGATCAGGGGGAGCGCGAGCATCAACCCATACATCGCGCGCTCTGACGCGCTCGCCACCCGACGCTCCAGAGGCGACATCGTGCTGGGAAACGGCGGAGGCGGATTGATGAGCCGATTGACCAGGCGAACCACCGCGAGGATCAGAACGGCGATCCCGAGCGGGCGATGGATCGACAGCAGCACGTGGTAGTCACCGAGCGAGGCGACCATGGCCACGCCGATGCACAGCATGGTCAAGATCATCGCAGCCATCGTCCAGTGGAGCAGCCGAGAGAAGGCCGGGAATTGGGCGTAGCGCGGGAGCATGTCACTTCCCCTTGCGGACGTCGGCGGCCGTGACCGCACTGGGCTCCTTCGTCTCGCCTTCACGCCGGGTGAACGACCGCGCGTACACGGCCGACCGCGCGCTCAGCAAAGGATCGTCCGATGGCGCGATGCCCGCCGGAAGCACCAGAGGGTCGAAGTTGAGATCCGTCGCCGCGCTCGTTTCCTCGGCCTCCGCTCGATCGAGCGTCAGGGTTCCCACCACGATCCGTTCGCGGTCGGCCGGCCACGCGATGGTGGCGTCGTGCGTGGGATCGCTCGGCTGCCCGATGACGATGACGAGCTGCCATCGCGGCGGCTCGCGGCGTATGTGCGTGATCAGCGATTCGAAGAGATGGTTCGGGTCGCGCGCCGCCGGGGCGTCGCCGGCTGTCTCGAACGGTTGCATCGGCGTCAGGAGCCATCGGACCGGGGTCGACTGGCCGGACGCGCTGCTGAAGCGAAACGCATTCAGACCATAGAAGGTCGTGTTCTCGAACCCCGAGGGAACCGGCTGATTCTTGATCGCGCTCAGCGCCTGCGCCGTTTCCGGATGGCGGTCGAGAAACGCCTTCATGGCGGCCGGATCGGGCTTGCCCGTGCCGGGATCGGGTCTCGACGCGACGAGCTGCTCATAGAACGCTTCCGGCGTCCTGAACGGAAACACCGGCAGGCTGATCATCGCGGTGCGCCACGTCTCACCGTCGGGCAGGCTGAACTGAAGCCCGAGCCCGCGCACGGTGTCGGCGCTGTCGGCGACGCGGGGCATACCGCCCCCCAGCGAGAACCGGCCGAGCACGGGTACGCGCCCGGGTTGAAACACGACCGCCCTGGACAACCGCGCGCCGTTCCCATTGCTCTCGAAAAACCCCGAGACGCCGAGCCCCTTGGCGTGGTTACGCCGAAAGCCGGCGTGGACGCCGTTCGCGCGCTCGAACGCGACGATGAACCGGGCCGGCGTGAGCGCTCGCGGCGTGAGCCATCCGCCGAGATACGCGAATGCTCCCGCCACTACGAGGAGGACCACACCGACCAGGGCGAATCGGAGCTTCATATTCTTCACTCGTGTGGGCCATCGGGATCGTCCGGGTGCTTGAGGTCCCAGAGCGGCCGGCGGCTCGAGGCGACGGGCTCGGTCTCGAAGTTATAGGGCGGCGGCGGCGACGCCGTCGCCCACTCGAGCGTCCACGCGTCCCACGGGTCGTTGCCGGCCAGCGCGCCCTGGCGCAGGGAGACCACGACGTTGATCACAAAGAGGAGAACCGCGACCACCTGAAAGGGCACGCCGAGCGACGCGATCAGGTTCCAGAGGTCCCAGCCGCGGTCGGCGGGGTACGTGTAGATGCGCCGCGGCATGCCGAGCAACCCGGCCCAGTGCATGGGCAGGAAGGTCAGGTTGAAGCCGACGGCGAAGAGCCAGAAGTGCCAGCGGCCCAGCCGCTCGCTCAGAAGGCGTCCGGTGACCTTCGGGAACCAGTAGTAGATCGCCCCGAAGATCGTGAAGATCAGGCCACCTACCAGCACGAAGTGGAAGTGCGCCACCACGAAGTAGGAGTCGGTGAGCTGGAGGTTGAACGGCACGACGGAGAGGATGATGCCGGTCAGGCCGGCGCAAAGGAACTGGAAGAGGAACGCGCAGCAGAAGAGCATGGGCGTCGCGAAACGCAGGCGGCCACCGTACATCGTGGCGACCCAGTTGAAGATCTTGATCCCGGTCGGGATCGCGATCAGCATCGTCGATGCGGCGAACGCAGCATCGAGCGGGGCGCCCATCCCGACCGCGAACATATGGTGGGCCCAGACCGTCATCGCCAGAAAGCCGATGGCGACCGACGCCGCCACCACCATCGGATAGCCGAAGATCACCTTCCGCGAGAAGACGGGGATGATCTCCGAGACCATGGCGAAGCCCGGGACCATGAGGATGTACACCTCGGGGTGTCCGAAAAACCAGAAGAAGTGCTGCCACATGACGGCGGAGCCGCCGGCCTGGGTGTCGAAGAAATGTGCGCCGAAAAAGCGATCCAGCAGGAGCATGATCTGCGCGGCCGACAGCGGCGGTAGTGCCATCACGGTCATGCCGGACACGACCAGCATCATCCAGACGTAGAGCGGCATGCGTCCGAGGCTCATGCCGCGGCACCGCATGGTCAGCGTGGTGGCGATGAGATTGATGGAGGTGGCGACCGTCCCGAATCCCATCACGAGGATGGAGAGATTCCAGTAGTCCGTGCTGTTGCCGGGTGAGAAGGCCCGCCCGGTGAGCGGCGCATAGGCAAACCATCCGACGTCCGGCGCCGAACCAGCCCCGTACAGCCCGTCCCCGCCGAGAAAACTGAAGTAGAGCAACAGCCCGCCGAACAGGAAGGCCCAGAATCCGAACGCGTTCAACCGGGGGAACGCGAGGTCGCGCGCGCCGATCATGAGCGGCACCAGGTAGTTGGCGAAGCCGAACACGATCGGAATGCCGACCAGGAAGACCATCGTGGTCCCGTGCACGGTGAACAGGCGGTTGAAGACCTGCGGCGAGACGACCGTGTTCTCGGCGACGGCGAGCTGCCACCGTATGACGCTCGCCTCGAGACCCGCGATCAGGAAGAACACCAGACCCGCGACCACGTACATGACCCCGAGACGCTTGTGGTCGACGGTGACGACCCACTCGTGCAGTCGCGTGAGCAGGCCGGCCGCCTCGCTCTCGGCATCCCGGGCGGTGATTGGAGGGGCAACGACGCTCATCGTCCGCGTCTCCTACCGAAGAGTCGTGAGATACGCGACCAGCTCATCGAGCTGCTTGCCGGAGAGGTTCATCGCCGGCATGAGGGCGCCGGGCTTCAGTGCGGCGGGATCCTTCACCCAGGCTCGCAGCGCCTCGGGGGTATTGGGCGCCACGCCGGCCCCGATCGTCGCGCGGCTCATCAGATGGGTGAGATCCGGTCCAAAGACGCCGTTCGCCGGCGTGCCCTTGACCGTGTGGCAGCTGATGCACGCGACGGACGTGAAGACGGCACGTCCCGCCTGGACCTCGGGAGCCTCGGCCGCTACGGCCCGCTGCGCAACCACCCACCGATCGAACTCGTCCCTCGGGTGCACAGTGACCCTGAGGAGCATCCACGCGTGCTGCACGCCGCAGAACTCGGCACACTGCCCGACATAGGTGCCCGGCGTCTGCGGCTCGACCCAGGTCCGGTTGGTCTTGCCGGGGATGACATCGGTCTTGCCGGCGAGCTGCGGGATCCAGAAGCTGTGGATCACGTCGGCGGACTGGAGCGTGATGAAGGTGCGCGTCGGCCGGGCGGTGTCGCTGACCGGGACGTGCAGCTCGTTGGCCGTCACGATTCCCAGCTGCGGATAGCGAATTTCCCACCACCACTGGTTCCCCACCACCGTGACCTCGACCGTGTCGCGCGTCGTCGCCGGCCGCTCGATGGCGAAGATGTACCGGGTAGTCGTCAGGAACAGGATGATCACGATGAGAAACGGGACGACGGTCCACGCCAGCTCGATCTGGGTGCTGCCGTACACCTGAGGCGGATCGCGGCCGTCGTCTCCCGGGCGGTGCCGGTAGCGGATGATCGCGTAGACCGTCACGGCCGCCACGACGACGAAGATCGCGGTCACGATCGCGAGCACCAGAAAGGACAGATCGCGAATGGCGAACGCCGGCGTCGACACCGGCGCGAATACGCTCGGCGTCGCTGTGGTCGCCGCGGTAATGCTCATGCCGTATAGATGCCGTCTCAGGGGCCGCGGTGACAGCCCCGGTGCGCCTACTGTCGGTCTGCGGATGGGGGCTCGGGGGCGAGGCTCGCGGTGCTCCGGGGGGCGGGAAGCGTGAACCGCAATATCGTGCCATGAGGGGTGTTCGGCGCGGCCCAGAGCCGGCCCCCGTGCGCCTCGACGATCGAGCGGGCGATCGATAGCCCCATGCCGACGCCGTCCGGCTTCGTGGTGAAGAACGCGCTGAACAGCTCGTCCACCTGATACGCGGCGATGCCGACCCCGGTGTCCTGGATGCTCACCAGCACCTGGTCGCCATCGTGCGGCCGCGACCGGATCACCATCTCGCGCGGTCGGTCCACGACCGACTCCATCGCCTCGATCGCGTTCATCAGGAGGTTCAGGATCACCTGCTGCAGCTGGATCCGGTCGCCGACCACCGGAGCCAGCTCGGACGCGAGGTCCAAGGTCAGCGCAATCTCCTGATGGCGCAGCTCGGTGTTCACGAGCGGTAGCACGTCGTGGACAACGTCGTTGACGTCCATCGGATGCCTCCGTGGGGCACCCTTCCTCGCCAGCTGGCGGATCCGCTTGATCACCTCTCCCGCCCGGTGGCCCTCCCTCACGATCGCCTCGAGCGCTTCTCGGACCCGGTCGAGCTCGGGACCCGCCGCCGCCAGCCAGTTGAGGGAGGCGTTGGCATCGGCGACGATGGCGGCGAGTGGCTGGTTGATCTCGTGGGCGACCGCCCCGACCAGCTCGTCCAGCGTCATCGCCCGCGTCACGTGCGCGAGCTCGCCCTGGACCTTCTGCAGCATCTCGGCGGCCCGTCGTCGCTGCGTGATGTCACGCACGACGAACTGAACGGCCGGCTGCCCCTGGTACCGGCACGGGGCCGTGGCAAGCTCGACGTCGATCGAGGTGCCGTCGAGTCTCAGCAAGGTCGCCTCGACGAACGGTGTCGATTCGCCGGCCGCCAAGGTCTGTGTCACTTGCCGGCCAAGGAGCGCCCGCGACTCCGGATGGACGTCGTCGATGGACGGCCGGCCGAGAATGTCCTCCGGGCCCTTGGCGCCACGGAGCCGCACCATTGCGGCGTTCACGAAGACGATCCGCCCCGCCTGCGCGACGGCGATACCGTCGGGCGACAGCTCGACGAGTCGACGGTACCGCTCCTCGCTCTCGCGCAGCGCTTCCTCGGCCCGCTTGCGCTCGGCGGTGTCGCTGATCGTCACGAGCACGTGCTCGGTCCGTCGCCCAGGAGCGCGCGCAAGGATTCGGCGGTGACGACTTCCTTGTCCATGAGGAGCTTGGCGAGGGACTCCAGCGTGACGCGACGCGCGGTCAGCGTCTGCCTGACGCGTACGTGGGCCGTGTTCAAGATCTCGGTGATCTCCAGGTCGATGGTCTGGGCCGTCGCTTCGCTGTACTCACGCGAAACAGGACCGCTGATTCCAAGGAAGCTCTGTCGGGGCTCCTCGAACGTCGCCAGCCCGAGCCTCTCGCTCATGCTGTACTGGGTCACCATGTGTCGAGCCAGATCCGTCGCTCGCTGCAGATCGTTCGACGCGCCGGTCGAGATATCGCCGAAGATGATCTCCTCGGCGACACGGCCGCCCAGCAGGACGTCGATACGGTCGAGGAGCTCGGCACGCGTCAAGAGGTAGCGATCCTCGGTCGGCTGCTGCTCGGTGTAGCCGAGCGCGGCGACACCCCGCGGGATGATCGAGATCTTGTGCACGCGATCGGCGTACGGCCGCAGCTCCGCCACGATCGCGTGCCCCGCTTCGTGGTGCGCGACGATCTCCTTCTCGCGAGGATTGATGAGCCGCGACCGGCGCTCGAGCCCGGCCACGACGCGGTCGATCGCCTCGTCGAAGTCGGTCATCTCGACGGCGTTCTTGTTCGTCCGAGCGGCAGCGAGCGCGGCCTCGTTGACCAGGTTCGCGAGGTCGGCGCCCACGAAACCGGGCGTGCGCGCCGCCAGGGCCGCGAGGTCGACGTCGGGCGCCAGCGTGACGCCGCGCGTGTGGACCTTGAGGATCATCTCGCGGCCCTTGAGATCCGGGCGATCCACCACGACCTTGCGGTCGAAGCGACCGGGACGCATGAGCGCGGGATCGAGGATCTCCGGCCGGTTCGTGGCGGCCATGATGATCACGCCCTTGCTCGAGTCGAAGCCGTCCAGCTCGGCCAGAAGCTGATCGAGCGTCTGCTCCCGCTCGTCGTGAGCGCCGAAGCCGGGCGCGATCCCGCGCGCCTTGCCGAGCGCGTCGAGCTCGTCGATGAAGATGATGCTGGGCGCCTTGGCCTGGGCCTGCGCGAACAGGTCGCGCACGCGGGCGGCACCGACGCCGACGAACATCTCGATGAAGTCCGAGCCGTTCATGCTGAAGAACGGCACGCCCGCCTCACCGGCCACGGCCTTTGCCAGCAGCGTCTTGCCGGTACCCGGCGCCCCCGCGAGCAGCACGCCCTTGGGGATCTTGCCGCCCAGCCGCTGATAGCGCTGGGGATTCTTGAGGAAATCGACGATCTCCATCAGCTCCGCCCGGGCCTCGTCGATGCCGGCGACATCGTCGAACGAGACGCCGGTCGCGCGCTCCATGTACACGCGCGCCTTGCTCCGTCCGATCGACAGCAGACCACCCTGGGCGCCGTTCATCCGGCGGATCATGAAGGACCAGATCCCGAAGAAGACGACGGCCGGCACGACCCACGACGCCAGCATGGCCAGCCAACCGTTGACTGCGACGCCGGTGAAGCGGATGTTCGCGGCCTGGAGCTCGTGAACGAGGTCGGGATCGTCGACGCGTGTCGTGATGAAGCGATGCGTCCCGCTGCCGGCCCGGCGCAGCTCCTCGAGCTTGTCCTTTGGCAGGAACGCCTCCAGCCCGTTGGGAGCGAGCGTGCCCTGGATGGCCTGGCTCGAGAGCATGACGTCACTCACCTTGCCGGCTTTCACCAGCTTGATGAAGTCGCTGTAGGCGAGGCTTTCCGGGCGCGGCGCGAAGAGGTAGGCCTCGATCAGCAGCACCGCCATGATCGCCACGACGCCGTAGCGGACGGAGAATCGCCGCTGTTCGCGTCCCATCGCTCGTCCTCCCTGCACCGCTCTTGTCCTACGCTTTTGTGACGGCACCCGAGGGACGCGGGTTACCGCCCGGCGCCGCGATGTTCGGCCGGCGGCAGGGCCGCTATGCGGGCGCGGTCGCCTCGAGCGTGGGCATGAAATCGGTCAGGCGCTTGCGGAGGAAGAGGCGAGCGCGATGCACGCGCGTCTCTTCACGACCGCGATGGTGAGACCGAGCGCGCCCGCGATCTCGGCGTTCGATTGCCCTTCGACGTCGCGCAGCACGAGCACCATCCGGTAGGTGGCCGGCAGCTCGTCGATCGCCGCGGTCAGGGCCGTCCGCAGCTCGACCTGGATGCGTGGATCCTCCACGCGGGGCGACCAGTCGGCCGCCGGGGCGATGTGCCGACCGGACTCGTCGAACAGCGGGAGCACCTCGTCCAGCGACACGTCGAGCCGGCGGGAGGGCCGGCCCCGGAGCTTCTGGTAGGCTGCATTCGCCACGATGCGATAGAGCCACGACCCGAACGCCGACTCGCCCCGGAAGGTGTCGATCTTTCGCACCACGGTCCAGAACGCGTCCTGCACGACTTCCTCCGCGTCCTGCCCGTTCCCGGTGATGCGGATGGCCAGACGATACGCCCGATCGCCGAATCGCATGACCAGCGTCTCGGTGGCACTCGGCTCGCGAAGCCTGAGCGCTTCGACCAGGTCGCGATCACGGTCGGTATGGCGCCGCTGCGGAACGACGTGGGACTCTGCTTCGATCGCCGCCTGAAGATTCATCTCGCTGCCCTCGCGTCGGTGAATGTTCGCGTTCATCTATCGCGAAGGCTACTGTGCGCGGCGGGACGCTTCTACCCGACGTTGGTGGGGTGGCTATCTGCCCTACCTTGGTAGGGTCGGGCTACCTCCATCCACATCCGCCGTTGCGACGCGGGAGGTCGCGCCGGCGGGCTCACCGCCGGCTCGGCCCGCGCGATACCCGCTCGGCGTCCGGCCCGTGATGCGCCGAACCGTCGTCGTGAAATGACTCGCGGTCCTGAACCCCACCGCGCGTGCGATCGAGCTGATGGACGAGGTGGACTCGGTCAGCAAGACGATCGCGGCGTCCATTCTCCGGCGCACCACGAAGCGATGCGGAGACACGCCCGTGGCTCGCTTGAAGAGGCGCGCGAAGTGGTACGGGCTCATGTTCGCGACCGAAGCGAGCTCGGCGAGTGGAAGCTCGCGCTGCAAGTTGCTCTCGATGTGAGCCGTCACCCGGCGGAGCTTGCTCTCGGGTAGACCTCCGACGGCCCGCTGCGACACCTCGGTGTTCGGGGGCGATCCGCTCCGCGTCACTTCCGTGACAACTCCAGCCCCCAGGAATCCCGATCCCAAACGTCTTCGGGGGCTTGCCACCGCTCCTCATCCAGCCGCCGCTGGGTCGCGAGGCGCTGATACTCGGCGTATTCGCTCGGGCCGCCGACGTAGACGCAGCGGCATCCTTCGGGATCAGCGAAGCGGTACTGGACGGTGCCATCCTTGCTGCGGCTGACCAGCCGGTACGGCGGCGGCGCATCGAGCAGATCGAGGTCGACCGCGGCGATCGGCTCTTGCTTGAACCCGGCCGCCGTCAACAGGTTTTCGGTGTCGTGGGCCTGCAGCACGCGGATCGTCGAACAGCCCGCCAGACAGACGATGGCCACCACGGTCAACCGCGCGACGCACATCGCCGAACGCCTCTCCACTGCTCGTCCTCCGTTGGTGGTACCGCCGTGTCGCCACGCACCGCTCGGGCGATACCACTATTGGGATGACGCGGAAGCGTGGGACGTTACGGCATTCGGCTCAGCCCTGCTCCTGGACCCGACTGCGGAGACGCTGGACGAGCGTCTCGTAGGACGAGCGAGTGATGATCGACGTGAACTGCGTGCGGTAGTTCTCGAGCAGGCTCATGCCCTCCACCAGCACATCCTGCACGCGCCAGGGACGGTCCGCGTCACGCTCCAGCGCGTACGCGACGTTGATCGTGCTGCCGCGCTTCGTCGCGACCTGCGTCGTCACGGTGGCGCGATCACCCGTGATCTTGTCCCCCAGATAGTTGAACGACTTCGCGTCGACGAGGGACACACGGGCCACGTACGCGCGCCGAAAGAGGTCGGCGAACAGTCGCGTGAACTCCTCGCGTTCCGACGCGGAGCGTCCCTCCCAGTGCTGGCGGAGCGCGTCGCGCGCCATCGCCCTCCAGTCGAACAAATCGTCCATGACGCGGGCCGCGGCGCTCTCGCGCTCCCTGAGCGACAGACCGGACGTCGTGGACATCACCCGGTACAGGTCGTCGACGGTGGATCGAACGCGCTCCGTGGGCTCGCCGGCAGTCGCGGGCCCAGCCGAGGCGAGCACGAACGGCAGCACCGCGGTGAGGATCACGCACAGTCGCTTGCGCGTCATCGACGCTGTGGCGAGTCGGACGTCAGCCCCGACGGACGCGGTCACGCGGCTCCACAGGCGCAACAGCACGGGGAGCACGATCAGGGAGGCGGCCAGCCCCGCGAGCGCGCCGACCGTCAACACGAGACCGAGGCCGAAGACGCCCTGGTGGCGCGCCAGCATGAGACTGCTGAACCCCGTGATCGTCGTCAGACCGTTCAGCACGACCGCCATCACGGTGCTATGAGCGAACGCGGAGCCGCCGATCTCGA
>Ga0209382_10005911_pt1 | contig 15808 bp, 18 predicted proteins | sample SoiMetdeltSBSDD5_FD_187599 | JGI IMG/M metagenome (GOLD analysis project Ga0209382, IMG submission 187599) | Bulk soil microbial communities from a Populus tree surrounding site in Tennessee, USA - Soil MetaG P. deltoides SBSDD5 (SPAdes) (version 2) | ecosystem: Environmental > Terrestrial >...
TCAACGAGGTGCCCCACCGCGGCACGGCAATGCCGCCGACCGACCCGCTCATCTACCGCTTCTACGAGCTGGTGATGGTGAACGGGCCGGCCTGGAAGGCGCTGATCGAGGAGGAGTTCGGCGACGGCATCATGTCGGCGATCGACTTCGACATGGAGATCGAGCGCCTGCCCAACCCCAAGGGCGACCGCGTCAAGATCACCATGTCCGGTAAGTTCCTCCCCTACAAGTATTACGGCAACGAACAGGGAATCCTGGAGTACGGGGTGAAGGAAGCGTGATGATTCCAGATGTCTCATCCGGGTCGATGCTGTCGAAAAAGGGCAAGGTGAGAGCGGCGACGCTCGGCCGAAGCTTGAGCCAGCAGGAACGGGGGCGGATTGGGGCTGGGCCTCGCCCGATGCGGGCGTCGGCCCCGACGCTGACGCTACCAACGCCACCTCACCACGCTCACGCAACTCACGCATAGGCGCGTTGCAGGGGTGGTGGGCGGATGAGCCGAAGGGCCAGGGTCTTGAGGTTCTGCACGATGGCGGCGAGGTGGAACTCGTCGCGAGCACCTGAGAGGCCTCTGAGCCGCATGCGCTCGAAACCGTGATGGGTCTTCAAGTGCGCGAAGCGCATCTCGACACGCTTGCGCTGATCGCGTGATTTGAGAAACGCCTTGGTGTCCATCTTCCGGCGCGCCACGTCGCGGGCATCCTCGTGAAGATCGCGCGGGACTTTGCGCGCGGGTTCTTTCGCCTATCGCTGATTCGCTGATGCTGCGCACCGTTTCGCCGGCCAGGCGATGTCCGGAACCGGGGGGTAATCGTCGGCGGACGTGGCCGCGAACACCATGCAACGAAACGGTCGCAAGACGGTGCGCACAGCTAGCGATTCATCGGTTCAGATGAGAGGCTTTTCGCGGCGTGCCAGCGGATGCTTCAACAAACTATGCACAATGAGCGGTATGCCCAGCCCAGCGGGCAACAACCAGAAGGCAATATGAGGAAGCTCTTTCCAAAGCGGCAGGTTCTTGCCATTGTCAACGTAGAACGCGGTCAGCATGAGAATATAGGACAAGCCCATGCCGGCGATGTGGAGCCTTACCCAATTGCGCCAACGCCGCCGAAGAGCAGCGCGCGCGACGGTCGCTGCTATCAAGGAAAACGCGCCAAGAAAGAACAGGTGATAGTTCTCCGCCCAACGCACCACGGACAATCCGGTCGCTGAAGCAACAAGGGTTGCTAAGCACCAGTAATAGAGCGTTCCAAGCGTCGAGTGGCGACCTCGGCCTTTGTTGCTCAGCATGGCAGCCACGCCGGCCATCACGCTGACAATGCCTACAAGGATGTGGAAGCGCACGACAGCCAGGAAGACGTCTACCGACGGCACCGGAATGCCGAACACAATCGTTGTGTTGCTAGGCATGTGATTTGTTGCCCACCCAGCTGGTGCGCATGGAGGATCCGACTCACGAGACCTTTGTTGCTTTGCGCGTCCCCCCGCCCATCGCCGACTCAAGCAGACGAGTTATGGCGAGAATGCCTTCGAGGCGCTCAGCGACTGCCCCGGCGTCGATCTCATAGAAGACATGCCGGCCTTCCTTTTTGGCATTGACGATCTGGGCCGTGGCTAGCTGCTGGAGGTGGCGCGCGATAACCGACCGGTCTTGCGGCAGGCGTGCGGCAATTGCACCGATGTCAGCACGGCCCAACAGGATAAGCTCACGCAACACGGCGATCCGCGCCGGTTCGCACAGCGCCTTAAAGAACCCCGTGTCGAAAACAGCTACACACCGACGGGCGGCCTCCTGTGGCGACACCTTCACGTTGATCTCTCCTGTTTGAACAGCATCCTGTCCGAGCCCTTTGACGACTGCATACTCCGAATTGACATGCATATCATATGCATTAATGTGCACAAGTGCACATGGGAGCCCAAACATGCCCGCGGTCACAAGAGTACTGCGCCCGCGCCAATTCCTCCTTTTAGCCGGCACCGGCCTCGTCATCACCGGTCTTGCGGGAGCGACGGGCTTGCTTGGCTCAATTTCGAGAGCCAGCGTTTTCAATCCGCTCTATTGGATCAATTGGGTACATCTCGCGTTCGGGATTCTTGTGCTCGCCGTCGGCTTTGCAGGTGGCCGCACACTACAAAATGCCTTCACCTTGGCACCAGCAATCCTAGGGATCACCGTGGGGCTCTCAGGCGTGCTGTTCGGCTCCTATGCCGCGAACCACTATAGCATGCCGGAACTGGCAGACCCGTCCGAGCGCCTCGCCCATCTCACCGTCGGCGTGCTGGCACTTTGGGCGTGGTTAAACAGGAACGCCGGATATCCGCGGCCAGCATGGGATGAGAGCTGCAGCGGACTCAGCGGGGATCGAACCGCCACGTGACAAACGAATAGCCGCCACTCCTCAAGCTGCCTGACAGCGCCACGCTTCGACAGGGTGCGCGGCCGAGGTCACCTCCTCACAGGTAATCGCAATGCATTGAGTGCAGGCCGCGTCAATCGACCGATGGAGGCGATACGAACTGCGGTCACCATTTGTCGCGCCACACGCAAAGATCTGCGTTGTGAAAAGGAGAACACCAATGCGCGTTTCCGTCGTCCTGCCGATCGCCGCAATGCTGGCCGCCACAATCGCATCGTCGAGCCAAGCCTTCGCCAAACCCGGAGGTTGGGGCGGTTCTCAGCCGCCACGTCCCGCGCCCGTAGTGCGTGACCACCGTTCGACTCCGGTCGTTCGAGACCACCGTCAGACCCCCACGGTCCGTGACCACCGTGCGCCGGCGCCCATGGTGACCGACCATCGCAAGCGCGGAGGCGTGACCGTCACCAACTCGGGCGCCTCTCGCAAGGCCTCCAAATCACGTTGAACCCGCCGCCAAATGGCGGTCGGGGCGCAGGTGTGGCGCTGACGCGTTAGGGTCGGACAACAATCCTCTTACCCCGTCGACAGCCCCGACAACTCGAGGTCTCCCCCAAAGCGGGCATGCGCCACACCGTAGGCTGCGCCATCTAAAACGACGGCGCGATCGATCTGCGCAAAGTCGCGGGGGCAGTTCGGTATCCCCAACGGGAGTTGAGCGTTTAGAGGGTAGACAGGCCACGCAGTAGGAGCTCATGGGCCTAGATCAAATCGGCATCGCCCTCAGCGGCGTCATCGCGGTCTGGCTTTCGCAAGACAAGCGTGAAAGCTGGCGACGGTGGGCGTGCATCTTCGGCATGCTCGGCCAACCGTTCTGGTTCTACGCGACATGGAAAGCAGGGCAATGGGGCATCTTCGCTCTGTGCACGCTCTACACTTACGCTTGGGCTAGGGGCGTCTGGACGCACTGGCTCAGCCCCTACTATCAGGCCAGGAGGCTTAGTGGTGCAAAGCGGTGGACCGCGGCGCCTAAGTCCATGCCGGAATCTTTGAGCCACTCCGGGTAAACGCGCGCGCACATTTGAGTAGCGGTCGGTCCATGATCGGCGCAGCCAATGCAGGACCGGCCGACATCATGAGGGAATTACACTGCTTACGTGCGGTCTCATCGGCGACGCCCGGAAATCAGGGGTTGCGAACACGTTGCGTTCGCAACCCCTCACGCTGACCGCATTCCCATTACACGCGGTGCGCTGACTCGGTCACCGCGTGCCTGCCGGCGCCTAGACGCGTCTTGGCGGTTGCACTAGAGCGGTGGCTCGCCAGCTGGCTCTGGAAAAGGTGGCGCGGCACCGAAATCTGTTGCGTCGAAGAAGGCGTAGCGGCCGTCGAAATGTCCCTTTCGCATCTGCTTTTGAGGCAGTTGATCCAATGGGATCGTTATGTCAAATCCACTGTGCGAGTTCGTCAGACGTATGAAAAGGCGTGCGCCAGATTGTTCTTGTTCCGAGAGCCATTTAATTGCGTTCTCATTCACGGCCACCCCACCGCTAGGCGAAGAGCTAGTACACACTAAGCAGATATTGCCGTTGGCATCTTTGTATGCGTGATGGGGAGTTCCGGCGACTTTTGCTTGGAAAGACGTGGCACTGCGCGCGTCGAAAACTAATTCAGAAGCTTTCTCTTCTTTTCTTTTCATAGCCACTTCTCCTCAACGGGTTCTCAAGATTTGGAGCGCAGATCTCGATGATAGCATCGCAACCGAAATCGTTTTCGGTTGCGCTGTTATTTGGACGCCTTCCAAAATTGTTGCAAGCGGCCACAGATCGAGAATAGTGCCAACACATCTTCATTTAACCCTCGCGAGCCCTCATGAGCCCTGCCATCCCCGCCGGTACCCCTTAAAACAAACTTGTGGAAATGCTTTCAAATGCGACCATGGCCAGCGATTGACGCGGGTTGAGCGGTTGCCAGCCCTGAGAGATTCCGATCCGCGGTCGGCTCTGCCGACTAGACACAGCGCGATCAGCGCTCGCGCTCACGGCACTCGGGCGGCGGAAAAAGCAAGGTCATGCCCCAAAGGGGCGGACCTCCTCCACACGTTTTTTCTTCTTGGATCGCTTGCAGAACACGCCGGGATAGCCCTTCAACGGGACTAGCGGCTCGCCGGCATAGGCCCAGTCCTGCATCTCCTCGATGGCGATATGGTAGTTCGGCTGGCGGCCGGTGCGGCTCTGAAAGAGAGCGCGCGGAATGTTGATCATGTGCCGCGAGCGGGTGCGCTCGTAGATCAGGGGCGTGCCGCAGCGCCGACAAAAGCTGCGTACGGCGCCCGTCTCCTTTTCCTCGAAACGGTTGATCTCCCGCTCCCCCGCCGTGATTCTAAAGCGCTTGCGCCAGGTGCCGACGTAGGTCGCGTACACGGCGCCATGAGCAAGCCGGCTGGCGCGGCTGTGATCGTGCCAAGCCCAGAACGCGGGGTACTCCATCTCGAACTGCACGGCCCCGCACAGGCATTGGCCGGTGACAACGGGCCCGCTGGAGAGTTTCCGGGATTTCATCGGATTCGTTCCTCGTTGCCTGTCATCAGCAGGTTCCCAGGCGGTCCCCTGTCCATAATAACCCATACAGGCGCATGATCACTGGCGCCGGGCTTGCCACGGACCTCGCGATCCACTCCCGCGCTGATCAATCGCTTGGCGACGGCTGGGCTCAGCGCAGATAGTGCCAGAACGTATAAATGCGCTCGTCACCGTGCAGCTGGCGGAGCGCGTCCGCCCACCCCTGCTTGACCAAGCGAGCATAGGCAGCGCGACTCGCAGGCTGAACGAGAGCGTCGTCATCCCACGACTTGGTCGGATAGATGTCGATTTCAGTCGGCGCGACGTTGTAATCGCCGCCGAGCACTGTCGGTACGCCTTCGCGCAAGAGCCGCCGCGCATGCGCTTGGAGGCGCTTGAACCAGGCCAGCTTGTAGTCGAACTTCGGACTTGGCTGCGGTTGCCGTTCGGCAGGTAGATGCAGCCCACAAGGATGCCTTGAACGGCCGCTTCGATGTAGCGGGCCTCAATGTCATTCGCGTCACCCGGCAACGCTGTGCGCGTTACCACCGGCTCGCGACTGCGGGAGAGGATGGCGACTCCATTCCAGGTCCTCTGGCCACGCCATACGGCCTGATAGCCAGCCTGCCGGATTGCATCAATCGGGAACGCTCCGTCCGTGCACTTGAGCTCCTGCAGGCAGGCGATGTCCGGCTTGGCCGCCTTCAGCCACTGCAGCAGGTTCGGCAGGCGTCGTTGACGTTGTTGATGTTGAACGTGGCGATCTTCATGCTGCTCCCCATCAGCCGCAGCGCCCTTTGCCCTTCTGGGCCACGTCCTTTTCCCAGCCAAACACGGAGCGGCCGTCGAATGCTGGCGAGCGCTCCCGCTCCATCCCGATGAATGTTTCCACGGAGGGGCCGGTTGCCGTGAGTTCCAGGCGCCGGGCCTGATCATCGAGGCGTCTCAGGGCCTGCAATTCCTCGTCACGGCCGAGCTTGGCTTTTTGCATCGCCGCCTTAACCACGCGTATCGTCTCATCATAGATCTTGATCGGCACGGCATAGGGATGCCGGTCCTCCTTGCCCCCATGCGCCAACGAGAAGAGTGCTGGGTCCTGGAAGCGGTAAGGTGCGCCGTGAACGACCTCGGCGACCACGGCGCGCCTGGCGCTTGTCGCCATTCATGCCCTGCTGCACGACCGTCCAGCGGCCATCGTCCGTCAGGAAGAATCCGTGCAGATAGAGTTCGAAACCATCCTGCACGGCCGCGCTGTCAACCCTTAGCGACCAGACGGCTTGCCCGCGTCAGGGCATCGGCATCGAGGCCGATGCGATCGCCCAGGACAGTTAGCTCATCTGGTGTACGGCGGGAGTGTTTGCCGCGGCCGCCGCAAACATGAATGCCGAGCTCACTCTGCAACGGAGCCAGTCCACGCTTGAGCGCCCCTATGACGCTTGTGGTGATGCCCGACGAGTGCCAGTCCATTCCCATGACGGCACCGAACGATTGAAACCAGAAGGGATGGGCGAGCCGCCGGAGAAATTCCTCGCGGCCGTAGTGATGCACAATCGCTTGGCAGATGACCGCACCGAGCATGTGGCAAGCGATTGCACCGTGCGAGCGCCGACGCCTGGCGTCAGCAGCAGCCCCGTGAAATCCACCGGTCCGCGCTCGGCTGCGGCTGCTAACGTGCCGTGCAGCCGACGCGCGAACACGTCGCTCGATTGCACATCGTGGTGCAGCGGCACGACAAGGTGCGGCAGTTGCGGCTGGACAGGCGGCGCCTCTGAAAGGGCTACGAACTTCTCGACAATCCTATCCGGGCCGAGTGCTGAGAGGAGATCGAGCTGCGCGGCGCGTGATGGCCCGGCCCGCCTGTCGGTGAGGTTGACGATATTGCCCCCTGCCCTGGCCCATCAATCGCGCTGTGCGGCTCTTCTACAAAGCTCGTCAGGCCCTCGGACTGCCAGTGGTAGCGCACGGCTCGTAGGGTTCGGCATTCGCTCCACCTCCCTGCCCGCTCCCTCTACCAGTGATCGTGCCATCGCCGGTAGCTCTTCCTTCGCACGACGATGATCATCAAGTGCGATAGGTCGTGGGCTCTCAGGCGCGTCGAGACGAAGCACGTGATCCTTGCGAACTAACAAGTATGCCTGACCAAGAGCGTTGAGAGACTGCGCCGCCGCTTCCCCCAGGCGTAGGCGAGCAGGAGCTCGCACGCCGCAATTGATGTCCTTGGGTTGTCGCTTTCGATCCAATCGCACAGCCGATTGCCTCAAAACAGGTTAGATCAGGTGCTATGACACTGCCAGTTCTCAAATTCCTTCCGGCCGATTCAGAAAAAGGTGTGTCTGGAAATCCAGGCGGGCGCCCCAAAATCGTTCGCGAAATTCGCGAGATCGCACGTGGACAGTGAACCTGTTTGCATCATCTGCGTCATCCACCGTGTTCATGGCTGGCAGCAACACTGCGGTGCGGCCAACCAATCTCGCGATCCGTCCCGTTGTCGCAACAGTTTAAGTTGAACTCAAGTAGCGCAGCGCACGTCGGCTGGGAAGGAAGAAATAGCCACCGCCTACAACTTTTACAAAAGGTTCAAACGGGTCCAATTGAACGGGACCCCACGGTAGCTGAATCGTGGCGCGCCGGCCTTTGGATGCAGTTGCCGAGATGACGTCCGCCCCCTCGCGTAGTCCGTGGAATGAACGCCCCGAAATCCAGTTCTGCTGGATGAATTCGAATTGACGATCGATGTCTGCGTTGAGGCACATGAAAAAGATACCCCGTGGCTTAGATCCGTCGTCCTCGGAGAGATAAGGGCGCCCCACCCGCAAGATGCGATGACGATTGCTGATTGCAAGCTGCTCCATGCTGCCCGGCGAGAAGCTCTCGCGCGGGTTGGCCCGGCGGATGTGCGACCCGTACGGACATCTCAAACCCTGAGGGTCCTCGACTCCGAAAAGAAAGTCATTGCCAGTCTTGAGCTCCTCCAAGTGCTGGCGTCCATCGGCGGCCGAACTATCTTCGGCAGCCTTCTTCGCTTCGGTCCCTTCACGTGCCAATGGTAATTCGGGTTCCCTTACGAAGGAACTCCCATCTTTCCAGCGGCCGACCAGCTTTGCGGCGACCCATTCCGGGGTCACACAGAGACTATATTGTCGGTTGAGACGCTGCGCCTCTGATTCGAGATAGGCATTGAACCCGTCGACGTTCTGTTCAATCTGTCGGATAACAAGATAGCTGCCATTAAAACCAATATCGCGCAAGGAGAACCGCGGCCGATTGTCTGTCACGTAATGAGGGTATCTCGCCGGCAGACCAGCTGGTGGGCTGGGCAAATAACCTTTCGGGTCATTCTTCGCCAGAATCTGCGGCGAAGGGGGGAAAAAACCGCGGTTGTCCGGGTATCCCAAGATCAACTCTCCTGGCGCCACGGTATGCACATCGCTCGGATTGCGATGGAAGGCGCTCGTCCCACGGATCAGTGGCTGCGAAATGCCGTCTAGAAAGCCGAACGGTTCTTTGCGCTGCGCCGGATTTTTGTTCAAGGGTTGCATGAAAATTGTTTTGAGCAAACGCAACTGCCTTTCGGCGAGCGCATGGCGCTCGACTTCCAGCATGCTCATCAGCGTCTTCTCGTCGTGCGCATAAAGCATCAAGACGGCATGCACCACAGCACTCGGATCCTGCTCAAACGTGAGGCCCCCCCAGCTCCAGTTCATCGGAGCGCTGTCGTCGATATCGTCGAGAATGCGAGAGCGGGCAGGATCGTTCATGCCGCACACGAAGGCTGCGGGAAAGGAAGTCAGTGTATTGCCGTCACCTTGCGATTGTCGGGCCACCCCGAGGCAGGAAAGTCCCGGTGCCGACAACGCAATGATGCGAGCAGCGCCCTGCGGGACCCGATCACCAAAACTAATCTCTCTCGGATGTCGCAGGCTTTCAGGAGGCAATAGACGGTTGGCTCCGCGCGCGCCGAGACCCTCTCCTGTGAAATTGAGCGAATAGGTCTCAATTGAGTCCCTTCCCGGCATCAGGCCACTAAGCCATTTCCTGCAGTTCTGCTCGTTATTCTCGGAGGGGAAGTGAACCACCAGACCAGCAGCATGCGACAGTCTACCCATGCCGCCGAAAGCTAAGCTCTGAATCTCATCGAACTCCAGGGCGCTTGTCGGCCGCGGTACCGACGCGAACAAGTCGAGCCACGCTTGGGCGTCGCTCAGCGTGCGTGCACGTGCGATCCCGTCGCGGATCAGCGCATTGGTTCGTTTGCGGTCTGTGGACAGACCAGGCTCAGCCACAAACCAAAACAGCGTTGGTACCTGCTGGCGCCGCGCCCAACGCTTAAAGCGATCGCCATCCGTCGCGCCGCCAAAGAACAGCAGTCGTGTGCGGGGATAGTCTGTCGTATTGCTCCAGATCGAGTTCAATCCTCGATTGGCCTTGGTGATGAAGTCTTCAAGATAACTCTCCCAGCTACCGTCGTAATTGCTCAGAAACACAAGGTTCCGCGTCCCTGGAAGCTGCACCCAGCGGGCGAAGTGGATCGTACCTACGTCTCCAAGAAAGCCTGGTCTAAAGAGTAACTTGGCTGCCAACCCGACAACGTAGAAGCCCACGTGTAGCGTCAGTTTGCGCAGCGACCCGAGCTTGACGGTCGACACGGCCGTCATGTGGTTTTGCGCGATCGCCGTGCCGGCCGACGCGGCATTTTCTATCGCCATCAACGCTGCTGTATTCGCCGGATCGGGGTCGCGGTCGATGGCTGGATCGCGCTTTTCTCGGCGCTGCAGCAACAATGCCAGGATGGCCACAAACGCGCCCAGAGCCAGCGCAAGTGTAAGTATCGACAAAGCGGCTGCCACGAGGACCTTGAGCACAGCAGCGAGCATAGTAAGCAAGGTGCCCGCCTCAGCATCCGGCCATAGAAGATTGAAGAGCCATGTTGTCAAAAGTACTACGCTGACCGCAACTGAGAGGGACAACCAGGGGATTCTGCCAACAACGGCCAGGGCCAAGCTCCAGAATGTCTGATGCTTTGCCATCCATGGTGCAGCGACCGTATCCACGAACGGCATCGGCTCGGGCTGCAACGCCCAACCGCACCCCTGCTGGGAGAGTTCCGCCCGAATCCTGTGCAACACCTCCAGCGGCCGGCGGCCACGCCCCGCGGTTTCCTTAAGCAGATCGGCTACTCTGTGGTTGGCAAATTCCTCAAGTTTTTTTTCCTTCCGGATACGATCTAGTGAAAGTCCGGGTATGCCGCAGAAAGCCAATCCGGTTTGACTACCAAGGCCAAGGCCCAGTTTGCAGGTTTTCCGCGCCAGGTAGCCAGCGAGGTCGGCTTTGATGCTTGGCGCTGACGACGGTGCCGCGGTGGCAAAAATTGGTGCCAGTATGTCTCCGGCACGTGAGGCAAGAATCTCAATGGCTCGGGATTGCCCGCCATCGGCCGACATCTCCAGAAGGACGTAGTCTGGTCCCTCCTCTCCTTCAATCACCGACATGCTGGCAAAGTGGATATGGTCTGTGCCTCGAAATTTCTGATCGATGTCGCTGACCGCCGGATTCCCCAACTCTGCGATTGTCTTCTTCAAAGCGCCGCGGTCGACACCTTCCTCTATCGACTCGCAAATCGTGATAAGGGAATGTTGATGGTGCTCGGCCTGCACTGGTGGGCAAAAACCGTAATCGATAATCTGCGCGCGCGGGAAGGGGCCCACCTTGATCAACTTTCCGGCGTAACCTTCAGCCGGCCGCAAATTCGGTTGCGAGAGAAGCACCTTAAACATTTGCGAAATCTGAATTTCTGCAATGCGTTGGCCGACACACCAGTGCAGTCCAAGCCCAAATAGCAACGAGCCGTCTGTACCACGTTGGGGCAGAAACGCGTCGGGCTCCGCGATCACTCGTTCATCATTCATCGCCGATGCGGTTGCAACGAAAACCGTGGTTCCCACCGGCAGCGTTCGCTCGCCCCATTGTCCGGCACCGAGCGTGCATAACTTCTTGACGTACCGGAACACGCCCGGATTGAGCGGGGGCCGAAGGCGCATGGCCTCAAGCAGGCCTCGGCCCAGGGCCACGTCATCCCCGCGACGAGCAGCCTCGCGGCAATACTCCATAGCGTCGGAACGCTCCAGCAACACTTGCCATACGTTGCCGGCAGCCAGTGTACAGGTCGGCACGAAGCCGATCACCATGCCGTAGAGGATCGAGCGGATAACATCGTCAGTGAGTGTCGAGTCCCCGCTCCGCTGCAACGCGACTAATCTTGCAGCAATGGTATCTGATTGGGTCGGGTTCGCGCTTCGGGTTAGATCGGCGTGCGCCTTGTCGATGCTGCGCATGATTGTCTTGCGCAATAGCGTGCCGCCGGCCAACGCCACGCTACGCGTTGTGGGATCTCCGAACGGATCTCCAAACAGCATCGTACTGACAGCCACGGTCCATTCTGAAAAGGCATCTTCATCCTCAATATCGAGTCCGTAGTAGGCGCGACAGACTTTCGTCGGAACAAGTGCAAACAGATCTTTGACGACGTCAATGCGGCCGCCGCCTTGATCAAGCAGATCACGCGCATATCTTTCGGAAGGGACCTGAATTCTCGAAAGTAAGTCACTTTCCTGAAATACTTGATGTATGCGCTTGAGCGTGGCCTTGTGCTCGGCCAAATCGTTCATGCCTAAGACGGCGTTTTGGCCCACGACGAGTTCGGTCATCTCACGTCCGAATGGGACCTCGAACGCCTCAGGGCTCGTTAGTATCTTCCTTACGTCGGCATAGCGTGTGACGATGGCGATCCGTCCTATCCTGAGAATCGGCAAGAATTTTCGCAGGAACCAGTATGGCCATCGCGTGTGCTCGAAGAAATATTGGGTTATGCGGGCGAGGAAGCCTTCGCGGATTAGCAAGTCCAGGTTGAAGTTCTCATTGACCGGCTTGTGCCGGTCCTTTGCCTGAGCCTCTTCTAACTTCTCATAGTATTTGGGAGACGGCATGGGACATAGCGCTCCAGAACGAGCTAAGGTTTGTAACCAGCAAGCATCAGGCCTTGCAACAAGTTATCATTCCACTTTTTGTCGCTGAATGGAACCCAGTCGACATGGTTAGTGCAGAACCTTGGATTATGAGACTTGAGTTCCTCCAAGGCCATAACAGCGGCATCGAGCGCACTGCTGCGGGCCAAGGCCGCGACACGGATCGCCCGCGGGTACCAGTAGCCCGGGCGCAGGCTGAGTGATCGCTCGCACCACAACAGCGCTTCAGCCCATTGACCGAGCATGTAGTTGGTCATGGCGAGCTCGCCCATCGCATGAAACAAGTAGAGATCATGCGGGTTGAGGCGCATGGCCGTCAGCAGTGGATCGGTCGCCTTTTGTGCCTCGCCTTCGAGCACGTAAGTCGTGCCTAGGCTGCCATGGGCCAAGTAAAGGCTGGGATTGAGGCGGATTGCTTCCAACAAGAAGGCTCGGCCGCGCACCGGCTCCCGCATCATCAGCAGCGCGATACCGAGCATCATGTGGGTGCGCGCATCCATGCTGTCCAGCAGCATTGCCTTGCGTGCCAGCTTCTCCATCTCAATAAGGCCGTCGTTGGAGCCACGCTGTGTCCACACGTCCCAGAAGTGCCACCACGCCTTTTGCACGTGGGCATCGACTGAGTTGGGATCGCGCTCCAGCGCCTGGTTGAATAGGTCGAGCGCCTTGGCAGCGTCCTCGCGCGTCAACTTGTGTTGATGCCACATGGCTCGGCGTATTAGGCCCCAGACGTCCAGATTCTCGGCCGAGGCCGCGCGCGAACGTCGCTGCTCGCTGACATCGATCTGGTAGTCTAGTGAACTTATCATCTGTTCGACAATGGCATCTTGCACCTCAAAGATATTTCCAAGCTTCACATCGAATTGCTCGCTCCACAGGTTGCAGGTCGCCTGTGCGTCGACCAATTCCACCGTCACGCGCAGCGCGTCACCTGCCACCCGCACCGAGCCTTGCAGAAGATAGCGCGCGCCGAGCATCCGACCGATGTCGTTCGCGCTGATCGCCCGTCCACGGAAGATAAAGCTGGAATTGCGTGCGATCACTGGTAGCCAGCGCAGCGCTGACAGTCCGCTGATCAGATCTTCCGCGAGCCCGTCGGCAATGTACTCGCAATCAGGATTGGCGCTCATATTGTGGAACGGCATTACGGCCAACGCAGATCGGCCACCGAACCCCGGAACCGGTTCGCGCAGCTCGATACCAGCAGGCGTGCCTGACGACGACGTCCATTCAACCGGCAACATTTGATATGCTTGCACCGGGTTGGTGATGTTCTTGAGTCTCAAGTTTCCGATATCAATGAACTGAGCCTTGACCTTATTGCCGACGTGATTGCGGACGGCATGCGAGACTAGGATCCCCCCGCTTGGGGCGGCGGCCTGCAACCTAGCCGCTATATTGACGTCATCGCCGTAGAGCAGCCCATCCTCGAAGACCACGTCTCCAATATGAATTCCAATCCGCAGCTGAAGTTGCGCCTCTGTGGAAAACTCTGCGTTTGCCTTGTCGAGGTGCTGTTGGATTTCTACGGCACAGCGCGATGCTTCAACGGGACTGGAGAACTCAACCATAATGCTATCACCAGCAATCCCAAAGGTTCGTCCATCTCGCTTCTTCGCAAGGCTCTCGACAAGCTCCCGACAAACCTTCAAGCGATCGACCGCACCCTCCTCGTCCGCAGCCACAAGACGGCAGAACCCCTGCACGTCCGCAGACATGATCGTGACAAGCCGCCGTTGATAACGCGATGTCTTCAATTGACTATGTTCCGATTGACTGAACCGACTATTCATCTATACGCTACTCTATGTGCGCGGTCATGCACAGGGCTTGCTCACCTCAAAGTCCTAAGACCGTTGGTGAGGCGCACTGAGCGATGAACCGTCAACGTTGCGGGAGCGGTCGGATATTCTTAATCCCAGCTGACGCTGCCTGGCAAGCTGAGGCGGCACCAGTCATCACTTCTACGAAGTGCGCCTTCTGTGGCGGGGGAGCCCTTGTGACCACAGGAATCCTGTCCACGGCGAGCAGGCGCTTCGCGCATCGGTTGTGCTGCCAAAAACTCGACGCGGAAATCGGCGCGACCGCGCTGAAAGGCCGGCATCTGCACGCCCGCCGACACATCCGGACCACCATAGTCACGCATAGTGCCGAGCCGTACAGCGCTACGTTCGCTGGACGCGTCCGCAGCCTTGGCGGTGCGTCGCCACACTCTAGAGGGTGGTCCTCGGCGACGCCGATCATGGTAAACGGTTATGCGCCGATCGACTGCGAATGTGAGGCAGCGTGCCGGCAAGACTAGAGCGGCTGCGTTCGACGGCACCCGCGGTGGGGCCAGCGCCGCGTTTTCGTTACGCGCCAAGTCATCCAGAAAAAACTCGAAACTGTTCCGGCAACGACAGCGGTGCTCATGAGGACAAGCGATCATCTGCATCCGGTCACCGCTTGCCGGTTATACGGCAACGTCAAAGGTACCGGCTGCTGGTGTAAACTTCATGCGGGGTGTGTCTTTCCACCAGTGGAATTGGCCCGTTGATATTGTGCTTTTTCGTGAGAAATCACCGATGACGCATGTCGCGCTAGTGACAACACTTCTAGGTCGTACAGACCTGTTTCGCTCGCTCAGCGAAGCAGATCGTAGCACCGTGGCCGCTCAGATGCACAAAGCAACGTACGAGGCGGGTCAACTCATCTTCAGCCGAGGAGATCCGGGAGAGGAAATGTACCTCGTCGTGGAAGGCCGCGTCCGTCTTTCCGTTCTCTCAGTTGAAGGAAAAGTGCTGTCGTTCGGCCACGCTAGCCGCGGCGACATTTTTGGCGAGATTGCCGCGCTCGATGGTCAGGCGCGGTCCGCCGACGCAACGGCGCTGACGAGAGTTACCGCGATGATGCTGGCGCGAGCCTCGTTCAGAGGCCTCATCGAAGCTAGACCCCCACTGGCGCACGCAGCGGTCGCCTTTGTCTGTCACCGCCTGCGGGCGTGCAGCGATCACATCGAGGACATCGCTCTGCATTCAACGCAGGTGCGCCTCGCCCGCTTTTTGTTAGCGGCCATAGCCATGAAGGGGCAAAGCGAGGCGGGTTTGGAGCCCGTCGACCTGGATCTCGCCATGTCACAGACTGAATTGGGTCTTCTTCTGGGCGCCAGTCGATCGAAGGTTAACGAAGCGCTGGCCACTCTTGAGAAACTAGGTGCGGTCCGTCGCAGCGAAGGCCGCGTCGTATGTTGCGTGCGGGCGCTGCAACTCGTCGCCCAGCTTGATAACTCAAGAACGGCGGCCACCTCGTCATATGGCGGATGCCGCTGGCGCTCAACCCCTAAATCACCAACCCAGTGATTTTCCGATATGGCGGGGTGCGTTTGACCTTTTGAACTCGATGCGCGACACCAACCCACAGGAGTTTTTCCGATTTTGTCGCTTCAGGACAGCGACCGCATGCCTCTCGTCGCGTACCTCGCTATGCTCGGGTTGCGCTCGGCGCCGAAGCAGCAGCTTGCCTTGACGGAGTCAAACGGCGCGTCTGCAGCGAGCAACGTGCGGAATGCGTCGACCGCAAAGCCGAACGACATCGTCATCGACGAAGAAGGTAGCGAGCACCTACTCCGGCATCGGCCCGTTCGCAGCACTGCGACAGTCCTTCAGCTATCAAGGGGTACCGCAAAAATGCATTTGGCCAATTTGTGATTTGAACTCCCGACCTCCGGGTCCCCCAGACTGATGGCGACCCCGGCAGGGCTCGAACCTGCGACCACTCGCTTTCTGGAGAGCGTATTGATAAAACCGTTCTCCCGGTGCCGGTGCGTAGTGTTTTGGCTCTGGAAGAGTTCAGACCTGCCATCGAAGCCACCGAGCTCATCTAAGTA
>Ga0209382_10005913_pt1 | contig 15806 bp, 18 predicted proteins | sample SoiMetdeltSBSDD5_FD_187599 | JGI IMG/M metagenome (GOLD analysis project Ga0209382, IMG submission 187599) | Bulk soil microbial communities from a Populus tree surrounding site in Tennessee, USA - Soil MetaG P. deltoides SBSDD5 (SPAdes) (version 2) | ecosystem: Environmental > Terrestrial >...
TAAGAGAATTTTAAACGATAAAGACTTCGTTACTTCCTGTGAATTTTGCGAAATTGGTATAATGCACGACAATTGTGCTAATGAACACATCTTGAAAAAACACAAGGCAGAAGTTAGGAAGAAAATAGAGCTACATAGGGATAAACCATTACATGATTTTCAATAAATCACTGCCTGTTTAGAATTCACTAAATATAACATGTACAGTTCTTCCTCAAGGGATTATCTATCTAAATTTCTACTTTGCTAACCAAAATTACCCGTTAAGAATCTGTGTGAAGGAAGGTCCAACATCATGTTCTTAATTTAAGTATCGAACAATACATTCATTTAGATATTTGCATTAACTGTATGGGTTTATAGAGTGTAATTTTTTAGTCTAAAAAAATGCACAAAATTGAAACTAAATTGCACATAATTGAAACTATTTGACCGAAAAGATTATTTAGAGGAGATATAGCATTTTATGAGGATGAACAAATACGTACATGTTTTGCTGGTTTTTGCAATTGTATTTACAGCAATGCAACTTTTAGCATGGAGTACGGCAGAGGCTGGGAAATATCCTAAATTAAGAGCAGACGCGGGCGATGATTTCAAAACATTGGAAAATAAAGAAGTAAAACTAGATGGCTCCGATAGTAAAGGTGCCTTTAAAAAATTTGTTGATTTTGAATGGGAGCTGGTCAGAGTAAATGGTGCCAAGGTACAAAATAATCAACCTATTGAGATAAACAATAACGATGAAAAAACAGCTTCATTCATGGCTCCGGATGTCCCTTCAGGCGAAGTCACATATGAATTCAAACTCAAAGTAAAGGACGAAGTTGATAGAGAAGATGATGATATAGTGACCGTACATGTGATGAACCAACAAGCTCCTGTTGGACCTACCTGACGCTAGAGAAAGACGCTGATTTAGAAACCAGATAAAGTAGCTATAGCGATGAAACTGGATCTCAGTTTCATCTACCTATTTATTTATTCATTCATTGACTCCACTTTTCATTTCCATTAGTTTTTGAATTCGCTTTTCCACTGGTGGATGTGTGGAGAATAGATTAGCAATAGAAGTTCCAGAAAGAGCAGGAATAATAAAGAATGCATTCAATTTTTGAACATTTTCTAATTCTTTTGGTGGAATGACTTTGATTTTGCCACTTATCTTGAGAAGAGCGCTCGCCAATTTATCTGGTTTCCCGGTCATGATTGCTCCACCTCTATCTGCAGAAAATTCTCTGTACCTTGAAATTGCTCGAATAATCAGGAAACTTACTACCCAAGTTGTTATTGCAACTAGCATAACTATTGCGCTAGTACCGGCAGTGTTTCGATTTCTGGTTTGTAAGCCACCAAATAATCCAAATCGAACAAGATACCAGGCAACAGTAGAAAAAACGCTAGCTAAGGTTAATACTAGAACATCCCTGCTTCTTACATGGCTCAATTCGTGGCCTATTACTGCTTCAAGCTCATCATTGTCCAACAGATCTAAAATACCTGTAGTTACTGCAACCAGAGAGCTTTTAGGACTTTTACCTGTCGCAAATGCATTGGGAACAGGGGAATTAACCACTGCAACTTTAGGCTTTGAGAGTCCATTATTGGTGGAAAGTCTTTCCACTATTTCATGTAGTCTAGGATATTCCTCTTTTGAAACTATCTTTGCACCAGAACTCCATAGAACTATCTTGTCAGAGAAATACCATTGTGCTAGAATCATAACAGATGCAATTATCGCTAGTGGGATATATCCTACTCCAAGATAGTGAAGTATGCTCAGGAATACGATATATAGTACTCCTAAAATGACGAAACTTAACATCATTCTGGCATTAAGACCAGCGTCTCCCTTCCAAACTAGAGCCATGAATTATGTATCGATAACATTGCATATTTCCTTAATTAATCTAGTGTATTTTGTTTTCCTTTTAGTGAGAAATTGACCCATCATTTATAGGTCTAAAATGAGAATATAAAGTAGTACAAGTGCCCATCATAACTTCTCAAGAGCAAACAAGCAATTGTAACATGCTATCACAATTGAAGGATTTTAACGAAGTATTTGAGTTTGTAAAGTCCTCTGTTAATTCAATATATGAAATGAAACGAGCTGGTTTGAGCTTGATGCTTCATAGAATGCCTACAAGAGTCGGAGCTTATCATGTTTTAGGTTCAAATGTGATTGCCGTCAACAGCATCCTGCTAGACTTGGTAAAGAAATACTCAACTTCCAACGATGAATACAACTCTTATTTATTTACGATACTTTTACATGAGTATCTACATAGTTTCGGAATTTTGGATGAGCATAAGGTTAGACAAATGAGCCTTGAACTTTGCGAAAAATTCTTTGGGGAAAAACGCACAGTAACAATTATGGCTGAAGATCCTTTGAAAATTTTTCCTCAGTTAGGACTTGTAAGCTATGATAAATTTGAATTTGAGAATAAATATGAAATAATCAAAAACTTTGATAACTCAAATCAAACTTACATCCAGTAGAATAAAGAAATGAATATGATTTTTTATCCTGGTTATACATCTATGTCTTACTTCAATTCAGAAAGGCACTATTTTTTGAATTCGATTAGTTCACAAAATAAAAGAATAGTGAAAGAACAAGAGAAAAAAATATTATATTAATTTGGAACTTTAATTGGTTCTAATTCCTCTTTTTCTTGCTCTTCCTTTTCTGCAAGGTTTCTACTTTTTTGTTTTATCCTCTCTGGGATTTCAAAATCGTAGCACATTTTGATCTGCCTATAATAGCGCAATTGTAGTATAAAGCATTTTTGAAAAGCGAAAATTTTGTAAATACCCTTATCCTGTCATCATTGCACTTTTTATCATGTTTTATAGTGTACTTTTTCATACCAGAAAAATTCCTTGAAATCCATTTTATGGGTGAACGACTCTGACAATCTACTAATAGTATTATTTTGCATAAATAAATAATGTGCAACAGTGCTGTCGTCATAGGTAAAGAGCTTTCAAATTATTCCTTTGGTGGGAAACATCCACTAAATTCTAGCAGACTTGAAGCATTTTGGTCAAAACTCACTCTTTCAGAAGCTATGCGTTCAGGTAGTTTGAAACTACTTTCACCTGCTCTAGCTGATGAAAGGACAGTATCCTCTTTTCATGAAAATGATTATATCAATTTTGTAAAAAAGTCTTCAGTAACTGGGTTTGGATATCTCGATTCAGGAGATACGCCTTCCTTTAAAGGAGTATTTGATGCTTCATTGTATGTGGTCGGGTCTACACTGTTGGCCCTGGACACTGTAATTAATAAAACGAATGGGATTGTTCATGCATTTAATCCGATTGGAGGTCTGCACCATGCAAGAAGGAGTGCAGCTGGCGGTTTTTGTGTCTTCAATGATATAGGGATTGCAATAATGCATGCTAGGAAGAAATATAATTTAAAGAAAATCTTGTATGTTGATATTGATGCCCATCATGGAGATGGAGTATTTTACGAATTTGAAGACGATCCTAATATACTGATAGCTGATATTCATGAAGATGGTTCTTTCTTATATCCTGGAACTGGTTTTGAATCAGAAACCGGCTTAGGAGCTGCTAAAGGCACCAAGTTAAATTTGCCTCTACGTCCGGGTGCAACTGATGGTGATTTTTTGTCAGCATTTACGAAAATCGAAAATTTTACTGAATCTATGAAATTTGAACTCATCATTTTCCAATGTGGAGCGGACGGTTTATCAGGAGACCCATTAACCCATTTGAAATACACTGATAAATCACACGAATATGCTGCTCGAGTACTGCACAGGATTGCTCATGAAAAATCAAGTGGAAGAATTATCGGTCTCGGTGGAGGAGGTTATAATGTACAGAACGTAGCTAACGCTTGGAATAAGGTGGTAGAAGTTTTTGTCTCTGATGATTCAATGATGAAATTATGAAACCTGTATAGCGTACAGTGCATTTAGCCAGGTCACCAGTCGCTAATTAGAATTAATTTTCAAATTCAAACATACCAATAAGAAAGATTTTTTATTTAGTAAGGCTAAATGAATAACGGCTGAATAATTACTATGTCCAATTTAAAAAAATATATGATATTGTTAGTCTTGGGTGTCTCTATATTTATTTTATATCCACCAACAGTTGTTACACTATCATTCGCACAGAATAACGAGAGAGTAGTTATTTCTGTGTCCAATTCAAGCTTTGTGCCCCTAACAAATACTGACGCTAATCAAGTCAGAGTAGGTGTAGAGTATACTATTGAGGATGAATCAATCGAAAATGAAATGATAAATGCAGTGATGAAGGTGTACGCTCCAAATGGATCATTAATACGGACTACTTCTATTCCAAGCGGGTTTACTCCTCAAAGTAATGGTGGCGTAGAAGAACTAAAGACAACATTTCATGACAAGTCGATGCAAAGTATATTGGCAAACATAACGTTCACCGACGTGACTAAGAGAACACCAATATCAAATGTACTCACCGTGAACCTTGATCTTGAAGAGGCTCCTATAAGTGCAGGTGCACCTACACCAACACCTACATCTAATACATCGTCTCTAGAGAATTAAGAATGTTAAAGTTGTTTGACTGAGGCGATATTCTCTCTTTTACTCTCAACTAGAAACAAATTACGGCGCGCAACATTATTTCCATGTTGGTAAATAAACAACAAGCAATTTCAAGCCAAACAAATGATTTTAATCAACCAAAAGCACTTCATGCTATAAAACGACTTTATGCGGAAAATCATATTTTGTTGCATTTCTGATAAGGAATATCATGAATACAACGCACGTCAAACGAATACCAATTCTCTAACATGGAAACTAGATAAGTAATTGTTATTATACTTAAATACTATTTCTCCCTATAATTTTCCATGCTATCGGTATCATGTAGAGAAGTTGGAGTAGACTGTGATTTTGTAGGAAAAGGTGAATCAGAGAAAGAATTGATGGATAACTTAATTGAGCATGCAATCAAAGATCACGGATACACACGCGAGGACGTACTCAAACCTGAGATGCAGGAAAAAATCAAGGCCCATATTCATCAATCATAAGATAATATAGTTCGTCACTACTCATGGTAATTATGCTATAATGCTGTTATTGTTACTGTGAAGTGAAACTATGATATCTCTTACCCATTTGCTGGTATCGTTCAAGATATTCGTATCGATTAATGAATAACCGTTGGGTCCTGGCTATTCATTCTAGTACTTATCATGAATGCTTGCTTATTTCCTTACCTTTGGATCTCTGGATAAGACAATTATGCTCAACACAATAAATGCTACCTGAAATACTTCTATTGCAATTGCTGTCTCGCCAATGGAGCCTCCTCGACCGTTAATAGGATTGCCTGGAAATCTTGTAACAACCCAAATAATGATGAATATCAGAGTTCCTCCAATACCTACATAATACCAGGCTCTACTCCAACCCATAGCAGTAGGAAGAACCCAAAATACCTGAGCTAATCCGCCGATCAAGAATAATATACCCGTGTTAAAATTTCTATCAATTATGTTTGCAACCAATGAGAGATGCAAAATTCCTGCAATAAGTGTACTTCCAGCAGCTCCGTATCTTAATAGACTAAAATTTTCTCTCATATCAGTATTGCATTTGTTTATCGCGTTATAAAAGAGAATCGGTCCTCAATTCCCAATAAGAGCAGTAAGTCTCTATAATGAGTATAAATCCATCCGATTTTGTTATAATTGTTACCTAGCAAGATAACTAATTCTTTATTGCAATTTTTTTTAATATCAAGATTTTGTAGTTGATGTCTCACTTCAAATATATTCGATCGTATTGTAGATCCTAGAGTTGATTCTGAAATTTTATGCTATTTGTCAATTAGACACATAATGATAAAGCAAAAATTTAGTCTGGTGTTACTTTAATTTAATGTTGTTTATTCATATAATTTTGTGATAGATATAATTTCATTTTGATCCATTTTTTACCTATATCGTGAATTCTTACAAGAAAATGAGATTATTACAAGTAAAGATAGCTTGGCTTTACCTACAAGGTGTGATAAGCTTGCATAAAAAATATAAATAATATCCTGCATTATCATGTGTTGAACAAAATATATTCTGGAATTTTTTTCCTGGTTATCCTAGTTGGTTCAGGAATAGTATCAGGCACTTTTGTGAAATTAGTAGAGGCTCAATCTTCTAACACAGTAACGAATGTTACGGATCTTACTAGATTAGATTCTAATGCTGGTGTTGATTTACAAAATAAAACTGTAAACTATTATGATCAAGCAAATGGATATCTAGTGTATCCTAGCGAATCAAACGAGAACAAGAGTGGGAATAACAACGACACACTTCCTGCAGTTGTTATGATACATGAAAATAAGGGACTCAATGACCATATCAAGAATATGGCAAATCTTTTAGCTAGAAATGGCTATGTGGTATTAGCTGTCGATTTGTTTAAAGGCGAGGTTACCACTGATCGAAACCGTTCATCGGAGCTAACTCAATATATCAGAGATAATCCAGATATTGCAACCGCTAATCTACAATCTGCTGTAAAGTACCTTGCTTCACTTCCAAATGTTAATGCAGAGAAAATAGCATCATTAGGGTGGTGTTTTGGAGGAGCACAGTCATTACAGCTTGCCCTAAACAGTCAGGATCATCCCCTCTCAGCTACTATCATATATTATGGTCGACTGATAACAGACAATGCAACGCTTGCAAAGATAAAATGGCCAGTACTCGGTATATTTGGAGATCAAGATAGCTCTATACCGGTTGATACTGTGAAGGCATTTGAATCAGCATTAAATTCCAACAACATACCAAATGAGATATACATATTCAAAGGAGTTGGTCACGCATTTGCAAACCCCTCCGGTGATAATTATGCTCCCACGGAAACTAAAGATGCATGGGACAAGACATTGTCATTTCTTGATAAGCACCTGAGAAGTATGTGAGTATAATCATATGGTAACATCTTTGATTATAAGGTGATACATTCTTCCATTGTAAAAATGATGGCATCCTGCTATTGATTACGGTTAAATGTAAAAAGGCGATCTAAGCATACATTTATTTGAATTTCAACTAGCAGCCTTTGCTACTTTTACTATTTATGTTCTAAGGTGATACATTGCAGTTTTTATTCTACACTAGTTTTTATAATTGAATATCACATGAAACAATATTGCAAAAAAGAAGTTTTGTATCCATAAAGGAAGAACCAAATGAAAAGTACAAAGATAAATTCACTGGAGATTTCATAATTAAAAATGTCTTAGATAAAAATGATTCAAATGAACAGGAAATGTATCATGTAACATTTAAGGATGGGTGTAGGACTAGACCTCACATACATGCCTCAGAACAGATATTGATTGCCACTGAAGGAAGGGGTATCGTAGTATTCGCAAAAAGGATAATGATTGATCCCGATGACATTACTAAAACAGAGATAGCAATTGAAAGTACTGTAATGATGGAAAAAGGTGATGTTATTTGCATTCCGGCCTTTATGTTGCACTGGCATGGATGCAAAGATAGAAACGAAGACTTTACTCATATTGCAGTACGTAAGAGGACACAGTTAGATAATATCTGGTTCTGAATACAGGATATGAAATTGCAATTCAAATATTTTTCAGTCCAACTCTCCCCTTATCATGATTAATGCATTATAGGTCATGAGTCTTCGACTTTCTATTCCTCTTCATTTCCGCCATCATTTCCGCCATCATTTCCCTCTTCATCTGCCTCTTCATCTGCCTCTTCATCTGCCTCTTCATCTCCCTCTTCCGTAGCAGCCTCCGCCATAGCCGTTATACTACTGTAGACATCGATGACGGACTCAGAGGTGCCTTGAGGATAATATTTAGTGTTGAACTTGTTCATATCTGTTTGATTGGTGATCATTTTTAATTCGTCAATTTTCCATAAGTCCAACCATTTTCCAGTCTCATCGTGGAAGAAATTGCACGTATTGGTAAAGAATTGTTTTAGTTCGGGCTCTGAACCAATATCTCTATCTTCAGACAATTTCAAAAAGATCATTCCACTATAGAAACTCGAATAACAGTCCGTAAATGTTCTCGGTTGAGATTCTATTGCTGTGTTATTTGTTCCATTATTAAGTGGCTGTCCATTTGCAGTACTTACTCCTAGAATAAGTGCCGTCAATACTCCAGCGACCACTAACAATTCCTTCATTCATGAGAGTTAATATGAACTCTCTTATAAAGTGAAGTCTAATTGGCACTAATAGTGTCAATCTGGTATTTCATAAGACAGGCGAGCGAATCATTTACTGCTACTTACACGATAGATGCTGTCGCAAGGGTACTAAATCAATCACTTGTATCAGGTACAAGCCGGTTATTATTTTAGACGACCAATTAGAAACATGAATTCTTTATTTACATAATCAGCAATAGTGATGCCTGGTCAAGAAAAAAGCATCAGTCAAATTAAAATCGATGAATCTAAATGTGGATAATTTTATTTAATATGAACTTGTTTAATCTTACCAATCAATGGAAAGTAAAATCAATCAATATTCGTTCATCGCTGACGCAATGCTTGGTAAAATGGCTAGGAAATTGAGAATGTTTGGATTTGATACTCTTTACGATTCTAATATAGACGACATGGATATTCTAGATTCATCGAAGTATCAGGGCAGAATAGTTTTAACAAGTGATAGGACATTATTTAAAAGATGTAAAAAAAAGGGAATAGATACGATTCTTATGTACAAAGGAACAGAGTTAGAAAACCTTGTTACTGTTTTCAGTGCATTAAATATTAAAGCTATTAATTCACAAAAGTTTCCCCATTTGTGTAGTTGTTGTAATGGATTATTAGGTACAATTATAGATAAGAATTTAATCAAGAATCAAATTCCAGACCGCCTATTGCATTCTAAAAATATATTCTATGAATGCACAAAGTGTAACAAAATCTATTGGACAGGTACTCATGTGCAGCGCATTTCCTGCTTAATCAAAGAAATAAACACAAAATTGAAATCTCTAGATTAATTTTGAATTTACGTAAGCCAGAAGAATCATGATAAAATTACAACTACACCAATATCTTCAGCATTTTAGACACTGGTTTTTGAAAAGTCCAAAATAACCTGATATTTGAAACCAGCCGATAATATGATTCATTTGTAATAGGATTCATAAAGCAGGATTGGTCTATAATACCAGAGAATGATGAAGTGTCCATGTTGTGGTGAGAGTTTAATATGTGAAAAGGAGACTGATAGGATAAAATCATATAGATGTCTGTCATGTGGATTAAAAAATACTGAGCTGAAGAAAAATATTTGATACAATGATCGGAAATGAATGGCCCATAGCGATTTTCTTGTCAGGAAAGCAGAATGCTCTCTAGGAAGATAGTATTTCCTTGTCGAGGTATCATATTTGATAATATTTCCTGTTACCATTGCACCATGCCTTTCTCTAACATATCGTTCATCAAGCTTGGCGACTAATAGTATTCAGAAGGTGTAGAGTTATTTCATATTCATCCAATCTCTTTCTTCAAGATATCCTATGAGCTTTGTCATCTGTTCCACTCTAACTTTACCTCCAACATCGTTATGACAAGTCTTATAATGCTTCAATAATAGTGAATGTTCCTCTTCAGAGAGACTACCTCTTTCCTCGATTAGATCAAAAAATATATTTTCCTTTTCAGTGTGTATAGTTATGAATACTGAGTATGCATTTAGGAATCTCGCAACCCGTTCTCTTGAATCAATGCCACCATCCCATGATATTAGACTCTGGGCCAACATCTTTGCGATCCGTCTACCAAGTTCATGTTCTATCAAGAATTTTCGAATATCTTCAGAAAAGTTATTCTTATCATTCACTTGTGGAAAATACGCTTTCTCTTCCTTGCCATGGTGGAATTTATCTACAAACTCCTGAATAAGCAAGGATATTATTTTGATATCTTCTGTCGGAATATCCTCATTGTCATATAATAGATCAGAACACTTCTTTGCTACCTTACCAAGACGATTTACTAGAATATGGTCTTGTTTTAGATCCTTGGTGGCATTCAAAGCTATTCAGGACTTATTAGTCATAAGATAAAAAAATATCAAATTTTAAGATACTCACAAACCATGACAAGAAATGCTTCGGGTATGGCCACATTGCTTATTAATATTTATTTAATATTCAATTCTACTCCGTTGTTTATTCAACTTTTGAAATAGTTGTATCCTGCGACCTACTTGGGGGTAGAATTTAAACCTACAAATATGATTAGTTTTCTACTATCACATATGAATGGCCAAACGTCAGGAAATAGTCAAGAAATAGAACCTACTGAATTAAAAAAGAAAATAGATAATCATGAGAATATTTTTATTCTGGATGTTCGTACTCCCCAAGAATATGATGCTTGGAAATTGTCCTACGAAAATCATCAAAATCCCAAGTTAATTCCCGTTGATCGTTTATTTTTGAATGATTCCAATTTACTAAGGGAGATTCCAAAAGACAAAGAAATTGTTACTCTTTGTGCTCATGGAAATAGGTCAATGATGGCGGCAAGGTTACTCAACCAATTAGGATATAACGTAAAAAGCGTTAGGGGAGGAATGGCAGGCTGGAATAAGGTTTACGATGTTGCCGAAGTTCCAGTTCCTAAGGAAGCTCCATTCAGAATTTGGCAGATAAGAAGAATATCAAAGGGATGTATGGGATATATTGTATCTTCAAAAGAAGATAATACAGCTGTAGTAATAGATCCAAGTCGGGAGATTTATGAGGCTTTTCTGAGTGTTGCAAGGGAGAATGGCTTGAAAATAATAAAGGTAGTTGACACCCATCAACATGCCGATCATGTTTCTGGAGTAGCAAAGTTAGCCAGAGCTATATCTGAAGAAGGAAATATGGAAACCCTAGCTTACTTCAGCTCCCTTGAAGAATACGAAAGCGAAAATGCAGAAATTAATATCCGCTATCTAAAAGATGGAGATGAGATAGAGGTATCAAAGAAAATTTCGCTAAGAGCAATTCACACGCCCGGTCACACAAATGGTAGTATTTCCTTTTTGATAAAATATGCTAATGATACTGACGGAAAGAAAAGTACAGAAGACCCGCCACATTATTCATATTTATTCACTGGAGATACGTTATTTGTTGACAGTGTAGGAAGACCTGACTTGAGAGAAGAAGCCAAGAAATATGCTTCACTTCTGTACCAAACGTATCATCAAAAAATAGTCAATTTGCCAGAAAATACTTTGATTCTCCCTGCTCACTTCAATGCAAGTTCAGTTGCATTAAAGCACGCAGAACCCATATCTGAAACAATTGGTTCACTAAAGAAAAAAATAAAACTTCTCTCTATGAATGAGGATGAATTTGTTCATCTTGTTACTGACACTTTGCCATCAAGACCAATGAACTACAAGACAATTATAGATATCAACAAGAGAATGCTAGCTTTTGATGACATGCAAATGCCTGATTTGGAGGCAGGTCCTAATTCCTGCGCCGTATCTCTAGAACCAAAATAATCTATCTCCATTTCTTCCTGTTACTCTAGTGCCAGAGGTATGAAGTTAAACCCTGATCTGTTTTTCTTGCTGAATAGCTTTACTGTATAGGATTGTTGGTAACGTTAGTTTGACCTGATTTATTTGTATTATCTACTATCTTAGCCTCTCCACCGATGCCGTCGATTTCCACTAAACCCTTCGACTTCAAGACTTCGTTAAGAATGGTAAGATCATAGATGCCAGACAGATCGGGTTCAGTTTTTCCAAGAAATCCTACACTAAAGGCATCCTTTGCGGATTTGAACAATGATTGTTTTATAGGGTCGTTTGTTAATTCCAATCTAGAAAAGGCCTCGGTAAGCTGATCTTCTGGGATAGTCTGTCCGGTCAAACTTTTTAGCTGCGTATTGAAAGTAGTTAATGCCTCTTCTTTATGGGAATTTATCCACTGTGTCTCATTAACATGCGCAGCTAATAATTTTCTTATGACATCTGGATTTTGTTGAAGATATTCTGGATTAACAATTATGTTTGCAGTGACAAACTTTCCATCTGGCCATAAAGTGCGTTCATCAAGAAAGAGTCTGCTATTTCCTTCCTTTATCAGCTTTTCACCCCACGGTTCAGGAACCCAGGCACCATCAATCTCTTTTTTTAGTAATAATGTCAAGATATCGGGATTCTTAACTGGAAGTATCTCAACATTTCCGCCCTTATCCTTTGTCTTGTATCCATTATCAAGTAAATACTTTCTAAGTGCAACGTCTTGTGTATTTCCTAGCTGGGGTGAGGCGAATTTCTTGCCGGCAAAATCTTTTACTGAATTAATACCCGAATCGTTTCTTACAACAAATATTGCTCCTCCACTTGATGCACCGCCAATTATCTTCAGGCTTTTTCCTTCAGAAACGACATAGCCATTTATTGCGGGATTTGGACCAATATATGCAACGTCTACCTGCTTTGCAAGCAGGGCTTCTATAGCTGATGGTCCTGCATTAAAAAGAAAAGTCTTTATTTCGATATTGTCGCCCAGTGTTTTTTGAAAATCTCCGTTTCCTATACCAATAACTGCCTGTGCATGGTTAATGTTAGGAAAATATCCTATTTTTAGCACTTTTTTGTCTTGTGAGAATACATGGTTTGAAATAGATGGTTGTACAATAACTCCTACTGCAATTAGTAAACCTATAATTGAAACAAATAGTTTTTTATTCATAGCTTCATTTTTTGTTAAGGCATATTTGAGTCCTTTCAAATATGCATTAATTTGAGAATATATGCCTAAATTGCACTTTAATTAAAGCAATGAAAAAGTCATTATGACTAAAAAAAGATATAAATTTCATATATTTGTACAAACGCATAATTGTCTAGCTGAAAATTAGAAGTGCATTTAATGTATCCTGTAAATGTAAGTAAAAAATTAGTCGAGCTTCACAACCATTCTGACTTTACAGGAAAGTACACTTTTCTTCTGGTATCATCAAAACTGTTTCGTTCTATGATAAATCCGTGCTTCTTAAGATCTTCAATTGCACTCTGGACTGTCCTTCTAGGCAGGTGAGTGAGATTCATTAGGTCACTTTGTTCAATGGGATGTTTTGTTTTTATTAGATAATAAATGAACTTGGAAGCAGGACTGCCGTTTATCTGTTGTTGTGTGAAGGACATTCCAAAAGATGATTTTGAAAGAAAGCCACGACGCTGAGATTCTACGGATGCTATATTGTCTATGCTAACTTCTGCAAGATTTACGCGTTGACCAAATTCTGCTATTAATGCCGATTGTTCAGATGCTAGTGGAGCCTCAAAGATAAAAGTACTAGGTGGATATTTGTTTGTAAGAGCTGCTACATAATTCCATATTACTGAACCATTCTGATCATATATTCCAACACTGATCCCCTCATTGGCTTCCAATGTCACTTTTTTGGCACCAGCGTTCAGTGCATCATCAACTTTCACTAGCGTATTATCTATTCCAAGTTGATGTCTAGGATCTTTTTTCCCTATTTTCCACCTAAATTCTAAATCTTTTGAAAGTACTGTATCGGAAAATTTCTTCTTCTTATCAATATCTAGATCAATGCTATTTTCACCAATTTCTATAATGTCGAATCCAATCCTTGCAGATTCCTCTATGAATTTGTCAAAATAATTGCCTGATATTGCATATTCCGTAAGGGTACTTCCTGTTGAAACCTTGATATCATATTCATGATAATACGAAATTCTTTTCTGAAGAAGATTGTCAGAAATTAATAGAGGATACGTATTATGTATCTTAATTTCATCTATAAATGATGCCAGGATTTTGAAGGTCTCTCTATCAAAAAACTGGAGTTTATCAACTGTATGAGTTAGACCCTCAAGTCTGGGTTTATTATTATCAACTCTATCCTTGACTAGATCGTCTAGCAATTGCCAAGTATAGTGCAAAAATTGCATATATTGAACTTGCGATATTTGATCAAATAGTTAGAAAACCAAAAATCATGAACCACGTGAGCCTAATATTATGGCTTTTTCCACATAGGCAGTACAATGTGACTCGTTATGACTAATGCTAGTGTTCATAGATCTATCTTCCAAATTTTTAGTATGGTGTGAACCATGTAATTACTTGAAGATGATCTTTCAAAAATAATTCATGAAATTGTAATTGCACCCTTATTATTTGTCTAGATTGTAATGGAAAGTAGCTCGTTACCTCACTTACGACTGTTCTTCTGGTATCATTATTGTGACGAACAAATGTAATATCTGAATCTAACACAATCAGAGTTCGCTACTCTACTATGTGTATTTGAATTATTTGCATGTTTTCATGTTTGATGCTCAAACAAGTTGTGAACCAATTCAAAGACTTTTATACTTTGGTGGGTAATTAGGCTTATGAGGTTTCTAGTACGGGCGCAAATTTCTACTGACGCCGGTAATAAAATGGTTAAGAATCCAAAATTTTTGCAAAATCTTGAAGACTATATGAAGAAAGTAAACGCTGAGGCTGCTTATTTTTTTGAGGCAGGGGGAGAGAGAACATTCGCATTCATAGTTAACATGGATACTGCTGATATGATGCCAAGTATTGCTGAACCATTGTTTCAGGACCTAGGAGCAAAGGTTGAATTTCATCCAGTAATGGTACTAGATGATCTAAAAAAAGCATTGTAATGCTTAGGTTAAACGTTCTATAAATGAGATGTAGAGTCTAATCAGCTAAAGAGTTGTGTGGACGACAATGATGAAATCACTAAGACAGAGTTTGCAGGACCATTTGTACTGGGTGGTGTCATAAAGATTATCTATGATTTGGCATTGTATTTTAATTTCAGAAATATTAAACTAAAAGATGAAACTTAGATAATTAGAATTAATGTTACTAATGCTTGAATTTGATGCTGCTGAACATGTGCTAATTTAGGGAAATTATTTTATTTAGTCATGATGAGTCATGATGAGCTCTGGAACATTCCATATTGCACATTCGCTTTTTCCACTCTCTTGTAATGACAGTGAGATGCAACCAATTTTCAGAAAGATTCACTAATAAGTCCATTGTATGTTGAAAGTAATATACATGTCTGAAGACAAGCTAACTCAACTATCAAATTTTAAGTACATTAACATTGAAACTTACAAGAAAAATGGCTCGGGAATTAGAACTCCCATTTGGTTCATAATTTACCAAGGTTTTATATATTTTAGAACTGATCGAAAATCAGGTAAGGTAAAGAGGATTAGGAACAATCCACATGTCAGGATTGCTCCCTGCAATATTCGTGGAAGCGTTAAAGGAGACTGGTTTGAAGGGAAAGCAAAGTTTGCTGATTCCGCAGAATCGTCAATTGTATATTCTATGATTGATAAGAAATATGGGTTTATAACAACTCTGATTAGATCATTTAACAAGATTAGGGGTACAAATCCCATAATTCTGGCAATAATGCTGGACTAGACTCGGAATTAATATCCCTGATAATTTGGAATTATTACCTGAAATTCAGAATTATTTATTTTTTGTTTATGCCAAGGTCGCTATGAAAAGTTACTTGAAACTGTATCAAAAAATGGTTAATTGCTGACATTATTATCTAGCCAGGTGAGATTACAACCTTACTTAAATAGGATATTATTTAATATAGAATATGGAAATGGAAAAGGATACAACTGGGAAAGAAAGCAATTTTATTGATAATTCTGATGAAACCAGCGCCAAGGATCGATCGATAAGACTTGTGACAAAAAGTAATGAAA
>Ga0209382_10005914_pt1 | contig 15803 bp, 16 predicted proteins | sample SoiMetdeltSBSDD5_FD_187599 | JGI IMG/M metagenome (GOLD analysis project Ga0209382, IMG submission 187599) | Bulk soil microbial communities from a Populus tree surrounding site in Tennessee, USA - Soil MetaG P. deltoides SBSDD5 (SPAdes) (version 2) | ecosystem: Environmental > Terrestrial >...
TAGAAAGCAGGTGTTCAGTCGCCCGGACCACCCCGTCGAGGTCGCCCAGATCGAGCTGCCGGCCGGCCAGCAGGTCGTCATGCCGGCCTCGTCGTACGCCCACATCCGCCAGGCCGTCTGGGTCCAGTCCGGCGAGCTGGTCATCGTCGAGGGCGGCGACCGGCGGCTGCTCGGCGCCGGCGACTGCCTCGGGTTCGGCCCGCCCAGTGACGTCACGTTCGCCAACGAGACCGCCGCGCCCTGCACCTATCTCGTCGTGCTTGCTCGGAGCTAGCCGCCATGTCGAAGATCACGATCACCCCCTTGAGCGCATCCCCCCGCGTCCGCGAGATGTTGAGCGAGATCCTGATCGAAGTCGTAGCTGCCGGCGGATCGGTCAGCTTCATGCACCCGCTGTCACCTGAGGCGGCGAACGCGTTCTGGGAGGCCTCGCTGGCATCTGCCGACCGAGGCGAGCGGATCGTGCTCGGCGCCTGGGACGGCGACCTCCTGGCCGGCACCGTCACGCTGCTGGTCGATCTTCCGCCCAACCAGCCGCACCGGGCCGAGGTCGCCAAGATGATGACGCGGGTCAGCCACCGAGGTCGTGGCATCGCGACGGCGTTGATGCACGAGGCCGAACGCCAGGCCGTCGAGCGCGGGCGCACACTCCTGGTGCTCGACACCGCCACCGAGGATGGCGCATCCGGCCTCTACGAGAAGCTCGGGTTCACCTTCGCCGGCACGATCCCGGACTACGCCCTCAAGCCACACGGCGGCCTGACCGGCACGAACCTCTACTGGAAGCGGATCGGCGCCTCGACATAAGGCGCGCGTCAGCTCAGTCGTCGGCCCCGGCGCGCGTCGACCAGCCGCGACACCGTGGTCCCTTTCATTGCTCCGCCTCACCGCTCGGCCTGCTATTCTCACAAGCAGGTCCGACGAGGTGGGGGGACGGACCGGCTCGTCAACGAACCCGCCGGCCTGGGGACGCGATGGCAAGCGAAGGACGATCCCGGCTCGGGCCTCGACTGCGCGAGACGCTTGCGCGGATCACGGAGGAGGCGGCTCACCTGCTCGACGTCGAGGGAGCCGGGCTGCGCCTCGTCGAGGGTGACGAGCTGATCCGGGTCGCCGCCTACGGGCCAGAGGGCGCCGTCATGGTACGGGAGCGCCTCCGGCTCGGCGAGAGCCTGAGTGGACAGGTCGCCGCGTCCGGCCGGCCGTTGATCGTCGACGACCCCGATGCCGAGCCAAGCGGGGACCCCGTCTACCGCGCCATGGCCGAGCGGCACGGGTTTCGCTCGTGGCTCGGCGTCCCGCTGCGAGACCAGGAACGGGTAATCGGCGTCCTGGTGATGCAGAGCCGCTCCAGGGGCCGGTTCGGGCCGGCCGACGTCCGGCTCCTGGAGGCGTTCGCCGGGCAGGCGGCGGTCGCCATCGAGAACGCCCAGCTCTTCGAGCGCGAGCACGAGCGACGACGCCAGCTCGAAGCCGTGCGCGAGGTGACCGCCTCGCTGGCCAGCGAGACCGACCTCGCCACGCTGCTGGAGCTGATCAGCCGGCTGGCCACTGAGCTGCTCGGGATCGGCTCGGTGGTCGTCTTCCTCTGGGACGAGGCCAGCGCGAAGCTGATCCCTAGAGCCTGGCACGGGTTCGGCGACTGGATGGGCGACCTGCGGATCGGCCTGGGCGAAGGCGTAGCCGGAGTGGTCGCGCAGCGCCGGACCGGCATTATCGTGGACGACTATCGCAGCCTCCCGTACGCCCAGCCCGTCGTCGTCGAGCGGGCCAGCGAAACCTGGGCCGTCATCGGCGAGCCGCTGCTCTACGAAGGCGAGCTGCGAGGTGTTATCACGGCGTCGACGCAGACTGGGGAGCGGGCATTCGGCGAGCAGGACCGGGAGCTCCTGGCGCTCTTCGCTGCCCAGGCGGTGATCGCAATCGAGCACGCCCGGTTGCACGATGCGCGCGACCGGGCGCTCGCGGAGGCCGAGGCGGCCCGACAACGCGCCGCCTTCCTGGCCGAGGCCAGCGCCGGCCTGGCCACATCGCTGGACTACGACGCCACGCTGAATCGGGTCGCATGGCTGGCGGTACCCACCCTCGCCGACCTCTGCTCAGTCTTCGTGATGGCGGAGGACGGAGAGATCCGGCGCATGGTGACGACGCACAGCGAGAAGGCGCGGGCGGATCTGGTGACCGCCTTGAGTCGCCACCGGCCCGGCCCGATCTCGCCGCACGGGAACGTGGCGCTGGCGATGCGTACTGGTCAGACCGTGCTGGACGCCGTCATCCCGGACGACTATTTCGAGACGATCGCCCAGGACGCCGAGCATCTCGAGATCCTGAAGGGACTGGACTTGCGCTCTTCGATCATCGTGCCGCTGCGTGCCCGTGGCGAGACGCCCGGTGCACTGGCCCTGTTCCTCTCCGGGCCAGATCGCCAGTACGGCATGGCCGACGTCTCGCTGGCACAGGAGCTCGCCGGCCGCGCCGCGTTAGCGATCGACAACGCCCGGCTCTACCGCGATGCCCAGCGCGCGATCCAGATCCGCGACGAGTTCCTCTCCGTCGCCGCGCACGAGCTCAAAACGCCGGTCACTACCCTCCTCGGGTTCGCGCAACTGCTGCTCAGTCAGCTCAAGCGCCCCGGCGGCCCGGATGAGCGCGTCGTCAGCAGAACGCTGCTCGCCATCGAGCGGGGATCAAACCGCATGTCCCACCTGGTGTCGCAGATCCTCGACATCTCGCGCCTGGAGAGCGGACGCCTGGTGCTCGACCGCCAGATGACAGACCTGGCGGCGCTCGTGCAGGATATCGTTACGGCCATGCAGACGACGACGAGCCGCCACACCCTCTGCCTGAAGACCGCTGACCACGTGCTGGCGCTGGTCGACCCGATCCGGCTGGAGCAAGTCGTGACGAATCTGCTCGACAATGCGATCAAGTACAGTCCCGGGGGCGGTCCCGTCGACGTCGAGCTGACGCAGCCTGCTGCCGGGCTGGTACGGCTCACCGTCGCGGATCATGGCGTCGGCATCCCGCCTGAGCGGCGGCCGCACGTCTTCGAGCGCTTCTACCAGGCCCACGAGGGCGACCATGCATCTGGCCTGGGGCTGGGACTGTACATCAGTCGTCAGATCGTCGAGCTGCACGGCGGCTCGATCGAGCCTGAGTTCCCGCCAGACGGGCGCACCCTCTTCTCCGTCACCCTGCCGACTGGCCTGACTGCCGGCTCGCCAGCGTCAGGAGGGGAGGGCATCTCGTGACCCAGACCGTGCGCATCCTTGTCGTCGAAGACGACGACGGCATCAGGGATCTGGTCGACCTCGTCCTGTCAACCGCCGGCTACGAGGTGCTGACCGCCTCGAACGGCGCTGCCGCGCTCCAGCTCGTCGGGCAGGCCCGCCCCGACCTGGTCCTGCTCGACATGCGGATGCCGGTCATGGACGGGTGGGAGTTCGCGCGGCAGTACCGCGCCCGCCCTGAGCCGCCCGCGCCGATCCTGGTCCTGACCGCGGCTAGAGACGCCGCTGCGCGCGCCGCCGAGATCGACGCCAACGGGTACCTCGGCAAGCCGTTCGACCTGCAGGAGCTCCTGGCACTCGTCGGCCACTACACCCGCCAGGCCTGACCCACTGTCGTCAGACCAGGCGGTAGACGTAGCGCGGAGGACGGTCATCGCGCCACGAGATCGTCTCCTGGATCTCGCCCCGCAGCAGCATCCGCTGAAACTCGGGCAGCGGCATATCCTCGAACTGCTGCGTCGCCGAGTTGTAGACCGTCCGCAGCGGCGCCTCGTCCCGGGGCGCGGGGTTCCGGGTGGTCCTGGAGACGCCCTCCGCCACGACGCGCAGCCAGCCGAACCGCCCTGCCGCTACAGGCCAGACCCGCATGCACTCCTCCGGCCACGCCCGCCTACACAGATGCTCTCAGCCGAGCGGCCCGACGCGTCATTCGCCCGCCTTGCGTGCCTCAAGCCAACGCTTGATGGAGGCCACCGTCTCGCCGGAGCGGCGTCCGGCCAGCAGTCCCTCGACGCTGATATCCTCATCAAGGTCCGGCCAGTGTACCCCCATGCCGTTCCCGATGAGCCGCCAGTGCGCTCGCTCAGCTGGCGTGCCGTGCAGCAGCCGAGGATACCAGGCGAGAGGCACCGTCAATGTGCGCCCGTCGACAAACTCGACGACGAGCGCGTCCCTGGTCACCAATATACTCTGTGCGCGCGCCTGACCCAGGTCAGCCGGTGAAGTAGTCATGCCATGCTCGCAAGAGGTCGTTAGCTCGCTCAGCCACGATCCGCTCCATCCGTCGAAGCTCGGCCGAGCCGAATCCTCGATTGTCGGCCAGCCTCACCGGCTGGAGCCAGAACTTCGCCTCGTTGGACTCCCGTTCGGCATGGACGTGCGGCGGCTCATGCCGGTCGCCGGAGTAGAAGAAGAACCGATATGGCCCTTCACGATGAACAGTGGGCACCAGACGATTGTAGCGGCAGTCAGGCGGGGCGGAACTTCGGCAGCGTCACCTCATCCGTCACGTCGTCGTAGACGATCTCGACCTTCATCCCCACCTTCACCGCCTCCGGCGTCGGATCGACCTCCACCAGGTTGCTCATCAGCTTCGCGCCCTCCTCCAGCTCGATCAGCGCCACCACGTACGGCCCCCGTTCGGTGAAGACCCGATTCGGGTGGCGATGCGGGATCGCGAAGGCGTGGATCACGCCCTTCCCAGACACGGCCGTCCAGGTCAGATCGTCCGACATGCAGCCGGGGCAGAGCGATCTGGGGTAGAAGATGAACTGGTTGCAGGCGTCGCACTTCTGGAGTTTGACCGCGTGCTCCTTCAGGCTGTCCCAGAACGGCTGCGTGACCGGGTCAGGCGTCGGCAGCGGCTTGTTGTAGTCGGCCATCAGCCCCTCCCCAGGATCAGCGTGCCGGTCGCCGAGAGCACGCCTCCGGTCCCGTGCGCCAGCCCGATCTTCGCGTCCTTGACCTGCCGATCGCCTTGCCCCTCGTAGTCGTGGCGAAGCTGCCGGACGGCCTCGATGATCACGAAGATCCCATACATGCCCGGGTGGGTGTACGAGAGCCCGCCGCCGGCCGTGTTGAGCGGAAACTCGCCGCCGGGCGCCGTCCGCTGGTTGCTCACGAACGCCCCACCCTCGCCCTTCTTGCAGAACCCGAGATCCTCCAGGCTCAGCAAGACGGTGTAGGTGAACGAGTCGTAGATCTGGGCCACGTCGACGTCGGCGTGGGTGACGCCGGCCATCGCGAACGCCGGCGGCCCGGAGATCCTGGCCGGGCCGTGTGTCAGGTCCGGCATCTGCGAGATCAGGTTGTGGTCGAGCGCCTCGCCCATCCCCAGGACCAGCACCGGGTGAGACTTCAGATCGCGCGCCCGCTCGACACTGGTCAGCACCACCCCGCCGCCGGCGTCCGTCACCAGGCAGCAGTCCAGCAGGTTGAACGGCCAGCAGATCATCCGCGAGTTGAGCACGTCCTCGACCGTGATCGGGTCGCGGAACATCGCCTTCGGGTTCATGCTGGCCCACTTCCGCGTCGCCACGGCGATCTCCGCCAGCTGCTCCTTGGTCGTGCCGTACTGGGCCATGTGGCGGGATGCTGCCAGCGCGTACGACCCCGCCGGCCGGGGCAGCCCGTACGGCTCCTCGAACTGCCCGACCATCGTCTGGGCGCTCGACGCGCGCGGCGGCATCCCGACTCGCGATCGGCCGCTCTCGCCGTGGGTGATCAGCGCCACCTCGCAGCGCCCGGCCGCGATGGCGGCGGCGGCGTGCGCGACGTGGATCAGGAACGAGCAGCCGCCGACGTTCGTGCCGTCCACGACCTTCGGCTCGATCCCGAGGTACTCGCCAACCTCGGTGGGCGGGATGTTCGCGGTGAACAGCCCGTCGACGTCCTTCAGCGTCAGGCCGGCATCGCGGAGGGCATTGCGGGCGCCCTCCGCGTGCAGTTGCAACATCGACTTGTCGGGAACCACCCCGATCCGGTCCGATTCGTCAACCCCGACGATCGCGACCTGGCCAGACAGGGAGCTATTGGGCATCGGCAGTTAGCCTCCAGGTAAGAACACCTCAGTCCACGGCCCGCTACTCCGTCACCTCGAACGGCGACTTCCAGAACCGGCGGCCCGGCGCGATCTCGGTCCACTCCTCGGCCGGGCGCTGGTCCAGCGTCGTGCCGAACCCGCCGGCGATCGGCTGCTTCAGGTTTGCGCCGAGCGTCTCCGGGAAGATCCGGACCAGCTCCTCCGGGTCCCAACGCCCGTCAGACTTGATCGAGCGAGCGGGTTGCGGCTGCTCCAGCAGCGTGTAGCCGTAGCCGTACGAGTGGAAGACCTGGCCGTTGACGTTCTGGGCGGCATCAGATGCGAGGTACACCACCAGCGGCGCGACGTTGTCAGGGTCGCGCTCGGTACCGACGGCCATCTCCGAGGGCCACTTGCCGTGCTCCTCGTAGAACGCCTTGCCTCTCGGGGTTGAGTCGATCATCCGCGTGGCACCGCTCGGCATGATCGCATTGCAGGTCACGTTGTAGCGGGAGAGCGCGTTGGCGGTGGACCAGGTCAGCCCCATGATGCCGGCCTTCGCAGCAGCGTAGTTCGGCTGCCCGGCTGCCCCCAGCGCCGACACCGACGACATGCTGACGATCCGCCCGCTCCGCTGCGCCCGCATGTGGACCGAGGCCGCCTGCATGCAGTTCGCCGTGCCCTTCAGGTGGACCGCCACCACGGCGTCCCACTCAGCCTCGGTCATGTTGAAGATCATCCGGTCCCTGAGGATGCCGGCCACGTTCACCAGGATGTCGATCTTGCCGAACGCCTCGATCACCTGGTCCACCATCGCGTGGGCCTGGTCCCAGTCCGCCACCGACGCGTAGTTGGTGACGGCCACGCCGCCCTTGCTCAGGATCTCATCTACCACCTGATCGGCCGGGGTCTTCTCCTCGCCCTCGCCATCCAGGGTAGCGCCCAGGTCGTTGACCACCACCCTGGCGCCGGCCGCCGCCAGCGCCATCGCGATGCCACGGCCGATCCCGCGTCCCGAGCCCGTCACGAGTGCCGCCTTACCGTCGAGCAATCCCATCTCTCACCTCACGCGTGTGACATGACTGCGCCGTCGACCCAGAAGGTCTGGCCGGTCATCAGGTCCGAATCGTCGGACGCCAGGTACACCGCTATCGCGCCGACCTCGTCAGGCCGACCGAGCCGCCTCGTGGGGAGGTAGCGCAGCAGCCGATCGGGTGCCTCCCCGAGCATCGGATCGCCCTCCAGCCAGCCGAGCCCGATCCCGTTGATCCGGATCTCCGATCGCGCCCACTCCAACGAGAGCGTCTTGATCAACTGGAGCAGGCCGGACTGCGTCGCCCCGTACGCCGCCGTGTTCGGGACGCCGCGCTCCCCGAGCATCGAAACGACCTGGATCAGCTTGCCGCCGCCCCGCGCCTGCATCTCGCGACCGGCCGCCCGGAACAGCCGGACCGGCCCGGTCAGGTTCACGGCCAGCAGCCGGTCCCAGGCCGCGTCCGACAACTGCTCGAACGGGCCGGCGACCTTCAGATCGGCGGCGTTCGCCACGATGTCGAGGCCGCCCAGCTCCTCGATGGTCACCCGCACCAGGTCGTCCGCCGTGCCGGAGATCGTCAGATGCTCGGAGTCCTTCCCAAGATCGCTCGCCGAGCCGTTGGAGGAGAGCAGCGTGTCGTCGCCGGAGCCGTGGAGGTCGGCGCTGCTCGCTAGCGCCAGGCGCGCTCCCGCCTCGGCCAGCGCCCCCGCGATCGCCCGCCCGACTCTCGTCTCGGCCCCCACCACCAGGGCGCGCTTGCCGGTCAGATCGAACCCGTCAACGGCCACGTCCGCCCTCCAGAGGCACGACCGGCTCGAAGCCCCACGGGGCAGCGCCGCCAGCCAGCCCGCCGCCGTCCAGCGCGACCGTCTCACCGCTCATGTAGCTGCTCGCGTCCGAGACCAGCAGCACGGCCAGCGGCCCCATCTCGACCGCCTGCCCGATCCGCCCGACGGGAATAAACTTGCCGCGCTCAGCCTGGAGCGCGCGCTCCTCGTCGTTCGTCGGCGGCTCCTGCGCGATGAACCCCGGCGCGATCCCGACGACGCGGACGTTGTGCGGCAACAGCGTCATCGCCAGAGACCGCGTCAACTGGACGACGCCGCCCTTTGCGCAGGCGTACATGAAATTATCCCGGCCGCCGCGATACCCCCAGCCGGAGGCGATGTTCAGGATCGTCCCGCTTCTCTGCTCGATCATCGGGCGGGCGGCAGCGCGGGCGCAGTAGAAGGCGCCGCTCAGGTTGATGTCCATCCCTCGCCGCCACTCCTCGTCTGTGATCTCGAGGAACGGCTTGCGCGACGGCGTGCTCCGGTCGATGCCGGCGTTGTTGACGAGGATGTCGATCCTGCCCAGCTCCGCGATCGTCCGGTCGACCAGCCGGTTCGCCTGAGCCGAGTCCGTGACGTCGGTCGGCACGACCAGCGCCCGCCGCCCGACCGCGCGGACCATCTCAGCCGTCTCCTCGAGCGGCCCGGCCCGCCGCGCGCCCACCACGACGTCGGCGCCCGCCTTCGCGAACGCCAGCGCCATCGCCCGCCCGAGGCCGGTGCCGCCGCCCGTCACGACGGCGACTTTCCCATCAAGCCGCAGCTTCTCGAGCACCTTGTCTCACCCCCCTGCCGGCACGATCAAACAATCCACGGCGCAGATCGAGTCGCCGGTCACGATCAGCGGATTGACGTCGATCTCCTGAACGACGTCCCCCAGATCCTGGCACAGCTCAGAGAAGCGCAGCAGCACGTCCACCAGCGCGTCCAGGTCGGCTGGAGCGGCGGCGCGCGTCCCCTGCAACACAGGGTAACCGCGCAGCCGCGTCAGCGCCTGCCGGACCTCGGCATCCGAGATCGGCGGCAGCAAGAGCTGGACGTCCTTCAGCGTCTCCACGAAGATGCCGCCCAGTCCGCAGGCGATAACTGGTCCGAACTGCGCGTCCCGGCTCATCCCGACGATCACCTCAGTGCCGCTCGGGATCATTTCCTGCACCAGCACGCCGTTCACCGAGAACGCCGGGACCGCCGACCAGGCGTTCGTCAGCACCCGCTTGAAACCACGACGGACTCCGGCCTCGTCCGCGACGTTCAGCAGGATCGCGCCGGCCTCCGTCTTGTGCAGCAGGTCCGGCGCCTCGGCCTTCAGCGCGACCGGGTAGCCGATTGCCTCGGCTGCCGCCACTGCGTGCTCCGAGTCGGCCGCCAGGATCTCACGCGTCGTGCGGATGCCGTAGAGCGCCAGGACCGCCTTGCTCTCGCGCTCGGTCAGCGCGCGCCCGCCAGCCGCCATGACCAGCGCCCGCGCCCGCTCCGCCACCTCGGACCTGCTCCCCCTCTCCATCGCAGTGGGGAGGGGGCTGGGGGGTGGGGATTTCCTCTCAGCCCGCTCCCGCTTCCACTCCGCGTAGCGGACCAGCGCCGCGATCGCCTTCAGGCTCGACTCGCTGCCCTGGAGGAACGGGATGCCGTCCAGGTGGTTGTACGGCTCGGCGGGCGGCGCGTCCGCGGCGGCACCAGGGTAGAAGTGGCCGCTGACCAGCGACATCACCAGGAACAGAACGTCTGGGTACGTCTCGACCGCCTCCTCCAGGATCTGCCCGACCGGCGTCTGCCGATCCAGGTTGCAGGGGAAGCTCCTGCACCAGACCACGATGTCGAGGTTCCCGGCCGTCGCGAGCTGCTCGAACGCCCCCCGCACCATCTCCGTCTCGAAGACGCCCTGGCCGGTGATGTCGAGCGGATTGCCGACGTTGCCGTACTCCGGCACGATCTTCCGCAGCTCGGCGGCCGTGTTCGGGGGCAGCGGCGGGAGCTCGACGCCGATCCCCTGCGCCAGGTCGGCCAGCAAGCCCCCGGCCCCGCCGGACACCGAGACCGGCACCACCCCGCCGCCTCGCGGCAGCTTCCGCGTGTGGAAGATCGCGATCGCCTCGTACAGGTCGTCAACCGAGTCGACGCGGATCACGCCGAGCTTCCGCAGCACCGCGTCGGTCACGCCGTCCGCGCCGACCAGCGAGCCGGTGTGCGCCAGCGCCGACCGCTGCGCGATCTCCGAGCGGCCGATCTTCAGCATGATGACCGGCGTGTTGCGCTCCGCCGCCAGCTGGCACGCCGCGATGAACTTCGCCGGCGTCTTGATCTGCTCGGAGTAGCAGGCGATGACGCGCGTCTCCTCGTCCTCGGCACAGTAGCGGATGTAGTCGGCGGCCTCCAGGTCGGCCTCGTTGCCCGTCGTCACGCCGATCGTGAACCCGATCTCGCGCGCCAGCAGCGGCATGATGATGCTCGGCGCCATCATCCCGCTCTGCAAGATCGCCGCGACCTTGCCCGCGATCAGCCGCTCGGGCGTGGTCGGCAGGGCCATCATCCCGATGCTCATGTTCATCAGGCCGAGACAGTTCGGGCCGCCGACCGGGATACCCGTCCGTCTGGCCCAGCCGGCCAGCTCCGCCTGGCGCTGCGCCCCTTCGGCCCCGCCCATCTCCGAGAAGCCGCTCGACACGATCTCGACCGCGCCGACACCCTTCTCCTCACACTGCTCCAGAATCGTCGGGATGAACCGGCTGGCGACGCCGACGATCACCAGGTCGAGCGGCCCGGGGACGTCCAGCACCGAGGGGTAGCAGGGCGCCCCCAGGATCGACTCGTAGCGCGGGTTGACCGCCGAGACGGTCCCCTCATAGTCGAAGCGGAGCAGGTTCTTGAAGATGCCCGAGACGAAGCTCGGGTTCTGGGACGCGCCGACCACGGCCACCGAGCGCGGCCGGAACGTGGCGTCCAGGCGCGCGGGAGAGATCAAAGGTACGTCCGTCCGATCGACTCGGCGACCATCGCCGGCCGCTCGCTCCCTTCGATCTCGACGGTGTTCTCCGAGATCATCTGGTAGACGTTCGGCTGGACCTCCTCCACGCTCAGCAGCTTCGAGCGCAGCCGCACCCGCTTCCCGACGTGGACCGGCGTGATGAAGCGGACCCGGTTCAGCCCGTAGTTAATTCCCATCTTCGCGCCAAGCTCCATCTTGACACCCTGCCACTCGTGGCCCCGAAGCCCCGGCAACAGTGACAGCGTCAGGTAGCCGTGCGCGATCGGCCCACCGAGCGGCGATGCCTTCGCCCGCTCCACGTCCACGTGGATCCACTGGTGATCCTCAGTGACGTCCGCGAACTGGTTGACCCGGTCCTGGGTGATCTCCAGCCACCCGCTGACGCCCGTCTCCTGACCGATCAACGCTTTGAGCTCGTCAATACTCTTGACACTCTTCTCAGTCGCCGCCATCGCAACTCCCTTCGGAGGAGACAGGAGACAGATACAGGAGACAGGAGAGGAGCGATCCCCAACCAGACTGGGTCACCCCTGCCGAGCGACCATTGCACGGATGTAGGCGTCGAGCATTCGACTGACCTGATCGAGATCGTGCGCCAGGTCGCAGGTGTCGCCGTATCCGAGATCCTGTGCAAGGATCAGATAGTAGCGACACTCTTCCAACGAGCCCTGAGAGATGTTGAAGAACCGCGCTTTGTCGGCAGTGGACCGCTTCTTGTACCCCTCGGCGAAGTTAGCCGGTATCGAAATCGCAGCTCGACGCAACTGCGCTGTCAACCCGAACGTCTCCTGCCTCGGGAACCCTTCACTGAAGCGATACACGTCGAGTACCCACCGGTGCGCCTTCTGCCAGACTGCGACGTCGGTGAAATGGCGCGTCCTGGGTGACGGCTCGCTCAATCCCCCTCCTGTCTCCTGTCTCCTGTCTCCTCACGCTAGCACCGGCACCGCCGTCGGCGTCATCACCTCGCGCAGGACCAGCTCGCGGTGGAACTCCGCGTCGCCGTACAGCGCCTCCAGGAACTTCGCCTGCTTGAAGTAGAGGTGCAGGTCGTACTCCCAGGTGAAGCCGATGCCGCCGTGCACCTGGATCGCCGTGCCGCAGACCTTGCGCGACGCCTCGCCCACGTACGACTTCGCCACCGAGGCCGCCAGGCCCGCGTCGGGAGCAGCAGCGTCCACCGCCCAGGCCGCGTAGTACGTCGCCCCGTGCGCGTTCTCGACTTCTACCAGCATCTCGGCGCAGGCGTGCTTGATCGCCTGGAACGAGCCGATCGGCTGCCCGAACTGCTCGCGGACCGTCGCGTACTCCACGCTCATGTCCATGCACTTGCGAGCGGCGCCCAGCATCACTGCCGCCGCTCCGACCGCCGCGCGCCGCAGCACGATCTCCAGGATCTTCCAGCCGCCGTCCACCTGACCCACGACCGCCTCGCGGCCGACCCGGACGTTCTCCAGCGTCAGCGTCGAGACCTTATTGGTCTGGTCGATCATCACGTTCGGCTCGATCGAGACACCTTCGGCGCCCTTGTCCAACGCGAAGATCGTCACGCCGTGCGACGGGTCAGACGACTCGGAGGTTCGGGCCGCCACCAGGATCACGTCCGCCACGTGGGCGAACGGCACGAACCGCTTGACGCCGGAGAGAACGTACTCGCCGCCCTGCGACCGCGCCCGCAGCGCGATCCCTTCCGGACCGGTCGCCAGCCGATCCTCCATCAACGCGAGCGTCGCCTTGAGATTCCCCTCGGCGATGCCCGGCAGGTAGGCGTCCAGTTGCGCGCGGTCGCCGCCTGCGATGATCGCCGTCGCCGCCAGCACCACCGTCGAGAAGTACGGCCCGGGGTACGCCGCCCGGCCCATCTCCTCCAACACCAGCGCCTGCTCGATCATCCCCAGCCCGAGGCCGCCGTGCGCCTCGTCGATCGTGATGCCGAGCAGGCCGGTCTCGGCGAGCTGCTTCCAAAGCGACTCGCTGTAGCCGGTCGCGTCCGCCATCTGCTTCCGGACTTCCTGGGAGGAGCTTTCGGCCGTCAGCACCTCCCGCGCCAGGCCGCGCAGCGCGACTTGTTCCTCTGTGAAATCAAAGTCCACCGTATCGCCCCCTACAGAGATCGAGGCTCTAGTATTTGGACAGGATGTACAGGATGAACAGGATTCAAATACCAATCCTGTAAATCCTGGTAATCCTGTCTATCGTCCTTAGACCCGGGCCATGCGGTCGGCGCGGACCTCGCGCGGCAGCTTCAGCACACGCTCGCCGATGATGTTCTTCTGGATCTCAGAGGAGCCGGAGTAGATCGTGCCGGCCCGTGACCAGAGGAAGTTGTGCGCCCAGGAGTCCTCGCCGTCTCGCGTCGCCTCCAGGTCCAGCGACATCCCCTCCGGCAGCCCCTCGAACATCTGGCCGTATGGCCCGAGGATCTCCAGGATCAGCTCCTGGTGCCGCTTGTCCATCTCGCTGTAGTACAGCTTGTCCACGGACGATTCCGGCCCCGGCCGCTTCCCCTTCTGGAGGTTGGAGAGCAGGCGCAGCGCGGCGTACCGCAGCACTTCCGTCTCGACCAGCATCTTGCCGATCTTCTGGCGCACCAGCGGATCGTCGATGGCGACGCCGCCGTTGCGCGGCATCGTCTGGCAGACCTCGGTCAGGCGGTTCAGCACCATCTTGTGCCGGGTCGCCCGGGCCAGCAGGCTGCCGCCGCGCTCGAACCCGAGCGTCGTCTGGGCCAGCACCCAGCCCTCGCCCTCCTCGCCGATCCGGTTCTCGACGGGGACCTTGACGTTCGTCAGGAACTCCTCGCAGAACTCGGCGCCGCCGGTGATCTGCTTCAGCCGCCGGACCTCGACGCCCGGAGCGTGCATGTCCAGGATGAAGTAGGAGATCCCTTTGTGCTTCGGGGCCGTCGGGTCCGTCCGGGCCAGCAAGATCGCCCAGTCCGCGATGTACGCCTGGCTGGACCAGACCTTCTGGCCGTTGACGACGTAGTGATCGCCGTTCCGGACCGCCGTCGTCTTGAGGCTGGCCAGGTCAGAGCCCGAGCCCGGCTCGGAGTACAACTGGCACCACAGCTCCTCGGCCGTCAGGATCTTCTTGACGAACCGCTCCTTCTGCCAGTCCGATCCGTGCGCGATCAGCGTGGGGCCGATGAACCCGATCCCCAGGCCGTTGATCGTCCCGGGCGCATTGGCCCGCACCATCTCCTCGCCGACGATTGCCTGCTCGATCGGGCTGGCCTCCTGGCCGCCGTACTGCTTCGGCCAGCCCATTCCGACGAAGCCGGCGTCGTACAGCTTACGGTGCCAGGCGCGCCGCTCCTCGAGCGTGTGGAGCTCACCGGGCTTGTTCTGCTCGAACCACGATCGGACCGTCGCTCGGTATGCCCGGTGCTCCGGGCTCTCGTTCAAGTCCACGCTCTTCCTCCACTCAACAAAGAAACTACCGGCTGCCGCGCAGCCGCGGGTCGAGCTCATCTCTCAACGCGTCCCCGAGCATGTTGAAGCCGAACACCGCCAGGCTGATCGCCAGGCCCGGCCAGATCGAGAGCCACGGCGACTGGAGCATGAACGCCCGGCCCGTCCCGCTCAGCATCCCGCCCCAGGCCGGGTGCGGCGGCGGCACGCCGTAGCCGAGAAAGCTCAGCGTCGACTCGGCCAGGATCGCCGTGCCGAGCTGCACCGTCGCCAGCACGATGATCGGCGCGAGGACGTTCGGCAGGATGTACTTGAGGAGCACCCGGGAGTGGCCCGCCCCGATGCAGCTCGCCGATTCGATGTACGGCAGATGGCGGATGCCGATGACGGCGCTCCGGACCACCCGTGAGGTCCCGGGCGCCAGCAAAATCCCCAGGATCGCCGTCACGCTCCAGAGGCCGGGCCCCGCCACCGCCACCAGGCTGATCAGCAGCACCAGCGCCGGGAACGAGATCCAGATGTCCACCAGCCGCTGGACCGTCAGATCGAGCCAGCCGCCGAAGTAGCCGGAGACGATGCCGACCGTCACCGCCAGCACCGTGCTGATCAGGACGGCGCCGAAGCCGACTGTGACGGAGATCTGGGCGCCCCAGATGATCCGGCTGAGCATGTCGCGGCCGTTCGCGTCCGTGCCGAACGGGTGCGCCAGCGACGGTCCCTGCAGCCGCACGGCCGCGTTGCCAACGTCGTACGGGTACGGGGCGAGCACCGGGGCCGCGGCAGCCACCACCAGTAACAGCAGCACCAGCGCGCCGCCGATCGCGCCGAGCGGCTTGCGAGCGACAAAGCTCCGGAGCCAGCCAGCCCAGCCCGCGCGCGGCGAACGCCGACTTGAGATCGGGGCGTTAGGGGTGACGACGTCGAGTACGGCGCTCATTGGTACCGCACCCGCGGATCGAGCCAGCCGTACAACAGATCGACAATCAGATTCGCCAGCACGATCACCGTGGCGAAGATCAGGTTCAGCGCCTGGATGACCGGATAGTCACGGTACTGGACCGCCTCCAGCAGGTACCGCCCCATCCCCGGCAGGACGAAGACGCTCTCCAGCACGACCGTTCCACCGACCAGGATCGATACTTGAAGGCCGAGCAGGGTCAGCACCGGGATGAACGCGTTCTTGAGCGCGTGACGGACCACGACGGCCCGCTCGGCCAGCCCCTTCGCCGACGCCGTCCGCACGAAGTCCTGGCGCAGCACTTCCAGCATCTGCGCCCGCGTCAGCCGCATCAGCGTCCCGGACAGGGCCAGCCCCAGAATGATCGCCGGGATCACCACGTGTCCCAGATTCTTGATCGGATCGTCGAGCAGGCGAGTGTAGCGAAGCGGCGGCGTCCAGCCCCACCAGACGGACGGCAGCGTGATCACCAACGTCGCAAGCCAGAAGCCTGGGATCGCCAGCAGCCCGATCGCCACGCTTCGCCCCAGGTAGTCCGACCAGGTGTCCT
>Ga0209382_10005918_pt1 | contig 15794 bp, 21 predicted proteins | sample SoiMetdeltSBSDD5_FD_187599 | JGI IMG/M metagenome (GOLD analysis project Ga0209382, IMG submission 187599) | Bulk soil microbial communities from a Populus tree surrounding site in Tennessee, USA - Soil MetaG P. deltoides SBSDD5 (SPAdes) (version 2) | ecosystem: Environmental > Terrestrial >...
GCTGCGCCACCTCTGGAAAGTTATCTCGCGGGTAAATGGTCCCGTGGGCCGGGCATTGAAATGGAGCTCATCGATCCGACGAATGGGACGGTGCTGGCGACAGTCAGTGCGCGTGATCTCGACCTCGACGGCGCATTGAAATTCGCGCGTCAAAAAGGCGGGCCTGCGCTGCGCGCACTCAATTACAGCGCGCGCGCGAAGCTGCTTGGCGAGATGGCGGATTTGCTAGCAGCAAACCGCGCGCGCTATGAAGAAATTGCGATCGCCAACTCAGGCAACACGAAGACCGATGCGGCGATCGACATCGATGGCGGTATCGGCACGCTGAAATATTATTCCCGGCTCGGCGCATCGCTGGGCGAAGCAAAATCATTCATCGACAGCAAACCGGTGCGCCTCACCAAAGCTGAAAATTATCAGGCGTTCCACCTGTTGACGCCGCGGCACGGCGCGGCCGTACACATCAACGCCTTCAATTTCCCGAGCTGGGGACTGTGGGAAAAGGCGGCCTGCGCCCTGCTTGCCGGCATGCCGATGCTGGCAAAGCCAGCATCGGCGACGTGCCTGCTCAGCAATCAGATGGTGCGTGATGTGGCGGCGGCGGGAATTTTGCCGGAAGGTACGCTCAGCCTGCTGTGCGGTGGTATCGGCGACTTGCTTGACCATACCACTGGCGACGATGTCATCGCGTTCACCGGCTCATCCTACACCGCGAGCCAGATTCGCGGTCACCGAAATGTCCTGGCGCGCGGAACAATGGTGAATGTAGAGGCTGATAGCGTGAATGCCGCGGTGCTGGCGCCGTCGACCGCGCCGGGCACGCCGGCGTTCGATGCTTTCATCAAGGAAGTCGTGCGCGAAATGACCGTGAAGGCGGGGCAGAAATGCACCGCGATCCGTCGCGTGCTCGCACCCGCCGATCGCGCCGGCGCGGTCGCCGACGCGTTGTCCGCACGGCTTGCCAAGATCACGCTCGGCGATCCTCGGAATGAAGCAACGCGCATGGGGCCGCTGGTCAATCGCGCCCAACAGGCCGGCGTACTGCAGGGCATCGGCAAACTTGCAAACGAGGCCACAATCATCTGTGGCGGCTCGCAGGCGCCGGAGCTCGGGGGCATCGATGGCTCCAAATCCGCCTTCGTCTCGCCGACCTTGCTAAAAATCGATAATGCATCGAAAGCGCAGGCAGCGCACGAGACTGAGATCTTCGGGCCTGCGGCGACAATCATTCCTTACAAGGACGAAGCGGAGTCGTTCGCGCTCGTCGCGCTCGGCGGTGGATCGCTGGTTGTGTCTGTGTTTGGCGACGATCCAGACTTCCTTGCGCGTGCGGTGACCGAACTTGGCGCATTCAATGGCCGTGTGCTGGCGGTCGATCCGTCCGTCGCTGATGGACACAGCGGGCACGGCATTGTGATGCCGCAATGTCATCACGGCGGACCAGGCCGAGCTGGCAATGGCGAGGAGCTTGGCGGCCTCAACGGCCTGCGGCTTTATCACCAGCGCGTCGCGGTGCAAGGCTCGGCCGCTCTCGTCACCGCCGTATCGGCTAACGCGATTTCGTTCGCCTAGAGCACTATGGAACATCAAGAATACCGCTCTATCACCGTTGCGTTTCCTTGAAGTTCTTCAAGAGCGGCTAGGACGTCGATGTCCGCTTGACCGGTGGCTTGCGCTCACTCCGCCTGAGTTGGTGAGCGCGCATCTAAAGTCTGGCCCGGAATTTCATCCACGCTTTGCGCAAGGAGAAAGCGAGCCTTGCAGACTGGAGGCCTCGCTCTGTCCGATGTCCGCTTTTGCCCCAAAGCGGACATGACTAGTTAGACCTGATACGCTGTGCTGTCCTGAGCCTCGGGGGCCTCAATGAGACGGCGCGAGTTCATCACGCTTGTTGGTGGCGCGGCGGCATGGCCGCTGGCTGCGCGTGCGCAACAGGGCGAGCGCGTGCGGCGGCTAGGGATCATTGCTGGCGCAGCGGCGGAGGAACCGGAAACCAAAGCTCGCATTGCCGCGTTTTTGCAAGAGCTAAAGCACTTGGGTTGGGAAGAAGGGCGCAACGTTCGGATCGAAACGCGTGCGATTTCGGGCAACACCGGCGCCGCGCGAAAATATGCAGCAGAATTAGTTGCGTTTGCGCCTGACGTTATTCTGGCTGTCGGGGGCTCGACGATTCCGTCATTGCTGGAGGCAACTAATACAGTGCCAATTGTATTCACGATTACCTCTGATCCGGTTGGAAACGGGTTTGTCGATAGTCTGGCGCGACCAGGCGGCAATGTGACCGGCTTTATGACCTTTGACTACGGTTTGAGTGGAAAATGGTTGGAATTGTTGAAAGAGATTGCACCCAACGTTACCCGTGCAGCAGTGCTTCGCGATCCAACCTTACCTGCGGGGATCGGACAACTCGCCGTCATGCAGGTTTTGGCGCGCCCGCTCGGCTTAGATGTGAGCGCCATTAATATACGCGACGCGCGCGAAATCGAGCGAGGCGTAGCGACGTTTGCGCGTTTCGCAAATGGCGGTCTGATCGTGGCGGCGAGCCCCTTCACGGTGATTCACCGCGATCTAATCGTTGCGCTGGCGGACCGGTATAAACTGCCCGCGGTCTACTGGGAACCGAGCGCCGTCACCATCGGTGGTCTCATTGCCTACGGTACCGATCTGATCGATCAGCAGCGGCAAGCGGCCAGATACATCGACCGCATCCTTAAAGGTGAGAAACCAGCCGACCTCCCGGTGCAGGCGCCGAACAAGTACGAATTGGGCATCAATCTAAAAACGGCGAAAGCGCTTGGCCTCATTGTGTCGCCCGCGCTGCTCGCCCGCGCCGACAAAGTCATCGAATGATCGCAATGTCCGCTTTTGGCCCAAAGCTGACATGGCCGCGTGCACTGCACATGTCCGCTTTTGGGGGTAAAGCGGACATGGCTTGTTGCAGCGCATATGTCCGCTTTTGACCCAAAGCGGACATGATCCAAATGCAGCATCAACGTTCGGTTATGAAAAGCCAATCGGAATAGGTCGAAAGTGGCGGTTGACCGTATTGGGCTAGGACGGGTCGCGCTGTTAAGCGGGATCGCCTGTTTGGGACTGTCAACGTTTTCTGCATCGGAGGATGCAGACGGCCAACTGATGTTCAACAACGCCTGCCGAACGTGCCACTCGGTCAGGGAGGGCGACAATCGCCTCGGGCCTCACATGCGAGGCATCATCGGAAGGAAGGCTGGGTCGCTGCCAGACTATTCGTATTCCAGCGCCATGAGGGGCGCAGACTTCGTTTGGGATGAGAAGAACCTCGAGCGCTTCATCGCGAACCCCGACGAGACAGTGCCCGGCAACACCATGAAGCCCTACGGTGGTTTGCCATCGGCCGAGAGCAGAGCAAAGCTCATTGCTTTCCTGAAGACGCTCACGGCCGATCAATAGACGTTCCCGGGCAGGGGATGCCTCGCATTCGCGAGACCAGTGCGCTGGGTGACGCCCCCCAAAGATCAAGAAGGGCGCGCCTACCAGCCCGACTTAGCGAGACCAAAATCGGGATACCCACGCCTCGATGCGTCCATGGTGCGTTGCGCACCAAGGCGCTGCTGCTCTGTGATCTTGGCAGACGGCTGCAACGCCAACATCTGGAGCGGGGTGATAGGGAAACCCGCAGCTTGATACTGTGGGACCTGTTGGGCAGTAGCCGCGCTCGTTCCACTGAGGACGACAACTGCTGCAGTCAAAGCTGTCACAATCAAGATTTGCTTTTTCATGGGTGGCTCCCATGTTGTGGGTGAATTCTCAGTCCTTATTCAACACCCAAAGAACGGAGCCGACAGTGATGCACGTCACTGATGGGGTGTGACGACTATCACGGAAAAGACGATTTATTTTCTCCGCTTGCATTGCGTTCACAATCATGAAGCTCAGACGCCTATCGCGGTACCGGCGCAGACGCACTGATCAACAAGCGGTGCACGCGCAGCGCCAACCCGCCTGCGTCATAGCTGCGTTGCGGGTCGTTCGCATTTAGTCAGCAAAATTACGCCCTGGTCGCCAGGGAGAGAAGCGACCAGGGCTTGGGGAGAAGCGCGCCAGATAACCAGGAGACCGATAAGGGCATCTCTTAGAAAGTGGGGTCCTGGTTGTTATTGCTGTTCGGGAAAAACGAAACCGTGGTCGTAGTGCACTTCGGGTAGAAGGTTTGTCACGGTGCCTGTCATCGCCGACGGGTCGATCGAAACGCCGTGATAGTGCTGTTTCGCCTGGGTTGGAAGGTTCGACCAAACAAATGCTGCGATAACGGCCGCTACAGAGATGCCGAACAGGGTACGCATGTGAGGTCTCCTTTGGCTTCGGGAAGAGCTTTCGCTCTCGATTTATCTTCACACTAATTTCGACTGCCCGGTGCGCTGTGTCGTCCATCACAAAAAGATTGATTTTCAGGGTATCGCACTACCGAGGTTTCATCGAAGCGGATATTTGCGGCGGCGTTACTGACCTATCGTTGACACGCGTAAGAAATTGGACCGAGGTCCAACTCGATTTCGGCGCCTCCAACCGAGACAATCATAACGAGAAATTTCACGCAGGCAGCGCCGCGTGAACCCGTCAGCAGTAGGAACATGATGGCTGACCACGGCATGCAGAATGTCGAGCTCTGGTATCGTGGCAAAGTCACCCGCCGCCGTCTGGTCGGGTATGGCGCCGGCGTACTGGGCGCGACCATGCTGGTGCCGGCGCCATGGCAGGGGGCTTTCGGACAGGCCAAGCCGCTTAAGATCGGCACACTTCAGCCGCTGTCGGGCGCGGCTGCCGCCGGTGGCAAAACCTCGCTGGTCGGCGTTCAAATGGCTGTCGATCGCATCAACAAGACGGGCGGCGTCAATGGTCGTCCGATCGAATTGATTATCGCGGACGATGAATCGAGGCCCGAGGTAGGACGCCGCAAGATCGAGAAGCTCCTGGTCGGGGACAGGATCGACGCCCACCAGGGCGGCTTACTCTCCAACGTACGCCTCGCCTGCATGCCGGTATTCGAGGAACACAAGGTGGTCAACATGATCGGGGCATGCCTCGACACCACGATCACCACCAGGAAGTGCAGCCGCTTCACCTTTCGGCCATTCGACTACGCATCGGCGCAGGCGGTCGCCTTTGCGCCCTCGCTCATCAAGCTGGGCAAGAAATGGCACATTGCCTATGCCGATTATGCTTGGGGCCAGTCCACTCGCGACGCCTACGTCCAACAGATCAAGAAACAGGGCGGCACGGTCGTCGGCGGAACAGGGATTCCGCTCGGCACCGCCGACATGACGCCGTTTCTCTCGAAGATCCGCGGCAATTTCGACGGGTTGTTCGGCATCTTCTTTGGCAGGGACGGGGTGGCCATCGGCAATCAGGCCTTCGATCTCGGGCTCACCAAGAAGTACAAATGGGCAGGCGACGGCGGGATCGTCGAGTCGACCAACCTGCGGGCACTCGGCCACAAGATCGAGGGTTTTGTCGGTATCAACCGCTATCTTCCGATACTCGATGATCCGCTCGACACACCCGCGCACAGGAAGTTCCTCGAACAGGCCTCGGCGCGCCTCAAACAGATTGATCCCTCAGGCCCCCCTCCAGACAGCTTCGTTCACTCAAACTTCGAGGCCATGAACGCGCTCAAGCTCGGCATGCAGAAGTCGGGCTTCCGCGGGCGCGAGGATACGATGAAGCTGATCGAGGCTCTCGAAGGACTCGAAATGAAGGAAGGGGACGACTTCCCCCTGGGCGAAAAGGTGCTGCGCAAGGAGGACCACCAGGCTTTCAACCGTGAATTCATATTCGAGATGAAGAACGGAAAATATAAGATCCTGGAAGTTGTTCCAAAAGAGAAGACGATGTTTCCGTCCGCCTGCAAGTTCGCCTAACAGGCGGCGCATTCGAGCGCGCGCAAGTACGTTTCTGGATCACCCGGAAAGGTAGCGGCGAGGACCACGACAGCTCTAAGCGCGCTCGCTTCACGGTCGACCGCCGTATTGGCCCGCTCGTTATCGGTCCAGACCTGCGCAGCGGTGAACGCGACAAACAGACCGAAGATAATGCCCAATGGTGGCAACATGCCGGAAGAGATTGCCTTGAACGCGCTCGCTCGCCCTTCGCGAGAGCCGTAACGAGACCGTGGATTCCCGCCGTCAGTAGGTATGTGAAACCGAAAACGACCAACGTCATCAAAAAGATTGGGTTGTGCAGCCAGTCGCTCATGTTTGGGGAGCTCCGCTATCCCAACTCTAGGGTGGTGACACCGAATATCCGCTCCAACCGCAATGGCGCAACCTCACCGCTATACATGCGCGCAGTCTCGAACACTGGGGCTAGCCCCAAGTTTTGTGCCATCGCGATTGCGTCGCGGTTCACACTCGGAATATCGAGAAAAATCTCACCGCTGCCCGCGCTTGCCAGTAAAGATGCAAGGATCACTTCGGCGGCGCTGCGGTCGTCGGCAACAAGCGGGCCAACCTTGTGGCCCTTACGGCACGGACGAATCACGCCCCAAGCGGCAAGTCGGCCGTCGCGCACGAGCGCGCGCCCGACATGCCCGAGTGAGCCAATCCAGGCGCGCAGGAATGCAGTTCGTGGAGCCGGAAACACCGTTGCGTCGTCAGCCACCACCAAAGCCAATGGCACTTCGGCCAGCGCAGTGACACGAGATCGCCGCGCGTCCGATGCGACGACGGTGCCACCGTAGCGGATATTGACATAGGCGAGTTTGAAACCAGACTTTTTGTAGTTCTGCTGCTGCGCCACTACGCCGTCGAGCCCGATCACGCGTGTCCCAGCGTGCGCGACGGCCGCATTCCATATGCGCAGTCCGTGGCCGCGGCCGCGCACATCTTGCCGCACGATGTAAAAGCCGAGGAAGGCGAAGCTTGCGCAGTAATTGACGCAGGAGATGGTCGCGGCCGGAGTGCCATCGAGTACGGCAATGAGGAAGCCATCCTGAGCCACCGTAGAAAAGCAAGCGGCATCGGCGAGTCCCGGATTCCAGCCTTCGGCCGCCGCCCAGTCAATGGCGATTGAGATCTCGTCCGGTCGCATGCTCCGGATGCGCAGATCGTTCATGCCTTAACGCCCCTGCAGCCGCGCGCGAGGTCACGCCAAAATATCGAAAATCCAATCCAAAAGTCGAGTTAAGGCGAGAAGCCGGCTGACCTACCAGTGCATTTCTGCTTTCTCGCGCAAGATTAGAGGCGTGTCTGCTTTTGGCCCAAAGCAGACCTGAGCGAGTGCTCTGCAAATGTCCGCTTTCGGGGGCAAAGCGGACATGACTTTTTGCGGTGCATGAGTCCGCTTTTGACCCAAAGCAGACCTGCACGACAGCATTTCGGACTTAAATGGTGCGCGCCCACAAAGCACGAGTTAGTCGCGAAACAACAAACGCCCGTGTTGAATTGGCTCAAAGTTGAGTCAACACCCTCACAGCCCCGAAGAGCAAGAGGTCGTGCTTAGTAGCCCGTATTGGCTAGACCGGGATCGGGATACACGGCACGCCTCGAAGCGTCCATCGTGCGTTGCCTACCGAGGCGCTCCTGCTCTTTGATTCTGGCAGAGGGCTGCAACACCGACATCTGGAGCGAGGTGATAGGGAAACCCCCAACTTGATACTGTGGGGTCTGTTGGGCATTAGCCGTCCTCGTTTCATTGAGGATGACAACTGCCGCAGTCAAAGCTGCCGCAGTAACAATCAAGATTTGCTTTTTCATGGATCGCTCCCTTTGTTGGGAGTGAGCGAACATCACCGGTCGCTCAGCAACCTGTGGCTCTGCCAGTTGTCATCCCCTCACATCCCCATTCCGGGCGTTGATGCACCCGCAAAGTCTTTACATTCACCCCTCTGCGCACTTCGCTGATGTTCATGCTGGGATGCTCTTTGAGAGCCGTTGTGATGCAATCTTTCACGTACTTCCGGCTCGCTGGCCACCTGATCTTTTTGCCCTTCGCCTCCGCCTTGCAGGCAATCGCCGCCTGTTTGACAGCAATCTTCTGAAGTTCGGCCGGCGTGAGTTTGACAGTTTTGGCGACGCAATCGCTCACGAATTTGCGGCTCGCGGGCCACCTAATCTTCTTCTCTTTAGCCTGAGCCCTGCACGCAGCGGTCGTCTCTTTTAGGGCAACCGCGTCAGCGCTGGGCGTCTTAGCGGCCTCAGCAGGGGTAGGCGTGAGCGCGGCACCACCAACAACTACGGTGGCCAAAAGGCCGGCGCATAAAGCCACGGCGAAATGGTGCATGATCACCCTCCATCGAGATGGCGGTTTTTAAGGGCGCTTCTTCGGTGTCGTTGACAGTCAAGGTTCGGACCGTAACGCCGTACGAGGCAATTGGACTTGGGTCCAACTCGATTTAGCTAAGAAATGCGTCGAAACGCGCCAATCGTAACTCAAGCGATAGGGTCGAATGTCCGCTTTTGGCCTTCCTTGTCCGCTTGTGGGGGTAAAGCGGACATGCGTCGTCTTAGCGTAACTCCGCGTCTATCTCATCGAGGAAACACGTCTCGATCAGATTGGCTGGGGCCATGCCGCGGACATCGGGACGCACTTTCGCGATCTCGTCGATGGCGACCTGGATATGCGGCAACGAAGGACGCGGAACGGTTTGGAAGATGGACCGGTAGTATTCGTAGATGCGCTCTATGACGTCCTCCTCGAACTCAAGATGATTGTGCAGAAACGACTTGGCGATGTCGGGATAGGTCTTGAATGCATGAACAGCGTCAACATACGTGCCGACGATCTGTTTTGCCAATTCAGGGTTACGCGCAATCTCCCGCCGCGTCGTGACGACGCAGGTGCCCGGCATCCTGATCTCGCTGCCAATATCGGCAATTATGTGCATGCCATGACGTACCTCTCCGAAAAATCGGAAATCGCCCGCCAGGATCGCGCCGTCGATATCGCCTGCACTAATGGCGTCAAAGATCTTTGAATACCTTCCCAAGGGAACAAGCTCAACCGCATCCGCGATGCCATTTCGCCCAAGCACCGCGCGTGCCGCTGCGGCTGTCTGACCGCCCAATGACAGGCACCCAACCCGGCCACCCGCCAGTTCGACCACGCGTGTGATGTTGCGGCGGCCCATGAGAAAATTGGTATTCATCGCCGTTGTGCCAACCACAATTGCGGGATCGTACCCGTCGGCGCGCAGACCGACCAACGGTATGACACCGATCTCGATATAGTCCCACTCGCTGGCTATCAGCCCTTCAACGCCACGCTCGGCGGCGGTCTCGAAAGCGACTAGGTGAAAATCGACGCCTCGTCGCTCGAAGAGCCTCTGTGCCGCCGCGAACAACCCGAGACACTCGGCGGTCGAGCGCTGTGCGACAGCAAATCGGGCTGGCGTGCCCATCGTGCTCTCAACGCGGTCAGTCTGATCGAGCACCGATTAAACCGGAACCTCTTCTGAATGTCACTTTGGGGCATTGCTGTGAGTTCCGCTAATAGGACTTAACAGACACTCGTTTGCCCTGCGGTGATGTCCGCTATTGGCCCAAAGCGGACATCGAAAGCCCTTCCACTGTGCTAGTCCCGTCTCGCGCGATGGCTCGTTCTAAGCCTGAGGGGAGGTAATGAGGCGGCTGCAAATCTTAAACAACTTGTTTGCCCGTCGTCTGAAATCGAGCATAGGATTCCAGTGAAATGCGGCGTGATCGCCCTATGTTGTTTGCTGACTTTTTTATGCAAATTTAACGCCACACCCGATCTTGATCTAGCGCAGATCAAGAGACAAGAAAATAAGCCGCGCGCACCTGGCTCGCTAAAAGTTCGTTGAAGGTCGTAACTATGAACCGGATGACACTCGACCAACTTCGTGTCTTCGTCGCCGTCGCCGAACGACAACATCTAACGAAAGCGGCTGAAGCGCTTAATCTTGCTCAATCCGCCGTCAGCACAGCGATCTCGACATTGGAGAATCGACACAACACCAAGCTTTTTCACCGCGTCGGGCGGGGCATTGAATTGACCGAAGCCGGTATTCTTTTTGCAAAAGAAGCGCGCGCCATCCTCGCCCGTGTGGCATCGGCCGAACTAATGCTTGCTGAGCTTGCAGGATTAAAGCAGGGGACTTTGATTGTGCAAGCCAGCCAGACTATTGCTAGCTACTGGCTGCCGCGACATCTCGCCACTTTTCGCCAAGCCTATCCTGGCATCGATATCCGCTTGCGCGTGAGCAACACAAAACTAACCGCCGAAGCCGTTTTAAATGGCACCGCCGAGCTAGGCTTCGTTGAAGGTCCTGTAGATGATCCACTATTGAAGAGCGTGCCCATAGCTCGCGATCAAATGGTTATTGTCGTTGCCGCCGAGCACCCATGGGCCGACAACCCGAACATCAATCCGATAGATCTTACAAAAACCGATTGGGTGATGCGAGAACCTGGATCGGGAACACGGATGGCGTTCGAAGAGGCACTTACTGACTTTGGTATTGCCTTAAGTAGCCTTCGGATCGTGATGGAACTGCCCTCAAACGAAGCCCTTCGGGCCGCCGTTGAAGCCGGAATAGGAGCTGCTGCTCTCTCAGCGTCGGTGGCCGCGCCAAGTATCGAGGCTGGCCTCACCTATTCTCCAAAGCTCACGCTACCGGAACGATCTTTTTATGTCCTGCAGCATAGCGAGCGTTATCACAGCAATGCTGGTCGCGCGCTGTTAGAAATGATTGCCGGCCGTCGCCGCCGAGGCAAGCTATCAAAAGCAACCGGCAGCGAATATCGCGAAACAAAAGTTTCTACTTGAATTGTCACCTCGTCGAAGTTCGTACGGCGCTTTCAAGAGCTTAAAAAATCGTTCGGTTCTCGCGAACTGTTTGATCGATATTTTCTAATTATAAATGGTCGTCGCCGCGCGTATCTCTGACGGTACAGGCAACAGGCAATCCCGCCTTGTTTGCTTCGCAACCTAGGAGAAAGACCATGATCAGCAAATGGAAAGTCGCCGCAATCATTATCACTACTGTCGCTAAAATGGCGATTGTTTCGCCAGCGTTCGCTCAGTCGTTCGACCCCGAAGTAGGGACTGGCAACGTGTTGATGTTGAATAATCAAGCCACTGTTCCCCACAAGCAAGCGGCTGTTCGCCGGAGCGGCATCGATGCCTTCGCAATGGTTCCGCGCGCGCAAGCAGGAGTTGCTTCGGAAGACCCGGCGAATACCGGTGGCGGAAGTATTGGATATAACGAAAACCTTCGAAATGACTGAGACGTGGAGAAAACAGGGCGGCTGGAACTCCGCCCTGTTTCGAGCTCTGCAAGATTTCGGGCAGGATTGTCGGTTGGAAGTGACCCAGTTCACATCAACTGACCACCCGTAGGTTTAGGTGAAACAAGGCCGGAGCAACCGGCGCAGCTCGAGGTAGCTGTGTGGAGACTACCAATGTCATTAATCGGAACTCTCGGCGACGACTATGCCAAGCTATTCGACCACAAAATAAATATTGGCAAACATATCAGAGACAGCCACGTGATCGCCGCCTTTAATGACATGGCGATGCGGGGAACTGCTAAGTTCGTGCTTCGGGACGACGGAGTACTTCTTATGATTATTCGCAATGAGACAAAGGAAGAAGTGCTGTTTAAGGTCACGCACACTGGGTTGTTTTGCCTTGCTCATTTGAAAACCTAACGCGCCTAATGTCCGCTTTTGGCCCTTAGCGGACATTGACCGTCGCACTGCACATGTCCGCTTTGGGGGTAAAGCGGACATGACCTTTTGCGGCGCACATGTCTGCTTTTGACCCAAAGCGGACATGCTGTCGTAACGCACCGGCACGCTTTCGGTTTACGTCAAGCGGCATTAGGCTCTCTAACGCGGGTGCTGGATGGGCAAGCGCGCGGGAAATTGCGATGGCCGCGGAAGATCCATTTGCGGAATTCAAGCGCCTGTCGCCGCACTATAAGTTCGAAACGACACCGAGCGGCCAGCACCTTTTGTCGGCTCCCTACAACAGCGAACGTTCCTTGCTCAACTTCCAGCCCTATGCCAAGAGAGCCTTGGCAATCGCACACGAGCATCATCTCAGGATCAGGCCGCATTCAGTTCACGGCAGCGGAGGCGAAAGCCTTTATAATCTGATCGTCATTTTTCCCTGAGTGCCGCCGGGCTTAGCACATCGACCAAAAAACGCAGGGCGTCCTGATTGCTTTGATTATTGTCACCTTCGTTTTTGCTGTCGGCTACTGGGGTGTTTTCCTGCGGTAAGCGGACGCATTGGACCAAGGTCCAACTTCAATAAACGCAATTTAACTCCGGACTGGCCCGTAACGTATGGCAACGTTGCGGGTCTTTTCAGGAATGAAGCCACAGTGGACTTCATCGAAAGATATTTAGGTTTTTCGCCTGACCACGGTGATGGGTCGTTTGAAGCTCTCTTACTTATCGCGCTAGTGACGTTCATTACCGGGATAGCGTTAGGCTTCTTCCGCAAACATCACGTGCACAAGTAGATAAATCGCAAGGGATTGCCATGAATGAAATGACCGCCAACCAAGATAATGAAGAATTTTTCACGTATGAAGTTTCCGATGAGGCGCTAGAAGTCGCAGCTGCATTCTTAGAGAGGGGAAAAGCAAACCCGATCACTCAGGTGATGTGTACAGCTGTGTTTTTTTGCCCCGGTCCCTAATAGCAGACCCAACGGTCGGTGGTGTCCGGTCCGGAGATAAACTGCAATGGACTTTTTCGAAAGGTGGTTAGGTTTTTCGGGTGTTCGTGGTGATGGTTCATTGGAATTTATTTTTCTTGTGGTGCTATTCGCGATTATTGTCGTGATAGCGCCCCGCCTGCTGTCTCGTATCAAAGCTAAAGATAAAGTGGACAAGCCGTAACGCCGTAACGTCCTGCAGCGTCGCGGACCTATTCATGTGCGCAAGTAGATAAACCGCACTGACTTGCGTGGTCTCGTGGGCAGCCGGTGGCAGTATAATGGGGGCCCGGCTGCCCCGCTTTTCAATTAGTCGGTGCTCAATGGCCCCACCAACACGGCATATCTTGCATGTGGAGGCAGGTTGGACATTGCCAATTGCAAGTGATGCGCGTCGTCCTCCATGCCGATCCAGCGCAGTTTGCGAATTAATTTTGCCCACTCGTCCGCCTGTTGATTGAGTTGTGGATGATGTGTCTGTCCCATTGCCGTCTCCCGTTTTGTGACAACACACACCCTCTTTCACTCTCGGTTACTCAATCGTGTTCATGGCAACGTGCACCCTAACAAATGCAAATCTCTGGTTACTCAATAGTCAGCGGCGAACTCAGCAGCGGTATTCGGATCAGCAAAAAATCTAGCGCAAGAAGTCGCCATGTCCGCTATTGGCCCATAGCAGACATCCCTAGTTGCAGCGCACATGTCCGCTTTCGGGGGTAAAGCGGACGTGGCGCGTGCGATGCGAAATGTCCGCTAATGACCCAAAGCGGACATCGGCTGACCTCACACCCGGCATTTCAAAGTGTGCTAATTTGAGCTGGCATGATGCCTTGTCCTGAGCTTCGGGGGGACAATGAGGCGGCGTGAGTTCATCACTCTTCTTGGCGGTGCCGTAGCAGCCGCTTGGCCATTGGCCGCGCAGGCGCAGCAACCCGAACGGATGCGGCGTATCGGCGTGCTCATGAACGCAGCCGCGGCCGATTCGGAATATCAGTCCTGGCTTGGGGCGTTTCTGAAGGCGCTGCAAGAACTGGGTTGGATCGATGGCCGCAACGTACGGATTGACACCCGCTGGGCCACGACCAACGCCGCTGAAATCCGCAAACACGCGGCAGAGTTGGCCGCACTCGCGCCAGACGTCGTTCTGGCACCTGGCGCCTCGACCGTAGGGCCGTTGCTGCAGGTGACACGCACCGTGCCGATCGTGTTTCCGATCATCGTCGATCCGGTCGCCGGCGGTTTCGTCGACAGCCTGGCGCGGCCCGGCGGCAACGCCACTGGTTTCATGCTTTTCGAATACAGCATCAGCGGAAAATGGCTGGAGTTGCTTAAGCAAATCGCGCCCGGCGTGACGCGAGTGGCGGTCCTTGGGAACACCGACACATCCACCGGCCCTGCCCAATTCGGCGTCATCCAGGCCGTGGCGCCGGCGCTCAGGGTGGAGGTCAGCTCGTTCAACAAGCGCGATGCCAGCGAGATCGAGCGCGCCATCACGGCCTTCGCGCGATCCCCGAATGGCGGTCTGATCATGACCGCGGGCGGACCAGCCCTAATTCATCGCGATCTGATCATCACCCTTGCGGCGCGGCATAAGCTGCCCGCGGTCTACTTTGATCGCGCCTTCGTCGCCGCGGGCGGCCTGCTCTCCTATGGACCTGATCGGATCGATCTGTACCGGCGCGCGGCCGGCTACGTCGACCGTATCCTCAAGGGGGAGAAGCCAGCCGACATGCCGGTGCAGGCGCCGACGAAGTATCAGCTTGTCATCAACCTCAAGACCGCCAAGGCGTTGGGTCTCGACGTACCGGTCCATCTCCAGCAGATCGCCGACGAGGTGATGGAATAACTATCCTTTTTGCTGCACTGCATGAGTCCGCTTATGGCCCAAAGCAGACATGGCCGCGTGCACCGCACATGTCCGCTTTCGGGGCTAAAGCAGACATGACCGTTTGCGGGAATCCGCTTTCGCGGTCGCTATTGGGGGTAAAGCGGACGTGACTTGTTGCAGCGCATATGTCGGCTTTTGACCCAAAAGCGGACATCAACTGTCCCTCACAGGTTTCCCGAAAAACTCGCGCGGCGCATCGCGAACAAATCCGCCTCACGTCGCTTGGACTGTTCAAGGCGACCCAAATTTGGGCATTGCAGCGAACGCAACGAACGATGAACGCAGGCATCGTTGGGGTCGGGAGGTCGGCTATGCGAGGGCAAAAACTGTCCCTCACGGGCTTCCCGAAAAACTCGCGCGGGCGCATCGCGAACAAATCCGCCTCACGTCGCTTGGACTGTTCAAGGCGACCCAAATTTGGGCATTGCAGCGAACGCAACGAACGATGAATGCAGGCATCGTTGGGGTCGGGAGGTCGGCTATGCGAGGGCAAACAAGATCGTTGAGAATCCATCGCGCTCGAAATTCCGCCAATGCCTGCTCGCGGCTAACGGCATATCCACGATCCATCAACCATGACGGGGTAAAGCCTTCGGCAACGATTACCCAAAACCAAGGTGCTTCCATCGGCGCTTGTGGATGGCGCACGATCCGACCGATGACTTTGTCGCCATCGCATACGTCGTAATCGTCATCACCGCCGCCGCGGCTCTTGTCGGTGCGGACAAGGATGAAGGTGGTCTCGGTCATGTTAAGCGACGCGCTGTAACGCTGATATGGCCGCTGGCAGGCTGAGAATCGCCGCCCCGGCAGAACACCCGTCGATTTAAATAACCCACCCGTGAGCACCAGTCTCAGCGCTGTGGACCGTACAGGCTAAGCTCGCGCTCGGCGCTTAAAACATTGCTGTAGAGGTTGGCGATCCATTGTCGCCCGCGCGATGTGACGTTGAGATAACGGATCGCGCCTTGGATAAACGGCGATATGCTACTCCAAAAGAACTTCGGGTACTGATCGGTGAGATCGGCTGGAGAATCATAGCCAAGTTGCTTGTTCATTCCGACTTCTTCAAATTCATAATAAAGCGCATTGGCCTTGCGCAGATAATGTGGATCGCCAAGTTGGCCAATGAGATCGGCGGCACGTACCAGCATGCCTTCTTCATTGCCACTGTCGTGAGCGCTGGGAGGAAAGCGCGTGGACTCGATGGCATTGGCGACACGGGTGGCGTCGAGCAATTTGT
>Ga0209382_10005919_pt1 | contig 15792 bp, 13 predicted proteins | sample SoiMetdeltSBSDD5_FD_187599 | JGI IMG/M metagenome (GOLD analysis project Ga0209382, IMG submission 187599) | Bulk soil microbial communities from a Populus tree surrounding site in Tennessee, USA - Soil MetaG P. deltoides SBSDD5 (SPAdes) (version 2) | ecosystem: Environmental > Terrestrial >...
ACATGAAGAGGTTGTTGCCGCGGTTGTTGAGGGCGCTGACGCCGTCGAAGGAGACCTGCTGATACATGCCGCGGGCGCCGCTGGCGCGGAACTGCGTGTTCGACGCGACGACGCCAGCCGTCAGGTTGCCGAGCGTGGTGAAATTCCGGCCGTTCAACGGCATGTTGACCAGCGCGTCGGCGGTGACCACGTTGCCGGTGACGCCGCTCTGGGTCTCGAGCAGCAGCCCCTCGGCCTGGACGTCGACGACCTCCCCCAGAGAGCCGACCTGCAGCGTGAACGTCAGGCGTGCGAGTTGACCGACGCGCAAGGTCACGGTGGTGCGCTCCGTGCGAAATCCGGTGAGCGACGCCTGGACGACGTACTCACCGGGCAACAGGTAGCGCACTTCGAAGGTGCCGTTCGGCTGCGTGACGGTGTTGTGCACCACGTTCGTGGCCACACTCGTCACGGCGATGTCCGATCCGGGAATGACGGCGCCGCTGCCATCCGAAACGGTGCCGAGGATGCCGGTGTCCACGGACTGTGCCAGGGCTGGCGACGTCCACAGTGCCACGCCGAGCAGCGCGGCACCGAGCAACCTGGATCGATTCCGCATGATTCCTCCTTCTGTGTCGCGTTGGCCGGAGCGTGCCTCAGCGGCCGACTCAGTAAGCAGGCCGCTCGCCCTTTTGTCCCGTGTCCGAGGAGTCGGAGGCGCGCTGTGAGACGTATCGTGCGAAGCCGTGCAGGTTCGAGGGCTGCGGCGATCGATTCTGAATGCACGAGCCCGTCGTGACGTCGCCGGAATGATACACCCGAGGTACAGTTTGAGTGACCGACATCGGTGGCCGTCCGCAGGCCCGCGCCGGGAGGCCATCGACCATCGAAAATCGCGCAGATCGTGTCGGCGATCGCCTACGCGTCAGTGGGTTGGTGCGCGGTCCAGGATCTGCTCGGCCGCTGAATCGTAATACAGCCGTTTGCCCTGCCAGTAGGACTCCGCCGCCATGATGACGGCAACGGCGTGCAGGAATCGGTTGTCCACGGTCTCGACGTTGTACTTGTCTTTGAGCCTCGACGCCATCTTGTGCAGGCCGCCGCCCCGGTTGCCGATGCCGATGTGCCCCAGCGCGATGCGGTCGTTCGCGCCCAGGATGCGGTCGTACGACACGGCCGTCGAGGCAATCGCGGAGCCCGCGACCACCCCGGCAGTCTGAATGAACGTTCGGCGATCGACTTTCTTGTCGTCAGGGTTCTGCGTATCCCATTGCCGCTCAGAACACGATTCTGATGCCGAGCCGGAACTGCCGCTCGTCGATCCCTTCGCGCCCGAGATCCTGCACGCTGGTGATCGTCATGAAGTCTTCGCCGTCGCCGACGTTGTTGTCCGGATTGGCCAGATGCGGCGTGTTGGTGAAATTGTACGACTCCAGGCGCACCTGCACCCTGACACTGTGTGTCGCCGCGATTTCGCGGGTCAGGCCGAAGTCCCAGTTGAAGAGGCCAGGTCCGCGCAGAATGTTGTAGCCCGTGTTGCCGAACCGCGCCTCTGTCACTTCCGCAAACGCCGTCGGATCGTAGTAGGGCGATGTGCGCCCGACGCCGCCGAGCTTTTGCGCGGGCTTCACCTGGTCAGCCGTCTGCACGCTGCCCGGCAGGTTCAGCGACGTGTCGTCCGCGAGCACCGAGAACGGCGTGCCGCTCATGATGCTGACCATGTTGTTCACCTGCCAGCCACCGAGGATCGCGGACGCAATGCCGCTGTCGCTGAGCCAGCGGCGGCCCTTTCCCACGGGAATCTGCCAGACGCTCGTGACCCCGAGGTTGTGCCGTCGATCCGTGCTGGTGGGGGCAAGATTGCGATCCATGTAGGCCAGCGCCTGAATTCCATGATCTCCGACGAGCCAGGAGCTGTTCTCGTTCGGGCTGAGCGCTCGGCCCAGCGTGTAGTTCGCGGCAAGGCTGAGGCCCTCCGAGAACCGCCGCTGCAGTTGCACCTGCATCGAATCGTACTTGCCGTTCCCGACCGGCTCCAGCAACACCGTCGATGCGGTTCGGCCGAATTGCTGGAGAAGAGGCCGGCCTTTCTCGCCGGCGCCGATCGCCTGGCCGGCGTTGATGTCGAGGAGGCCGAGCTGACGCGTCGTGCGCGTGGCGACGTACCCGATTTGTCCCGTGAAGTGCCACGGCAGCTCGCGTTGTACGGTGACGTTCCACGACTGAATGTATCCGCGGTCCAGATCCTTCGGGTACCCTTGCCACGCGTAGTCACTTGGGATGGGCAGAACGCCGTTGCCTTCGGCGGGTGCCTGCACGGCGGGAATCCCTTTCGAGAGGGTGGTCGCGGGGGTCAGGCCATCGGGTGATTCCAGTTTCACCTGGATCAGCAGCGGATAGTTCGCTCGAATGAGCTCCATCCCTTCGTACGGATCGTTCGTCAGACCGTATCCAGCGCGGCCGACCCATTTGTCGGCAAAGCGATAGGCCACTCCGACGCGCGGTCCGAAACGCGCCTTGCTGGTCTTGATCCCGCAGTCGTCTGGTATGGATCCGACACCGCAGAGCAGGACGTTACCGGTATCGACATCGTAGAATTCGATGCCTCGATCGGGTCTGGCCGGCACGGGAAAATACTCCCACCGGGTGCCGTAATCGATCGTCAGCTTGTCCGTCGCAGTCCACCGGTCGCGAATATAAGTGCTGTACAGCCGGGCATTGAGGTGGTAGACGTCCGGCACTTGCAGCGTCCGTCCGGCACTACTGGCCTGCCCGATCACAAACGCAGCGGCACTGTTATAGAAGGATCCGCGTGACGTCTGCTGGCAGTTGCCTGTTGCGGCATTCAGCGTCTCGCACCGTTCCGTGATCCCGCGAGCGAAACCGAATCCTCCCTGCGCGCCGAAGCCGCCGGTGATGAACTCCGCCTGCGTCTGGTTCAGCGCCATGTCGTAGATGTCGGTGCCGAACCGGATATTGTGCCGCGACTTGATGTAGTTGAAGTTCACCACGTATTGCGACTGCGGGTCGTGCCGGTAGTACGGCATGAAGTTTTCGTTGACGCCAATGGTTGCGAAGTCCGGGGACGAGAACGTGGGCCACCCGCTTTCGAACGTTCGCGTGCCGTTCGTGCCAGGGATGCCCAGCGTCTCCCGTCCGAAGTTCTGCCCGAGGCCGGGTTGCTCGGAATTCGTTCCCTGCCGCGCGTAACCATAGTGCGCGTCCATGAAAAACGTCGGGCTGAAGATGTAGGTGCCCATCACCGTGACGCGATACGTGTTGCCGTGGCCGGTGCCAGGGTTGCTGCTCCCGCCGATCGGCCGCCCGATGGCGGCGTCGCCGAACACCGTCGGCGTCACCGCGCGGTAGTGCAGCATGCCGAACGTCCCGGACATGTTGAACTTGGAGTTTCCGTTGTAGTCGAACCGAGAGTCGATCTGATTCCGATCGAATGTGAACGGCGCCTGTGCGAAATAGTTGTTCCGATCCCGGTTCAGATTGTTGGCGGGAAAGTAGCCCGCGATCTTGCGCGCGATGGGATCCATCCGCGCTGCGGGAATGATGTTCAGGCAGCTCGGATTCGCCGCGGTGTTGCACAGGGCGTAATTCGGATCGCCCGGTAACACCTGAAACTGGGTTCGTCCGGTCCCGTCCGCTTTTCCAGAAAGCGGGTCGTAAATAGGCGTGGGCGAGAGCGACAGGTCCCCATTCAACATCGCCGGCAGCGGCACAGAAACGGTTCTGCTCACCGACCGGTGGTCCCGAATGGACTCGTAGCTCACGAAGTAGAAGGCCTTGTTCTTCCGGATCGGCCCGCCGACGGTCCCGCCGAACTCGTTGTAGTTCTGGTCTGGTTTGGGTCCCGTATTCAGCGCCGCGTCGTCGAACCGCATCGGCCAGGCTTTCAGATGCTGGTTCGTGAAGTATTCGAATCCCGACCCGTGCATGGCGTTCGAACCGCTGCGAGTCTGGACGTTGATCGCCGCACCGCCGGCCAGCCCCTGCTCCGCGTCGAAGCTGCTGGTGACGACGTTGACTTCCTGAATGGACTCGAGGGTCGGGATGTAGGACGCGACGTGTGGCAGTTGGATATTGGCGGTGCTGACGCCGTCGATCCGCGTGTTGTTCTGATCGTCGCTCGTACCGTTGACCGTAAATTCCAGCGATCGTGCCGGGTTGGTCGGGATCGAATGCGAATTGGCCGGCGGTGCAAAACCGGGCAGCATCCGGTACACCTGCTGATAATTTCCACCGAGCGGCACCGGCAGGTTCGTCAGCTCCTGCCCGAGCAGGTTCGAGTGCACTTCGGCTGTTTCCGTCTGCAGAGCAGGGGCTTCGGCGCGCACGGTGACGTTGTCTCCCATCGCGCCGATCTCCATCGTCACGTCGATGCGCATCACCGAGTTGATGTTGACCGTGACCTGCGTCTGCTCGAACGTTCTGAATCCCTGCTGCGTGGCCTTCAAGCTGTAGGTGCCCGCGGGCAAGTCGGCCAGGTTGAAGTGCCCTACGGCGTTGGTCACCGCCTCGCGTTTGAACCCGGTGTTGTTGTTGGTCACGAGCACGGTGGCGCCGGGCATGGCAGCGCCAGAAGAATCTTTGACGTCTCCGACAATCGATCCGTACAGCACCTGCGCGGCCGCTCGACCCGGAACCGCGCCGATGGACAGAGCAATCGCAAGAGCGGCGACCCCACGCAACGAACAACGCCGAGCCGCTGTAGACATTGCACACCTCCTGTCCGATCAGCGCGATGCTACGGCTAGCCTCGAACCGCGTCAATCGGCGACGTGCCATCGCTGAGCTTGCCTTCGATCAAATGGACGTTGACCGCCGACGAGCTTCGTCAACAGCGTTCGGTCGCTGACTCTTCCCTGCGCCGTCTCCGCAACGCCCGTCCCGGCACACGCGGCTCCGGTGCCGAAGAGCGTGGTCGGCGATGGATGCGGGTGTGATGTAAGCTCCCGCCCGTGATCGACATCTCAGCCTTTCACCTCGAGAACCTCGGGCACCGCGTCGGCCGGTCAACGATTGCCCGGATCTTGCGAGCTTCATTCGGATTACAGAGAAGGAAGGGGAGCATGCGAAGGCTATCTCTCATAGCAATCGGCTGTGTCGTTCTTGGAACGGTGACGCCGCAAACACAGACGCGGATCCGGCTCATGCTGCTCGACGGGCAGAACAACCACCGCTGGGCGGAGACCACCCCGGTGATCAAAAAGCTGCTGGATGAAACGGGCCTTTTCGCAACCTCTGTCGTGACCGTTCCGAACGAACAGATTGGTTCATTCAAGCCGGACTGGACTGAATACAAGGTCGTAGTGATGAACTACAACACCGGCATCAACGGCGCCCCCCCGCAGTGGCTGCCAGAGGTCAAGACGTCGTTCCAGCAGTACATGACGAACGGCGGCGGCCTGGTGACGGTTCATGCGGCCGACAATGGGTTCGCCAACTGGCCGGAGTTCAACGAAATGATCGGCGTCGGCGGCTGGGGCGCACGAGACGAGAACTGCGGCCCGTACTGGTACTACAGGGATGGCAAGCTGGTGAAAGACGAATCGCCGGGGCGCGGCGGCGCGCATGGGGCGCGTGCGCCGTTCCAGATCGCGGTGCGCGACGGTAATCATCCGATTACCCGGGGCCTGCCATCAGTCTGGATGCACAACACCGACGAGCTCTATGAAACGCTGCGTGGTCCCGGGAAGAACATGACGATCCTCGCGACGGCGTTCTCGGAACGCACGAAGCGCGACGAGCCGATGCTGATGGCTATTACCTACGGCAAAGGTCGGGTCTTCCACACGACGCTCGGACATGACGTCGCCGCGATGAGCTCTGTCGATTTCGGCGTCACGCTGCAGCGCGGCACCGAATGGGCGGCCACCGGGAAGATCACGCAGAAGATTCCTCCCGCGTTGTCCGCGGGCGCCGACGTCGTCAGCTATCGACTCGATCTTGCGAAGATGGATCCGAACTACGGTCAGGCGGCCGCCATCGGACCCGGTGGGGCACGTGCCGGGACGCTCGCCGGTGCTGCCGCCAACCCGCCAGGTGCGTCCAACGCGCCCGCCGCGCCCGCCGCGCCCGCCGCGCCGTCCGCCGGCCGGGGCCAAGGGGGTCCATCAGGCGATCGAGGAGGCTGCGTCGCGCGGTAGTCGCCACGCGTCGGGGTCCGGCCGTGCCGAGTCTCGAGCAATCGCAGGCAGAACCATCGTCGGGCTCGTGACGATCCGCTGAACGCGTTCGAACAGCAGATTCGTCCCGGCCGCTCAAGCTATTCTCGCGCCGCATTCACATACAGAGGACAACCGTGAGCCGTTTCGGATTGCTGGCATACATCACCGCGGCCTGCTTCGTCCAACTGCCGAGCGAAACTCCGGCCCAGCTATCAGAAGGCCACGCAACGCATCTATCACGCGCCAGGGCAGGCAAGTTTTAGCGAGCTTCCATTGACCGGTATTCAATAGGTCAGGACCGCGCGACCGACAATTCGTTGAGCGAATGCAATACCTACCGCGGCCGACGGGTTGATGTCTTCTAGGCGCGCCAAGGGCGCGCCGCACCGGAGCGGAGCGGGGCCTTTGGGGCCCCGCGAGCGACGGTGTAGGGGAGTCCGAGGGGCGAAGCCCCTCGGAGCAAGAAGTGGAGCGATTCACCATGAAGCGTCGCGAGTTTTTCGAGAGGGCTCTGCTTGGCGGCGCAGTCGTACGTGCCGGCTCGTCGACCCAGGAGGCGCGAGCGGCGGTCGCACAAGTGTCCGACAGCGGTCCGGCCGAGATGTTCCGCGAGGGGGAGCGTGTCATCGAACGGCCGATGGTCGGAAGACCTCACGCGGGAAAGGTCCTGGCCGCGATCCAGCCGCATTCCGACGACATTCCGCTATTCGCTGGCGGCACGGTGGCGAAGCTCATAAGCGAGGGCTACAGCGGATGTCTCATCCGCATGACGAACGACGAAAAGGCGGGCCGCGGCGCCACGACGGGTGAAATCGTGCTGAACAACGAGCGCGACAACGATGCGGTAGCCAAGGCGCTCGGCCTCACAAGGGTGTTCAACCTCAGTTACCGCAACCACCGGATGGATAACGAATCCCGCCAGGAAATCCGCGGCCGGCTCATCCACCTGTTCCGTCTCCTTCAGGTGGACACCATCATCTGCTACGACCCGTGGGGACATTACGAAGAGAATCCAGACCACTACGTCACGGCGCAGGTCGTTGAATCCGCGTGCTGGATGGCTGGATCGAGCAGGGACTATGTCGAACAGTTGGAGGCGGGCCTGAAACCCCACGCCGTGCGGGAAAAGTACTACTTTGCCAGGGGACCACAGCTCGTCACCCGTATCGTCGACATCAGCGGGAGCATCGATCAGAAGGTCGAATCCAATCGAGTCAACGTGACCCAGGGACCGGCCGGAGAAAATGGCGCGCGTCTCAGGGCCAGGCTCGCATCCCAGAAGCAGCGGCTGCCCATTCTGGGGAATGACGACGAGACGGCCAATCGGGCGTACATCAAACACATCGTCCTGGATTTCGACTCCATCGCGCTGCGCGGGGTGCCTTCGGACAGAGAATTGGGCCGGCGCTACGGGGTCGAGTGGGCCGAAGCGTTCCACTACATCGGCCCCGCGGCCACCAGGCTGGAGCAGCTCATCGCCAAGAATGCGGTGCCGCTGTAGCGAAGAGCAGCCGGAAAGTGACGATCCGGACGACGAAGAAGTCGGCGGCCATGATCGACGTCGCTCGTCGTGCCAGTTCCCTGGGTCAGAGCTCGCCCGTCGAGTCGCGCTGCGCCATCGGCGTGTCCTGAAGCCGGTTAACCCGTACACAAGTAAGATGAAGAGTCATGAAAGCCGGTGCTCCGGGAACATTTGGGGCACAACTCAAGGCGCTCCGGGAGGTGGCGGGTTTCACTCAAGAAGAGCTCGCGACGATTGCCGGTCTGTCGGTTCATGCCGTCAGCGCTCTTGAACGTGGCGAACGACGGCGGCCGCACGTCGACACGGTGCGCGCGCTGTCGGCCGCTCTCGATCTGACCGGCCCAATGCGTGATGCGTTCATGGGCAGCGCGCGGGCGGCCGCCCCCATCACCACCGCCGGTGAGGAGTTGAGCGATGCGTTTCTGCCGCTGCCGTTGACGGTCCTCATCGGCCGTGACGGGGACATGGCGGCATTGAGGCAGTGGCTCGCTGACCCCGTCTTACGTCTCATCACGCTCATCGGACCTGGAGGAGTCGGGAAGACTCGTCTCGCGTTGGAGCTCGCTCGCGCGATGGCGGAGGACGGCTCGGTGCGCGTGCGGTTTGTGTCACTCGCCCCTCTTCGGGATCCTGCGTTCGTCGCGCCGGCAATCGCCGAGGCGCTCGGGTTGTCGGACGTGACGGCCCTCGACTTGCCGAAGCGCGCACGTGCCGCGTGCGCGGATCAACCCACGCTGCTGGTGCTCGACAATTTCGAGCACCTGCTGGACGCGGCGCCGTTGGTCGCGGATCTCCTGACGTCGGCGCTGTCGCTCCGCCTGCTGGTCACCAGCCGCGCGCCGCTTCATGTTCGCGGCGAACGCGAGTTCGTGGTCGGACCTCTCGCGTTGCAGGCGGCATCGGACGCGACGTCGCCAGCCGACCTGGCGCGCGCACCAGCCGTGCGCCTCTTCGTGGAACGAGTGCGGGACGTGCGGCCCGACTTTCGCCTGACGCCCGCGAACGGCCCGACCGTGGCCGCCATCTGTCGACGGCTCGATGCGCTGCCGCTCGCGCTCGAACTGGCAGCGCCGTGGGTCAAGGTGCTCACACTCGAAGATCTGCTCAACCGGCTCGAGCACGACAGCCTGCCAGGGACCGTCAGCGTGTGCGATCTTCCCGAGCGGCAGCAGACAACGAACGCGACGGTCGCCTGGAGTTACCAACTGCTTGTCCCCGAGGAGCAGGGCGCCTTCCGTCGCCTGGGCATTTTGCCTGGTCTTTTCTCAATCGACGCCGCGAAGGCCGTTCTTGCGGGCGATGAAGATCCCTCGCATGGTGGCGTTGATGTTCTCCGGCTCGTCGGGGCTTTGATCGACAAGAGCCTTCTCCAGCGATCCGAGACATCGGCCGTGGCCACGGGTCCGCTGTATCTGATGCTCGACACGATGCGGGCCTACGCGACGCACGAACTCGACGCGGCGGGTGAGCGCGACGACGCACTGGAGGGGCTGGCGCGCTACTGCGCCAGCGAAGCGTCGCTCGCCGCTGTGGGGTTGGTCGGACCTGCCCAGGTCCAATGGTTGGATCGGGTGCGTGAGGATCTCGAGAGCTACCGAGTCGTGCTGACCTGGCTCATCGAGCGTGGCCGTGTGACGGAAGCCACCCACATCGCGTGGGGGCTCCTCTGGTTCTGGGTAATCCGTGGCCATACCGTCGAAGGGCTCCACTGGTATGAAGAGATCCTGAGACGGCCGTCGCTTCCGCCAGGCGTTGAATCAAGGGCGCTCATGGGCGCGGCTGGTATGCGGTACTGGCAGGGCGATCTCGACCGCGCGCGCACCGGTCTCTCGCGCGCCCTGGCGCTCAGCCAGGGTTCGGGTGACACGGATGCCGCCGTGTACGCCGGATACATCCTTGGATACGTCGAATATGCCGCGGGCAATCTGGACGCGGCCCGCGACTGGCTTGCCCGGGTTGTGAAAGCATTCCAGGCGCAGGCGAGTCCGTGGGGGGCGGGGCAGGCGTTGACGGGACTGGCGTGGGTCGCTCTTGCAGCCGGCGAGAGGGGTGAAGCCGAACGGTTGCTCGATGAGGCCGTGCCGGCACTTCGAGACGCCGGTCCATGGTTCCTGTTGCTGGTCGGGTACCTGCGCGCCATTCTCGCCGTGCGTCGCGGGAACGAGGATGACGCGATCGCGTTGGTCCGCGACAACCTCACGCGCATCCGGGAACTCAAAGACCAGTCTTCGTTCGTGTACACAATGGTCCCGCTGGCTGCCGGCGTCGCACTCAAGGGCGATGATGCATGGGTCGCGCGGATCATCGGCGCTCGAGACGCCGTGACCGACCGCACCGGCGCTACGGTCGTCGACGACTCCGTGCGTGACCTCCGGGAGTACGCAGAGCGAGATGCCCGCGCGCGCCTCGGCGCCGAGCGGTGGGATAGGGCGTACGCCGCCGGGCGCGGGAGCTCGATCGAGGCGGTGATCCAGGACATCGATCGCGCACGCAGGTAGAGCACTCTACGGGATCGGTCGAATGATCTGCGTGAGGACGCGATCGCCGCGGGACGCTTGTCGATCAGTCCACTGTGCGCCCTGCGCCGCTCTTCGTAGGCGTGGTCGGCCGGACGGAGCAGTTGTCCAGTGCACGACGGAGCGGCGCGTGCGACCGCGTCAGCTATTCCCGACCTGACTGATCCTCACTGAACGGTTGGTGGAGCGGCCTGGGATCACTTCGGGTCGCAGGAGACTCGCGCGTTCCAGTCGGCGAACGTTCCGAGCGGGTTGTCGCGCCACGCCCAGACATGCAGCTCGTAGAAGGCCGGTAGTCCAAAGCGATTGGGGCTCTCGTTGAAGTGCAGCAACTGACCCTCGAGCGTCGGCGGATCCTGCAGGCTGTGGGTGTCGTGCCAGACATCGAACAGCACGATGAACTCGACGCCGACGAGACGAGTCGCGCCGTTTCTGGATTCGTAGATGAGTGCCTCGGGACGTGCCGGGTCCAGCGTCGCGTCTCCGACGAGCGAGGGGTTGATGAAGTGCACCCCCATTGCACCGGTCAACGGTCCGCTGACACACCCCAGAACCGGCCCATATCCGGCGGGAACGTTGCGGACATCGCGAAACGGCGCCGTCGCCTCGCGGACCTGTTCCACCAGCGCCGCCGATACGGGGGCGCCGTGGCCGTCATGCTGGGCGGGCGCGCTCTCTTGGATTCCATATGCGCGCGATGACAAGAATGGTAATGCCAGTGCAACGACCACAGTGACCGACCTTGCGATGCTCATGTGAAATACCTCGGTGCGCGCCTCCAGATACCGGGCTCACTCCTGGCACTGTGAGTGCGCGGCAAGTGCCGGTGTCGAGCGCCACACTCGACCTTACCTGCGGACGCCGCCGAATATTCCGCGACGGACTTACCGTCAGATGTGCCCGCGCGAAGCAGAAATATTCCGGCAGCTCCGCCTGTCTGAAGGTCGTGAGCGAGAAGCGGACATCTCCAACACGGCGGCCGTGGGTCTTGGCACAGGCGCGATCCTGGCTGTCGCCGCGACTGCATCGGCGCAACCCGCATTCGTCAACGGTCTCGTCGTAGCAGGCAGCGCGCTTGCGCGGCGGGACGCACGACGTCGATCGATGCGCTGATCGCAGACATCGATCAATCCCTCGGCGAACCCACAAATTCCTAGCCGCTGCCGCCGGCCTTGGAATATTGGAAGACGTCCGACGGTTGAATACCGCGATGTCCGAAACTACTCGTCGGCGCGCGGCCTCGATGGCGTCGTTACCGTCCTTGATCCCGGTGCTGCTCTGCCTCGCTCTGATTCCAGCCCCTGTTCTCGCCCAGTCGTCGGTTCGGAGCGCCACTGCCGTCCGGTTCGTTCCGCCGACAGTTCGACAAGTGCGGCGCTTCTCCGTTTCGGCTGACCGCATTCAGGCCAATGCCCCAACGCACCGCCGGGTCGGGTCACGAGATTCGCTCAGAAACGGCGCGGTTATAGGCGCCGTGATCGGCGCTGTCGCAGTCGGCGCCTTCGCGGCGACTCTGTGTAACGCGTACCAAGAGAAGGGCGGCGCGAGCTGTCTGCCTGACACCCTCGGCTTCGCGGCCATCGGCGGTGCAATTGGCACTGGCGCTGGGCTGGCTATCGATGCCGCACGAACCGATCGCGGTGTCACTGTACGGCTCGCCATCAGCTTCTGATATCGCCGCACGATGTCGCGATGGCCTTGGAACTGGCAGCTCCGGCGGACATCTTCATCGCCGCAACGAATCGCTCCGCAGGACGTTCGGGTTCACCACGTTGATGGGAGTTCCAACGGCGTACGCGAGGATCTGGTCGAAGATGTCCGAGAACTGGATTTCGTATTCTTCCCGCGTCACGTATCCGATGTGTGGTGTGCAGACGACGTGATTCATCGCGAGCAGGGGATGCGTGGCGTGCCGAACAGGTTCTTGCTCAAAGACATCGATGGCCGCCATGCCAGGCCGACCGTATTCGAGAGCGCTGGCTAGGGCGCCGGGTTCAATCAGTCCCGCCCTAGCGGTGTTGACAAGCAAGGCACTGGTCTTCATTCGCGCGAGATCCGAGGCCGTGACGATCCCGCGCGTCGCGCTCACCAGGCGCATGTGCAACGAAATGACGTCGCAGTGCTCGAAGAACGCGTCCTTGGACGGCGAGGTTTCATAGCCATCCGCTTGCGCGCGTTGTCGCGACGCCTCTCGCGCCCACACCAGCACGGTCATGCCAAACGCCCTCCCGTACCCCGCCACAGTCTTCCCGATTCGGCCGTACCCGTAGATGCCGAGCGTGAGGCCGCGCAGGGTGCGGCCGACACCGGACTGCCATGTCCCCGATTTCAGTGCGGCCACCTGCTGCGGAATCTGGCGCATCGCAGCGAGCACGAGGCCCCACGTGAGTTCGGCAGTGGCATACGAAGGAGCGCCCGCGTGAAGGTCCGACGACACGACGATGCCAAGTCGTGTGCACGCTTCCACATCGATGTGCGGGTAGACGCTCCGCTGGCTGATGAGGCGCAAGCGTGGGAGACGTTCCAGCAACGCCGCCGAAATCGTCGTCCGTTCCCGGATCAGGACCAACGCCTCTGCGTCTCGAAGTCGATCGGCGAGAACAGCGAGATCGTCAACGTGGTCGTTCGAGATCGTCACGTCGTGGCCATCGAGCTTGCGAAAGCATCGGAGCGTTCGAAGCGTGTCGAAATAGTCGTCCAGGATCGCGATCTTCATGCTGGGCCGGGTTCATCCACGATGCTTCAAACATCGCGCGGCCTCGCAATATTCCAGCAGAAGGGGCGGCGGGGCAGGCGGCGGAATATTCGCTCGCATTTCGAGTTTGCACCAGACGAGGAGGACGCGCGCCGACTGAATCGCCGCGACGAGAACTTCCGTTGACGCGCAGAAGAGGACGACTGTGAAACCCGTTTCATTCGTGTATCCACTTGTTCAACAGCGCTCACGCCTGGTGGCGATGTGCGCATGTGTCTATCTCGCGGCGGCAGCTCCTGCGATCGCCCAGTCCGTCCCGGATGCAACGCCAGCAGGCACGGTCACCCCGGTCGCCCACGAGGATGACGACGCCGTGCTCAGGCCCGCCGAGCCCGACTTCGTTGTCGTCAATCTGCCGACGACGTTGCGGCTGCCACGCTTCAGGAGCAACTTTCGAATCACCCATCGATTCGCCGGCAACCTGCGGAACGGCACGTTCGGTCAGCAGGCGAGCAACCTGTTCGGCATCGATCAGGGGGCGATCATCGGGTTCGAATACCGGTTCGCCGTTGCGAAACATGTGCAGGCGGCCTTCTACCGATCGAGCCTCGACAAGACGATTCAGCTGCACGGCAAGTACGACGCCGTGCAACAGCGGGGATCGGTGCCGGTCTCCTTGTCGCCACTCGTGTCCATCGAGGGCACCGACAACTTCCAGGAGAAGTATGCACCTGCAGCAGGCGTAGTGATGTCACGGCAATTCGGTACCCGGATCGCCGGCTACGTCACGCCGATGTGGGCCCACAACACCGCGGCGTCTCTCGAGGTGATTGATCACGACCAGGAAGGTGGCGCGTACACGGAATCGTTCGACCCGGCGCACGTGAATCGCAACACCACCTACATCGGGCTGGGCGGACGCGTGCGGCTAGGCTCGTCCACGTATGTCGCAGGCGAAATCGTCATCCGTGTGCGCGGCTACGCGCCGGACCAACACGGGTACGGCGTGAGCATCGAGAAGCGCGTCGGCGCGCACATGTTCTCGATGACCTTCACGAACACGTTCGCCACGACGTTCGCACAGCTGGCGCGCGGCGGTGGAGCCAACAGCCTGTTTCTCGGGTTCAACCTCGGACGGAAGTTCTTTTAGTCACATCACAGGACAGATCAGTCATGAAATCGCGAGTTCTTGTTGGATTGCTTCTTCTCGGGTCCCTGGCCGCGGCATGCGGCGACGACACGCCGACCACGCCATTGTCCGCGTCGTCCTCGGTCACATTGACGGCGGCGCTGCTGCCATCGAGCGAAGTGTCGCCGGTCAGTTTCTACCTCAACATTCACACCGCCGCCAATCCCGGGGGGGTGGCCAGGGGTCGGCTGACCCTCACGCAGTGACCGTCGTGAAGCGATTGCTGCGACCGATGGTGGTGTCTGTCCTCGTGCTGGTGGCAATCGGAGCGGCAGGCGGCACAGTTCCGCGGGGGAGAGCCGGCGCCGATCCCTCGACAGTGCTCAACCTGCGGCCGGCTGTGCCGGATCCCGTGCTGTCCACGCTCCGCCGGGCGTGCTTCGACTGTCATTCCGAGGCGACGCGCTGGCCGTGGTACGCGACGCTCCCGCTCGCATCGCGTGTCATCGAGCGCGATGTGACGGAAGCGCGCGAGCAGCTCAATCTGTCGCGCTGGATCGATTACAACGAGTTCGACCGCGCGGACATGCTCGACAAGATGTGCGAGCTGGCGTCGCGCCGCAAGATGCCACCGTGGCAGTACCGGCTGATGCATCCCGGCGCACGATTGTCGGCAACCGAGGTGTCGGCACTGTGTGCCTGGACCCAGGACGAGGCGGCGCGCCTCACGCAAGGAGAGAAATGATGTCGATCACTCGCGCAGGAGGGCTGCTCTGGATCGTCCTGCTGGTCCTCGGTCCGACGGTCGGTATCGAGATCGCGAAAGGCGCGACAGACGCATCGGATCCCTCCGGTGGCTGGCAGATCCCGGAGGGTGCGGCGACGGAATCCAACCCGGAGCCGCTCACGGCTGCGAACCTGACCAGAGGCCAGAGCCTGTACAAGGCGAAGTGCCAACGCTGTCATGGAGTGGACGGCGCGGGGCATGGTCCTGAGAGCGACCCGGATCACCCGGCCGGTGATCTCACGGATGGACGGCGGGCATCGCGGAACCCGGACGGCGTGATGTTCTACAAGATCTGGAATGGCCGTGCGAAGCCGAAAATGCCGGCGATGAAGGTGGATGCCGATCGCGCCGACGTGTGGAAGCTCGTTCACTACGTGAAGACGTTGCGCCGGCAGCAACCCGCAGGCGACTGAGGGAGTTCGATGATGCATGGGTTCGTGGAAGCTGAGCAACATGTCGCGGGCGTCGATCTGGCGGAACTGGAGCCACTGACGGTCCTGCTCGTGTCGACCTGGCACTCCCTCTACCGGATCGTGGTCGTCGGGGGACGCGAGGTGCTGGTGCAGGGTGGCCCATTCTTTTCAGACCTCACGCGTGCCCACCTCGATGGTGCGAGCGCAGGAGGCCGTGCCCTGAAGGCGGGGTGGATTGGTGTGGGCCATCTGATGGCGTTAAGCATCAGCGGGCAAGTCATCCTGACGTCGCCTGTGGTCGCGGTGGCGACCGAAGGACGCGGCATGCCCACGGTGCACTGACTCGAACCGAGAAGACGAATGAGACTTGCGAAATACGTTTTCACCGGTGCGGGGATCTGGGGCATCGTCGTCCTGACCCCGCTCTACTGGCTGTTCGACATAGCAGGACGGCGATACGCTGCGCCCGTCGACTACCCGCACTTCTTCTACGGATTTCTGTCGGTCGCGATGGCGTGGCAGATCGCGTTTCTGGTGATCGGATCGAACCCGGCGAGATTCCGGCCGCTGAT
>Ga0209382_10005921_pt1 | contig 15791 bp, 15 predicted proteins | sample SoiMetdeltSBSDD5_FD_187599 | JGI IMG/M metagenome (GOLD analysis project Ga0209382, IMG submission 187599) | Bulk soil microbial communities from a Populus tree surrounding site in Tennessee, USA - Soil MetaG P. deltoides SBSDD5 (SPAdes) (version 2) | ecosystem: Environmental > Terrestrial >...
GCACCGCGCCCTCGTACTCGCCGGCGCCTTCGGGTTCGGCGACGACCCGCGCGACCGCACCGTCCTGCTCGACCCGCAGCCAGCTCACACCGGCGTCGGCGACCGCGACCAGGGCGATCGGGGGTCCGCTCAGCGTGAGCTCGCCGACCACCGGACCGGAGTCGACGGTACCGAGCTCGAGCGCCTCCGGTATGACCCGCGGAACCGCTGCCTCGACTCCGCGCCGCGCCGCCTCCGAGACCTTCCGGCTGTCGTCGTCGACCATGCGCTGCAACGCCTGCCACGCGGCGTACGCCTGTCCGAGGTCGGTCTCGCGCAGCCGCCCCCGCAGATCGTCGACTACCCCGAAGCGGGTCGCGGTGAGCGGGCTGTCCATCGCCTCCAGCAGCTCCGCCGGCAGCGGCGTCGCGGTGACCCGGCGGACGCGGCTGCGCGCGATCAGCAGCTCGCCCTGAGAACCGAACGTCCACATCTGCGGGTTCTGGTTCGGGGTCACCCGGTGGACCCGGTCGGTGACGTATCCGACCAGCTCGGTGAGCCCGACCCAGCCGTCGCCGTCCCGGTCGGCCTCGCCGGTGGTCAGGCCGTCCACGACGGCCCCGGTGAACACCGACGGGCTCGGCTCCGCGCCGACGGCGAGCCGGCCGTCCTCGAACGCGTACTCCATCGCGCTCGACGCGGTGATCACCACGCGTCCGCGACCCCCGCCGACCGTGTCCTGGCCGGCGAACGCGTCCCGGACCTGGGCCTCGCCGGCGGCCCGCACCACCATCCCACGCGGGAACGCGCCGCCGTAGCAGCAGTCCAGGAACAGCGCGATCCGCTGGGCCCGGCTGTCGGCCATCTGCCGGTTGACGAAATCCGCGGCCACCGCGGTCGACGCGAGCCGGGTCGGCCGGGTGTCCGCGACGGCCAGGAACAGCTCGCCGGCCGCGTTCTTCAGACCGTGGCAGGAGAAGTGCAGCAACAGCAGGTCCTCGGGCGCCCGGTCGGCGAAGAAGTCCTCCACCGCGAACCGGATGCCCTGCGCCGACTCGTTGTGCAGGATCTGTACATCGAAGTCCCCGACCGCCGGGTCCGCGAGCGCCTCGGCCAGTGCCTCCGCGTCGTGCGCGGGCGCGACCAGCCGGCGCAGGCCGGGGTCGGCGTACTCATCGTTGGCCACCACCAGGGCAAGCCGCGCGCCATCCATCTCAGGTCGCCTCAGCTCGCCGCGTGCCGTTTGATCCAGTCGTCGACCAGGCGTTGCTGCACCTGGTCGCTGGCACCGGTCAGCTCCAGAACGTCGCCACCGATCTCGATCTTCACCGTCCGGTTGCCATCGGTACGGCGCATCCAGTCGCGGACGGTGGCGATCACACCGGCGACGGCCTGCACCGTCGGTTGCAGCGACACGACGAGTACGCCGGCCATCGCGACCAGCCCACCCCGGGTCCCCTCCGGCGCGGTCCCGGAACGGTCCGGCTCTACCGACGCCACGTCGAGCCCGAGCAGCTCGCGACGCAGCTGCAGCGACAGTCCTTCGAGTCGCTCGCTGTCCGCGCCGTCCTCGACCACCCCGAGCCGCAGCTCTGCGCTCATACGCCCCCTCCAAACCCCCAGTTACCACCACGATGCTCCTGCAGCGGCAGGATCACAACCTGTTAGTAACTCACCGGAACCGGGGGCACGTACTGCAGGCGGTTACGCCCGGCAACGCGTAGATGTAGCAGCAGGAGTCGCGCACCGTCACCGTCGGGTCCGCACCGAAGGCCCGGACAGCCTCGGCGGCGAACGGCGCACCTCGTGCGGTGGCCTCCACGAGGTGTCCGCGGATGTCGTCCGCGATCGCGCCGTAGCGCTGCCGTGTCCCCAGCTTCGCCCCGGGCGCGTAGGAGTCGACGAAGGTGCGGCAGTGCTCGAGCACCGCAGCCGCAGCCTCCTTCATCGCCAGCTCCGGCCCGGGCAGCAGCGCGATCTCCTCCGGGTAGTGCTGGGTCGGGTGCAGCCGGAACGCGAGCCCGCCCGGCGACACGTCCGGGGACGTCCCGGTCAGCGCGCTCGCCACCGTTGCGACGTACAGCGGCACGCCGACGTACCACATCAGCACGAACATCGCGGCGACCTGCCGGGGCGGGTCGATCTGGTACTGCGCGCCGTACGCGGTCTGCAGCTTCTCCCGCCACCACCCGGTCGGGTCCGCGCCGGCGAGCTGCGCGGACACCATCGCCTCGCATGAGATCCACTCCGGTCCCGGCACTGACGGCGAGGCCCGGACCGACAGCCACTCGGCCTGCCCGTTCAGCAGGTCGGCATACGCGTCGGCGTTCATACCCGCACCCGATCCGGCACCACCACGGGTGCCCCGCCGACATCGACCACCTTCGCCAGCAGCTCCTCGGTCAGCACCTCGGCCTGCGCGCCCTGGGCCGCCACCGTGCCACGGTCCATCGCGGAGGACGGCGACGATCCGAACATATGTCAGGCCGGCCTTACCTGACTGAAGTAGGGTCCCAACCGTATCCGATCACCCCGAGGAGATGCTGGTTCGCCGCCGAGATCTCCTCGCCGACCTGGCGAAGACCTCCGGCGTCGCCGCACCGGTCAAGGGCCGACCGCCACCCCGGGGGAGAGATCGGATCATTCGGCAGATCTGTCGCGCCATGGCGCCGACTTTCCGATAGGATCTGGCCGATAGAACCGATCACTCCCCGGGAACGAGCCTTCATGTCGAGTAGCCGATTCATCGCGTTCGAGACCTACGACGTCCGCTTCCCGACCTCGGCCGAGCTGGACGGTTCCGACGCGATGAACGCTGACCCGGACTACTCCGCGGCGTACTTGGTGATCCGGACCGACGACCCGGACGGGCTGGAGGGGCACGGGTTCGCGTTCACGATCGGGCGCGGCAACGACGTCCAGACCGCCGCGATCGAGGCGCTCCGCGACAAGGTGATCGGCCTCGACGTGGACGCGGTGCTGGCCGACCTCGGCGGCTTCTGGCGCTCGCTGGTGCACGACTCGCAGCTGCGCTGGCTGGGCCCCGAGAAGGGCGTCATGCACATGGCGATCGGCGCCGTGGTCAACGCGATGTGGGACCTGGCGGCGAAGCGGGCCGGCGTACCGCTGTGGAAGCTGCTCGCCGGCCTCACGCCGGAGCAGGTCGTCGACCTGGTCGACTTCCGGTACCTGACCGACGTGCTCACCCCGGACGAGGCGCTGGAGATCCTGCGCCGGGCCGAGCCGGGGAAGGCCGAGCGTGAGCAGCGGCTGCGCGCGACCGGCTACCCGGCGTACACCACCTCGCCGGGCTGGCTCGGGTACGACGACGCCAAGCTGGTCCGGCTCTGCCGGGAAGCCGTGGCCGAGGGCTTCACCCAGATCAAGCTCAAGGTGGGTGGCTCGGTCGAGGACGACGTACGACGGCTGCGGCTCGCCCGCGAGACGGTCGGGCCGGACATCCGGATCGCGATCGACGCGAACCAGCGCTGGGGTCTGGACGACGCGGTGCCATGGATCACCGCGCTGGCGCCGTACGACATCTGGTGGGTGGAGGAGCCGACCAGCCCGGACGACGTGCTGGCGCACGCGGCCATCGCGAAGGCGATCGCGCCGATCCGGGTCGCGACCGGTGAGCACGTTCAGAACCGGGTGGTCTTCAAGCAGTTGCTGCAGGCCGGCGGGCTGTCGGTGCTGCAGATCGACGCGGCCCGGGTGGCCGGGGTGAACGAGAACATCGCGATCCTGCTGCTGGCCGCGAAGTTCGGCGTACCGGTCTGCCCGCACGCCGGCGGGGTCGGGCTGTGCGAGCTGGTGCAGCACCTGTCGATGTTCGACCTGCTCGCCGTCAGCGGGACGTCGCAGGACCGGGTGATCGAGTACGTCGACCACCTGCACGAGCACTTCCTCACGCCCGTGACGATCCGCGACGGCCACTACGTCGCGCCGACCGCACCCGGCTTCAGCGCCGAGATGGACCGCGACACACTGGACCGGTTCCGGTTCCCGGACGGCAAGGTGTGGAGCGAGCGGCTGGAGGGCCAGTGACCGATCCCGTGAAGGACTTCGACGGGCTGCGGGCGGTCGTCACCGGCGGCGCGTCCGGGATCGGGCTGGCGACCGCGACCCTGCTCGCTGCGCGCGGGGCGGCGGTGGCGACGATCGACCTGGACGACGGTGTACCGGAGCCGCTGCTCGGACTGAAGGCTGACGTGTCCGACGACGCAAGGGTGCGCGATGCGGTCGAGCAGGCTGCCGAGCGACTCGGCGGGATCGACGTCCTGGTCAACAACGCCGGCATCGGCGCGCAGGGTGACATCACCGCGAACGACGACGAGCAGTGGCACCGGGTGTTCGACGTCAACGTGGTCGGCATGGTCCGGGTGACCAGGGCCGCGCTGCCGTACCTGCGCGAGTCGGGCTCCGCGGCGATCGTCAACACCTGTTCGATCGCCGCCACCGCGGGGCTGCCGAACCGGGCGCTCTACAGCGCCAGCAAGGGCGCGGTGCTGTCGCTGACGCTCGCGATGGCCGCCGACCACGTCCGGGACGGGATCCGGGTGAACTGCGTGAACCCCGGTACGGCCGACACGCCGTGGGTCGGCCGGCTGCTGAACCAGGCCGCGGACCCGGCCGCCGAGCGGGCCGCACTGGAGGCCAGGCAGCCGATGGGCCGGCTGGTCAGCGCGGACGAGGTCGCGCACGCGATCGCGTACCTGGCCAGCCCGCTGTCCGGCTCCACCACCGGCACGGCGCTCGCGGTCGACGGCGGCATGCAGGGGCTGCGGCTGCCCGCGGCCGGGGGGCGAGCGCAGTCGTGAAGCTGTTCGGCTCGGATCGCATCGGGCTCGGCGGCGCCCCGCTGGGCAACATGTTCAGCGAGGTGTCGGAAACCGATGCGGTCGCCACGGTCGAGGCGGCCTGGGACGCCGGCTGGCGGTACTTCGACAACGCACCGCACTACGGGCTCGGGCTGTCCGAGCGACGGATGGGTGAGGTGCTGCGGGACAAGCCGCGGGACGAGTTCGTGCTCTCCACCAAGGTCGGCCGCCTGCTGGTCGACGGCGGCTCGCCGGCGCCGGACGACGAGGGCTTCGCGGTCACCACGAATCTGCGCCGGCAGTGGGACTTCAGCGCGGACGGCATCAGGCGCAGCATCGACGAGAGCCTGGAACGGCTCGGCCTGGACCGGATCGACGTGGTGTTCCTGCACGACCCGGACAACCACTACGCCGAAGCCCTTGAGACCGGGTTCCCAACTCTGGCGGCACTGCGCGACGAAGGGGTCGTCGGCGCGATCGGTGCCGGCATGAACCAGTCCGAGATGCTCGCCGACTTCGTCCGCCGCACCGACCTGGACGTGATCATGCTGGCCGGCCGGTACACCGTGCTCGACCACGCCGCCCTGGACGACGTACTCCCCGACTGTGTTGAGCACGACGTCGCCGTGATCGCCGTCGGAGTCTTCAACTCCGGCCTCCTCTCGCGCCCCCGACCGTTGCCCAGCGCAACCTTCGATTACGCCCCGGCTTCTCAGACGCGGCTCGAGGCGGCGAACAAGATCGCCGACATCTGCGAGGCCCACAACGTCACGCTGCCCGCAGTAGCCCTCCAGTTCCCGCTGTCCCACCCCGCCGTAGCCGGCGTGGCCGTGGGCTGCCGCACCCCCGCCGAGGTCCACCGCAACGCAGACCTCTCCCTCGAATCGGTCCCCCCAGCGGTCTGGACCGACCTGAAGTCCGCCGGCCTGCTCCGCCCCGACGCCCCCACCCCCGTCTGACCCAACCGATCCTTCGTCAGTCCGCACCGGTGGCTTGATCGACATTGATCGGGAACGCTGCGCCCCGTCGAAGCACGGCGACATCCTGCTCGGTGGGGCGGTACGCGGCGGACGGAAGGGAGCGAGCCGCGGCCACCGCCCCGACGACACCCATCGAGTCGTCCGGGCACAAGACGCCCGGCGGAGAGGAGCGACGATGCTCAAAACCGTACGGCGGACCGCCGGCATGACTGGCGCGGCGGTCGGCATCTCCATCCTGGGATCAGGGCTCGCGTTCGCTGACGGTACCGCCTTCGTGGCCGGCGGCGGCGGACGCGCGCACTACGACTCGTCCAGCAACGTCTTCACGGTGCGGGACACCAACTGCGACGGCACCTCGGTCGCCGGACTCTGGCGCTGGCGCGGCACAGACGGGCCCTGGCGGGCAATCGTCGACACCACCTGCGAGAGCGGCGAGGGGGTACGCCGGACGCTCGACCCGCCGGCGAACGCCACCGGAATCGCCATCCAGGCCTGTCACGTGACCGCGAGCGGTGTGCTGTTCGACTGCGGAGCCATCGTCCGAACCAACAAGTGACTGCGTGAGCCCGTTCGGCCGTGTTCGCATCTGGGATCGCGCTTTCGCACCGCAGGGTGCGAACACGCCGGACGGATCAGAGCGGATCGACGTCCTGCAGGCCTACCTCGTCGATCCGGAGCCAGCGGGTGATGCCGATCCGGCGCAGGAATGCCAGGTCGTGGCTCGCGACCATCAGCGCACCCGCGTACGCATCCAAGGCGCTGGCCAGCTGGTCGACGCTGGCCAGGTCCAGGTTGTTGGTTGGCTCGTCGAGCATCAGGAGCTGGGGTGCCGGTTCGGCCAGGAGGAGGGCGGCCAACGTGGCGCGGAAGCGCTCCCCGCCGGACAGGGTGCCGACGGCCTGGTCCGCCGCCCGGCCCCGGAACAGGAACCGGGCCAGCCTGGCCCTTCGGGTGTTGTTGTCAGCCCCGGGCGCGAAGACCGCGAGGTTGTCCACCATCGACAGCGAGTCGTCCAGCAGGTCGAGCCGCTGCGGCAGCAGCCGGAACGGCACGGCCGGACGCGCCGAACCCGACACGGCATCGAGCCCACCGGCCACCGTATGCAGCAGAGTGGACTTGCCCGCGCCGTTCGCACCGACCAACGCGACCCGTTCCGGACCACGCAGCTCCAGCGACCCGGCCGGGCCGGACCGCAGCACCAGATCCTCCAACCGCAGCACCACTCGCCCAGCGGGTACCGCGGTGTCGGGGAGGTCGATCCGGATGTCGTCATCGTCGTGCGCCAGCGCCTCGGCGTCGGTGAGTGCTTCCCGGGCGGTCTCCAACCGCTCCAGGTGGAGGTTGCGATGCTTGCCCTCGGCAACCTGTGCAGCCCGTTTCCGCGCACCCATCACGATCTTCGGCTCGCGCTTGGTGTCCCACATCTTCTGGCCGTACCGCCTGCGCCGGTCCAGCTTGATCCGCGCGTCGGCCAGGTCGCGCTGTTGGCGTCGTACGTCGCCCTCGGCGGCTCGGACCATCCGCATCGCGGCCTCCTGCCCGACCGCCAGCGCCTCCTCGTACGCGGTCAGGTTGCCGCCGTACCAGGTGATGGTGCCGTCGCGCAGATCGCCGATCTGGTCCACCCGGTCGAGCAGCTCGCGGTCGTGGCTGACCACCAGCAGCGCGCCGCGGAACGTCTCGACCGCCTCGTACAGCCGTCGCCGCGCGGACAGGTCGAGGTTGTTCGTCGGCTCGTCCAGCAGCAGTACGTCGGGTCGGCGCAGCAGCTCCGCGGCGAGACCGAGCAGCACGCCCTCGCCACCGGACACCTCGCCGACGCTACGGTCCAGCCCGATCCCGTCGAGGCCTAGCCGGCCGAGCGTGGCCAGCGCGCGTTCCTCGACGTCCCAGTCGTCGGCGCCCACGACCGCCAGGTTGTTCTCGGTCGCGTTGCCGGACTCGATCTGCGCGATGGCCCGTCGTACATCGGCGATGCCGAGTGCCTCGTCCACCCGCAGCGAGGTGTCGAGGGTGAGGTCCTGCGGCAGGTAGCCGAGCGTGCCGGCGTGCCGGATCGTGCCGGCCCGTGGACGCAGCCCGCCGGCGATCAACCGGAGCAGGGTGGACTTGCCGGTGCCGTTGCGGCCGACCAGGCCGGAGCGGACCGGACCGGCGACGAAGGTCAAACCGTCGAAGACGACGTCGCCGTCAGGCCACGCGAAATTGAGGTCGGTGCAGGAAATGGAGTAAGACATGCGGTCCTCCCGAGGTCGCACAGTGTCGGAGGTCGCGGATCAGCGACCGGCGGCAGAGAGCTGGCCTCAGAAGATCAACGCGTACTCCAGACATCGGCGACAGGACCGCGGACCAGGCTAGGCGTGGCCCGCGAAAGCGTTCAACCGGTTTTCGGCGCGGCCGTATTCCGGGTGAACGGTCAGGGCGTCTCGGCGGCCTTGCGCAGCCAGTTCTCCACCCCGGCGATGTGCGCGGTCATCCAGGCCCGCGCCGCCTCCCCGTCGCGGGACTCCAGCGCGTCCACGATCGCGGCGTGCTCGGCCAGCGTGCGTTCGACCGCGCCGGCCTGGGTGACACCGCGCCAGACCCGGGCCCGCTGGGTCGCGCCGGAGACGCCGTCCAGCAGCGAGCAGACCACCGCGTTGCCGGTCGCCTCGGCGATGCCGCGGTGGAAGCGCAGGTCATTCGCGACCAGCTCGTCGACGTCTGCGGCCGGGGTCAGCTCCTCCACCAGGGAACGCAGCTCGATCAGCTGTTCAGGCGTGATCCGGATCGCGGCCAGCGCGGCGACACCCGGCTCCAGCAGCCGTCGTACCTCGAAGAACTGCAGGATCGAGTCGTCGCGGTGCAGGTCGACCATGAAGCTCAGCGCGTCCAGCAGGTGCGCGGAGTCGAGGCTGGTCACGTAGGTGCCGTCGCCGTGCCGGACGTCCAGCACGTTGACCAGAGTGAGCGCCTTGACCGCCTCGCGCAGCGAGTTCCGAGACAGCCCGAGCCGAGCCGCCAGGTCCGACTCCTTCGGCAGCCGGTCCCCCGGGCCGAGCTCGCCGGACGTGATCATCTCCTTGATCTTGACGATCGCCTCGTCGGTCAACGCCATGCGGGCAAGTATGACGCTCCCGCGGCGGAACGTGGCGCACCGACGCGGAGCCGGGCATCCGCCCACTCCGGCCAGGGCCGGGCATCGTCGCCGCACAGCGGCGCGAAATCCAAGAGCGCCTCCGCGATGGTGCCGCGGTCGGCCGGGTCCGGTGCGACCAGCCGGCCGACCAGTGCGCCTAGGGGCGACTGTGCCAACCCAGAGGCCAACCCAGAGGCCAACCCAGAGGCCAACCCAGAGGCCAGCCCAGAGGCCAGCGCCGGACGGTCCGGGAACGGCTCGCCGGTGAGGGACTCGACCAGCACCGTACCGACGCCGTACAGGTCCATCGCCACCGATACCGGCGCGCAGGCGTCCAGCTCCGGCGCGGCGTACCCGGCGGTGCCGACCGGTTGCCCGGGTGGCTGCTGCGAGCCGAGCCTGCGGGCGGACCCGAAGTCGATCAGCATCGGCCGTCCGTCGCGCAGCACCACGTTCTCGGTCTTCACGTCCAGGTGCGCCAACCCGCGCAGGTGCAGGGCAGCGACGGCGGACAGCAGCTGGGTGCCGAGCAGCGCGGTCTCGACCGGCTCCAGCGGGCCGTGCTCGTCGATCTCGTCGGCGAGGGTAGGCCCGTCGACGTACTCGAGCAACAGGTACGGCGTGCGCGCGCCGGCGCCGTCGGAGAGCAGCCGCGGCAGCACCGGGTGCACCGGCCGGCCGGCCAGCGCCGCGACCTCACGCTCCAGGGTCCGGCGGGCCCGCGGGTGCTCGACCTGGTGCGGCCGGGCAAGCTTCAGCACCGCCGGGTGCCACAGCCGGGTGGACCAGACCAGCCAGGTCTCGCAGCGTCGGCCGATGCCGAGCGGCTCGACGGCCCGCAGGTCGCCGTAGACCGGATCCTCGGCGAGTACGTCGCCGGGCCGGCAGGTGCGGACGGGCAGGCCGTCCTCGTCGTCGACACCGATGCTCTGCACCGGACACCTCCTTCACGAGCTGAGGCCCGCCGGGCCGCGCCCAGCAGACGCGGACCGGCGGACCGGGTGGTCACCAGCGCGAACGGCTACGGCTGCGGCTCCTGCTGCGGCTGCGAGAACGGCTCCGCGAACGGCTCCGTCCGCGACCGCGACCGCGGTGCATCTCCGGCTTGATCCTCATGACGTCGTCACCTCCTCTCGGGTCGGTACGGCGGGGAGGGCGTGGGGTGGGAGCTGGAGCTCGACGACGCGGTTCGCGATCGCGGCCAGCTCCCGGTCGTGGGTGACGATCAGTACGGTGCGGCCGGCGGTGGCGCCGCGGATCGCCTGGACGACGGCGGCCGCTGACCGCGGGTCCAGCGAGGCGGTCGGCTCGTCCAGCAGCACCATCGACGCGCGCGACACCGCGGCCCGGGCCAGTGCGACCCGGCGACGCTGGCCACCGGACAGCCGGACCCCGGCCTCGCCGAGCACGGTGTCGTACCCGTTCGGCAGCCGCGCCGCGAACTCGTCCACCAGCGCGGCGTTACCCGCGGCAAGGACATCCGCACGGGTCGCGGTGCGGCTGCCGAAGGCGATGTTCTCGGCCAGCGTGGCGTCCAGCAGCCACGGGTCCTGCGGCATGTACGCGATCCGCTCCCGCAGGCTGCGCTGGTCCAGGGCACGCAGGTCGATGTCGTCGAGCAGGATCCGGCCGTGGTCGACGTCGTACAGCCGGAGCAGCAGATGCAGCACGGTGGACTTGCCGATCCCGCTCGGGCCGAACAGACAGACCGTCTCACCGGCCGCGATGTACAGGTCGAGCCCGTGCAGCACCGGCCGGCACGGCTCGTACCCGAACCCGATGCGCTCCAGCCGTACGCCGGACCGCAGCAGCGGCGCCGGGCGGGCGTTCGGTACGTCGACGACGGCGTCCGCGGAGTCCAGTACGTCGCTCACCCGGGCGGCACTGGCCGCGGACTTGGCCAGCACGGTGGACAGCCGGGTGAGGCCGCGCACCGGCGAGTAGAGATCGCGCAGGTAAGCCAGCACGACGAGCAGCTGGCCGGTACTCAGAGAGCCGGACAGCACGTGCGTTCCACCGATGACGAGCACCAGCGCGGACCCGACCGCGAGCACCAGGTCGGCGATCGGCGCCCAGCGCGCTTCCACGTCGACGGCGCGCAGCTCGACGTCCAGCAGCGCGCGGTTGCGGGCGCCGAACACGGCCGCCGCTCGGTCGCCGCGGCCGAACGCCTGCACGGCCCGCACGTTGCGGAGCAGGTCGCTGCTCGTGGTCACCAGCCGGCCGGACTCCTCCCGGGCCCGCCGTTGCGCGGCCCGTACCCGCCGCCGCTGGCGGACCGCGAGCACCGCGAGCACCGGTACGACGGACAGCCCGACGAGCGCGAGCGTCGGATCCATCGCGGCCAGCAGCGCGAGGACGACGAGCAGCATCAGTGTGTCCGGCAGCAGCGTGGTGGTGATCGCGACCATGCCGTCCAGCAGCCGGCCGACGTCGGTGGTGAGCCGCGACACCAGCTCGCCGCTGCGCATCTGGTCGTGCCAGCGCAGTGACCGGGTCATCGCTGTGTCGAACACGGTCGCGCGCAGGTCGGCACCGATCCGCTCGGCCGCGCCCTCGGCGTACCGCTCCGCCGCCATGTCCAGCAGTCCGAGCAGACCGCTGAGCGCGACCACGGCCAGCCCGGCGAGCACCAGGATCAGCACCGGGCTGGAGATTCCGACCACCGGAAGCGCACCGTCGCCGGTGAGCGCGTGGTCGACCGCGAGCGCCAGGGGCCACGGCCTCAGCAGTACGGCCGCGGTCCGCAGCAGCACCAGTCCGCTGGCGGCGGCCAGCCGGGCACTGTGCGCCCGGGCGGCCGGGCCGGCGACCCTGAGCGTCGGCGAGTTCATGCCCTCCACGCTGCGGCCGGGCCGGTACGGCCGGGTAGTGGACCTTGGTACTAGCACGATCGTCGGACTGCGTCGGTCCCCGCGTGCGACCTAGGATCCGGACATGTCGCTCTTGCGGCGCCGGCTCGGTGAGCGGCGCCCGGTCTCCACGGTCGGCCTGCTGCTCCGGTTCACCGGCGCCGGCCTGATCGTGCTGGTCTCGCTCGCCGCCGTGATCGCGTTCGTCGCCCGGCAGGCCGGTACCGAGCAGGCGTCGGACGCCGCGCGGCAGGCGACGTACGTGACGGCGCGCGGCGTGGTCGAGCCCCGGCTGGACGCCGCGCTGATCGCCGGGGAGCCGGCCGCGCTGGACCAGTTCGACGCGGCGATGCGGCAGTACGTGCTGCAGGGCTCGCTCGTCCGGGTCAAGCTGTGGAACGCCGACGGACGGGTCATCTACTCCGACGAGCCGCGGCTGATCGGCACCACCTATCGGCTCGGTGCCGAGGAGGCCGAGGCGCTGCGGGCGCAGGCCAGCGACTCCGAGGTGAGTGATCTGAGCCGGCCGGAGAACGAGTTCGAGATCCCGTACAACAAGCTGCTCGAGGTGTACGTCGGGGTCCGCGGCACCGGCGGCCAGCAGCTGCTGTTCGAGGCCTACTTCCGGTACGACGCGGTGACCGAGGCGGGCCAGGCCGCCTGGCGGCGGTTCGCGCCACCGTCGCTCGGTGCGCTGCTGGTCCTGCAGCTGGTGCAGATCCCGTTCGCCTGGTCGCTGGCCCGCCGGGTCCAGCAGCAGCAACGCGAGCGGGAACGGCTGCTGCGGCACGCGGTGGAGTCCTCCGACGCCGAGCGGCGCAGGATCGCCGGCGACCTGCACGACGGTGTCGTCCAGGACCTGACCGGGCTGAACTACGCGATGGACGCGATGCGGCTCGGAAGCCCGACGGAGGGCCAGCGGGCGGAGCTGATCGCGACCGGTGCGGGGCAGCTGCGCCGCAGCATCGGTGCGCTGCGGTCGTTGCTGGTGGACCTGTACCCGCCGAACCTGGCCGAGGAAGGTCTGGCCGCGGCACTCACCGAGCTCGCCGGCGGCCTCGAACGCGCCGGTCTGCAGGTGCGACTCGACATCGACGGTGCCGACGGCCTGCCGCCGGACACCGCCGCGCTGCTGTTCCGGGCCGCACAGGAGATCGTCCGCAACGTGTCCACGCACAGCGGAGCCCGGTCGGTCCAGATCGTGGCTCGCCGGCACGATGGGGTGGCCGCCCTATCCGTGGACGACGACGGCCGCGGCTTCGACGAGACCGAGCTGGACGACCGAAGCGGCCACGGGCACTTCGGGCTGCGCTCGATCGGCGACCTGCTTGCCGAGTCCGGCGGCTCGATGACGGTGCGCGCTGCGCCCGGGCAGGGCACCCGGGTGGACGTGGAGGTGCCGGTCGGATGATCCGGGTACTGATCGTCGACGACCACGCGATAGTCCGGACCGGGCTGTCCCAACTGCTCGCCACCGCGAACGACCTCGAGCTGGTCGGCGCAGCGCCGGACGGTGAGACCGCGGTCCGGATCGCTGCCGAGCTGCGGCCGGACGTGATCCTGATGGACCTGTCGATGCCGGATGTGGACGGCGCCACCGCGACCCGGCGGATCGTCGCCGACAACCCGGACGCGCACGTGCTGGTGCTCACCTCGTTCTCCGACCAGAGCCGGATCCTGGACGCGCTGCAGGCCGGCGCCGAGGGATACCTGCTGAAGCACGCCGAGCCGGAGCAGATCCTGGCCGGAATCCGCGAGGTGGTCGAGGGCGGCTCACCGCTGGACCCGAAGGCGGCCCGGGTACTGCTCACCAGCCGCCGCGGCGCCGGCGGACCGGACCACAAGCTCACCGACCGCGAGCGCGAGGTGCTGCTGATGGTCCGCGACGGACTGCCGAACAAGTCGATCGCCCGCCGCCTCGGGATCAGTGAGCGCACCGTGAAGGCGCACCTGACCAACGTGTTCCAGCGGCTCGGCGTCACCGACCGCACCCAGGCCGCCGTCTGGGCCCAGCAGCACCTCAGCGAGCGGGAGTAGGTACTAGTACCAAGGTCCGATGGCGCCGACTCGGTCCGGCTTGGCAGCATCGTCGTATGGCCGGAGAGCTCTTCGAGGACAGCAGGCGGCGTCCGGTCGTCCTGCAGGCGCAGGCACCCGCGCCTGTGTCGCTGCGGCACCGGCCGCTGCGGCTGCTCGGCTGGGTCGGCGGCGCGATCGCCGGCGTAGCGGCCGCCGCCGGACTCATCGCCGGCGGCACCGCCGTCTGGTCCGCGGTCGACCCCGGCTCCGGCCAGCCACCCGCGCCGCTGTGGATCTCACCTCCGCCGACCGTCGACGTACCGTCCGACGACCGCACCACCCCGCCGACGGCATCTCCGACCGACACCCCCAGCGCCTCGCCGTCCGCCGACGACGATGACGACCGTGGCCGCGGGCGCGGCGGTGACGACGACCCCACGTCTACCCGGACGTCGGATGGCCCGGGCGCGACGACCGGTACGGCCACCCCGTCCACCGACGACCGAGGCCGGAACCGGGGCCGCGGTTCCGACGACCCGACCAGCTCCACCAGCACCACCGACAACTCAGGATCCGGCCCGGACGACTCCGGCTCAGGCTCGGACGACTCGGGCTCAGGCGGCTCGGGCTCGGGCGGCACCGGCTGAGGTTCCAGCGGGCAAAGGCCGAGCCCTTTTGACTGAAGGTTTCAGGTCGACTGAAGCCTCTCTGTCGATGAGAGCGTTTGCTTCGAGCCAGAACCCTTCACCCGACACAAGCCCTTCACTCGAACTGCTGTGTCCGAGAAAGGGCGCGACATTGCGCAAGTTCCCTGGATGCAGACGGCAGGAGGCTAGGCTCGCATGGTGGGTGGGGAGAAGACGCCGGGGTACTCGGGCAAGCCGTTGGCGGCGAAGCTGGGGATCAAGCCGGAGCACGCGGTGGCTATGGACAACGCGCCGGCGGAGTTCGTGATCGCGGGACTGCCCGCCGGCGTTCGGCCGAGCCGGCGGCCGGGCCACACGTCGTACGACGTCGTGCTGGCCTTCTGCCCGGACCGGGCCCGGCTGGCCAAGCGCCTTCCGGCCCTGATCGAGCGGACCACTCCGGCGGGTGCGGTGTGGATCGCGTGGCCGAAGAGGTCGTCCGGCGTACCGACGGACCTGACCGAGGACGGCATCCGCGAGATCGCGCTGCCGCTGGGCGTGGTGGACGTGAAGGTGTGCGCGGTGGACGACACCTGGTCCGGGCTCAAGCTGGTGCGGCGGCTCACTAACCGCTGAGGGCCGCGTGTACGACGCGGCGGCCGCATCGAGCTCCGGGACGGACGGGAACGGGCCGATCAGACCCGCGACCCGGGTCGCCGACCACGCACCCTGCTCGGCGTCCACCTCGCCGTCGAGCACGGTCCGGGCCTGTTCGGCGAGGAAGTTGAGCCAGATCGCCAGCCCGGTGGCGAACAGCGTGCCGCCCGCGGGCGCGGCGAAGTCGTTGCTCCGGGCAATGGGTCCGCCGGCCTCCCGGTACGCGGCGGCCAAGCCGGAGTGGGCTGCCGGGCCACCGGCGTGCTCGACGAGCAGCGCGCCCAGCTCGCGCCACGGCTCCAGCGGACCGTAGTTGTCCCAGTCGACCAACCAGCGCGTCCCGGCCGGGTCGAGCACCACGTTGTTGCCGTTCAGGTCACGATGGCAGCGCACCATCGCACCGTACAGCCGCCACCAGCGCCCGTCGGCGGGCAGCACGTACCGGCCGGACGGCGTGGCCACCGCGCGCTGGCTCCGGACGCCCGCCGTGCGGCACCGTGCGACGTACGCCACCTCGGCCGCGACCGCGTCCTGGCCCGGGTCGAACCAGAACAGCCCAGACATCATGCCGGGAGCCGTCGGAAGGCGGCGACGGGTTATCGATCCGGTGGACCACAGGGTCATCGGCCGGTCACCGACCGCTGTGACCTGGCGCACAGCAAGACCGCAGGTAGGCGACACAACAACACGCGGACCAGCCGTTCATCTGGTCCGGCGCGCCGGTGGCCGGTCCTGGGGTG
>Ga0209382_10005924_pt1 | contig 15785 bp, 13 predicted proteins | sample SoiMetdeltSBSDD5_FD_187599 | JGI IMG/M metagenome (GOLD analysis project Ga0209382, IMG submission 187599) | Bulk soil microbial communities from a Populus tree surrounding site in Tennessee, USA - Soil MetaG P. deltoides SBSDD5 (SPAdes) (version 2) | ecosystem: Environmental > Terrestrial >...
CTGGATCGGCAGCTCCTTCTACTTCATCTGGTTGGACCGCGCCTTGAGCGCCCCCCCCCCTCCCCCCTCCCCCACCCAGCCCCGACCCGGCGTGGAGGGGGAGTTGTGGATGGTGCACAGCGGCGGATTCTACCAAACGGAGAAGCGCCGCCCGGGTCCAGGTGAGATGCCCGCCGTGCTGCATTGGTTCAAGTGGGAGGCCCTGTTCACCTGGATCACCGGGATCGCGCTGCTCGTGCTCGTCTACTATCTGAGCGAAGCGTACCTGCTCGATCCGTCCGTGTCGCGCATCGGCCACGGGACGGCCACCGCGCTCGGCATCACGCTCCTGGTGGTCGGGTGGGTCGTATACGACCTGTTGTGGGGCTCGTCCCTCGCAGCTCCCCGCACGGAGTGGGTGGCGGCGACGATCTCGCTGCTGCTGCTCGGGGTCGTCACGATTGCCTCGTGCCGGCTGCTTTCGGGCCGGGCTGCCTACATGCACGTCGGCGCCCTGCTCGGCACGTTGATGGTGGCGAACGTGTGGATCCGGATCCTGCCGGCGCAGCAGGCGATGATCGACGCGACCAAGGTCGGCCGGCAACCCGACTTTACGTTGGGCGAGCGTGCCAAGCGGCGCTCGGTGCACAACAGCTACATGACCTTTCCGCTGCTCTTCATCATGTTGAGCAACCACTACCCCGCGACATATGGGAGCCCGGCCAACTGGCTCGTGCTTGTATTACTGTTCGTCGCCGGGGCCGCGGTGCGCCATGCGATGATCGGCCATGGATCAGCGGCTCGCTGGGCACTCGTTCCGGCCGCGGGCGCGCTGCTCGGCGCCATGTTCTTCTCCATGCCAAAAGGTGCGCCTGCGCCTGTAACCGCTGACGGCCCGGCACCCAGGTTCGCAGCGGTACGCGCCGTCGTCGTGCAACGCTGTCTGCCCTGCCACTCCCGGTTTCCGAGCGACCTGACCTTTGGCGCTTCTCCCGCCGGGGTCGCCTTCGACACTCCCGAAACCATCGCGCGCTTCGCGGAGCGGATTCGCGTCCGGGCCGTCGAGACACAGACGATGCCGCTCGCCAACAAGACCGGCATGACGCCGGACGAGCGCGCCCTGCTCGCGCGCTGGATCGCGGCGGGCGCGCCGCTTCGCTAGGGTGGCACGGCGCGATTCTCCTCACGGCCTCGAGGGGCGGCTTGCTTTAGCGTGCGCGACGTGAATCTTGCTGGTACCGGAGGAGGGAGAAGCGCGCTTGAGTTCATGGGAACAATCGATTTCGCGGCGTCTCAGCGCGCTGCGGCTCGGGACCATCAGGAGCAAGATCCTGATGTTCGCCGTCCTGGCGACACTGCTGCCTTCCCTCACCACCGCGTACATCTCCTACGTGGAGAACAAGCGCGCCCTCACCGCGAAAGCATCTGAAGAGATCCTCGGGCTCAGCACCCAGACCGCGCGCGAACTGGACCTCTGGACCAAAGAGCGTCGGTACGACTTGCGCGTGTTCTCCAGCTCGTACGAAGTCACCGAGAACGTCGAGCGGCTTCCGCGCGTCAATGGGGAAACGGTTCGGTCGGGTCGGGCCTACCAGCGGCTGACCGACTATCTGAATTCCGTGCGTGACCGGTTCGTGGACTACGACGAGCTGCTCGTCTTGGACCCCCACGGGCACATCATCGCGTCGAGCAACCAGCGTCCCAGCGCCGTCGAGCTCCCGCGCGACTGGCAGACGCAAATGCGCGGCGACAACCTGATTCTGGGGACGCCGTACTGGGATTCGACGGCGGCGCGGCCCGAGATGGTGATCGCCGTGCCCATGCGGCTCGCCAACGGACGGTTGCTCGGCGCGGTCGCCGCGAAGGTCAATCTCCGCAGCGTCGCCGATACCCTCAAGCGCTTTTCCCCGGGAGACGCCGGCCAGGTGTACGTGATGAGCGAGGAAGGGCGGATGATCGTCAGCTCGCGGGGCAGCTCCGCCGAGCTGATGAAACTCGGGTACTCGCGTGACGACACGCGCTATCTGCTCGCCCGCGAGGGGCGCGCCGTGCAGTTCGCGAGCGTCACCGGCGAGCGCGTCGTCGGAAGCGTGCGGCGCCTGCCCGGTCTCGACTGGATTGTCGTGACGGAGATCCCGACGGCGGAGGCGTTCCGGCAGGTGGCTCGGCTCCGCAACGTCACCGCCCTCATCGTGGCGTTGCTGTTCGCCGCGGTTGGTGCCCTCGGCTACTTCCTGGGCCTCCTCATCGTGCGGCCCCTCGACCGGCTCACCCAGGGCGCCGCCAAGGTCGCCGCCGGCGACCTCGAAGTGGACCTGCCGGTGGTCACGGGTGGCGAAGTTGGCTACTTGACCACCGTGTTCAACAACATGGTTGCGCGCCTGCGCGAGACGCACCAGGAGCTGGAGCGCCTCTCCGCGACCGACCCACTCACCGGGCTCTTCAACCGGCGGCGGATGATGGAAGCGCTGGACCACGAAGTGCGGCGCTCGCGCCGCCTCAAGCACACCTTCGCCGTACTGATGGCCGATGTCGATCACTTCAAACGCTACAATGACGCGAACGGTCATCCGGCGGGGGATGCGGTGCTCAAGAAGGTGGCCGCCATGTTACGGGAGGCCACACGCGACGTGGACGTCGTGGCGCGCTACGGCGGCGAGGAATTCTTCGTGCTGATGCCCGAGACCGAAGGGTCGGGCGCCGCCGACGTGGCCGATCGCGTCCGCGATCGGTTAGCGAAGGAGAAACTGACGGGTGGGTCGGTGACGTTGAGCTTCGGCGTAGCCGAATTCCCGGCCCACGGGGACATCGGGGAAACGTTGATCGCGATTGCCGACGCCGCGCTCTACCAGGCGAAACGGGAAGGGCGAGATCGCGTCGTCGTGGCGCCCGGCGCGGCGGAGCGGCGCCGGCGAAAGTCCCGCGAGGCCTAGCGCGTTACTGGCGCCGGCCGACGAGGGTCTGGTACACCCACCCCGCTCGGCCCGAGTCGTCGGTCACGCGCACCCACTGATCCACGTATGAGAAGCCGGTCAGCGGCGCCCCGCCGTCGAGAGTGAAGGCAACCTCGAAGCCGCTCCCGGGCCCCGACCGCACGTTCGCGCGTCCCATCGTCTGCAGCCGGAGGGGGAGCGCAAAGGGTACCTCGCCCTGCCGCAACGAGCCCCGTTCCACGCTCGCGACCCGTCCCTGCCCCGCCGCCGCCGCATCCTTCGCCTGGTTCCCCAGATAGAGGGCACCGCCGTAGTTCTGCTTGTCGAACTCCGCGGTCGCCAACTGGAGCAGTTGAGCCGCCTGCCCCAGCTCCGGGACACCCTGCGGGTTGCCGCTGGTGCGGAGGGTTTGCAGTGCGATTTCCGCCTCGGCCATGCCGGATGCGGCCTCCGCCCGCGTCGCGAGCGACTGCAGCTTGGCCATCGCGCGCACCACTTCGCGCCGCGCGTCGTCGAGCCGTGCCTGGAGCTCTTCGACCTGCGCCTCCTTTTCGAGGAGGCGGAGCTCGAGCCGGCCTACCCGCTGCTCGAGCTGGGTATCGCGGGCGACCACGGGCTGGCGCGGCGGGCGGCGCGCCGGCGCGGCGTCGGGCTTCGGCGGCGGCGACGACCCGGGCATCCACCCCCAGCCGTTGCACGCCGACAGGACGACCAAGGAGACGACGGGCAGGAGGGGACGCATGGGCACATAAGTTGGCGTACCGCGGCCTTGAAGCAAGGGCGCGCCCGTCCGTATAGTAGAACGTGCCTGAACCGGTACCTTCCGCACTCAAGCCCGCCTCGATCCCGCTGCGCGCGCTGATCGTCGAGGATCGGGCGGCGGACGCGGAGATGATGTTGCGCGAGCTGCGGCGCGGCGGCTTCCACACCACCTTCGAACGGGTCGAAACCGCCGAGGCGTTTCGCGCCGCGCTGGCACGCCAACCGTGGGACATCGTGCTCAGCGACTATTACCTCCCGACCTTCGACGCGCCGGGGGCACTGACCGTGCTCCGAGAGTCCGGCGTCGACCTGCCGTTCATCGTTGTGTCGGGAAGCGTCGGCGAGGACACGGCCGTCGCGGCGATGCGGGCCGGCACCACCGACTACATCATGAAAGACCGGCTGCAGCGCCTGCCCCCCGCCGTCTCGCGCGCGCTCGCCGACGCCGCGGTGCGTCGCGAGCGCGTGCAGCTGCAACGACAGCTCGCCCAGGCGCAGAAGCTGGAAGCGATCGGCCGCCTGGCCGGCGGGGTGGCGCACGACTTCAACAACGTGCTGACGGCCATCCTCGGCTCGGCCGAGCTGCTGCTCCTCGACACACCCGCCGGGGCCAACGCGCGCGAAGAGGTCGAGATCATCCGCGACGCGGCGGTGCGCGCGCAGGAGCTGATCCGCCAGCTGCTCGCCTTCAGCGCTCGCCAGGTGCTCCAACCCGCGGTCGTCGATCTCAACGACCTGATCAAGAACCTCGGCCGTATGTTGCGCCGGCTGATCGGTGAAGACCTCGTCCTCACGACCGAGCTCGCCGACGACCTGGGCGCGGTGCGCGTGGATCCGGGCCAGGTCGAGCAGGTATTGGTCAATTTGGCGGTCAACGCGCGCGACGCGATGCCCGACGGCGGACGGCTCACGATACGCACCGCCAACGTGCCCAGCGAGCCCCACGTGTTGGTCGAGGTGACGGACACCGGAACGGGAATGGACGCGGCGACCCTGGCCCGGGTGTTCGAGCCGTTCTTTACAACCAAAGAACGCGGCAAGGGCACCGGCCTCGGCCTCGCCAGCGTGTACGGCATTGTCCACCAGAGCGGCGGGGACATCACCGTCCGGAGCTCGCCCGGAGCCGGGACGACCTTCCGGATCCACCTGCCCCGCGTCGACGAACCGGTGGAGGTATCTCGCGCGGCGCCAATCGTCGCGACGCCCGTCGCAGGGACCGAGACAATCCTCGTCGCCGAGGACGAGCAGATCGTTCGCGTGCTGGTCCGCAAGGTGCTGGAGCAGGCGGGATACATGGTGCTGCTGGCCGGGGGCGGCGCGGAGGCGTTGCAAATCGCCGAACGACACCCCGGCCCCATTCAGCTGCTCGTCACCGACGTCGTGATGCCGGGGATGACTGGCCGCGAGCTGGCGCGCCGGCTCATCGAGCTTCGTCCGACGACGAAGGTGCTCTACCTCTCCGGCTACGCCGACGAGGCCGTGGAGCGCCATGGCGTGCTCGACCCGGGGACGGCGTTCATGCAGAAGCCGTTCAGCCCGAGCGCGCTGGCCGCTCGGGTGCGCGAAGTGCTCGGGAGCTAGAAGCTAGAGCCCCAGCTCTACGCCGATGCGCAGCGTCCGGCCCGGACTGTAGAAGAACCAGGGACCTTCGATGGCGTCGTAGTACGCGTTCAGCGCGACCTGCTGCTCCGCCAGCGTGTACATCCCGTTGCCGTCCCCGAAGCGCCGCTCCACCCGGGTGAGTGCGACGCAGTTGACCGGATTGGACCAGCCGCCGCAACCCGTGAGGTTGACGGTGGTCCCGTCGAGCTCCAGCGCGCCGGAGGAGCTCGCCTCGGCGTGGAGGTTCGCGAACTCCGGCGCCAGCGCCTGCGTGCGATGTTGCAGGTTCACCACGTCACCGGTTTCGGCGAAAAGCGCGGCGACGTTTCTGAAGTTCAATGCGTTCCGCAGGTCGGCATACACCGTCCAATCCCGGCCCCCCGCGCGCACGGATTTGGTCAGCCTCATGTCGATCCGTTTCCGCCAGGGCAGCTGAGACGAATTGATGGGTTCGATCGCGGCGCCAATCGCAAAGCCACCCGGCGCTATCGTACCCAATCCGGCGTTGGCGAGTCGCGTGTAAGGCAGTCCAGTGTTGGCACGCAAGGTGAGGTCCAGGCTGAGCCCCTGAGCCAGAGTGCCAAGGACCGTCCCTGCACTCCAATCACCAGGCGCCGTGAGCGTCACCGCCGCCGCGAGAGCGTGAGTCGTCCCGTCGCGAACGGTCGGGCCCGTGTGCGTCCGCAGAAAAGAATATGCTGCTGATGCGGTTAGCCACTCGCCGGCGCGCCAGTCGATCCGGGCATCGAGCCCCACCCCATGAGTCTCACGCTGCAGTGTGACGACGTTCACGTTCATCGTGTCGCCCGGATTGAAGGGGTCGGCGAACGGCTTGATCCGCCCCACGTACTGGGGAAGGTCCTTGAAGTACGCCGCTACATCCAGCACGACGTCTCGACCCAACGAATACCGCAACCCGAAATCAAATTGCGACGCCGCCCGAAACTCCACATCGCGCCCGAAAAGCGAACTGGAATTGGTGAAATCGAGATCGGCGTTGGAAAGCTGGAAGTACGTCGCCCAGGAAGGGGGCTCGAGGTAGCGGCCGTATCCGAGACGTGCACTCACGCCGGGGGAGACAGCGTACGCGAACCGAAGTCGCGGCGATAATGCCCCACGACTCTGGGTCTTCGTGAACACGGCCGCCACACTGCTGGCATAGACGGCATCGTCCGTCGCCGCGCCGGGGAGCCAGGCCGGATTGGTGTAGATCCGTCCCGGCGTCGTCGGGAACTCGCCGCCGGGAGTGATACGGTCGTACCGCACGCCCACGTCGAGCACCGCCGCGCCCAATTCCATCCGGTCGCTCGCAAACACGCCAAAACGCGTCGGCCGCGCGACGAAAGTCTCGAAATTCGCCTGAGTGAGCATCGTCGACTGGTACCGCGAGGTACTCGTTCTTCCGGCGTCGACGCCGACCATCACGCGATGCTTGGCGTCGGGCTGCCAGTTCAACCCCCAGCGCCCTTGGAATCGTTGCTCTCTGGCATACGACAGGGTTCCGTTGATGCCCTCCGTCGGCCAATTGACCCCGACCCCGTACACGTTCAGGCGATAGGGCTGCCGGTTGGCGAGATCGAAGCGATTCAGGTACGGCACGCGCAGGCCCGTATTCGTCCGGACGTTGCGCACGATCCGGTCGGTGACGGGCAACGGGATCCGGTCTGCACCGGTGAACCCGAGCGTCTCGAACTCGATCCCGAGATACGGATCGCGCGTCGCCACCTCCGACTCGGCGGTGAGGGGTCCGCTGATCTGGTGGTCGCTCCCGATCGACATGTTTACGGCGAGGATCAGGGGGCCGCCGCGAAAGGCACCGAGCTGGTGGCGCCAGTTCACGATCGCGTTCGTCGAGCGCGCGCGGTTGCCGCTGTACAAACCCGGGTCCATGATCACCTGACTCGGAAACGAACGCTGCTGCAGGTCACCGCCCACCAACGTGAGTGACACCGTGGATCCGGCGTCAGCGCCGTAGGCGTACTGCACCTTGCCCTGCACCCGTCGCGTCGTTGACCAGTCCATCGGACGACGCAGGCCCTGGCAGTCGATCCCCGCGTTGCTGCCGGCGACGCATTCCCCGCTCCACTGGACGAGTCCGGGCAGCGCCACCGACTGCACGGTCGATCCACTGCCGAACTCCACCACGGTATCGACGCCGAAGGGAACGAAGATCGGAACCGACGCCGCCGCGGCGCTGCGGTAGCGCGAGAGCTGGCCCTGGAGCGTGGCGGACAGGAAGAATGAAAGGTTGGGGACGATGGGCAGCGGACCGCCGACGCTCGCCTCGACCCGGTTGTAACCGACGCTCACCGCGTTGCCGAACGGATCGTCCGATTCCCAGCGGACCTCGCCGTCGAGGCGCTCACCGCCCGTGCGCGTGACGTAGCTGACGACCCCGCCGGCGGCATCGGCGATCACGGCGGAGGCCACTCCCGTCGTCAGCGAGACCTCGGCAACCGCGTTCGCCGCGAGCCCGAGACCGTTGGTGCCGAACGTCTGGAACCGCACTGGTGCCCCGTCGATGTAGACGCTCGCCTGACCCGGCAGGCCGCCCCGAATGGAGATATCGGGAGATGCCGCGATGCCGATGTCGCCGTTGCGCAGCACGACTCCCGGGATCAGGGTGAACGCTTGGCGGGGGTCATCGACCGGCAGCCGCCGCAAGGCGGTCCCCCGAAAGACGCCGCCCGACGTGAGGCTGTCGGCGACTCGGCCGGAGTCCGTTTGTGGCCGAGCAGGAGTGACGGCGACGACCGCGAGAACGACTAGAACGGACAAGGGTTTCAAGGTCATCGGGAGATTATGAGAAGCCCGGGCGAGGGTGGCTAGTGTGGCGCACAAGCAACGGTTGACATTCGAGGTACCCGGTGCGAGTTTTGGGGCGAGCGAAAGGGCCACGGCAATGGTGCCGTGCGCTGAACACCAGAGACTGTAAAGGACCTGGGCTGCCGCCTCGGGTCCTTTGTCGTTTCTGGATCGGCACTCTCCTCGGCAAAAGGGGCTTCATGGAAGTCACGCTGACCGAGCACGACCGCCTCGACTTTGTGTTGAAGAAGTTCCGCCGGCAGATTACCAAAGCGGGACTGTTTCAGGACATGAAGAAGAAGCGGTTTTACGAGAGTCCGGCCACTCGCCGGCGACGTAAAGACAAGGCGGCGGCACGCCGCAAGGTCAAAAATGCACGTCGTCGGGAACACTTTTAAGTCAGGAGTTACACCAGTATGGCACGCATCACCGGTACCGTGAAGTGGTTCAACGACGCCAAGGGCTTCGGGTTCATCACCCCGGAGAACGGCGAAAAGGACTGCTTCGTGCATCACACCGCCATTCAGGCGGAAGGGTTCAAGTCGCTGGCCGAAGGCCAGCGGGTCGAGTTCGAAGTCGTCCAGGGCCAGAAGGGTCCGGCGGCACAGAACGTCGTGAAGCTCTAACCACACACGGCACCTGCAGGAACACGGCGCTGCCCCTCAGGGCGGCGCCGTTGTCGTTTTGGGGACTCCGCCGCGGACTCGCGCCTGTACGCGGATTGTGAATACGGAGAGCTGCTCCGAACGCTCGTCGGCCGTGCCGCGGGCGAAGTCGAAGCGCTCGACCGAGTAGCGCAGCTGTGTGTCGAACCGGCCGCGCGAATACGCCACGGCCGCGCCGCCGCTGATCGCGAACTCCGGCCGAGTCAGGCCGTTCACGCTCGCGAAGGGATGGACGGTCAGGTCCAAGAGCCCCTCCAGGCCCCGGACCGCGAAGGTCACGCGGCCTGCGGCCCCCAGGTACGGCGCGGTCCAGCGCTGCCGTGCCAGCGCCGTCGTGTAGCTGCGCACGCGCACGCCCCCGATGACGTCGAACCACTCCCGCATCCGGAAGGCTGCGTCGAGCCCCAGCTCAGCGACATCGCGCTGCAACGTCGCCCCGCTATCGGGGTGGAGGACACCGGTCCGGCCCATCGCGCCGATCGTCCATCGCGATCCGACGCTGACACGGACGCCTGCACCGAGGAGCGTCCCCGTCGAAATCTCGACGCCGCCTCCCACGCGTCGATCGTCGACGCGGTGCTCGGCCAGCGCCATGTCGCCGGCAAAACCCAGGTTCCGGATCTGGGCGGCCGCGGTGGACGGGACGACCAGACACGTGGCCGCGACGGCACGCCATGCCACGCTCAGGGACCCACTCCGGCTGCAGGGGTGATAATCAAGACGGCTTGCGCGAGGCGATCGGCATTGCGCTGCCGGATGGCCTGATTCGTCATGCGGCGCTCCGCCTCTCGCTGGAGATTCGCCTGGATGTTTGCGGGGATGTCGTGCCGGCGGTTGAGCGTGAGGAATCCCGCCATCCCCGCCACCACAGCCACGCCGGCGACCACCTGGGCGCCGCCCCGTTCCCCACCCCCCAGCTGGCGACTCAGGATGAGGTCCGAAACGAGGAGGGCGCCGGCCGCGACAAGCCCGCCTTTCGCCAACTCGCGGGTTGCACCCGCCGCGCCGGCGCGTTCCGGCAGCAGGACCGTGCGACCGAGGTCGGGCAACGTATCCTCCAGCGTGGTCGCCTCGTGCGCCACAAGAAAGAAGACGCGCGTGGAATCGCTGCGCGCCGACAGACGGCTGCGGCCGACCGCGGATAGCATGTACCGGCCCGGCGCCGCGAGACGGCCGTCCGGGCCGAGGCCGTCCCACACGATCTCCCGCGCCCCCTCGCTCTCACCCTCGAAGACCGGGAAAGGCGCGCCAGCTTCCACCCGGTGGAGGACCACCTGCAGCGCAGCGCGGTGCGTCGTGGCCACGGTGAAGCGGACCCGCTCGGTCCGCACGTCGGCGCGCGTGGCTGCGACGGGCCGCGCGCCCACCGCGAAAACACGGGGTCGGGCGGCCGCGAATGCCGCTGTCTGCGCCGGTGTGAACTCCAGGGGATCGAGGTCGGTGAACGGATCGCGGGCCAAGGCAGCGGCGAAGTACGACACGGCGGAGTCGCGCTCTCCCACGAGCACCAGAGCGGCGGCAAGGTAGGTGTATGCTTCGACGCGCTGCGCCGTCGTGACCCCGAAGGACCACTGGGGTGAGACCAGCTGGCGCAGCAGCGGCAGTGCCCGCTCGAGATCGAGCCCTTCGTAATAGCTCCGGGCCCGCTGGAGCATGGCGGCGGTCGTGTCCTGCGCCATAGCCGCGGCAGGGGCGGCCAGCCCCAAGGCGAAGGCCACGAGACCCATAGACAACGCGCGACGTTTCACGGCCCGTCGTTCACCGCGCGCAAGGTGATTCGACGCAGATTCACGAGCGTGCCGGCGGCGACGTCCACGGTCGTATCGTAGGGCACGTAGCCCGGCGCTCGCGCCCCGATCCGCCGGCGACCCACGGCGACCGCCCGGTCGATCACTGAGCCCACACCGGCACGCTCGCCGTCGATGAGGATCACGGCATCGGGCGGCGTGGTGAGCATCCGCAGTGTGCCGGAGGCGATGCGCGGGGCCTGTGGCCGGCTCACCGCCGCCGGCGGCGGAGCAGCAGTGGTGTCGGACGTCGTGTCCGGTGCGACTGGGGGTGGTGTGTTCCGTGGCGCGACGGCGAGGGCCGTCCCGCCCAGAGCGACGACCACGGCCGCCACGACGAGCCCGACGCTGCGCCGCGAGCGCCGCGCGACTGCCAGGGCCATCGTCGGGCTCTGGGAAAACGTGCGGATGTCGCGCGTCGACACCTTGGCAACGTCGCCGCCGCGAGCCAGGCGCTGCAGGACGTCTTCGCTCGCCCGCCGATCCGCCTCGGAGAACGGCACGGCCTCGATGGCGTCGAGCATGTCGCGCGTGCTGGCGAATCGTTCCCCAGGGTCCTTGGCCAGCGCACGGTTGATCATGGCGAGGAGGTCGGCGGGAACGTCGTCCCGGGCGCCGCGCAGGTCGGGGTGCGACGTGAAGAGATGGTGCTGGATGAAGCCGGCCAGCGTCTCGGAGTCGAAAGGCACGCGGCCCGCGAGCATCTGAAACGCAACGACGCCGACCGAGTACTGGTCACTCTGCGGTCCAGCGCGCTGCCCGCGGCACTGCTCGGGGCTCATGAAGGCCGGCGTGCCAATGACCGTGCCGTCCACGGTCAGGTTGACGTCGGCGGAACGCAAGGCCACGCCGAAGTCGGAAACGAGCACGCGCCCGTCTGCATCGATGAGGATGTTATCCCCTTTGACATCGCGATGGACGATGCCCCGGTCGTGCGCGTACGCGAGCGGGCGCGTCACAGACCGCAGCACATGCAGGATCACGGGCACGGGGAGTGCCCCGTGGGTCTCGAGAATACGTCCGAGAGAGCGGCCCTCGATGAATTTCATGGCGATGAACAGGATGTCCGCGATCTGTCCCACGCGATATACCGGGACGATGTTTGGGTGCTCGAGCTCCGCGACCATGCGCGCTTCGCGCTTGAAGCGCTCCGCGGCGCGCGGGGTGATGCCGAGCTCCGCCGCGAGCACTTTGATGGCGACCGCGCGCCCGAGCTCGAGCTCGCGCGCGCGAAACACCACGCCCATCCCGCCCCGGGCGAGCTCCTCCGTGACCTCGAAGTCGCCGCCCAGGACCGTACGGACGCGCTGGAGCAGGCCAGCCTCGGGCGGTTCGACGATGACCGTTCCCGCATCGGGGTCCGATACCAGGACGCCGCAGCGCCCGCAGAAGCGCTGCCCCTCGGTGACGGTGGCCCCGCACTTGGAGCAATTCATGGACAGCGAGTGCCTGGCTGGCCTCCGCCGGTGACGCGCAGACCGATGAGCGTGTCGGGCATGGCCGTCCCTGAGGCGCTCGAGTGGAGCACTCCGACGAGAAGCGAGGCCTGGCCCGCACGACACGGAATCAGGCTGTCGCCGGCGGCGTTTAGGGTGACCCTCGTGGAGTCGGGGAGGATCGCCACGACCAAACGTTGTGCCGGTAAGGGAACGCCACTTGCCGAAACGGTCACCGTAACCGGGGTGACCTGCCCGACGCTCAGCGCGGTATCCCCGAGATACGTGAAGACCACCCCGCGCGGTCCGTTGGGACCGAGGGCGTCAAGAACCGAGCAACCGGCCGGGATGAGAGCGCTCAGCAGTACCATCCCTGCGACGGTCACGCGCACAGAATGCCGCATCGCTGCAACGCCCCGGGGGTGGGAGGCACCACAAAGTGTGGAGTGGGCGACCGAGTGGCAAGAGCCTTGACAGCGACGAAATATATGTTACTCTTGGAGTTACATATGACCAGCAGCCGGTTCGTGGTCGCGGTACACGTGCTCACGCTCCTCGAGACCGAGGGTGGGCGGCCGGTGACCTCGGCGTACATCGCCGGCAGTGTGAACACCAATCCCGGCGTCATCCGCCGTCTGATCTCCATGCTGGCCCAGGCCGGCATGGTGCGGTCGCAGCTCGGTGCCGGCGGCGGGGCGATGCTGGCAAAGCCTGCCGAGAAGATCCGGCTGCTCGACATCTACCAGGCCGTCGAGGCCCCGGATGTCTTCGCCCTGCACCGCTCGCCTCCCAACCCCAAGTGCCCCGTCGGCAAGCACATCCAGCCGGCCCTCGCTTCCGTGCTCGGCCGGGCCGAGCGTGCGCTGGAGGACCAGCTGGGCGATGTGACGGTCGCCGACATGGCCCGTTCGGTCACCGCGCGGGCACGCCGCTAGCCTTCATCGCATACAGGGCGCGATCCGCGCCGCTGAGAATGGCCTCCGCGGTGCTGCCGTCGCGCGGGAAGAGGGCCACCCCGAAGCTCGCCTTGATGCGCGGTGCCTCGACGTCGCGATTCAGCCGCTCCGCCACGCGCGCGGCGACCTGCCGTGCCGCCGCCTCATCGGTCTCGGGCAGCACGAGGGCGAATTCATCGCCGCCGTACCGCGCGGCGGTGTCCACCGCGCGACAAGACATGTGCAACACCTCGGCCAGCCGGCACAGGGCGCGACTCCCGACCACGTGGCCGTGGCGGTCGTTGATCTTCTTGAGACCATCCACGTCGAGGAGCAGGACCGCGAACCCCCGCTGGCTGCGTTGCGAGCGACGGATCTCACTTTCGAGCGCCACCATCAGCTGGCGATAGTTGGCGAGGCCCGTCAGCGGATCGCTCACCGCGAGATCGCGGAGATGCGCCTCCATCCGCCGCCGCTCAGCCACCACCGCCGCCACGATGAGCTTCGTGACGGCGATGACGGCGACGAACGCCTGCAGCAGCAACAACGACTCGTTCTGCGTGGCGCGCGCAAACGGCCCGAGCCCCCGCAGGGTCCCGCCAATCGCGATCACCGACAGGAGTAGGATCGCCGTCGCCGTCTCGCGCGGCCCGAACCGGAACGCGGCCCACAAGAGGACGGGAATGCACAGGAATTCCAGCGGATAGTTCGTGGTCTCAGCGGGGAACTCCCCCCCGAACACCAGCAGCCCGAGGAGAACGAGACAGGCCAGCAGCGCCGCGGCTTCGAGGGCCTGCCGACCAGTCCACTCTACCCGCGGATTCTCAACCCACAGCAGGACCACCGGCACCACGACCAGCGAGCCCGCCCCATCTCCCAGCCACCAGGTCACCCAGATGCGCCCGAAGTCCGCCCACTGCGCGAAGCCGCCCAGGGCGAGACTCACGACCCCAACCGTCGCGCTCACCGTCGTGCTGACCGCGGCGGCGAGCACCGCGAAACGGAACGCGTTCCGAGGGCGCCCGAATGCCTGGCGGCCGGCGGCGAAGCGCTGCACCAGGTACGCCCCCAACACGCCTTCCAGGGTGTTGCCGGTAGCGATCCCGAACGAGGTCAGGACCGAGCCGGCCGTGGTGAGGTTGGCAACGAAGGCGCCGGCGAAGATCGCCGGCCACACGCGCGTGCCGAAAATGAGGAATGCAGCGAGGGCAATCCCGGTGGGCGGCCAGACGGCGGTCGCGCTGGGGTTCACGAACGCCCATGAGAGGCCGAGCTTGGCGGCAGCGAAGTACAGCGCCGCCAAACCGACCATCGTTGCGCCCGCGCGCCACAGCCGATCCGTCTGAGGGTCCCGCACCACTAAAGAAGTCTTCACGGTGCCGGGAGTAACCATAGATTGCCGAACGCTTCACACCGGGTGACGCCTGTCACGACCTGGCGGTGTCCCCCGAAGCGTGAGCACGGGTTATGATGCGTGCCCGCTACGGTTGGGATTACAATCCGAGCAAGCGGGCGGCGTTGCCCCCGAGGATCAAGGTACGGTCTTCAGCAGAAACATCGACCCGCTTCAGGCTCTCGAGCATCGAGCGGAGACTCCCGATCCGATGTGGGTAGTCGCTCCCAGCGAGAATCTGCGGGGCCCCGGCGAAATCCACGGCAAGACGGATCGCTTTCGGGTCGAAGTTCACCGTGTCGTAATAGAATCTCTTGAGATACTCGCTGGGCGGGCGGCCGATGTGCTCGCGGCACTCCGGGAAGGCTTCATAGCCGCGGTCCAAGCGCTCCGCGAGGTACGGGATGGCCCCACCGAGGTGGCCGAGTACCCAGTGAATCCGCGGAAACCGCGCCACGACGCCGCTGAACACGAGCTTGGCGGCCGCGAGGGTCGTGTCGAACAGAAACCCGACCAGCGGCATCAGCCAGTAGTCGGTCATCGCTTCGACGCCGACAGGGTGGGTCGGGTGGATGTAGAGTACGGCCCCAAGCCGGTCGGCCGTTCGGTAAAGCGGGTCGAAGCGGGCGTCGGCGAGCGCCACGCCATTCACGTTGCCGAACAGCATCGCACCGCGAAACCCGAGCTGCGTCATCGCGCGCTCGAGCTCGGCCGCCGCGGCGGCGGGATCGTTGAGCGGCAGCGTGGCGAGCGCGGTGAACCGCTTGCCGCGCTCCCGCACCACGCGCGCGAAGGCATCGTTCACGAGCCGTGCGAGCACCAGCGCGCGCGCTGGCGTCTCGACATGCGTCCCCGGCGTCGTGAACGAGAGCACTTGCATGTCCACGCCTTCGCTCGCCAGGACGCCGTCGCGATACGCAATGTCGCGATGCCCCTGCACCGCCACGTTGTAGTCCCCGGGATAGCCGAGCACCGGATTGCCGTCGTCGTCGGTCCAGACCTTCACGGTCGTCGGCCCGGTCCGCAACGCCTCGAGATACTCCGGCGGATAGAAGTGATTGTGGAAGTCGATGACCTTCACGACGCGTTGCTCCTTGTGAGGGCGTACACCGGAAGTCCTGCGAGGACGATGAGCAGGCCCACGACGCTGTTCGCCGGCTCAGCAACGATCTGGCTGAGCGCGACGAACGCCGCCGCGGCGGCGAAGAGCAGCGGGACCAGCGGCCCGCCGCCCACGCGGTACGCGGGGGCGTAGCCGGGTCGGCGTCTGAGCAGCAGCAGCCCGACGGCCATCGCGGCGAAGAAGATCCATTCCGTGTACACGACGCGGGTGAACAGCGCGCGATAGGTCCCGGTGCCGACGAGGACCGCGGACCAGACGGCTTGCAGCACGATCGCGCGATGCGGCGTCTGAAACCGGGGATGCACGGCGCCGACCCAGCGGAACAAGAGTCCGTCGCGCGCTAACGCGTAGTACACGCGCGGCCC
>Ga0209382_10005925_pt1 | contig 15784 bp, 15 predicted proteins | sample SoiMetdeltSBSDD5_FD_187599 | JGI IMG/M metagenome (GOLD analysis project Ga0209382, IMG submission 187599) | Bulk soil microbial communities from a Populus tree surrounding site in Tennessee, USA - Soil MetaG P. deltoides SBSDD5 (SPAdes) (version 2) | ecosystem: Environmental > Terrestrial >...
CGCGTCTCCTGTCGCGTCTCCTGTCGCGTCTCCAGGGCGGCCGCGACGCGCAGCAGGGCCCGTTCCTCGAAGCGGATGCCGGCGAGCTGGACGCCGGCCGGCAGGCCGCCGTCGCTGGGTGGCATGGGCAGCGAGACGGCCGGCCAGCCGGTCAGGTTGAACGGCAGCGTGAGGCTGAGCAGCGCGACGCGGACCTGGACCGGCCGGCCGTCGACGGTTGTCTCCTCGGCGCCGACCGGCGTGGCCCGGATCGGCGTCGTGGCGGTCAGCAGCACGTCGACGCCGGCGAGGTGGGTGCGCAGCCGCGCGGCCAGCCGGCGGCGGGCGCGCTGCGCGTCGACATAGTCGTGGGCGCTCTGGTTCCCGGCCGCCAGCAGCCGCTGCGCGGTGAGCGGCTGGTAGTCCTCGCGGCGGGTGGCCAGGTCGGCGGCGTGCGTCGCGTACGCCTCGGCCCCGACGATCCTGCGGTAGGTCGCGGCCAGCTCCTCGATGCCGGGCGTGCTGACCTCGGTGATGCGGGCGCCGGCGTCGGCGAGGTGGTCGGCTGCGGTGCGCACGGCGGTGGCGATGACGGGGTCGGCGGCCCGCCAGTAGGGGTCGGTGGGCAGGCCGATGACGGCGCCGGTGATGCCGGGGTGCTGGATGCCGCCGCCGGTGGCGTCGGGGCGGGCGAGGATGTCGTAGGCGACGGCGGCGGTGTGGGTGTCCGCGGCCAGCAGGCCGACGTGGTCGCAGGTCTCCGACAGCGGGAACACGCCCTCGGTGGACAGCCGGCCCAGCCCGGGCTTGAGGCCGAGGACACCGCACAGCGCCGCCGGGGTCCGCACGCTGCAGCCGGTGTCGGTGCCCAGCGCGAACGGCACGCACCCGGTGGCGACCACCGCGGCGCTGCCGCTGGAGGAGCCGCCGGTGATGCGGGTGGGGTCGTGCGGGTTGCGGGCCGGGCCCTGGGCCGCGATGTCGCCGGTGGGGCCGTAGGCGAACTCGTGGGTGTGGGTCTTGGCGACCACGACTGCGCCGGCGGCCCGCAGCCGCGCCACCACCGGCGCGTCGGCGGCCGCCACCGGGGCGTGGCGGCGGACGTTGGAGCCGCAGCCGGTCGGCACGCCGGCGACGTCGATGAGGTCCTTCACGGCGACCGCGACGCCGTGCAGCGGGCCGCGCCACCTGCCGCCGGCCAGCTCATCGGCGAGGACCCTTGCCTGCTCGCGGGCCTGCTCCGCCAGCAGCAGCACCACCGCGTTGCACCGGTCGCCGGCCAGGCGCTTGAGCACCTCCTCTATGTGGTCGACCACCGACAGCTCACCGGACCGCACCGCGAACGCCAGCTCACGCAGCTTCACGGCTACAGACTCCTGTGGACAGGTCGTGAGTGGCAAATGGTGCTCTGGCACCAAACGCCACTCACAGGGGCCGCAGGCCCACCACCCGGCCGCCGGCGCGCCCGAGCTCCCGCAGCCTGGCCAGGGCGTCGGGGACGGTGAGGTCGGCGACCGCCTCCGGCGCGGCGTGCCGGTCGAGCGCGGCGCGGCCCTCGTGCCCCGGGTGGATGGTGGCGGCCAGCCCGCCGGTGGAGGCCAGCGAGCCGCGCGCGGCGCCGAGCCGGCCGAGGGCGTCGTCCACGGCGGTCAGCAGCGCGCCCCGGTTGCCCTCGCACATGGCGGTGACCAGGGTGGGGTCGGAGCCGGCCACCCTGGTGCCGTCCCGGAAGGAGCCGGCGGCCAGGGAGAGCGCGAGCGGGCCGCCGGCCGCGCCGGTGCTGGCGAGCACGGCGGCCAGCACGTGCGGCAGGTGCGAGATCCGGGCGACGGCGGCGTCGTGCTCGTCGATCGCGGCGGGCACCACGGCCGCGCCGGCGGCCAGCGCCAGCTCGGCGACATCGGCCCAGACCTCCAGGTCGAGGCCCTCGTCGGCGGCCACCACCCAGGCCGTGCCGTCGAACAGGGCCGCGTCCCCGGCCGCCCAGCCGGACAGCGTGGCACCGGCCATCGGATGCCCGCCGACATAGCGTGCCCGCGGGGCGATCCTGGCCACGGACTCGGCGACCGGGGCCTTCACGCTCACCACGTCGGTCAGCCGGCACCCCGGCACGATCTCGTTCGCCCGCTCCAGGACGCCGTCCACCGCCGGCAGCGGCACGGCGAGCACGACCAGTGCGTCGTCCCGCGCGGCCCGGCCCAGCGCGGCGTCGACGCTCGGTGTCACGTCGAACCCGGCGGCGCGGGCCTCGGCGACGTCCACCCCCGGCGCGGACGCCCCCCACGCCGGCCGGCCGGCCCGCACCGCGGCGCGCAGCAGCGAGCCGCCGATCAGGCCGAGCCCGATCACGCAGACCGCGCGACCCGCCGTCACGTGCCACCGGCCGGCGCCGCGAGGGCGTCCATGGCGAAGGCCGCGTACAGCGCCGCCCCGTGCGCCATGGCGTCCTCGTGGAACACCACGCGGTTGGAGTGGTTGGCCGGCGACCGCGCCGGGTCCAGCCCCGGCGGGCAACCACCGAGGAACGCCATCGCCCCGGGGATGCGCTGCAGCACGTAGGAGAAGTCCTCGGCGCCCATCATGGGGTCGGCCATCAGCTCGGCGTGCTCGGCGCCCAGCAGCGCGGCGGCCAGCCGGACCACCCGCGACCCGACCGCGCCGTCGTTCACCGTCACCGGGTAGCCCAGCTCCAGGTCGACCCTGGCCGTGCAGCCGTGCGCCGCCGCCGTGTGCTCGCACATCCGGCGCAGCTCCGCGTGCACCGTGGCCCTGGTCGTCTCCGACAGGGTGCGGATGGTGCCCTCCAGGTGCGCGGTCTCCGGGATGATGTTCGTCGTGGTGCCGGCCACCAGCCGCGCCACGGTGATCACCACCGGCTCGAACACGCTGATCCGCCGCGTGATCATGGTCTGCAGCCCGCCGATGATCGCGGCCGCCGCCGGCACCGGGTCCACCGCGTCGTGCGGCATGGCCGCGTGCCCGCCGCGGCCGGTCACGGTGACCCGCAGCACGTCGGAGGACGCCATGATCGGTCCCGACCGGCAGGTCACCAGGCCGGAGGGCAGCGTCGAGGTGATGTGCACCGCGAGCGCCCGCTCCGGCGTCCCCGCCGGCCCGCCCGGGTCCAGCAGCCCCTCGTCGATCATGTGCCGGGCGCCGTGGTAGCCCTCCTCGCCCGGCTGGAACATCAGCAGCACCCGGCCGGCCAGGGCGCGCCGGTGCCCGGCAAGCAGCCGCGCCGCCGAGGCCAGCATCGCCACGTGGGTGTCGTGCCCGCAGGCGTGCATCGAGCCGGCCAGCTCTGAGGCGAACTCCAGCCCGGTGTCCTCCTGCAGTGGCAGCGCGTCCATGTCCGCGCGCAGCAGCACCGTCGGCCCCGGCCGCTCGCCGTCCAGCACCGCGACCACCGACGACGTCGAGCCGCCGGTGTGCACCCGCAGCGGCAGGTCGGCCAGCTCCTGCAGCACGGCGGCCTGGGTGGCCGGCAGGTGCAGCCCCTGCTCGGGGTTGCGGTGGATCCGGCGGCGCAGCCGCACCGCGCTCGGCAGCAGCTGGCGGGCCTGGACGAGCAGTTCGGCTGGCGGGGCTGGCATCGTCTCGACGGGAACCATAGAGGTGATAGTGGCACTTCGCGGCGCCTCCACCGGGTGGGCGGTGCCTGCTGTCTGCCATCCCGCTTTCCCAAACTCTGACTGCGGGCCTACCGTTGGGGCATGTCGGTGCAGGGCATCGGGAGATCTTCGGACGCGCACGCGGTGCCGCCGGAGGTGCCGCCGCTGCGCGGATACGCTGTGGCCGTCGTTCGCGAGGAGGGCAAATGGCGCTGCCTTCCGCTGGACAACGACGTGCTCACCGACCTCGACGCGGCGATCACCGTGCTGCGCGACATCCGCTCGCCCGGCGCGGTGTTCGGCCTGCTCGACGTCGATGACGAGTTCTTCGTCGTGATCCGTCCGACGCCCGGCGGCGTGCGGCTGCTGCTGTCCGATGCCGCCGCGGCAATGGATTACGACATCGCCGCCGACGTGCTCGACCTGCTGCGCGTCGAGGTGCCCAACGACGAGGAGGCCGACCCCTGGCCGGAGGGCGACCTCGGCCTGCTCGCCGACGTCGGCATGCCGGAGCCGGAGCTGGGCCTGGTCGTCGACGAGGTCGACCTCTACCCCGACGAGCAGCTCGAGATGATCGCCAGCCGGTGCGGCTTCCAGACCGAGCTGGCCGCCGCGGTCCGCGGCACGTGAGCCGCCCGGCCGACGACGCCCTGGTCCTCGCCGCCCTCGATGCCGCCAGCGCCGCCCTTGCCAGCGGCGACGTGCCGGTCGGCGCCGTCGTCGCCGCGCCCGATGGCAGCATCCTGGCCACCGCCTGCAACGCCCGCGAGGCCCTCGGCGACCCCACCGCGCACGCCGAGCTCCTCGCCATCCGCGCCGCCGCCCGCCGCCACGGCGACGGCTGGCGGCTCGCCGGCTGCACCCTCGCCGCCACCGTCGAGCCCTGCACCATGTGCGCCGGCGCCGCCGTCCTGGCGCGGATCGGGCGCGTCGTCTTCGGCACCTGGGAGCCCCGCACCGGCGCCATCGGCTCCCTGTGGGACGTCGTCCGCGACCGCCGCCTCAACCACCGCCCCGAGGTCGTCGGCCCCGACTCGCTGTCCCCGTCCGTCGTCGCCGCCTGCGCCGCCCAGCTCGACGGCTTCTTCGCCGCGCACCGGGAGCGCCTGCGGCGTCCGTGAGTGGTTAGGGGCGCTGGAACGCCCTTTACCACTCACGAGCGCCGGAGGTGCCCGCGGCGCTTGCCGGCCGGTCGGCTACCATCGTCGGCGGTAGCGTGTCCGAGCGGCCGAAGGAGCGCGCCTCGAAAGCGCGTGAGGGTGCAAGCCCTCCGTGGGTTCAAATCCCACCGCTACCGCTCTTGACCAGGCCAGGGCCGTCCTTTCGTCGGCCCGGACCGGCGTCTCCGGATCCAACCGTGTCGCCGAGCTCGGCTGGCGTTGCCGGATCCGGCTGTGTCGCCGAACTCGACAGCAGCGGGTTTTTCGGGCGGTCGGGCCCGGTGGTGTCGAGTTCGGCGACAAAGGCGGGACCAGCCGGGACGGACCGGGGACCCCGCCGCGGGAAATCGGGACGAGCCGCGACGGACCGGGGACCAGCCGCGAGGAACCGGGGACCAGCCGGGACGGACCGGGGACCAGCCGCGAGGAACTGGGACGAAGCGGGCGAAACCGGGCCGGCGCCGGTTGGTGGCGGGGTGGGTTCCGGGAGTGGCGGGGAAAGCTGCGGATGGTCGGGCGGCCGGGGCGGGCACCTGGCGACGGCGGCACGGCGCGGGGTTAATGGAGCGGTACTGTCACCGGTTTGGACGCTTGCGGCGGTGAGCATCGGCCGGGTTCGGGATGGCGTGAGCACCGTAGGTGGGTGGCGCTTGCGGCCGGGACCGGCGCTGGTCGGCTGGACAGCGTACGGCCAGGGACCGTTTGCCGATCATCAGGTAACTCGTTTGGTCGAGTATAGCAAACTCGACGCAAATTCTCACGCGCCGTGGGTAGTCTATCACGCGCCGTAGATGTATTTACAGCGGGTCTGAATCCCTGCTAACGTCACCGCGCTCGCCGACCGATCCCAGCACTTTTAGAAAGGGTGTTGTGGCATGGCAAGAATCAACCGGAGACTGTTTCTGGCTGGCACGGGTGCCGCCGTTGGCACCGGTTTGTTGGCTCGATCCGGACATTCAAAGCCATTGTCAACGACGTCCAGCCTCTATTTTGTCAACGGCGTGGCGGTGCACCATTATCCGGCGGCCATCCCCTGCGGTCGGCCGCCGATCGTCATGGTGCACGGCGGGGCGCACGCCGGCTGGTCATTCGATAAGTATGCGACGTACCTGTCGAGCGTGAACTGGGACTGCCATGTGCTTGACTGGTACCACCACGGCCAGTCCAACACGCTGCCGCTGCAGACGTTCATCACCCGTAGCATCACCGCAGTTCGCAGCGAGATCGAATCGGTTGCCATGAATCTGGGCAGCGCGTTTGTCAGCCCGCCTCCTTACATTTTGATGGGTCACAGCATGGGTGGCCTTGCGGCGCTCTATACCGCCCAACACGTCCGTCCAACGGCGTTGGTGATGATCGCCCCGGTCGTACCGGCCGAGGTCAATGCGCAGGATATCCAGCTCGAGGTCAACCTGACCCAGCCGTTCCTGGTGCCGCCGTTCGAGCAAGTGAAGCCCTTGTTCTTCTCCACTATGTCGGACACCGAGGCGATGGTGTATTACACGCAGCTGCAGGCGGAGTCGTCGCAGGCGGTCTGGGAGGCGACCAGGTGGACGGTTTCGGTCAACCTGAGCCCGATCAATATGCCCTCCATGGCGGTGGCGGCCGATGCGGACTTCCTGACACCGCCATCGATCATCAGCACGCTTGCCGGGATGATACCGGTCTGCCGATACATATCCTGGCCAAATATAGGTCACAGCGACCTGCTGCTCAAGGAGAGCGGATACCTGCCAGTGGTCCAGGACATCCATAACTGGCTGCTCAGCCAGATCGGGGCGTAGTCGCCAGCAGCCCGGGGCCGCCGGAGCCGCGGGCCTCGGAGCCGCCGGAGCCCGGAGCCCCATAGCCCATAGCCCATAGCCCGGAGCCCATAGCCCGGAGCCCATAGCCCGGAGCCCATAGCCGCCGGAAGCGTGGGCGTCCCACGATTCACGCCGTGAACAGTGGGACGCCCAGCCCCCGTTGAACCAGCCCCCGTTGAACCAGCCCGAGTTGAAAAGGCGAGCTAGCCGGAGCGCTTGAGCTTGCCGTGGCGTTTGGCGTATCGCTCGCCGGCGGCGAACATGAGCATGCCGATCGGCGCGGACACGGCGCCGATGAGCAGCAGGACGAGCAGTTCCGGCGCCAGCGAGGAAAGGCCGACGCCGTCGAGAATGGCGTCCCGGATGCCGGTGAGAGCATAGGTCGCCGGGCTGGCGGCGGCGATCCACTGCATCCAGGTCGGCAGCACGTCGACCGGGTAGTACACGCCGGAGACGACGAGCAGCAGCCCCTGCGCGACGAAACCGAGCTGCGCGCCCTTCTCCGGCGAGATGAGCGGCAGCACCGCGGTCATCATGCCGATGCCGGCGAAGGAGACGCTGGCCACCAGCAGCACGACGATCGCGGTGAGGTAGTCGGCCCGCGGCATGGACAGGTCGAAGAACAGCGCGACCACCGCGAACAGCAGCACGGCCCGGACCAGCCCGTACAGCACGGCCCACGCCGCCATGCCGGTGAGGTGGGCGGCCCGCCGCAGCGGCGCCATGAACGTGTACTCGATGGTGCCCTCCCACCGCTCCCAGGCCACGGTCTCGGTGAGGAACTCGAAGATGATCCCGAGGTAGGCCCAGATCACCGCGCCGATGAGCAGCGAGCTGGTGACGCGGTTGACGTCGATCGTGCCGCCGGAGGCCTCGATGCCCTTGGCGATGAAGACGATCGTCAGGGTGTTGGCCACGGTCCAGACGAAGAACGCCAGCTCCCACCAGATGTAGCGGCGGGTCAGGTACAGGTTGCGCTCGACGACGCCGGCCACGCCGATCAGCTCGGCCCGCATCCCGGTCATCATGCGAACAGCCCTCTCTCGTCGTCCGGATCGGAATCGACGCCGGCCCCCAGCTCGGTCTCCAGCTCGTCCTCGGTGTCGTCGGCGAACGTGCGGCCGGTGGCGGCGAAGAAGGCCTGCTCCAGGGTGTGCGCGCGGTAGTGCGCCTTGAGCGGGTCCGCCGGCTCCAGCCGCAGCAGCCGGCCCCGGTCGATGATCCCCACCCGGTCGGCCAGCGCCTCGGCCTCGGCAAGGTCGTGGGTGCAGAGCAGGATGGTGGCGTCGTGCTCGCGGCGGATCTCCTTGATGAACTCCTGCACCTCGAGCTTGGACCGCGGGTCGAGCCCGGTGGTCGGCTCGTCCAGCAGGAGCAGCACCGGCGCGGTGAGCAGGGCCCGCGCGAGCGCCACCTTCTGCTGCATGCCGCGGGAGAGGTTCTCCATCGGCTCGCTGCGGCGGTTGGCGGGGAAGCCGACCCGGCCGAGGATGCGCGGGATCTCGCCGCGGGTCGCAGCCGGCGGCATGCCGTAGAAGCGGGCGGCGTAGCTGAGGTTCTCCACCGCCGACATCTTCTTGAAGAAGCTGGCCTCCACGGACACCCGGTTGACCAGGCGCCGCACGGCGCGCGGCGACCGGTTCACGTCGTGCCCGAACACGTACGCGCTGCCACCGTCCGGCAGCAGCAGCGTGGACAGCAGCCGCACCAGCGTCGACTTGCCCGAGCCGTTCTGGCCGAGGATCGCGACGGTCTCGCCGCGGGCCATGGTGAAGCTGACGCCGTCCAGCGCGGCGACCAGCCGGCGCCGGGGGCCGGGCGCGCCGCGCGGCGCCTTGCGGCGGAACACCTTGCGCAGGCCGGCGACGTCCACCGCGAGCGTGGTGCCGGACCGGGAGGCGAGCGGATCGAGGACGTGCAGGGGCTCGGGCATCGTGGCACTCCGGAGGGTGGCTGACCGTGGGAGGGGACGCGGGACAGCGGCGGACGGGCCGCTCCGGGTCCGCCACGGGGGAGAGCGCTCAGTGGGTCAACCGAGGCCTAACACGGCAAGGACGGTACGAGCGCACAGCAGCCGCGCGCCAACCCTTTTCCGCTAGAACCGCGCCGATGGACCACCTGCCCGGTTCTATCGGGCGGATGGTCCATCCGCGGGAAACGGGACGCGCCGGGCGCGCCGGGCGCGGTAGACGTGTTCGTAGCGCTGCGCCATGACGGGCAGGTCGAAGCGGCGCTCGGCGTCGCGCCGGCAGGCCTTGGGGTCGATGGTGCCGACCTCGGCGAGGGCCGCCGGGAGGTCCTGCGGCTCGTCGCAGATCAGGCCGTTCTCGCCGGGTAGGACGATCTCCGGCACCGAGCCGCGGCGCAGCGCGACCACCGGCGTGCCGCAGGCCAGCGCCTCGACCATGACCAGCCCGAACGGCTCCTCCCAGAGCACCGGCAGGATCAGGCACCGCGCGTCGCGCAGCAGCTCGCGCTTGCGGTCGAGATCGGCCTCGCCGACGAAATCCACGTCCGGCCCCAGCCGGGGGCGCACGTACTCGTCGAAGTAGGCCTGCTCCGGTTCCTCGGCGCACTTGGCCGCGATGACCAGCCGCTGCCCGGCTCCGCGCGTCGCCTCGATCGCGACGTGCACGCCCTTGTCGTGCGACATGCGGCCGAGGAACAGCACGTAGTCCTGCTTGTCGCCGCGGTAGGGGAAGCCGGCGACGTCGATCGCATTGTGCACGGTGGCGACCCAGTTGAGGTCCGGCCGGAAGGAGCGCTGGGCGTCGGAGATGGCGACCAGCTCGACGGCGTCGCCGAGCTCGGCGTACAGGTCGCCCAGCTCGCCGGTGACCGGCCCGTGCACGGTGACCACGGTCCGGGCGTTCCTGGCCGCCGCGGTCAGCGGTCCGGTCAGGCAGTGGTCGTGCACGACGTCGACGTCCAGCCCGTCCAGCAGGTTGGCCGCGCGCGCCGCGTGCAGGGCCTCCGGCAGCGACTCCCCGATGCGCTCGGCCTGCGGGGCGTCGAACGTGTTCAACACCGTGGCGTCGAGGTGATCGCCGTTGCCGGCCCCGATCAGGGTCACCTCGTGGCCGCGGTCGGCCAGCGTCCGCACCAGGTCGGCGACGAGCTGCTCGATGCCGCCGTAGGCATCCGGTGGCACCTGGAACCACGGCGGGGCGATCATCGCGATCCGAAGCGGGCGGTCGGCCATGCTGACTCCAAGCGACGCGGTGGCGCGAAGTGGATCCGGGAGTTCCCGCTAACGGCGCAGGTCACACATGGTTTTGTTGGAAAATCCCCGGGTCGGCCGGCGGCGCGGGCGCGGCTAGCACCTCGACCCCGGCCGGCAGGCCCGCCACCCGTGCCCGGTCGCCGGAGGCGTGCACGTCGAGCTCGGCCCCGGCCAGCGGGATGCCGCGCAGCGCGAAATCGGCGAAGCCGTCCGGCAGCGCTGGCGCCACCCGCAGCACCCCGGCCGCCAGGTCGGGGTCCAGCCGCAGCAGCACGCGGATCAGGTGGATCGGCGCGGCCGCCGCCCAGGCCTGCGGTGAGCACGAGGTCGGGTACGGCACCGGGGCCCGGTACTCGGCGCGGTCGAAGCCACAGAACAGCTCGGGCAGCCGGCCGTCGAACGCCGCGGCGGCGTCCAGGATGCCGGTGGTCACCCGCTGCGCGTGCTCGACGAAGCCGTAACGCATCAGCCCGGCGGCGACCAGCGCGTTGTCGTGTGGCCACACCGACCCGTTGTGGTAGCTCATCGGGTTGTAGGCGGCCATCGAGCTGGCCAGCGTGCGCACGCCCCAGCCGCTGAACATCTCCGGCGAGAGCAGGTGGTCGGCGACCGCGCGGGCCCGGTCCGGCTCGATGATGCCGGTCCACAGGCAGTGGCCGATGTTGGACGCCAGCGAGTCGACCGGGCGCTTGTCGCGGTCCAGGGCCAGCGCGTACCACCCCCGGTCGGGCAGCCAGAACCGCTCGTGAAACGCCGCCCGCAGCGCGGCGGCGCGCGCCGCGAACCGGCGCGCTGTCTCGCCGTCGTCCCGCTCCGCCGCCAGCCGGGCCCTGGCCAGGTATGCCGCATACACGTAGCCCTGCACCTCGGCCAGCGCGATCGGCGGCTCGGCCACCCGGCCGTCGGCGAACGTCACGCCGTCCCAGGAGTCCTTCCAGCCCTGGTTGGCCAGCCCCCGGTCGGTCGCCCGCCGGTACTCCACGAAGCCGTCGCCGTCGCGGTCTCCGTAGTGCTCGATCCACTCCAGGGCGCGGTCGGCGTTCGGCAGCAGCGCGTCCACCTCGGCCCGCGGCAGGCCCCACGAGCTCAGCTCGCCGAGCAGCATCACGAACAGCGGGGTCGCGTCGGCGGTGCCGTAGTAGACGTGCCCGCCGCCGAGCGCCATCGAGGCGTCCACCCCGGAGCGGATCTCGTGCAGGATCCGGCCGGGCTCCTCCTCGCTGCGCGGGTCGACGTGGTTGCCCTGCCTGGCCGCCAGGTTGTGCAGCGTGCCGAGCGCGAGCGACTGGCCCAGCGGCAGCGCCAGGTAGGAGGTGAGCAGCGAGTCGCGGCCGAACAGGGTCATGAACCAGGGGGCGCCGGCCGCGATCGTCGCCCACCGGTCCTCCGCGTCCACGATGCGCAGCGACTCGAGATCGGCGCGGCTGCGCTCGATCGTGCGGGCCAGCCGCTGGTCGGTGCTGACGATCGCGGGCGGGCGCCGGGCGAGGCCGGCCAGCCGCCCGGCCTGCGCGGAGTGCTCGATCGGCATCCCGGGCGGGAAGTGCGGCGGCAGCTGCCGGCCGTCCACGCTCGCGGTCACGCACACGGTCGCCGACCACTGCCCGCGGGCCGGCACGATCGCCCGGAACACGATCAGCCCAGGCAGCACGTGCACGCTACCGGCGTGCTGCGATGCCGGCGCCAGCTCGGCCTCGATGCGGCTGCCGCGGGCCCGGTCCCGCCACCGGTAGGAGAACTCCAGCGCGTCGAAGCCGCTGTGCCGGTCGTGCTCGCCGCGCGCGCGGACCCGCCCCTCCTTGACCTCGAACAGGTCGGCGAAGTCGCAGTGCACGGTGAGCGCGAGCTCGCACTGGGTGTCCTCGGCGCCGAGGTTGAGCAGGGTCAGGTCCTCGCGCATGCCGGCGCCGACGTAGCGGTCCCTGCGCAGCAGCATGGAGTGCTGGCCCGACCAGCCGCGCGGCCGCCCGCGGCCGAGGAAGGTGGCCTGGTACGGCGCGTCCGAGAGCACCGCCAGCGCCTCGACCGGCTCGTCGTCCAGCCGCAGCTGCCACCGCGACACCAGCCGGGTGTCCTGCACGAACAGCCCCTGCGGCGTGCCCGCTTCGATGTTGCCGGCCCCGTCGGTGAGGCAGAAGCACGAGCCCTCGACCAGCGTGACGCGCCCGCCGCCGACGGCCGCCGGCTCGCCGTCGAACGTCCAACCCGGCATTCCGCGTCACCTCCCGGGTGCGTCGGGCGACGGCACCACCGCGGTGCCCGTCATCCCGACACAACGGTGCCCGATGGCCTCCGCGGGCGCATCGGGCACCTCCACAGGTCGTGGCTAGCCGGCGTGATCCACCAGCCGGGCGATGATGCCGAACACCACGACCCAGAACACCACCGCCAGACCGTAGTTCAGGATCAGGTCCACCTCGACGTTGCCGGTGGTGAACAGGTCCTTGAACCACAGCGCCAAGGTGCTTGCCCAGTTCGCGATGAACCGCACGAAGGAGTTGCCCTGGTTCGCGCCGAGCAGGGCGAACAGGACATGCAAAATCAGTATCACGGCGATCACCGCGCCGATGGCCCTGATGATCGAGCCGACCATGCTGGTGCTGCGCCGGGTATAGACGGCCATCGTTTCCTTCACCTCACAGTGCGACTTCGGGCACTCGTACATTGCGGGTACCCGGGTGGCCCTGCCTTAACCCCTTCTTGCGGTGCCGGAGCAGATTTGGCCGGTGCGCGGTCAGCGCGGGAACGCTTGCGCCGCAGCGAGAAACGCGTCGTTCTCCGCCGGCAGGCCGATCGTCACCCGCGCGCCGTCGCCGGCGAACGCCCTGACCACGACCCGATTGGCGAGCAGGTGTTCGTTGAACGCCGCGGTGCGCTCGCGCAGCGGTAGCCACACGAAATTCGCCTGCGACGGCGGCACCTCATAGCCGGCGGCCAGCAGTGCGTCGCGGACCCGCTCCCGCTCGGCCGCGATGTCGCGGCACCTGGCCAGCAGCTCGTCCGCGGCGTCCAGGGAGGCGACCGCCGCGGCCTGCGCCACGGCGTTCACCGAGAACGGCACGCACACCTTGCGGCTCGCGGCGACCAGCTCCGGGGCCGCCACCGCGTAGCCGACGCGCAGCCCGGCCAGCCCGTACGCCTTGGAGAACGTCCGCAGCACCGCGACGTTGTCCCGGCCGTCCAGCAGCCCGAGCCCGTCGGGCACGTCGGGGTCGGTGACGAACTCGCGGTAGGCCTCGTCGACCGCGACCAGCACGTCCTGCGGCACCGCGTCGAGGAAGCGCACCAGCTCGTCGCCGCGCAGGGCGCTGCCGGTCGGGTTGTTGGGGTTGCACACGAAGATCATCCGGGTGCGCCCGGTGACCGCCGCGGCCATGGCGTCCAGGTCGAGGCCGTGCCCGGCGGTCAGCGGCACCGGGCGCGGCGTGGCGCCCACCACCTGAGTGATGATCGGGTACGCCTCGAACGAGCGCCACGGGAAGATCACCTCGTCCTCCCGGCCGGCGCAGGTGGCCTGGATGAGCTGCTGGCACACGCTCACCGACCCGCAGCCGGCCGCGATCCGGTCGGGGTCGACGCCGACGTGCCTGGCAATGCGCTCGGTGAGCGCGACCATCGCCATGTCCGGGTAGCGGTTCACCTCGTTGGCGGCGTCCGCAATCACCTTCGTGACGCTCGGCAGCGGCCCGGCGGCGACCTCGTTGGACGCCAGCTTGATGGCCCCGGGGATGCTGCGGCCGGGCACATAGGCGGGCAGCGCGGCCAGGTCTTCTCTGGTGTGCACGGTCATGGCGGGCAGTGTCCCACTCCGCGGACCAGGTACCAGCAGGTCGCCCTTTGGTGGTTGAGTACCGGCCATGAACCTGACCAGGACCGAGACGCTTCCACTCGACGACGGCAGCCGCCTGCCGCTGACCGTCGCCGAGCCGGAGACGGCCGTCCGCGGCGGCATCGTCGTGCTGCACGAGGCGCGCGGCGTCACCGACTCGGTCCGGTCTCTGGTCGGGAGCCTGGCCGGCGAGGGCTGGCTGGTGGTCGCGCCGCACCTCTACCACCGGGCCGGCGCCGCCGACGCCAACGGTGAGGTGGCCGGCGAGCACGTCGCCGACCAGCTGAGCCTGCTGACCCCCGAGTCGGTGCTGGCCGACAGCGGCGCCGCACTCGGCTGGCTGCGCGGCCGCGGGGTGAGCGCCGACCGGGTCGGCGTGGTCGGCTTCGACCTCGGTGGTGCCGTTGCCGTCAAGGTCGCCACCCGCCGCCAGGTCGGCGCCGCGGTGAGCGTGTCGGCGCCCGGCATCGTCATCCCGCTCGCCGGCCAGCTGCGGCCGCTGGTCGAGGTCGCGCCGGAGCTGTCCTGCCCGTGGCTGGGGATCTACGGCGGCGACAGCGCCGCGCCGGCCGAGGAGGTCGAGAAGCTGCGGGACGCCGCGGCCACCGCGCAGGTAGCCACGGACGTGGTGCACTTCCCGGCCGCGATGGACGCCGACGCGGCGGCCGCGGCGGAGGCCTGGCAGCGCACCCTCAACTGGTTCGACTCGCACCTGCGTTAAGAGCAACGGTCCGTTCGAGCGAGGAAAGCGGCCGGATCGCGGTTCTCGGGAACCGCCGCGGCCATGGTCGAGATCTGACAGCATGAACGGCTGACGCGGGCTCGGCCCCGGTGCGAGGGGCACCCGGCGGTTGACGGCGCCAGGAGGGGAGAAGGCACATGGGCGGTGGGTACAACACCGAGCTCGACGTGATGCTCAGGGCCGCCGGCGGCGTGCGCGAGACCAACGCCCAGGTCCAGGCCATTCTCGGCCAGCTGCGCGCCAAGGTCGGTGAGGTTTCCGGCTTCTGGGACGGCGACGCCAGGCGCGCGTTCGAGGCCCTGATGGAGGTGTGGGACAGCCGGGCCGCCCAGCTCAGCCAGGCCCTGGACGGGATCGCCGAGGCCATGGACTCCTCGCGGGTCACCTACCACCACCGCGAGCAGGACACCTCGCAGGCCATGTCCAGCATCACCCGGACGCTCGGCTGACGGAGGGGCGCACCATGAGCGGACAGATCAGGGTCAGCTTCCCGGCGCTGGAGGAGACGGCCACGTACCTCGACGCCAAAGCCCGGGAGGCCAACCAGCTGCTCGCCGACCTCAGGTCGATGCTGCAGCCGCTGGTCGCCACCTGGACCGGCGCCGCCGCCGAGAACTACAACCACAAGCAGCACCTGTGGGATACCGCCGCGGCCGACCTCAACGGCGTGCTCGGCCAGATCAGCACCGCGCTGCACACCGCCAACGCCAACTACATCGAGGCGGAGAGCGCCAACACCCGGCGCTGGGCCTGACGGCCCTCGTGAGTGGCGTTTGGTGTCAGCACACCATTCGCCGCTCACGAGGTCGCGACGCGCTAGCGTCGCGACCATGATGCCGCGCCTGCTGTGGACCCCGGACCCCGATGCGGTAGCCCGATCCAGGATGGCCGCCTTCCGGTCCTGGCTGCTGACCAACCGGGGCATTCGTCTCGACGACGGCTACCAGTCGCTGTGGCGCTGGTCGGTGGACGAGCCGAGCCAGTTCTGGGGCGCCATGGTTGATTTCCTCGGCGTCAGGTTCCACGACAAGCCGGCCGGCGTGCTCGCCGACGCCAGCATGCCGGGGGCTCGGTGGTTTCCCGGCGCCACCCTGAACTACGCCGAGCACGCGCTGGTCGGGGGCGCCGGCCGGGACGACGACGACCTTGCGGTGATCTTCAGCCGCGAGGACGGGCTGGAGCAGCGGCTGACCTACGGCGAGCTGCGCGCCCAGGTCGCCGCCGCTCGGGCCGGGCTGCGGCGGCTCGGGGTGCGCCGCGGCGACCGGGTGGTGGCGCTCGCGCCGAACTGCCCGCAGACGCTGGTCGCGTTCCTCGCCGCCGCCAGCCTCGGCGCGGTGTGGTCCTCGTGCTCGCCGGATTTCGGGGCGCGCGCCGTGGCCGACCGCTTCGTGCAGATCGAGCCGGCCGTGCTGGTCGCCGTGGACGGCTACCG
>Ga0209382_10005926_pt1 | contig 15781 bp, 13 predicted proteins | sample SoiMetdeltSBSDD5_FD_187599 | JGI IMG/M metagenome (GOLD analysis project Ga0209382, IMG submission 187599) | Bulk soil microbial communities from a Populus tree surrounding site in Tennessee, USA - Soil MetaG P. deltoides SBSDD5 (SPAdes) (version 2) | ecosystem: Environmental > Terrestrial >...
TGAACCGACGGTGGGACTGCTTCATCACCTGCGAACTGTCGCATGAACCTCGGCGATATAGCCACCTGGGAACTGGACGAAGGTCGAGCGCCGGTCGTCGGTCGAGTAGGGCTCGACCAGGACGCGCACGCCGGCCAGCTTCGCCTTGGCCAGAGTCGCGTCGAGGTCCGACGTCTCGTAGCCGGTCACCTCTCGCCCGTACGGGTACGGGAGATGACCATCCGTCACGAGGACGGCGACGCTGCCGAACGTTGAAGTGATGCGGACGCGCCGGTAGGTATCCGTGGGTCGGCCGATCTCGACGCCGGGCGCCTTCGCATCGTCGCCGACCACGGTGCCGCCGGAGAACAGGAGGAAGCTACGGATGAAGGCGTCGGCGCGTCCCGGTGAGACATACACGCGATTCTCGGGAATCGTTTGCAACGTGGCGTAGCTCGGCGCCGTCGTGTGCCAGTAGAGCTGCATGTTGACGCCGCCCGGCCACTGCACGACGGCATCGCGGCCGACCGGATCGTTGAACGGCTCGACGATCACGTCGGCGCCGCTCGCCCGGGCCGCGCGAACGGCGGCATCCAGGTCCTTCACGAGATAGCCGGTGCGCTCGCCCCCGAACGGATAGGGGACCGGCGTCTTGAAGCCAAACACGGACACCGTGCCGACCGGCGTGAAGACGAGCTGGGACATCGTGCTACTCGGAGTCGGCGTCACCGTGAAAACGCCCTGTTTGGACAGGCTGCCGCCGAACGTCGCCACGAAGCTCGTGACGAAACGATCGAAGTCTTCCGGGGCGACGTAGACGTGGGTGGTGTCGTATTGGGGTCCGACCGCCAACCCTGGAGAACTGGCGGCCAGGCCCGTCTGCGCGCCGGCGTTCGCCGCGCTCGCGAGCAGGACGACCGCCAGAGTCAGCGCTTTGAGCATTGGTCTACTCCTCATCCGCAATCTCCGCGGGCTCGGCCGCGCGATTGAGTGGCGTGGTGGAACGCGACCTGTTCGACAAGCTCGGCGTGTCGCATAGATAGCTTCAGTGGATCGTTTCCAGTTCCGTGCCGAGCGCCTCGTTGAAGCGGTTGGTGAAGTTGGCGGCGGCGATGCTGAGCGTGAGCTGCACGAGCGCGTCCGGTCCCAGTTGCTGCTTGAGCTCCTCCACGAGCCGCGAATCGACCTGGACGTTCTCTGTCATCTCCTCCGCATAGCGGATGACCAATCGCTCGAGATCGGAGAAGAGCGGGTTGGTCGCGTAGTCGGCCAGCGCAGCGAACTTTTCCTTCGGCACTCCGTCCCTCTGCCCGAGGGCCGCGTTGTGCGTCACTCAATAGTTGCAACCATTGATCTGTGAGGCCTTCACGTAGGCGAGCTGGCGCAGCTTGAGGTCGAGCGCGCCCTCGCGCAGCGTCCCGTAAAACGCGATGAACGGCGCTACGGTGCGGGCGTGGTGCGCCATCAGCCTGAAGGTGTTCAGCACGCGGCCCGTCGCTTTCTTCATGCTGTCGTACACCGCCTGGACGTCGGGCGGGACCTGCTCGCGGTCGAGATACGGAAGTCTGGCGGCCATCATGTCCTCCTCTGATCGAGCGTGGGCGGTTGCCAACCGTGATTGACTCAGACAGCCCAGCAGGCGCAGCCGAGCGCGCCCCAGAGCGTTGTGAAGTCGTGGACGTCACCGACCTGAGCGTGTCCGCAGGCCGAGGCCGTTTGTCGCATCGCGGCTCTCGTGGCCGTCCCTCCCTGGCGATCGCCCCAGGCGGCGTAACCACCGAAGCGGCGCACGGGTGACCAATCGGGCATGGCCGGCGGCGGGGTGGCCTCGTCCAGATGTGCGAATTCTGAAGCACCGTAGACGATCTTGCCGCCGACCACGGTGAGGTGCGCCGTGATCTCCGGGATCTCGCTTTCGGGGCACGAAAAATAGTCGCGGTCCGGCACGATCAGATCAGCCAGGTGGCCGACCTCGATTCGACCTTTCTTGCCTTCCTCGTTCGAGAACCAGGCGACGTTCTCGGTCCACATCCTCAGCGCGGTCTCGCGGTCGAGACAGTTGCGCTCCGGATAAAGTCGCAAGCCACCGACCGTCTTTCCCGTGACGAGCCAGGCCAGCGAGACCCACGGATTGTAGGAGGCAACGCGGGTCGCGTCGGTGCCGGCCGACACCGGCAGGCCCATCGCGAGCATCCGGGCGAAGGGGGGCGTCGCGGACGCCGCCGCGGCGCCGTATCGCTCGACGAAGTACTCGCCCTGGTAGGCCATCCGGTGCTGCACCGCGATGCCACCGCCCAGCGCGGCGATGCGGTCCATCGACCGCTCGGAGATCGTCTCGGCATGGTCGAAGAACCACTTCAGGCCGTTCAGAGGGACGTCCCGCGCAACGCGCTCGTACACGTCGAGCGCGCGGCTGATCGTCTCGTCGTACGTTGCGTGCAGGCGCCACGGCCAGCGATTGGCGGCGAGAGTGCGCACCACGCCCTCGAGCTCGCCTTCCATCTCCGGCGGCATGTCTGGACGCGGCTGGCGAAAATCTTCGAAGTCCGCGGCCGAAAAGACGAGCATCTCGCCGGCACCGTTGTGGCGGAAGTAGTCGCTGCCCTGCTGATACGTCGAGGTTTTCGCCCAGTTGAGGAAGTCTTGCTTCTCGGCCTTCGGCTTCTGGGTGAAGAGGTTGTAGGCCAGGCGGATCGTGAGCTGCCGCTCCTGCTCGAGCTGTTGGATGACGGCGTAGTCGTCCGGATAGTTCTGGAAGCCCCCGCCGGCGTCGATGGCGCCGGTCACGCCGAGCCGATTCAGCTCGCGCATGAACTGGCGTGTCGAATTGAGCTGGTACTCGAACGGCAGCTTCGGCCCTTTGGCCAAGGTCGCGTAGAGGATGCCGGCGTTGGGCTTGGCGAGCAACAGGCCGACTGGAATGCCGCGCGTGTCGCGGACGATCTGCCCGCCCGGCGGCTCCGGAGTGTCCTTGGTGTACCCGACCGCCCGCAAGGCGGCGGCATTCAGAAGTGCCCGGTCATAGAGGTGGAGCAGAAACACGGGCGTGTCGGGAGCGAGGGCATTGATCTCCTCGAGCGTCGGGAGTCGCTTCTCCGCAAACTGATGCTCGGTGAACCCGCCGACGACGCGGACCCACTGCGGCGGAGGCGTGATGGCGATCTGCCGCTTCAGCATGTCCATGGCATCGGCGAGCGTTCGCACGCCGTCCCACCGCAGCTCCATGTTGAAATTCAGGCCACCGCGGATGATGTGAAGGTGGTTGTCGATCAAGCCCGGCAGGACCCGGCGGCCCTTGAGGTCGATGACCTTCGTCGCGGAATCTGCCAGAGCCAGCACCTCCGTGTCTGCGCCGACGCGGAGGAACCTGCCGTCCCGGATCGCGACCGCGGCCGCGGTCGGATTCGAGCGGTCGAGGGTGGTCACCTTTCCGTGATGAAGGATGACATCGGCGAGCGTGCCCGCGCCGTTCATGACCGCACCTCTCCGACGTCGGCGATCCGTGTCGCAGCCGGCGGCTCCGCATGGCGCCCCGGCATCGCGCCGAACACGTGCTGGCCACACCGCACCTGCTGCCATGCGGTGCGGATCGAGGTCCCGGTGATCATCTGGCGCCCCACCGGGATGATCTGCTCACCGAGCAGGATGCCGAGCAGGCCGATCAGCGCGACCACCGGAGGGGCCGGAGACCGGACGTCGAGCAAGCTGTAGACGACGCCGACCAGCAGGCCGGCGCCGAGGGACAACAGATAAGCTTTCATGGGCCATCCTCCTCGCTTGGCTGTGGCCTACCGGGGCGAGGGGATCATGTACTCGGGAAATACTGTCGGCGGCGCCTTATGCACCATCGTGTACACATACTCGACACCGATTCCGTACGCGCCGTAGTGGGTCTTCACGATGTCCATGACGGCGTTGTAGGTGTCCTTCTGGGCCCAGTCGCGCTGCCACTCGAGCATGACGGAGAGCGAGGTGACGGGTTTCGCGCCTGCCTGGATCACTCGCTTCATCGCGTTGTCGTGAGCGAGCTGGCTGATGTCGCCGCAGCAGTCCTCTGCGACGTAGACCTCATAGCCGTCGTGGATCGCCTGCACCGTCGGGAAGGCGATGCATACTTCGGTCCACAGCCCGGCCAGGACGATCTTTTTTCGACCGGTCGCCTTGATCGCGGCCACGAAGTTCTGGTCGTCCCAAGCATTCATGGACGACCGCTCGATCAGCGTGTGCTTCGGGAACACCGCGAGGAGCTGCGGCCAGATATTTCCACTGAAGCTCTGCGTTTCTACCGTTGTGAGAACGACGGGCATATCGAACACTCGGGTGGCTTTCGCCAGCGCGGCGGTATGGTTGATGATCGACTCGCGATCGGGATAGGAGGTGCCGAAGAGCATCTGGGGTTGGTGATCGATGAATGCCACGACGCAATTGTCGGGAGTCAGTAGACCTTTTTCACTGCGCTTTGCGAGACCGTTGGTTGCCGGCATGAGATCCTCCTATTGGTTTGGGTCGTCTCCTCGCATGCCATGAGTCATGGCTTGCCATTCAGATGGCCTGTCCGACGCGGTTGGTGACAAAGAACGAAAGCTCCGGCGGCGGATTTCCCTGTCGAGGCGGTCGTCATCACGCCACCTCGGCCTGCGCCACCTTGACCGGGGGCGCTGTCCGTCATGAAGAGGCCGAGGCGCTCGCGCAGAACGAGGCGGGCCCGGTGCGCGCGGGTTTTGGCCGTCGCAACCGTGATGCCCAGGCAGTTGGCGATCTCGGCCATCGACCACCCTTCGACGTCGTGCATGACCACGACGGCCCGGTAGTGAACCGGAAGCTCCGAGAGCGCCGAGTTGAGCACGGTCCGGAGTTCTGCCTGCACCGCCGGGTCGTCGATTCTCGACGACCAATCCACAACCGGGCCGGCGTGCCGCCCATTCTCGTCGAACGCGGGAAGGGCCTCGTCGCTCGCCCTCTCACCGATTGCCGGCCGGCGATGGCGGACCTTTGCGTAGGCGGCGTTGCTGACGATCCGGTAGACCCAGGAGGCGAAGGCCGACTCACCCCTGAACGTGTCGATCTTCCGAATGACGCTCCAGAACGCGTCCTGGACGGCTTCCTCGGCATCCTGCTTGTTGCCCGTGATCCCGATGCTCAGGCGATAGGCACGCTCTCCATAGGTCGCGACGAGCCCCTCGGCAGCCGTCGGTTCGCGCAGACGCAATCCTTTTATGAGTTGGGAGTCCCGATCGATCCCTACTGAACCGGCGCCCGGATCTCGCACGCTCGGGTACATCATGCTGGTCGTCATCCGAAGATCCTCCTTGCGTGTCTGGTGTCGTGCAGTAGCGCTGTGCACGGCCTGCGCCAGCGGCCGCGATCCCAGCAAACACTGATCAATGCTGGCGAATGGCTCCGCGCCTGATGAATCACCTGATCGCGAAATCTCGTGCTTCAACGAGATCTCGAGGCGGTGACAACGAGCCATCGGAGCGTGAGCGTTGGACAACCACGCAGGGAGGGGAGTTGGCTTGACATTCTCGTGACCGCGTGGTCACTTTAGTGCGCCGCATCAACGCCAGGCTCTCGCACGACCTATTGCGGATAGGAGACCGAGAGGGTCGGATGGCTGCCAAGCAGGCTGCCGCTGGTTTCCCATACCCGCTCCAAGAAAGCCAGGTCATGGACGCCTGGGAGCGCCTCGTGTGCGGCGTGGGACTTCCAGCCGACGCAGTCCGCAGCGTGATCGAACGCTCCTGGACGCGCTGCCATTCCGCTGGCGTCGACCCCGAAACGACGGGCGCGCCGTCGCCGACTTCGGACGAGGGCTTCGACAGGCTCCTGCACCGATTCCGTGATGTGATCGACGTCAGCGCGCCGGTCATGCAGCAGGTCCGCGACTCTCTGTCTGAGTCGGGGACGATGATGATCCTGACCGATCCATCTGGTGTGATTCTCAAAACCGAAGGCGATCCAGGAACGCTGGAGGCGGCCCGAGATGTCCGCCTCGTGAATGGCGCGAACTGGGACGAGCTGGTCTGCGGTACGAACGCGATCGGCACGGCCTTGTCCCTCAAAGAGCCGGTGCAAGTTCATGCGACAGAGCATTTCTGTGCGGGAATCAAACCGTGGTCTTGCTCTGCCGTGGTCTTGCGTGATCCTGCCTACGGCGAAATTCTCGGCGTCGTCGACGTATCAGGACTGAGCAGTCGGTTTCATCGCAACTGGCTGGCGCTGGCCATGATGACGGCGGGCCGCATTGAAGCCGAACTGGCCGTGCGGCAGATGGAATCGCGCTGGCGGTTGGCAGAAGCCGGCCTGCGAAACCTCTCGAGGGCGGCTTCGAGCGCCGTGATGCTGTTCGACCGGCAAGGGCGCCTCGTGAAGGCGGAGGGCGTCACCAGCCAGTCGCGGGCGAGCCTCGGCGGATGCGGCGACTGGAGTGCGGGACGTCGCATCGAGGCTTTCGATACGGACTCCGGCCACGGTAACGCCGCCCTGCCTGATTGGCTACGGCCCGAGTGGGTGCAGCCGGTGATGCGTGGAGGACAGCGGCTTGGAACAGTCCTGGTCCTTCCGGATTCACTCCGGCGAGAGCCCGCTCGGCGAATCGTCGATACCGGCGCCACGACGTTTGCCGTGGGGCAGACCAGTACCACCCTTGGGCCCATCATCGGCCGCAGCGCCGCGTTACGACAAGCCCTCGAGAAGGCGAAGCAACTGGCGGATGTCGATGTGCCGGTGCTGTTACAGGGTGAGACCGGGGTCGGCAAGGAGATGTTCGCGCGCGCCATCCACGAGGGCCGGCAGCGCACGACGGGGCCGTTCGTCGCCCTGAATTGCGGTGGGCTGCCGCGCGATATCTTGGCGAGCGAGCTGTTCGGATACGTCGACGGTGCGTTCACGGGCGCCAAGCGCTCCGGAATGATCGGGAAAATCGAGGCGGCACGTGGCGGGACGTTGTTTCTCGATGAGATTGGCGAGATGCCGCTCGAGCTGCAACCGTACCTCTTGCGCGTTCTCGAAGGCGGCGAGCTGTATCCGCTTGGGGCGAGCCAGCCGCGTACGGTTCAGTTCAAGCTGATCGCCGCGACCAACAAGGATCTCCGGGCGGAGGTGGTTGGCGGTCGTTTTCGCCAGGACCTGTTCTACCGGGTATCGGTCACGACGCTCCGCATCCCCGCGCTGCGCGAGCGCAAGGAGGACATCGCCGAGCTGGTCGAGCATTTCAACCGGGAGGTGTCACGCCGCCACGGCGTACCCGTGAAGCGGTTCGAGGCGGAGGTCATCGACGCACTCGAGCGGTATGCCTGGCCTGGAAACGTGCGCGAAATGCGACACGTTGTCGAGAGCATGGTGATGTTGACCGCCGATGACACCGTCACTGTCGCCGCGCTTCCGGAGGAGATCACGCTCTCGGTCGCCGCCACGGGACGCGAGCCCGGCGGCTCACCGGAGTCCCCGGCGGTTCGGGATCTCGACGCCGTCGAGCGCGACGCCATCAGCACGGCGATCGGGCGACGCCAGGGCAACCTCACGATGGTTGCCAAAGACCTGCGAATCTCGAAGAGCACGCTCTACCTCAAAATAGACAAGTACCGGCTGAACCCGACTCTTCGCCAGGCTCGACAGCGCGACCGATAGTCCCTCGGTACGCACCGACCGGATATCGGTCGGCGTCCGAATGTCGGACGGGGCTCAGATACGGCCTTCGCTCGCTGCCGGGATTCGCCCGTCGAGATAAATCGCGCTCTTAGCCCCGCCCACGTCACGACCTCCGGCACGGCACGATAGTTGCCGACTCCTCGTGGCAGATCGACTGACACAAGGGGGCACGACATGAGAGCGCCGAGTGAGACCGCCGCCCAAGAACGAGATGCAAAACAGTCGTGCGTCAGCCCTGAAGGTCGGATTCTCGAGATGCTGGCTGGAGGCATCTCGCTGTCTCACGTCCTTGACGGGTTCTGCCGGCTCGTGGAAGAGCAGGCTCCCGGGGTCCTGGCATCGGTCCTGGCGGAGCTTGGCCACAGTCGCCAACTCGAACAGCTACGGCGGGCCGAAGAGACCACGTCGTCCGAAGCTGCATGTCACGGTGACGTCGGCATCTCCGAAATTGTCGGGCACGGTGAAGCGATGCGCCGTGTCTTCAAGGCGGTCGCCACCGTGGCGCCGACCGATTCGACCGTGCTCATCGGAGGAGAGACGGGCACCGGGAAAGAGTTGATCGCCCGGGCGATTCACGATCGTAGCCAGCGGCGATCACGGCCATTCATCACGCTGAACTGTGCGGCGATCCCCAGCGGGCTCCTCGAAAGTGAGCTGTTTGGACACGAGAAAGGTGCGTTCACGGGTGCGGTGGCGCGCCGCCTCGGCCGGTTCGAGCTCGCGAACGGCGGCACGCTCTTTCTCGACGAGATCGGCGACATTCCGCTGGAGCTCCAGCCCAAACTCCTGCGGATCCTGCAGGAGCAAGCGTTCGAGCGGCTGGGGAGCACGCAGACGATTCGGGTGGGGGTGCGCCTGATCGCCGCCACGAACCTGGATCTGGCAGCGATGGTCGCCGACAAGCGATTCCGAAGCGATCTTTACTATCGACTCAACGTCTTCCCGATCGCGATGCCCCCGTTGCGCGACCGGCGAGAGGACATTCCGGCCCTCGTGGATCACTTCATGCGTCTGTATGCCGGCCGCCTGAACAGGCGGTTCGAGCCGGTGTCTCCGTTGGCCCTGAAGGCGCTGACGGAGTATGACTGGCCTGGGAACGTTCGGGAGCTGGCGAACGTCGTCGAGCGCGCCAGTATCACCGTACAAGACGGCGATCTCCGCTTCGATCTACCGCGGGGCGGCGAGCGGAAGGGGTCAGCCGGCGGCGGCGCCGGTTCGGTCGCCTCTTCGCCGGGCGAGATTCTGTCGGAGGCCGCGATGAGGCAGCAGAAGCGGGAGAACATCGCCGCCGCGCTTCGCCGGACCCGCGGAAAGATCTATGGCGAGGACGGTGCCGCCAAGCTGCTGGGGATGAGGCCGACCACGCTTCTGTCGCGGCTGGCCAAGCTCGGGCTCAAGCCGACTCGCCAGGTCCCGCTCGTCTCCGCTTAGCCGCCCTTCCTTGTCGACTCGAGACCAAGGCGCGAACGGACGACGCCTGAATCGTCGCGGGCTCGAGATCGCTGACGCACGCGCGCGGTACGCTCGCGGTATGATCCCAGTGACCGCAGCGACTCCATCGGAGGAAGCCGCCACGGATGTCCAAGCGAGAGATCCCGACGCTGCGTGAGGTCTCGGCGGTGCTGAGGTACGGGCTGGCGGTGGCGTCGGTGGCTGTCGCGCTGATTGCCACGCTTCCGTTGGGCCCCACGGTGCTGTTGTCACCGCTCTTCTTCCTGGCCGTCATCCTGACCGCCTGGTTCGGCGGCGGCCGGCCCGGACTGCTTGCCGTCCTGCTCTCCGCGCTGGCGCTCGCATACTTTCACTTGCCTCCGATCCACCACGTCCGCGTCGATCCCCCCAACCGCATTCCACTGCTGCTCTTCGTGGTGTCGGCGGTGCTGGCGACCTGGCTCAGCGTGAGGATGCATCGAACCCTCGTCCAGCTTCAGCGAGCGCGTGAAGAGCTGGAGACGAGGGTTCAGGAGCGCACGGCGGAGCTCCAGGAGCAGGCCGCCCTCCTCGACCTCACGCACGACACGGTCTTCGCGCGCGACATGAACGACGTGATCACCTACTGGAACCGCGGCGCCAAGGAGCTCTACGGCTGGGACCGGAGCGAGGTTGTCGGCAAGACGACCCATGAGGTGCTCAAGACGCGCTTTCCCGAGCCACTGCCTGAGATCAACCGGGTTGTGCTCGCTACCGGCCGCTGGGAAGGGCAGCTGATCCACACCAGGCAGGACGGCAGCCAGATCGTGGTCGCGAGCCGATGGGCGTTGGAGCGAGACGAGCACGGCCATCCCGTGGCGATCCTCGAAACGAACAACGACATCACCGAGCGGCGGCGCGCCGAGGAAGCGGTCCGGGAGAGCGAAGAGCAGTGGAGAGCGGTCTTCGAGAACAACCCCACGATGTACTTCATGGTGGATGCGGCCGGCACCCTTCTGTCCGCTAACTCGTTCGGCGCACAGCAACTCGGCTACGCGATCGAAGAGCTGATCGGTCGGCCCGTGCTCGATCTCGTCCACGAAGCCGACCGGGCAGGCGTGCGGCACAATTTCGTCGCCTGTCTCGATCAAGTCGGCCGCACGATGAGCCGCGAGTTCCGTAGGGTCCGCAAGGATGGCTCGGTGCTATGGGTCCGCGAGACGGCGCGGGCCATGCTCCTCAAGGGTCGCATCGTCGTTCTCGCCGTCTGTGAGGACATCACGGAGCGCAAGCGGGCGGAGTATTTCACCACGCACGTTTTCGAGAGCGCCCCGGACCGGATGTTTATCATCGGGCCAGACTACCGGGTTCGCCGGGGCAATCCTGTCTTCGAGCGTTTCTGGTCGCTCCCGCCCGGGGGAAGCGGCGGGCGGCATCTCGCCGACGTCATCGGAATGATCGACTTCGAGCGAGTCAAGCCGTCGCTCGATCGGTGCTTGAGGGGTGAGGACGTGAGCGCGGCGGGATGGAGCGACACCTTTCGCGGTCGCCAGTACATCGGGGTCAGCTTCACGCCGTTGCGACCGGATACGGAGAGGGTGGAGGCCATTCTCGGAATCGCTCGCGACCTCACGGACCACATGCTCGCAATCGACGCGTTGCAGAAGGCCCAGGCCGAGCTCGCTCATGTGACCCGCGTGACGACGCTCGGCGAGCTGGCGGCGTCGATCGCCCACGAGGTCAACCAACCGCTGGCGGCGATCGTGGCCGATGCGAATGCCTCCCTCAACTGGCTGGACCTTCCAGATCCCCAGCTCGACATGGTGCGCCAGGCGCTGGAGGCCATGTTGAAGGATGGCCACCGGGCGGCGGATGTCGTGAAGCGAATCCGCCAGCTCGCGACGAAGGCTGAGCCGCACAAGAGTCGGCTCGACGTCCGCGACGTCGTACGCGACGTGCTCTCGCTCGTGCAGTCGGAGCTGCGGGATCACGACGTCACGCTGGGGGTGGAGCTCGCGTCGGAGTTACCGCCGGTCTTCGGCGACCGGGTCCAGCTCCAACAGGTTCTCCTGAATCTCATCATGAACGGCATCGAGGCCATGAAGACGGTCGGGGACCGACCCCGACAACTCCTGATCCGCTGCCACCAACATCAGACCGGCACGATCGTCGTCGCCGTGCGCGACTCCGGCGTCGGGTTCGATGCGCACGGCGCGGACCGCATCTTCGACGCCTTCTATACGACGAAACCGGACGGCCTCGGCATGGGGCTGTCGATCAGCCGCTCCATCATCGAGGCGCATGCCGGCCGTCTCTGGGCCAGCGGAAACGACGACCACGGCGTGACTTTGCAGTTCGCCTTGCCGACCGGTGATGGCGATGAGCATGACCTCGATTCGAATCAGCGCCCCTCACCCGTTTGAACAACGTATCTTGCGTGCCCGGCCCAAGCGACTAAAAGAGTTCCACGGACGACGCGTCGTTCACGGTGCTGCCTTCGCGGCGCCTCGGATGTAACCGGACGCTTCCATCTGTCGCGCGACCCACGTCTGCGCGTCGCCCAATGCTTGCTCGACGGTGATCTTCCCCGTCAGCGCCTGGGAGATTTCTTCGCCCACCTTATGTCCGATGGCCGGAAATTCCGGGATGCTGACGTACTGGATACCCGTATAGGGCCGGGGAGGCTGCGCCGATTCTTTGGCACTCAGTATGGCGTCGAGGACATGCGGCGAAAACGGAGCGGCAGCCTGATAGCCGGAACTACGATACGTGGAGCGGCGGGTGCCTGGAGGGACCGCTACCCAGCCTTCCTGACGAGCTACGGATTGGATGTAAGCCTTCGAGGTAGCCCAGTCGATGAAGCGGCGCGCGGTCGACTGGTGCTTCGACGATTGGGGCAGCGCCAGTGCCCAGGTCCACAACCAGTGGGCGCCGGTGTCTGGCCGTTCGGCGGGCGCGGGGGCGATCCCCAGGCGGGAAGCTACCTTAGATTTTTTGGGATTGAATAGAGTGCCGGCAGCGACGGTGGCATCTACCCATATCGCACACCGGCCTTGGCTGAACAGGGTCAGGTTCTCGTTGTAGCTATTGTGATTGCTGTCCGGGGGGCCGAATCGGGTGAGGAGATCCACGTAGACGCCGACCGCCTTCCGCCAGGCGGCGCTGTCGATCTCCGGCATCCACTTCTCGTTGAACCATCGCCCCCCGAATGTGTTGACCATGGTCGAAACGAGGGCGATGTTCTCTCCCCAGCCGGGCTTGCCTCGCAGACAGACGCCGAAGATACCGCGCTGCGGGTCGTGAACGGCTGCCGCCAATCGCTGTATGTCCGCCCAGGTGGGACGCGTGGGCATCGTCACTGAAGCTTCGCGGAACAGATCGGTGCGATAGTAGGTCATCGAACTCTCGGAATAGAACGGAAGGGCGTAAAGCATTCCTCGGTAGGAAAGGCTGTCCCTCACCGTGGATATCAGATCATCGACGTCGTAGGAACCTGGTGTTCCATCCAGAGGTGTCAGCCACGAACGAGCCGCCCAAATCTGTGTTTCATACGATCCGATGGTCATCACGTCGAACTGCCCGTCGCTGATGGCCAGGTCAGTCATCAATCGCGTGCGTAGGCTGTGCTCGTCGAGAATATTCCAGTCCAGGTGAACGCCAGGGGTCGCTTTTTCGAATTCGGCGGACAGGGACCGCATGATCAACATGTCAGGATTATTGACGGTGCCGATCGTGATCGTTTCGCGGCCTTCCGGGGATCGATCTTCCACTCGTAATCCGTTGCTGCGCAGTAGGTCGGCGAGATCCCCGGACCGCTGCAGAGCTGCAAGGCCCCGGTCAAAGTTCGTCTTCAATTCCTTGTGGCGTACCGCGTGACGCGAGAAGGCCACATGAAAAGCGCTGCGGAAGAGAGGAGGGTTCAGGAACTCAAACGCGCCGATGAAGTGCGGGCGATTGAGGATCATCAGGTCACTGGCTGCATATTTGTCCACCACCATTAAATCGATTCGGCCAAGTGCGAGTTTGTCCAGGTTCTGCAGGTCGGTCGCTACATAATCCCGGCTGAGATAATCGGCGGCTTCGAGTTCCGGTGTCAGAGCTGTACCGTGCACCATTCCGAATCGATATTTGCGTAGCGCAGAAAGCGTTTCTACGCGGCGCTTGGGCGCGTCCGGGGAGTAGCGGACGACCAACCCGCGTTTCATGAGCAGGCCCACGTTGGCGCCCGGGAAAGGAGCAGAGAGTAGAAAATCGTCCGTGAGCCCCGTGTCGGCAGTGACGGGTAAGAAACCGTCTACCTCGCCCCTTGCTGCCAGGCTCCGAGCTCGGGCCGCCGGGTAAAAGCGAAGCTCCACGGTGTATCCCGTCTTCTTGAAGGCGGCGCGGACAAGCTCGGCCGCATAACCTTGCCGCGCAAGATCCGGACCGATGTATGGCCGCTGTTCGGCGGCGGCAAGGATAACTAGCTTTTGGGTCTGTGCCGGTAAAGCAAGAGCGGGTAGAAAAAGCAGCGACCATCCGCAGGCGAGACCAACAATCCGAATGCAGCCCTTCCTAACCACGTTGCTCGGTCATCACGGTCGCTCAGGCGGCTCCGCGGTGGCGGTCGTCCGACGCCATCTCCTGGTTGAAGTTGAAGTCGGTGTTCGCCGACCCGGTGATGAGGCGAGCTCCGCGACTGAAGGTCAGATCCTCGATGGCCCACTCGACGAACACGGTGATGCGACTGCGGAACTGGACGATGTACGCGAGATGGACGAACGCCCAGATGAGCCAGGCGGGGAATCCGGACAGGTGAAGGCCGAACGCGTTCGCCACGGCGGAGGCCCGGCCGATGACCGCCAGCTCGCCCTTGTCGAAATACTTGAACGGCGGCAACGGTGAGGCGCCCTTGACCTTCCTGACGATCGCCTTGGCGGCGTAGGCTCCACCCTGCATGGCGACCTGCGCCACCCCCGGCAAGGGCTTACCGTCGCGACCCGCGGCGAGTGCCAGGTCTCCGACCACGGAGATGTCCGGATAGCCGGGGATCGTGAGCTGAGGGGTGACCGTGATACGTCCGCCGCGATCGGTCTCCGCCCGCGTGCGGCGGGCGAGCATGCGGGCGAGCGGGGGTACCGTGACGCCGCCGGCCCAGATGACGGTCTTCGACACGATGCGATCCTTCGTGCCATCGCGCTCGACGGTCAGGCCGTCGCGGTCGACGTCCTTCACCATGACGCCCGTCTTCACCTGCACGCCGAGTCGCGCGAGCGATTCGGTGGCCTTGCGCGCCAGATCTTCGGGAAACGTCATGAGCACGCGCGGCGCGCCGTCGAGGAGGACGATCTCGGCGTCCTCGGAGTGGATCGACCGGAAGTCGTTCTTGAGCGTCTGTCTCGCGATCTCCCCGATGGCACCGGCGAGCTCGACACCGGTGGGCCCGGCGCCGACGATCACGAACCGGAGCCATGCCCGCCGCTCAGCGGGATCCGTGAGGCGCTCGGCCACCTCGAAGGCGTAGAGGATCTTGTGCCGGATGTTGGTCGCCTCCTCGACGCTCTTCATGCCCGGCGCCCACTGCCGCCATCCGTCGTGCCCGTAGTATGAAGTCTCGGAGCCCGCGGCGACGATCAGCGAGTCGTACTCGAGCGCAGCGCCGTCGGCGAGCACGACGCGCCGGGTCCCCGGATCTACGTCAACGACCTCACCCAGCAGCACCTGCGTGTTCTTCTGCCGGCTCAGCACGGCGCGTATCGGCGCGGCGATCTGTCCGGGCGACAGCGAGCCCGTCGCGACCTGGTACAGCAGCGGCTGAAAGAGATGGTAATTCCGTCGATCGACGAGCGTCACGTCCACGGGTGCTGCGCGGAGCGCTCGCGCCGCGCAGAGGCCGCCGAACCCGCCTCCGATGATGACGACACGGTGGCGCGAGGTCATGGTCATCGCGGCCTCCTCGGGAGCTAGATTGGAGGCCTCGTGGCCTCCCACCCTTCAGACGCCGCCGCGCTGGTATTGGTGACTCGAGGCACCCTGCGACGAGGCGGTCGGGTGGCTCTCTCTACTTGACCCGCTCGTATTCGGCTCGGCCGGCGCGGTAGTTGAGCTCGTCGGGCGTCATCCTGAGCAGGGTGTTGCCTCCGTCTTCGGCAACCACCGCCGTCCCCAGCGTTCGCGACGACCGATAGCGCAGTGTGCCGTCCTGGAGATAGAACTTCCCCTCGGTCGATGCCTCGGCGGTGGTCATGGCTCTGTAGCTGCCGTCGGCGGCGACGATCATCGTGACCGGTTCTTGTTCCTGCCCCCTCGTGGCCCGGCCCCGCCAGATCCCCGCGAGCTCCTTGACGTCGGCGATCTGCTTCTCTTGCGCGATGCCATCGAACGGGGACAGGGCGAGCACGGCGCCAAGAAGTACCGCGAGGTGCAGCCTCATCGTCGATCTCCTTCTTGTCCACGATGAAGGTGAGCGACCGCCCATCGATGTTCGGCCGACCAAAGAACGACCCTGGGGTCGCCAGGACGAAGGAGGATCGCTGCCGTCGAGACGAGCGCGCCGAAAATGAGCGCGTACAGGCCGACGGCGTTCACGAGACTTTCCGTGACCGCATGGGGCACGCGCAGGATCAGCAATGCCAGGAAAATGGACCACGCGCCCGCCGCCGTGAGAGCCCAGCGACTGGTCACGCCCTGAGGAAGACGCAGCCCCGCCAGAATCTCGAGCATGCCGGTGACGACGCCCCAGGGCGCGATCACGTGAACGAAG
>Ga0209382_10005927_pt1 | contig 15781 bp, 11 predicted proteins | sample SoiMetdeltSBSDD5_FD_187599 | JGI IMG/M metagenome (GOLD analysis project Ga0209382, IMG submission 187599) | Bulk soil microbial communities from a Populus tree surrounding site in Tennessee, USA - Soil MetaG P. deltoides SBSDD5 (SPAdes) (version 2) | ecosystem: Environmental > Terrestrial >...
ATCTGCCACCGCGCGATTCCCATTCAACTCGGCCACCGCGTAGGGCGTGCGTCCGTCGGTGCGTTTGCGCTCGATATCCGCCCCGCGCGCCACCATCGCTTCGACCAACGGCACATCCCACGCTCGCGCCGCGACGTGCAACGGCGTCTCGCCGTTTGCGGCGAACAACGCGTTCGGGTCGGCGCCATGCGCGAGCAGCCACAGCACGCCATCTGGCGTGCGACTCCAATTGAGGATGGCGTACAGCGCGGTCGCGCCATCGGTGGCCCACGCCTGATCGACCTTCGCGCCGTGCGCGCGCAGCAGCTCGAGCACGGGGATGTCACCGGCGCTCGCCGCGAGGGGCAGGGTGACGCCGTCGTTGGGATCGGCCCCGGCGTCGAGCAGCGCTTCGACAAGCGGATGCGATCGCACGTGGCGCGACGCGCCCCACAGCACCGGCCGGCGCACGTCGTGATGTAACCAGGGGAAGCGTGTGTTCGGATCCACGCCGCGCGCGATGAGCTGTTTGGCGATCGCGGCGAGACCCTGGGCACGCGCGGGCGATTCGTGTGCCATGGACGTGTAGCAGATGTAGTGGATGGGCTCCCAGCCGCGCACGCCCCCTGCCTTCGTGGCGAGCGATGGATCTCGCGCGAGCCGGGCTTCCACCTCTGCGGCGTCGCCCAAGACGAGCGCTGCGTAGAGGCTCGCCTTCGCGATCCCGGGATGCAGCGCGAGAATGCGCTCGGCGCGATCACGCCGCTCGTCCGTCGCGGCTTCGATGAATGCGTCCACGGCCGCTCCGAATTCGAGCGTGATCGCCTCGACGTGATCGTGCAGCGCGTTCCAGGATGTGAAGCCGTACTCGCGCGCCAGTCGAGTCTGCGCTTCGTGCAAGGGGATCTGCGCCGAGTGCTGCAGGTCCTTGGCCTGGTGTTTGAGCTGGTCGAGATTGGGGCGCGGGGGGAGCTGCTTCGGTGCCATAGGGCCTCCATGCTGAGCGCCAGGGGCCCGCAACCTGGCCAGCACGGAGACAGCCGTGCGGGAATTCGATAAGAGGGTGGACTCAGTCCTTCGCGCGGACCCGCGTGCGCCCCGAGCGCGCCCAAAGGATCGCGCGGAGCGGCGCGGTCGTCAAGGCGGGCGGTGGGTCACGGTCTTGGCTCCGTGAGGCCTGACGCGGCATGGGCCCCCTTCCAGATCACGACCGCGTCATAGCCATGGATCGTCCGCACGACGTCGGCATTCCAGCTCTCGAGGCCACGCATCGCCAGGCGTCGCAGCGGTCGCAGGTCGATCACTTCATGACCCGTGGCGTTCGGATTTGACAGGACGCGCGTGAGACGCTGATCGCCGGCGCGGAGCTCGTCAACCGAATCGCTCGCGACGGCGCCGAAGCCGGCTCCACCGAGAACAGCCTGACGCGACCCGGGGCCCGGGATCACGAGAATGTGAAACGCGCGATCGCCCGTGAGGGCCGCCACCTCGTCCGCCATCGCGCCGATATCGAATCCACTAAAATAATTGGCGCCGCGGATCATGTGGTTGTAGCCGAACTTCATCAGGATCTTCGGGGATTCTGCCCGTAACAGCGCGGCGAAGTTGTCCCGCCCCCAACGCGCTCGGCGCTCCATGTAGGGCCACGCCCCTCCGCTCCGTTCCGCTGTCTCGATCGCGAGCGACGCCTCGAGCGTGCGCAGCACCGCGTCACTCTCACGGTCCGGATTCGGCCAGGCGGCGCGCAGCGGCGCCACTAGCCCAGAATCCGCGGCCAAAATGAACATGTCATCGGGGTTCCCCGTCCGCGCGTTCTGCGCCCAGGCGTTGGTGGACGCCTCCTTGAGACGGGCAAACGCGGCGCGCGCGCTCGGCGGGACCTTCGGTTCGAGCTTGGAGATCAGATAGCGATCGTTGAAGATCTCGCGGTCGAATCCCCACAGCACTCGCTCATTGCGTGGGCCCGCCTGGACGATATCCGCGAGCAGCTGCGCTTCCTCGTGGAGATTGTAAAACGTGAACAGGTTTGGCGTCCTCAGGAAATCCTCGATGCCCTGCACGCCGCTCTGCCGCGCGGCCGCCTCGATGTCCTGCGCGATGGGCGGCGAAAGCTCGAAGGCGAACCGTGTGTACCCGGCGCCACGGAGCGCCCGAAACAGCGCGACGGTGAGCTGGGCGGTTTCTCGGACGCCGTGCTCTTCGCCGATCAATGTGAAGCGGACATTGCGCGCTTCCCGGACGAGCCAATCCCAGCCGGGCCCGTCGGGCCGGCCTTCGCTCATGGTCAGGGGGAGCCTGTTTGTTTGCAGCGCTTGGAGCAGCGGCGCCTGTGGTGTCTGGGCGCTGATCGCCATGAGGCAGAGGGGGAGGAGCATTCCCGTTGGATAGGAGGCATGATCGAAAGGTTGCAAGCGCCGCTCCGATCGCCGTCCATCGATTAACTGAAGAGACTTTCACGATCTCTTCATGCGCGCCCTCGTCCCTCGGCGCGATGTGTTGAGGGATGGCGCGCGATCTCACACCACCTCCGGACCTGGAGCGCAAGCGGGGCACGGGCGCGACCCGCGTGCAGCGGCCGGAGTACGTGGACCTCCGGCCTCCCTGCAACACCGCCTGCCCGGCCGGTGAGAACATCCAGGCCTGGCTCGCCCTCGCCCAGGCCGGCCGGCACCGTGAGGCCTGGCTCAAAATCCTCGACGACAATCCCCTGCCGGCGGTACACGGCCGCGTCTGTTACCACCCGTGTGAATCCTCGTGCAACCGCACCCAGCTGGACGCCGCCGTCAGCATCCACGCGGTCGAACGGTTCCTCGGCGATCGCGCGCTCGCCGCAGGATGGACGCCCGAGCCCGGGGCTCCGACCGGGAAACGCGTCCTGATCGTCGGTGCCGGGCCCAGCGGCCTCGCCGCGGCGTATCACCTGCGGCGCCTCGGGCACCGCGTCGAGATCCGCGACGCGGGGCCGGTGGCGGGTGGCATGATGCACCGCGGCATTCCCGCCTATCGGCTGCCGCGGGACGTGCTCGCCGCCGAGGTGGCGCGCATCGAGCGCATGGGCGTGACGATCACCTTGAACCACCGCGTCGAAGATCTGGAGCGCGAGTGGTCGGCGGGCGGTTTTGACGCGGTGTTCGTGGCGATCGGGGCGCACCTCTCCAAGCGCGTGGACATCCCCGCGACCGACGCGGTGCGCATGCTCGACGCGCTGACCTATTTACGCGAGGTGGACCGCGGGGCCCCGCCCAAACTGGGCCGCCGGGTCGCCATCTACGGCGGCGGCAACACCGCGATGGACGCGGCGCGCACCGCGCTCCGCCTGGGGCACGAGCCGCTCATCGTCTACCGGCGCGACTACGAGCACATGCCCGCGCACGCCTTCGAAGCCGATGAGGCTATCGAAGAGGGCGTCAAGATCCACTGGCTGCGCAGCATCACGTCGATGGACGCGGGGGCGCTGCGCGTCGAGGTCATGGAGATCGGTGCCGACGGCAAGGCCCGGGGCACGGGCAAGTACGAGACGCTCGAAGCCGACGCCGTCGTGCTCGCGGTGGGGCAGGAGGTCGATACCCGCTTTCTCGCCGGGGTGCGGGGACTCCGCATGCAATCCGACGGCACCGTGGACGTGGACGAGCGGATGATGACCACGCGTCCCGGACTGTTCGCGGGCGGCGACGTCGTCCCGCCACCCGCTGAGCGGACCGTCACGGTCGCCGTGGGCCACGGCAAGAAGGCGGCGCACCACATCGACGCCTGGCTCTCCGGCGTCACCTATCGCAAGCCGCCGATTCGCGGTGAGGCGACCTTCGACGCCCTGAACCTGTGGTTCGCGCGCACCGTCGCCGCGCAGGCGCAGGCGCGCGCGCCGCGGGCGATCCGGCGCTCGGGGTTCGGCGAGGTGGTGCAGGGGTTGAGCGAGGGCGACGCGGTGTTCGAGGCGAAGCGGTGTCTCTCCTGCGGCAACTGCTTCGAGTGCGACGCCTGCCTCGGCGCCTGCCCCGAGCGCGCCATCACCAAGCTCGGGCCGGGCCTGCGCTACGCCTTCGATTATGACCGCTGCACCGGCTGCGCGGTCTGCTTCGAGCAATGCCCCTCGCATGCCATCGAGATGCATCCCGAACCGGCGGCGGCGCTGTGACGGCGCGCATCGTCGACGGCAACGAAGCCTGCGCCAGCGTCGCGTACCGCCTCAACGAGGTGTGTGCGATCTTCCCGATCACGCCGTCGTCCACGATGGCCGAGTTGGCCGACGAGTGGGCGAGCGAAGGCCGCACCAACATCTGGGGATCGGTCCCCGAAGTCGTGGAGATGCAGAGCGAGGGGGGCGCGGCGGGCGCGCTGCACGGTGCTCTCCAGGCGGGCTCGCTCGCGACGACGTTCACGGCGTCGCAGGGCCTGCTGCTCATGATCCCCAACATGTACAAGATCGCGGGCGAGCTGACGAGCACGGTGCTGCACGTCGCCGCGCGCTCGATCGCTGCGCATGCGCTGAGCATTTTCGGCGATCATCAGGACGTCATGGCGGTGCGGCCCACCGGCTTCGCGCTGCTCTCATCCGGGTCGGTGCAAGAGGCGCAGGACCTCGCTGGCGTAGCGCAGATGGCGACCCTCGAGGCGCGGGTGCCCTTCGTCCACTTCTTCGACGGCTTCCGCACGTCGCACGAGCTATCCCGCATCGTGGGACTCTCGGACGACGATCTGCGCGCCCTGATCGACGACGACCTGGTGCGGGCGCATCGCGCGCGGGCGCTGAATCCCGATCACCCGTTCATCCGCGGCACGGCCCAGAATCCGGACGTCTACTTCCAGAGCCGCGAGGCGGCCAACCCGTTCTTCGCGCGCACGCCGGAGATCGTGGAGCGCGCGATGCAGCGGTTCGCCACCCGCACGGGACGCGCCTACCGCCTGTTCGAGTACTTCGGCGCCCCGGATGCCGAGCGGGTCGTGGTGCTGATCGGCTCGAGCGCCGCCACCGCGCGCGAGACCATCGACCGGCTGGTATCCCGCGGGGAGCGCGTCGGCGCCCTGCAGGTGCGGCTGTTCCGGCCCTTCTCGGCGGCGCACTTCCTCGCGGCCCTGCCCGCCACGACGCGGGCGATCGCCGTGCTCGATCGTACCAAGGAAAGCGGCGCGCTCGCCGAGCCGCTGTGCCTCGACGTCATCGCCGCACTGGCGGAGGGCCGCCGCGCCGTGCCGGTGATCGGAGGACGCTACGGCCTCTCCTCCAAGGAATTCACGCCGGCGATGGTGAAGGCGGTGTTCGACGAGCTGCAGGCGGATCGACCCCGCAACCACTTCGTGGTCGGGATCGACGACGACGTCGGTCACGCCAGCCTGCCGTACGATGCCGCTTTCCGCACCGAGCCGGACGACACGTTCCGGGCCGTGTTCTATGGCCTCGGCGCCGACGGCACCGTGGGCGCGAACAAAAACAGCTGCAAGATCCTGGGCGAGGACGCCGACCTCTTCGTGCAGGGCTATTTCGTCTATGACTCGAAGAAATCGGGCTCGCGGACGGTGTCGCATCTGCGGTTTGGCCGCACGCCGATCCGGTCCGCGTACTTGATCGACCGCGCGCAGTTCGTCGGCTGCCACCAGTTCTCCTTTGTGCACTCCCTCGACGTGCTCGGAATCGCGGCGCCGGGCGCCACGTTCCTGCTGAACAGCCCCTACGATCCCGCCGAGACGTGGGAGCGACTGCCACGCACAGTGCAGGAAGCGATCATCGCCAAGCAGTTGTGCGTCTGGGTCATCGATGCGAGCGCGGTGGCGAAAGCGGCCGGCATTCCGGGGCGGACCAACACCGTGCTGCAGACCTGCTTCTTCGGCATCTCGGGCGTGCTGCCGCGCGAGCAAGCCCTCGAGAAGATCAAGGCGGCCATCGGCAAGACCTACGGCAACAAGGGCGAAGACGTCGTGCGCGCGAACTGCGCCGCGGTGGATGCGACGCTCGAGCGGTTGCAGCGGGTGCCCGTTCCCGCGCGGGCCACCAGCCGCGTCGGCCTCGCGCCGGTGGTTTCGCCCGACGCCCCCGACTTCGTCCAGCGCGTGACGGCGCCGATGCTCGCGGGCCGCGGCGACGCGCTACCCGTGAGCGCCTTTCCCGTCGACGGCACTTATCCGAGCGCGACGTCGCGCTGGGAAAAGCGGAACATCTCCGAAACCGTGGCCGAATGGGATGCCGCGGCGTGCATCCAGTGCGGCAACTGTGCCATGATCTGCCCGCACGCGGCGATTCGCGCCGGGCTCATGGACGAGGCGCGCCTGGCGGGCGCACCCGCGGGATTCCTGTCGGCGCCGATCGACGCGCGCGGCTTTCCCACCACCCGCTACACGCTCCAGGTGTACGTGGAGGACTGCACCGGCTGCGGTCTCTGTGTCGAGGTGTGTCCGGCGCAGCCGGCGACCGATCGCAAAGCGATCAACCTCACGGAGCGCGAGCCCCTGCTCGAGCGGGCGCGGGACAGTGTCGCCTTCTTCGAATCGCTTCCCGTAACCGAGCGCGCCGCGGTGGACTTCTCCACGGTCCGGGGCACGCAATTCCTCGAGCCGACCTTCGAATTCTCGGGGGCGTGCGCCGGCTGCGGCGAAACGCCCTACCTCGGCCTGCTGTCGCGGCTCTTCGGCGACCGCATGCTGGTCGCCAATGCGACGGGCTGCTCGTCCATCTATGGCGGCAATCTGCCGACGACGCCGTGGGCGACGAACGCGGAGGGTCGCGGGCCGGCCTGGTCGAACTCGCTGTTCGAGGACAACGCGGAGTTCGGGCTCGGCATGCGCCTCGCCGCCGACGGGCAGCTCGCGATGGCGCGCCGGCTCACCGCGGCCCTGGGGAGCACGCTCGGCGATCCGCTGGCGCAGGCGTTGATCGAAGCGCCGCAGCGCGAGGAGCGCGACATTCGCGCCCAGCGGCTCCGCGTCGCTGCCGCCCGCACGGTGCTCCAGCCGCTCGCCGACGACGGCAGCGCGGATGCCCGCCAACTGCTGTCGGTCATCGGTGGATTGGTCCGCCGCTCCGTGTGGATCGTGGGCGGCGACGGTTGGGCGTACGACATCGGATCGGGGGGTCTCGACCACGTGCTCGCGAGCGGCCGTGACGTGAACGTGCTGGTGCTCGACACCGAGGTGTACTCCAACACCGGCGGCCAGGCGTCGAAAGCGACGCCGCTCGCCGCCGTGGCGAAGTTCGCCAACGCCGGCAAGACGACGGAAAAAAAGGACCTGGCGCTCCAGGCGATCGCGTACGGCAACGTGTATGTGGCGCGCGTGGCGCTCGCCGCCAACCCGCAGCAGACGCTGCTGGCGCTGCGTGAAGCCGAGGCGTTTGCCGGGCCTTCGCTCGTCCTTGCCTACAGCCACTGCATCGCGCACGGCTACGATCTGCGGCTCGGGGTCGACCAGCAGCGCCGCGCGGTGCATAGCGGATACTGGCCGCTGTTGCGCTACAATCCGGAGCTGCGTCACACGGGCGAGAATCCGTTCACGCTCGATTCGCCCCGGCCCACGCTGGCCTTCCGGGAGTACGCCGCAGAGGAGCTGCGCTATCGCATGCTGACGCGCACGAATCCGGACGGAGCGGAAGCGCTGCTGACCCAGGCCGACGCGGCGATCGCCCGGCGCTGGCGCCTGTACGAGGACTTCGCGCGGCTCCCGTGAATCCCGCGATGCGTGATCGCGTGCGCGGACTGCGCACGCTCGTCGGCAACACGCCGCTCTTGGCGCTGCAATTCTCCGTGAACGGCGGCGCGCCCCGGCGCCTGTATGCCAAGGCGGAGAGCCTCAACCTGACGGGCAGCATCAAGGACCGCATGGCGCTGCACATTCTGCGGCACGCGTGGGAACTGGGCCATCTGCGGCGCGGCAGCCCGATCATCGAGGCCACCAGCGGGAATACCGGAATCTCCTTCTGCGCGATCGGCCGCGCGCTCGGTCATCCGGTGACGATCTTCATGCCGGAATGGATGAGCCCCGAGCGCATCGCGCTCATCCGGTCCTTCGGCGCGACGATCCGCCTCGTGTCCAAGGCGGAGGGCGGCTTCCTCGGCGCCATCGCGCTCGCCGAAGAGTGCGCGGCGAAAACGCCGGGGGGGGCGTTCCTGCCGCGGCAGTTTGCCAATGACGAGAATTCCGCCGCCCATGAACACAGCACGGGACCAGAGATCTGGGCGCAGCTCCGCCAGCAGGGACTCGAGCCCGACGCTTTCGTCGCCGGCGTCGGCACGGGCGGGACGATCATGGGGACGGGGCGCTTCCTGCGCGGCCGGCGGCCGTCCATCCGGCTGCATCCGGTGGAGCCGGCCAACTCGCCCACGCTGTCGACGGGACGCAAGACGGGCACGCACCGCATCCAGGGCATCAGCGACGAGTTCATTCCGCCCATCGTGCATCTGGAAGAGCTGCATCAGATCATCGCCGTGGATGACGGCGACGCCATCCTGATGGCCCAGAAACTGGCGGCCGAGCTGGGTCTCGCGGTGGGCATCTCGAGCGGCGCCAACTTCCTCGCCGCCATCGCGGCGCAGGACGACCTCGGCGCCGCGGCCGTGGTGGTCACCGTATTCCCCGATTCGAACAAGAAGTACCTGAGCACCGACCTGCTGCGCGAGGAGCCCGTGAAGCCGGAGCACCGCGCCCCGCACGTGCAGCTGCTGGGCTTTCACGCCCTCAATCGCGTCTGCGACATCTGCTTCGATCCGCGAGATCCGGTCAGCGCCCCGGCGGGCTATTCTTCCATTACACGACGCTGACGGCCCTATCCCTGCGGTAACACCCCGCGCACCGCGGCCTGCAGCTCGGTCATTCGTCGCTCGGCACGACTACCTTGATCCAATCGGCGGTGTCCCTGCGCCGATCATCCACGTAAAGCACCTCCACGCGGCGCCCCACCTCGAGATCGGTCATACTGCCGTCGGCGGTCGTCTGCTGCTGCGCCGAGCGGTCGAGCCAGATGCGTGTTCCCGGCGCGACCTTGATCGTACGCAGTCCCTGCGCGTCCCGCACCGTGAACGTCTTCAGCGGGAGATTGACCGATATGATCGCGCCTTGGTACGACCGGGTGCCCGAGATCCCGGGGGACTGGCCCACCGGGATGAACCGCTCCGTCGTCTGCTGCGCGTGCGCGTCACGTGCCCCCCCTCCGGCGCAGAGCGCCAGGGCGAGCGGGACGGCGATCCAGGTCCGTTTCATGTTTGCGTCTCCTATCGTGACGCGACGAGCTGAGCGCGCGCGTCGGTCAGCGCCTGCATGGCCCGATCGACGTCCGCGCGGTGGATCAGCTCCCGCGCCTGCCGCAAGTGGGCGACGGCTTCGGGGTGGAGCCCCGCGCCCGCGAGCACCATGATCGCGTCGTCCGTCTCCTCCGCTGCCAGCCGCAGGCTCTCGCGGCTCCCCTCACCGAGCCGTGCCACCGCTGCACGAATGTTCTCGAGCGCGTTGATCACTCGCAGAAACGCGGCGATGGCTTCGACCTGGGTGGCGTCGAGGGTGATCCCGCGTCCTCCTCCGGTGCCGGCGAGGAGCCGGCCCGAGGGCGCGTTGTTGAACGCGTCGCCATTGTAGAACGCCACCGCTCCTTCGATCGTCGCCACCGAGTTGTCATGGAAGAACGGGGGGGTGTCGGCCGCCTCGACGAGAGGCGGGGTGTTGAACTCCCCGTTGCCGGGAACGCCGAACCCGTCGTCGCTGGGCACCAGCTCGCCGGTCAGCTTGGCGGGCTTGTCGGGCAGGTTCGCCACACCGGTATTGAAGTTCCGGTTCCCCACGCCCGCGCCGAAGATCGCCGGGTTGGCGTTCGCGCCGGCGTTGAAGTGACAGTTGTTGCACTTTCCCAGCGTTCTGTCTAGGAAGATCAACTGCCCGCGCGCCGCCACCGCTCCGCGGAGAGGGAGGGGCAGGGTGAGGTCCTCCTGCCGGCCGGTCGAGCGCATGAACGCTTCCATGTCGTCGAGCTCCTGGCTCGTGGGGAGCCGGAAGTCCACGCCGGGCACGCGGTTCAAGGTCTTGGTGAAGTGCTGGATCACCGCGCCCGTGGAGAAGGCCCGCAGGCTGCCGTCTCCGGGCGCGCCGTCCCCCGACCAGCCGGTGCGCGGCCCGTCGCGGCTCGAGACCGAGGTCGCGAGGGCGAGCGTGTGCGGCACGCCGCGCATGTTGAAGGTGCTGTCCAGACGCCCGAACCCATCCTGGTTCTCGAGGATCAGCCCGAAGGCCCGCATGAGACGCGGATTCTCGAAGTTCTTGGCGAGCGCCGGGCTCGTCTCGGCGATGAACAACGGATCGGTCGGCGGGAGCGTGGCGATGAAGGCGGGCGAGAGGCCGAAGTTGTCTTCCGCCCGATGGCAGGTGCCGCAGGTCCTGCCATTCCCCGCGAAGGTCTCGTTGAAGAACAGGTGCCGGCCCCGCTCGACCTGGGTCGGCTCAGGGGCGGGGCGCCGGCAGGCCGCCAAGACCGTCAGAGAGGCGGCAAGAAGCAGTCTCATTGTACCAGGATAACAAGGGTGCTCGGCGCGGGCCAAGGGGTTGTGTATGCCTTGACACGCATATGCTCATGTGAGTATATTCAGAGCGTGGAATCCGTGTTCGCAGTCATCGCCGAGCCGAACCGGCGCGCGATCCTGACCCTGCTGGTCTCGTCCGAGCAGTCGGTAGGGGAGATCGAGCGCCGGCTGCGCATGTCGCAGCCGACCGTGTCGAAGCACCTGCGGGTGTTGCGCGAGGCCGGGTTCGTGGAATCCACGATCGATGCGCAACGTCGCCTCTACCGGCTGAGGCCGGACCCACTCCAGGAGCTCGAGGAGTGGCTGGCTCCCTTCCGCCGCTTCTGGTCCGCGCACGTGGATGCGCTCGAACGCCACCTCGACCGCATGGACCAATCGGCACCAACCAAAAGGAAGACAGGGAGAAAACGATGAATGTCCTGTTGTGGGTCCTTCAGGTCGCGCTCGCCTTCCTCTTCGTCTCAGGCGGCGCCTACAAAGTGTTCAAGGTCGACAACCTCGCGAGTCACTTCCGGGGGTTCCCGCCCGCCGCATGGCGCGCGCTCGGCGTCATCGAACTCGTGGGCGGCGTCCTGCTCGTCCTTCCGGCCAAGGTGACCGGCGTGCCGATGCTGACGGCGCTCGCCGCGGCGGTGCTCGCTATCGAGAGCTTGGCGCTCGCCGCTGCCTACGCGCGGAAGTCACTCAAGCTTGTCGCTGCAAATCCGTTGCCCTGGTGCGCCACCATGGGACTGCTCGCGGCTCTTGTGGCCTACGGTCGGTACGCGAGTCTCTAGGAGAAGACGATGACTGATCGCGAGCTCTACATGCCCGGGCCCGCCAGCGGGGCACAGATCCGAAAGAAGGACGGGCAGATGTGGACGCTGATTCTCGTCCGAGAACTGCGCCACGCGCCGGAGAAAGTCTGGCAGGCGCTCACCGACCCGGCGCAGCTCCGCGAGTGGGCTCCGTTTGACGCCGATGGGAGCCTGGGTGCCACTGGGGCCTCGGTCAGGCTCACCACGGTGGGAGCGCCCGGGCCCCACGTGACCGAAACGACCGTCACCCGCGCCGACGCTCCCAAGGTGCTCGAGTACAACTGGGGCGGGGGGGATATCCGGTGGGAGCTCGAAGCCTCGGGTGGCGGTACGCGCTTGACGCTGTGGAGCGACATCGATCGCCGCTTCATCGCCATGGGTGCCGCGGGGTGGCACGTCTGCTTCGATGTCCTGGATCACCTGCTCGGTGGCACGCCCATCGGCCGCACCGTTGGCCCCGAGGTTATGAAGTTCGGTGGCTGGCAGCGGTTGAACGCCGAGTACACGAAGCTGTTCGGCATTGACCGGAAAGGCAGGGTGTAATGAAAGGCACGCCGAAGTCCAAGAAAGCCAAGCGATTCACGGCCGTGGAACGACAGGCCATGAAGGATCGCGCTCAAGAGCTGAAGGCGTCCAAGGGGGATGGGGAGAGCGCCGTGCTCGCGAAGATCGCCACGATGAAGGAGCCGGATCGCGCTATGGGCAAGCGGCTCCATGCAATCGTCACAGCCAGCGCGCCGGCCCTCGCGCCGAGACTCTGGTACGGGATGCCAGCGTACGCCCAGCCTGGGAAGGACGGCAAGGTCGTCTGCTTTTTCCAAAGCGCGCAGAAATTCAAGACCCGGTACTCGACCTTTGGCTTTAGCGACAAGGCCAACCTCGACGAGGGCCCCATGTGGCCGACCGGGTTCGCGCTCAAGGAGTTGACCGCCGCCGCCGAAGCAACGATCGGTGCGCTCGTGAAGAAGGCGGTGACCTAACGGGCTTCCTCTTGGTCCTCCCCCACCGATCTCCTCTTCTAACAGGGAGCGACGCAACCGCGTATCCCGTTAGGAGGAAAGGGAGGGAAGGAAAGGAGGCGCCCAATCGCTCCGAGGCGGCGCGAAGACCATGAGCAGCCCCCCCCCGAGGGCGGTCACCGCCGCGGACGCCAGCAACACCCCCTGCTGGGCCGGCACCTGGAACGACGTCACCAACATGATCGCGGCATGCGCAAAACTCGACCACGCGGCGAACAGGATGAGGCTGCGGTGCATGGCCGGGTTCCGTGCCGCCAGGAACACGAACACTCCCAGCGTCGCCAACACGGTGTTCAACATCGGCCCGGCGGTACAACGCGGCGCGTGCAGGATGCTGTTGACGACAGGAACGATCGCGGTGGCGAAGAACACCAGGCCCAACGACGCCAATCCGATCGTACGCACGCGCGCTCGACTGAATGCTGCGGCCATTGGCTCCTCCCGTGAGTGCCCCTAGGCGTGTCGCTTTCCACCCGCCAATCTGCGCTGCAGATTGGCTCATGCAACGACTCCTCGTCTCGCTCGCGCTGCTGGTTTCCCTCTCGATCCCCTCTGGCACCCGCGCACAAGTACCACGGGTGCTCGTCTTTTCCAAAACGGCGGGATATCGCCACAGCTCCATCCCGAACGGCATCGCCGCGATCAGGACGCTCGGCCAGGAGAACGGATTCGCGGTCGACGCGACTGAGGATGCCGGCGCCTTTACCCAGAAGAACCTGACGCGCTACCGCGCCGTCGTCTTCCTGAATACCACGGGCGACGTCCTGGACGCGGCGCAGCAGGACGACCTCGAGCGCTACATCCAGGCCGGCGGCGGATACGTCGGCGTGCATGCGGCGACGGACACCGAGTACGGCTGGGCGTGGTACGGCAGACTCGTCGGTGCGTACTTCACGAGTCATCCCAACAATCCCAACGTGCGCAAGGGCAGCTACCGCCTGCGCGACACGACGCACCTGTCGACGAGGGGCCTCCCCGCTCGCTTCGATCGCGACGACGAGTTCTACAACTTCAAGTCGATCGACCCGACCATCCGCGTGCTCGTCGAGATCGACGAAACGAGCTACGAGGGAGGAACGAACGGCGCGCATCACCCCATGAGCTGGTACCACGACTTCGAGGGCGGTCGCGCGTGGTACACGAACATGGGGCACACGGAAGCGACGTACACCGAGTCGCTCTTCCGGCAACACCTGCTCGGCGGACTGCGCTACGCCATGGGATCGGGAGCCGTCGATTTCAATCGCGCGCGCCCCGAAGAGAATCGCTTCACGCGCGTGGTGCTCGCCGAGAAGCTGGAAGAACCCATCGAGCTGGCCGTGCTGCCGGGCGAGCGCGTGCTGTTCATCGAGCGGCGCGGCGCCGTCAACCTGTACACGCCGTCCGATGGCCGAACCCGCCGCATCGCGACGATACCGGTCAGCACCAAGTACACCGACAGCAGCCAAGCGGAAGACGGACTGCTCGGCCTCGCCGCCGATCCGAACTTCGCGACGAACAGGTGGGTCTACATGTTCTACTCCCCCGCCGGTGCCGACGCGAAGAACGTGCTCGCGCGCTTCACAATGACGGGAGACGCGCTCGATCTCTCATCGAAGCGCGTGGTTCTCGAGGTCCCGGTACAGCGCCTCGCGTGCTGTCACACCGGCGGTTCGATTGCGTTCGATCGGGCGGGGAATCTTTATTTGTCCACCGGCGACAACTCGAATCCGTTCGCGAGCGGGTACGCCCCGATCGACGAGCGCCCGGGCCGGATGCCGTGGGACGCGCAGAAGTCGTCGGGGAACACGAACGATCTGCGCGGCAAGATCCTTCGCATCCATCCCGAACCCGACGGCACCTACACCATCCCCGCAGGCAACCTGTTTCCGCCGGGTACGGCGAAGACCAGGCCCGAGATCTACACGATGGGTCATCGCAATCCCTACCGGATCTCGGTCGATACGCACACCGGGTTCCTGTACTGGGGCGATGTCGGTCCCGACGCCGACATCGACTCGGCGGGACGCGGGCCGCGCGGCTACGATGAGATCGGCCAGGCGCGCAGCGCGGGGAACTACGGCTGGCCCTACTTCGTCGGGAACAATCGGGCCTATAACAAGACGAGAGTCTTGGATTCCGTCACGACCGAGGGGGGCCCGCAATTCGATCCGGCCCGACCGCTCAACAACTCGCCCAACAACACCGGGCTCAACGCGTTGCCGCCGGCGCGCAGTGCCTTCATCTGGTATCCGTACGGGCCGTCGCCCGATTTCCCAATCGTCGGCACCGGCGGACGGACCGCCGAGGCCGGTCCCGTGTTCTACCGCGACGACTTCCGCAACGCGGCGAGACCGTTTCCGCCGTACTACGACGGCAAGTTGTTCATCTATGAGTTCATGCGGCATTGGATCCTGGTGGTCACGATGGCCCCCCCCCCGAGCGGCGACCTCGTGTCCATCGAGCGGTTCATGCCGAACACGGAGTTCAGCGCACCGATCGAGATGGAATTCGCGCCCAGTGGGGACCTGTACATCCTCGAGTACGGCACGCTGTGGTTTCAGGGCAACGACGACGCTCGGCTCGTACGCATCGAGTACAACGCCGGCAATCGCAGGCCGATCGTCCGAGCCACCGTCGATCAGCCGAAAGGCGCGCTCCCACTGCGGGTCGCGCTGTCCTCGGCGGGTAGCGTGGATCTCGACGAGGATTCTTTGCGCTACGAGTGGGTCATCGCGCGGAAAGCTGGCGCCGTGCTGCAGCGGCTCACGGAGCCGAACCCGTCCTTCGCATTCACCAGAGCCGGGACGTACACGGCGGCGCTGACGGTCACGGACGCCCATGGCGCCTCGACCAGTGCTGCACCCATCGAAATTGTCGCCGGCAATCAGCCGCCGAGTGTCGCGGTCGACCTCGTCGGCGGCAACACGTCGTTCTTCTTCCCGGGTGTGCCGGTGCGCTACGCGGCGCGCGTGAGCGATCGCGAAGACGGCACGCTTGAGAGCGGCAGAATCCCGGCGCGGCGCGTGGCGGTGAGCGCGCAGTACCTGAAGGAGGGGAAGGAGGGATTCGCGGCGAATCCGCGTGATCAGGGTCGGCGGCTGATCGAAGACGGCGATTGTCTCGCCTGTCATCAGGTGACGCGCCGATCGGCTGGACCGACGTACGTCGACGTCGCGCGCCGCTACCAACATGACACCACGGCGATGGCGCGTCTCGCCAGGAAGATTCGCGAAGGTGGATCGGGCGTATGGGGCCAGCTGCCGATGCCCGCGCATTCCGCGCTGAGCGCCGAACAGGCATCCGCGATGGTCGCCTACATCTTGAGTCTCGCCGACACGGCGGCGCGCTCGGCGTCGCTGCCGGTGCGCGGGTCCTACACGCCTCCCGCGGGTTCGGGTGACGCGCCGCAAGGCGTGGTCGTGCTGCGCGCCGAGTACACCGATCGCGGGAGGCGTGTAGGACCCGCGCACCGGCAGCGACGCCGAGCGCGCCGCCGTGTCGGCGAGACTCAAGA
>Ga0209382_10005929_pt1 | contig 15778 bp, 13 predicted proteins | sample SoiMetdeltSBSDD5_FD_187599 | JGI IMG/M metagenome (GOLD analysis project Ga0209382, IMG submission 187599) | Bulk soil microbial communities from a Populus tree surrounding site in Tennessee, USA - Soil MetaG P. deltoides SBSDD5 (SPAdes) (version 2) | ecosystem: Environmental > Terrestrial >...
GGCGTCACCGTCTGAGGCGACGTCCACGGCGTACCCCTCGAATGCGAGGCCGCGATCCATCAAGCTCAGCACTTTCGGGTCGTCGTCTACCACCAGGACGCGTGGCCGCACCATTCGTCACCGCCCTCTACCAGTCGAGCATGGACCGTCATGGCAATTGTCGCGGAATCCGCGATCCGGTGCCGACCCGAGCGTGGCGCATGCCCCCTTCCGTCTCACGGGCGCGATCTCTCACGCCGCCTTCATCCCAGCTTCATGCTAGCTTCATGGCACGCGCGTCTCCTGGTGGGTAACGAGCATCTGGAGACGGACCAGCCTGCCGTGTCTCGAATCGTGACGAGGCTGAGCGATCGGCCTGGCGCACCGCTGCTACGATGGTGTGGCTTCGAGAGTTGAACGACGATGCGTGTCGGCGCCCTACCCCTGCCAGCAGATCGCGATGCCAGCCCGGCCGACGGCGATCGTACACAGGCGCGCGTCGAGCGGAGGGCATCGTCGAAGTGGTCCGCGAGCCTGCTCAGCATCGTCCTGCTCGGAGCGATCCTGTTCCCGGTCGTCGAGAACTGGGTGGAGACGCCTCGGGACGACTTTCCGCTCTCGTATTACCCGATGTTCACGTTTGAGAAGACGGACCGCCAGCGTGTCACCTACCTGGTGGTCTACGACAGCGCGCAGAACCGATTCCGGCTCCCCTACTGGTACGCCGGCCTGGGCGGAATGAACCAGGTGCGGCGCCAGATCAACAAGCTGGTCGACCGTGGGCAGGCGGGACGGCTCTGCCGGAACGTGGCGTTACGGGTCGCACGGTCCGAGGAGCTCTCGCCGGACCTGGCCGCTGTCGAGATCGTGACGGGCTACTTTTTGATGACCCAGTTCTTCGCCGGCGACCGGACGCCGATCGCCGAGACCGTGCGCGCGCAATGCCGGGTCCCGCGAGGATAGTGGTGCGCAGGCTGGTCGTGGCCCTGGACGCGTTCTGGTTCGTGGCGGGGTCGGCCGATCGGCTGGCCGTGCTCAGAGTCCTGCTCGGTTCGAGCGCGGTGGTGTTTCTCGGCCTGCGCTTTCAGCAGTACGCCAGCATCGCGGCGACCGCCCCGGACCTCTTCGAGCCGGTCGGCCCGATCGCCGTCCTCACCCGCCCGATCCCGCCGGCAGCCTTCGAGGCGATCCTGGTCGTGACGCTCCTCGCCGGCGGCGGGTTCGTGCTGGGCTGGCGGTTCGCCTGGACCGGGCCGCTGTTCGCGGCGCTGCTGCTCCTGGTGGTGAGCTACCGGAACTCCTGGTCGATGATCTACCACGTCGATAACTTGCTGGTCCTCCAGATCCTGGTACTGGGGCTGACTCGTTCGGCTGATGCGCTCTCGTTTGACGCTTCTGGCATGCGCCCGCTTTCCGAGAGGTGGGATCGCGATCGCGCCGGGGAGCAGTATGCCGAGGCGCCCTCGGCAGAAAGACGTGGCTGGCACTGGGAGTACGGCTACCCGATTCGCCTCCTCTGTGCCGTGACGATCGCCGTCTACGTGCTCTCGGCCATCGCCAAGCTGTCCGGCCCGCTTGGACTGAACTGGGCGCTGGGGGACGGCCTGCGCAACCAGATCGGCTTCGACGCGCTGCGCAAGGAGCTGCTGGAGACCGGAGCCCAGCCGCTGGCGTACATCGTCTTCAACAATCTGGCGCTGGCCGGCGCAATCGGGGTCAGCGCGATCGTCCTGGAGCTCGGCTCGATAGTTGCACTGTTCAACGAGCGTATCGGCCGCCTCTGGGCGGTCGCGGCGTACGGCATGCACTGGGGAATCCACGCTGTGATGGGCATCACCTTCTGGTATCAGTTGACCGGGCTGGCCTTCGCACCGTTCCTGGTGAGCGAGGGGGTCGTGAGGTGGTTTCGCGAAGTGGCGGCCCGCTGGGTGCGTGCGCGAACTGTCCTGAGGGCGTAGATACGCATGGATCTCTCGTCGGCGGTCGGCCTGGTGGCCGTGGTGGTGCTGGTCCTGGCGAACGGCTTCTTCGTGGCGACCGAGTTCGCCATTGTCGCCGTCCGCCGATCCCGTCTCGAACAGCTCGCCGCCGAGGGGCACCGCTCCGCGCAGGCGGCGAAGCAGGTGGTCGGTCACCTGGACGCCTACATCGCGGCCTGCCAGCTTGGGATCACGATGGCGTCCCTGGCGCTGGGCTGGATCGGCGAGCCGGCGTTTGCCCACCTGATCGAGCCGCTGCTGGAGGCGCTGGTCGGGCAGTTCGCACCGGCCGCCGCGCACGGCGTGGCCGTGGGCGCCGCCTTCGCGATCATCACGACGCTGCACATCGTCATTGGAGAGCTGGCGCCGAAGGGGCTGGCGCTCCAGCGGCCGGAGGGCACGACCCTCTGGATCGCCCGGCCGATCCAGGTCTTCTACGTGCTGTTCCGCTGGCCGATCACCCTCCTCAACGCCGTCGGCAACGCCACGCTCAAGCTCGCCGGGCTCGATCCGGCGGCCGGCCACGAGATGGTCCACAGCGTGGAGGAGCTTCGGTTGCTGGTCCACGCGAGCCAGCAAGGCGGCACCGTCGAAGAGTCTGAGGCCCGCATCGCCAGCCGGGCCTTCGAGTTCGGCGAATTGACGGCCGGCGAGCTGATGACGCCTCGGACCGAGGTCGAGGGTGTACCGGTCGCGGCGACGCTCCCGCGGCTCCTGGAGGCGGCGGCAGCGACGACTCACAGCCGGCTGCTGGTGTACGAACGGTCGCTGGACGACGTCCTCGGCGCGCTCTACGTCCGCGACCTGTTCCGCGTCCTGGACCGCCCGGCCGACTCGATCACGGCGCGGACGCTGCTCCGCCCGGTCCTGGTGGTGCCGGAGACGAAACACGCGGACGACCTGCTGGGCGAGATGCGCGCGGCCAGGCGTCAGCTCGCGCTGGTGATCGACGAGTACGGCGGCACGGCCGGCATCGTCACCCTGGAGAACCTGATGGAGGCGCTGGTCGGCCGGATCGAGGACGAGCCGCCGATCGGCGTGGAGCCACCGCCGCCGATCACGATCGCCGCTGATGGCTCGCTGATCCTGGACGGCCTGACCCGCCTGGACGAGCTCGAAGAGATCGCGGACGTCAAGCTGCCCGACGAGGTCCACGAGCAGGTTGACACCCTCGGCGGGTTGGTGATGGCGAGCCTGGACCGGATCCCGGAGGTGGGCGACGAGGTGGTGGTGAGCGGCTACACGCTGCGCGTCGAACAGCTCGACGGTCGGCGTGTCGACGCGGTGCGACTGCTGCACATGGCGCCTCCCGAGGAGGAGCAGACCGCGCTCCTCGGATGAGCGACGAGCTCAGTGCACCTGGCCGCCGCCGGCGTCCTGGCCGACTCGATCGACGATCGCTTCGGCGATCAGCTGGTCGACGGCCTCGTCGCTCGGAGCAGCCGGTGCGGCGGGCGCGCCCGCGGTCGCCGGACTGGTCGGCAAGGCCGCCGAGCTGACCCGGCCGCTCGTGACGAGCTCGCTGCTTGGGGCAGCCGCCGCCGTGCCCGGCGGGCTCGGCCCGGTCGTCGAGCGTGGCGTCGGGAAGCTGGCCGCCCTGGCAGCCGCTGCCGGTCTGCTGCTCACGCTCGCGGCCGGCGGCCCGGCACAGCCCCAGACCGCCGAATCGGCGCCGCTCTCGGCACCGGCTGAGGACGCGCAGAGTGCGAATGTCGCCCAGAGCGTGAACGCGGCCCAGGCCGTGATGGCTGCCCCAGCCGCCAGCTTTCCCACGGGCGGGACCGGTGAGCGCTGGGCGCAGGATGCCTCGGCGCGTCCAGGGACGATTGCGGCCCGCGCGTCGGACGGTCTGCCGCCGGGGGCAGCGCCGGCCGTCGAGCGCGAGGCGATCCCGTCGATTCCGGTGTCTGCCGTGACCCAGCGAGCCCCGTCAGCGCCGATCGAGCACGTCGTCACCCACGACGGAGGAGACCTCTTGCCGGACGGCGGGATGCCCGGCGATGGGCCGATCGGCGCCGTCGAGCCCGGTTCGTCGTCAGCGCCGCCGGAGACCGGGACCCAGGCCGCCGGCCCGAACGCCGGCGGCCTGGGCCCGGCGACGGCTCCACCACCGATGGATGGGACGGCGAGCAAGCCGCCGCCAGACCCGCCGGCCGGCGCGCCGCCACCCCCCGGCTCCGGGGGCTCCGGCGGCTCAGGCGGGCCCGAGCCGCCGCCGGGCGGCGGCTCGGGCCCGGGCGCACCACCTGGAGGAGGATCGCCGCCGTCCGATCCGCCGACGGTCGAGATCTCGGTGGCGGGCCTGCCGCCGATCGAGGTGAGCGTCGACCTCCCGCCGCTCGACCTGTCGAGCCTCGAGGTTCCCCCCATCGACCTGCCGCCGGTCGACCTGCCGCCGGTCGACCTGCCCGCGGTGGATCTCCCGCCGGTCGATCTGCCCCCCGTCGACCTCTCGACGATCGTGGTCGGAGACTTCAGTCTGCCCCGGGTCGACGTTCCCGCTGTCAACCTCCCGCCAATCGATTTCCCACCGGTCGACCTGCCGGCGGTCGACCTGGCGGAGGTGCCGCTCGCGGACGGTACGCTCGATCGGGTGCGAGACGTTGCCGAACAGGCGTTGCCGGGAGCCGAGGGCAGCTCGAAGCCGCTGGCCGATCTCGGGGACCGGGTCGAGCAGGCCCTGCCGGACGTCTCCGTCGTCGTCGGCCCTGACCAGACTCGCGAGCCGACGGCCGCCACCGGAAACGGCATCAGCGCGACCGTCAGCCGGAGCGGCGATCGGCAGGAGGCGACCGTCAACGTCTCCGCGACGGGCGAGGGTAACGGTAAGCTCGACGCCAACGTTCAGGTGAGCGTGCCGGCCGGCGTCACCAGCACCGGGCAGTCCGGCAGTGGCATGGTCGACGTGAACGCGACGGCCGGCGCCGGCACGTCGAACGCCGGGCAGCTCGACAACCAGCCGGCGACCGTCCAGGCGGCCGTGGATGTCAGCGGCGCCGGCAACGCGGCATCGAGCAACTCCCTCGTCGAGTCGACGGTCAGCCTCGAGACCGGCTCCAACAGCCTCAGCACCAGCGCGGGCGCGAGCCTCGAGACCAGTACGAACCTGCTGACCCCCAGCGACAGTAACGGCAGCAACAATAGCGGCACGAACGTCAACGTCAGCGCCAGCATCGACGCCGGGTCGAGCAGCACGGAAAGCAGCTCGAACAGCGTCAGCGTGAGCACGAGTGCCAGCCTGGACACCGGCTCGAACAGCTCGTCCAGCAACAACGACAGCAACAGCAATAGCAGCAACAGTGTCAGCGTAAGCGTGAGCGTGGACGCCGGCTCCAACAGCTCCGGCAACAGCGACAGCAATAGCAGCAGCGGCAGCAACAGCCTCAGCGTGAGCGTCAGCGTGGACACCGGATCCAACAGCTCGAGCAGCAGTGACAGCAGCAACAGCAACAGCGGCGGCATCAGCGTGAGCGTCGGCGGGATCAGCGTCAGCCTGCCGTAGGACGGGGTCGGAGATCGCCTCGGGCGTCAGCGCGCGGAGACGTGACGCCCGAGGAACTCCAGCACGATCCGGTTCCACTGCTCCGGCCGCTCCCAGTGGGCGGAGTGCCCGGCATCCGCGACCGTCGCAAACTCGCAGCCTGGGATCCGTGCCGCCATCATCCGCATCAGGGCCGGCGGCGAGAGCAGGTCCGCGTCGGCGGCCAGGACCAGGGTCGGCACGCGCAGCGTCTCCAGCAGCTCCAGCGTGAGCGTCAGGTACCGAGCCTGGCGGCCGGCCCGCTCGCCGCCCGCGTCGTGCAGAATCTGGAGCCAGCGCTCGACGCCAGCCGGGTTCTCGACGCGGTACGACGGTCCGACCTCGCGCAGCTCGATCGGCACGCCTCTGAGGACCGGCGGCACGATCCGGTCGAGCACCGCCACGAACTCCGGATCGACGATCGCGCCCTGGCTGGTGGCGAGCACGAACGCTCGCAGCCGTTCCTGGAATCGGAGCGCGTAGTCCAGCGAGCCCATGCCACCGTACGCGGCGCCGATCAGCGAGAACCGCTCGATCCCCAGTCCCCGAGTCAGCGCCTCGAGGTCCGTGCTGATCTGGCCGGCGTCAGCCGCCCCCGGCAACGGCCGGGACCGGCCCCAGCCGCGCAGGTCGTAGGTGATGCAACGGTAGCCGGCCGCCGTGAACGCCGGGACCTGGTTGACCCAGGTCTCGCTGCTGGCCGCCGCCGGATGCACGAACACGACTGGTTCGCCGTCGCCGCCGGTGTCCTCGTACCAGAGCTGGGCATCTGGAATGTCGATCAGTGGCATACGGTTCGCCTCCTCGCACCGCCATCGTAGACGGCGGCGGGTTCTCCACGCATGAATACTTCACAAATCGGCCGCTTTTGGGTACCGTAGGATCTGAGCTACCAGGATCAGGGCTGGAGTGACGAGGCGTGATCGGCACGGACCCCGCCAGCGGTGTTGTCGGACGACCGGATCGGTTCGTTACGATTGCCCGGGCCGGTGCGCTCGTCGCGGCCCCGCCTCCGGGAGCTGGTGCGCCATCCAGGCGGCGGACGGCACTCGACGGACTGTTCGCGCCGGTGGACGCTGCCTCGCTGGCGGTCTTCAGGATCGCGTTCGGCGGGCTGCTGCTCTGGGAGGTCTGGAAGTTCGTCGCGAACGGCTGGATCGCCCGCTACTACGTCGATCCGGCCTTCCACTTCACGTACTACGGCTTCGAATGGGTGCGACCTCTGCACGGCCAGTGGATGTACGTCCATTTTCTGGTCCTGGGCGTGCTGGCGGCTTGCATAGCGCTGGGCGCCTGCTACCGGCTGGCTGCCGGGCTGATCTTTCTCGGGCTCTCGTACGTCTTCCTGCTGGAGCAGGCCCGCTACCTGAACCACCTGTACCTCGTCTGCCTGCTTGGCTTCCTGCTGACGATCGTGCCGGCTCACCGGGCGCTCTCGTTTGACGGCTGGCTTCGGCCGCACCCTGATGCGGGCATCGTGCCGGCCTGGGCGCTCTGGCTGCTGAGGTTCCAGGTCGCGGTGCCGTACGTCTACGGCGGGATCGCGAAGCTGAACGGTGACTGGCTGGCCGGCGAGCCGATCCGCTCGTGGCTCGCCGAGCGCAGCGCACAGTCCATGCTCGGCCCGGCGCTCAATCAGGAGTGGGTGGTCTACACCATCTGCTACGGTGGGCTGCTCTTCGACCTTGCGATCGTGCCGCTGCTGCTCTGGCGTCGCACGCGCGCGTTCGCCCTGGTGGCGGCATTGGCGTTCCACCTGACGAACGCCTACCTTTTCACCATCGGCATCTTTCCGTGGCTGATGATCGCGGCGACGCTTCTGTTCCTGCCGCCGGACTGGCCGCGCCGGTTCGGAACAGTTGGATCGAGGACCCTCACCCCCCAACCCCCTCTCCCTGCCGCGGGAGAGGGGGAGCGTGCAGGCGGCCAGAGCCTGCCCCGAGCGCAGCGAGGGGATGGCCGCGCTCCCAGGGTGATCCTCGCCATGCTGGCGGTCTATGTGATGGTCCAGCTGCTGGTGCCGCTGCGCCATCTGCTCTACCCCGGCGAGGTGGCCTGGACCGAGGAGGGCCACCGTTTCTCCTGGCGGATGCGTCTGCGCGAGAAGGAGCAGACGGTGGAGTTGCTGGTCACGGCGCCGTCGACGGGGCTGGATCGGCAGCTCGATCCCCGACAGTTCGTCACGGCGTGGCAGCACGAAGGGATGGAGGGACGGCCCGACATGCTCCTGCAGCTCGCTCACCACGTTGCCCAGCGTGCGCGCCAGCAGGGCCATCCTGACGTCGAGGTCCGGGTGCGGGCGTTGACGTCGCTGAACAGGCGGCCGGCCCAGGATCAGATCGACCCGACGGTGGACCTGGCCACCCGGCCACGCTCGATCTGGCCTGCTGACTGGATTCTGCCGCTCCAGGAACCCCGGTAGCCGCACGCCTGCGGTATCATCGCCAGCGGCAGCGCCATGTAGGTTGAGGGAGGAACGATGAAGTACGGCTCTCTGCCAGACGTCGATGGGCGCGTCTCGCGGCTCGTGATGGGCAGCATGGTCTTCTCCACCGAGAAGCAGGAACTGACGAACGAGCTGCTCGATCGATTCCTCGAAGCCGGTGGGACCGCCATCGACACCGCTCGCGTCTACGCCAGGGGGACCAGCGAGGAGGCGTTCGGAAACTGGCTGCAGTCGAGGGGGTGCCGCGATCAGGTGGTGGTGATCGGCAAGGGCGCCCACCACGACAGCCAGACGTTCGAGCGGCGGGTGAACGCGGCGGCGATCCATGAGGACATCCAGACCAGCCTCGCGTCGATGCAGCTCGAAAAGATCGACGTCTATATCCTCCACAAGGACGACGAGGACGCCCCAGTTGGCCCGGTCGTCGAGGCGCTGAACGAGGAGCACGCGGCCGGCCGGATCGGCGCGTTCGGCGGGTCGAGCTGGACCCACCAGCGGATCGCCGCTGCGAACGCGTACGCCGAGGCCCACGGACTGAAGCCGTTCTCGGTCAGCAGCCCGAACATGGCGCTCGCCGTGCCGAACGAGCCGATGTGGGTCGGCTGCGTCAGCCTCTCCGGCGACGAGGAGGCCATGGCCTGGTACGAGAAGAACCAGATGCCGGTCTTCGCCTGGTCTTCACAGGCGCGAGGCTTCTTCAGCGGACGGTACACGCCAGAGATGGCCGGCGATCTCGCGGCGAAGCTGCCGCACTTCAACGAGCAGCCGATGCCCGAGCGCGATCGACTGAACGTGTTCCGGACCTACTTCTCCGAGGCGAACTGGGAGCGGTACCGCCGCGCCGAGGAGCTGGCGAAGGAGAAGGGCTGCACCCTGCAGCAAGTCACGCTCGCCTGGGTGCTCCATCAGCCAATCAACCTGTACGCGCTGATCGGCCCGGCCACGACGTCAGAGCTGGACAACAGCCTCGGCGCGCTCGACGTGGTGCTCAGCGAGGAGGAGCTGGCCTGGCTCAACCTCCAGAAAGAGCCGATCAAGGCGCTGGCGTAGCCCCCACCCCGCAGCCCCAGGAAGCCCTCACCCCCAGCCCCTCTCCCTTGCGAGGGAGAGGGGAGCGCGGCTAGCGCTCGCGCCAGCCGGAGCTTTCGCGGCCCTCGTTGCGCTGGTTCGGCGGCCGGACGACCAGGTCCAGGGCGATCGCCAGCGTGTGTGACATCGGGTAGAACAGGATCGGGAACCCGACCATGAACGCCACCGAGCCCCACTGCAGCAAGAACCACGGCGGGTTCGGCCAGGTGGCGTACAACAGCCCGAAGAACGAGAAGAACCAGATGACCAATGGGACGACCAGGTCGAGTGCCATCGAGCCGATCTGGTAGCCGTGCTCGCCCCGCTGATAGACGAACCCGCAGCGCGGGCACCGGTCCTCGAGCTTGAACCAGGACTTGAAGATCCCACCGCTGCCACACGCCGGGCATTGCAGCAAGAGGGCCCGACCGAATCGAACGATCCCCGGGGCATCCGTCGACGCTGGCGGCGGCTGGTCCACTGATCTCTCCCTACTCTCTATCTGGAATGGTACTCGCCCGCGCCACATGCGCTGCTCGCGACGCCCGGGCTGACAGGAGATGGCCGTTCTGTGTCACGATGCGCGCGCAACGCATCTGGCACCACGGTGGGAGGCGCTCAATCAATGGCACGGTATCGAGTCGGCGTCATCGGCTGCGGCAGCATCGGCCGGGCCCACGCCTACGGCTGGACAAACACCGAGCGGACGGAGCTCGTCGCCCTGGCAGACATCACGCCGTCGGCGCGCGACGAGCTCGGCGAGGAGTTCGGGATCGCCGAGAGCGCACGCTACGCCGACTTCCGCAAGATGGTCGAGAACGAGAAGCCGGACATCGTCTCGGTCTGCCTCTGGCACGGCCAGCACGCCTCGACCGTCATCGCCGTCGCCGCGCTCCAGCCGAAGCTGATCATCTGCGAGAAGCCGATGGCGACCAGCCTGGGCGAAGCCGAGCAGATGATCGTCGCCGCCCAGCGCAACAAGGTCCGGCTGGCGATCGGCCATCAGCGCCGCTTTCTGCCGGGCTGGAACGTCGCCCGTGACCTCGTCGCGGACGGCGCGATCGGTCAGGTGACGCACCTCTGGTCGAACGTGGCGGACGGCCTGCTCAACTGGGGCACCCACACCATCGACATGATGCGATTCATCATGGGCGACCCTGATGCCACGGCGGTGGTGGGCGCCGTTCAGCGCGATTCCGACCGGTACGAGCGCGGCATGCGGATCGAGGACTCGTGCCTCGGGCTGATCCAGTTCGCGAACGGCGCCCAGGCGACGATCCAGAGCGACCTGACACCCAGGGAAACGGCCTCGATCAACTGCAACTTCTACGGGACCGAGGGCGTGATCCAGGTCGACGAGAATGCCGTCAAGCTGATGAACGCCACCACCAACGGCTGGAAGCAACTCACGAACTGGGAGTGGAAGGACTCGTTCCGGGACGCCTTCGTCGCGCAATCAAACGGCATCGCGGACTGGCTGGACGGGACGGTGGAGAGCTACCGGGGCGAGGCGAAGAACGCCTACGCCGTCATGGAGATCATGATGGCGCTGTACGAGTCAGCCCGGCTGAAGGAGGTCACCCGCCTGCCGCTTCAGACCCGCTCCAATCCGCTCGATCTGATGGTCGAGTCCGGCGCGTTGCCCGTGACCCGCCCCGGCCGCTACGACATCCGCTCCAGTCACGTCCGCGGCGAGGCGATGTCCTGGATTTGAGCCGAGTCGTCGGCCCGCCATCAACACGCTCCAGCCCCCGCGCAGGTGGCTGGACAGGCGGCACGACCGCGACCGACAGCCCGTCGCTCGGGCGCGCGGCAAACGGGCCGCTTCGCTGCCTGCACACTGGCGGCGAAGCGGGCTCATGGCTCGGCGCCGGGCTCGCCCGGCACCGGACCGCTGAGGGTCCGGGTTGCGTAGACGACGGCCTCGGCGCGGTTGCGCAGTTCGAGCTTAGCCAGCACGCTGCTCACGTGGTGGGCGGCGGTCTTGCGACTGATGACGAGGCGCCGGGCGATCTCGGGGTTGGAGAGGCCCAGACCAACCAGTCGGAGCACCTCTTGCTCACGCTTCGTCAGAACGCCGACGTGGCGGGGGCCGCTCCGACCCGCTACCCCCATCTGACGCAGGAGCGCGGCGGCCGCGTCGGCGTCGGCCGCCGCACGTAGCTGCTCGAAGGTCGCCAATGCGGCGCGGGCCTCGGCGACAGCAACCGCGCGTTGGTCCCCCGCCAGTAGTCGCGCCAGCTCGAGCCGGGCGCGCCCCGTCTCAAGCGGTAGATCGAGGCGCGAAAGCCGTTCCAGCGCTGCTTCCAGGTACTCGATGGCGACCGTGGGCTGCCCGCTTGCGGCCGAGACGCGGGCGGCAGCGCTGGCCGCGCGCGCGGCGATGTGGTCGCGATCCTGCCTACGCGCGAACTCGCCAAGTCGCTCGGCGGCCATTGTCGCCGCGCCGAGGTCGCCAGCGGCTAGGTGAGCCGCGACCAGCACCTCGATGGTCGGCGCCGCCTCGAGATGTCGCTCGCCGAGTAGATGGAGGCGGCGCTTCAACAGCGCTACTGCCACGTCTGGCTCCCCGCGCGCCAGCCGGACCGTCGCGGCAGGAAGTGCTGTCGCGATGTGATCGTCGAAGCCTGAGAGGAGAGCCTCAGCCTCCTCGAGACGACCCTGACGTAGGCGGAGGTCGGCCAGCCGCGTGACCGCCAGGACGTGCAGGCCGGGGTAGGCATCGCTGGTCATCTGGATCGCGGCAGTCAGCTCACGCTCCGCGTCAGCCCAGTGCCCGGTCGTGACCAGGAGACCGCCGTACAGCGTGCGGCACTCGGCATGGAGGAACGGACAGCCGTACTGGTGGATGAACGCATCGGTGACCCGGCACCATTGCGTGGCGCGTTCGAGGTCGGCCGCGAGCTCGCAGGCGACCAGCATGCTGCAACTCGCGAAGACCACGGTGTCGAGGCGGCTGCGCTCGCCGCCGAGAGTGCCCGCCATCGCCTCGTCGACAAGCCTGAGGCCCTCCTCCACCTGCCCAAGCCCGACGAGCGATTTGCCGACGTCGCTCAGCGCGACCAACTCTAGGTCGACATCGCCCGTTTCGCGCGCGAATGCGAGCGCCCGCTCCGCAAGCTCCCGAGAGCTCGCAAGGTCGGTCGTCACGTACGCGCGCGTCAGCCACAGCCAGCCCTGGAGTGGGCCGGGCTCCATGTCCTGCAGCAGCCGCTCGGCCCGCGCGATCCACCCGCTTGCGGCAGCCTGGTTCCCGAGGTCCAGCTTGTAGGAGAGGCAGAGCCACATGGCCGCCCGGGCGGCCCGGTGCACGTCCCGCTCGCGACGGAACGCCCCGTAGGCGCGCTCGTAGTACTCGACGCTGCGGCGGGTCTCGCCGAGCCACCACAACGCCTCGCCCAACCCGATCAGCGCCTCCGCCGCCTCCGTCTCCTGGAGAGCGGTCGCGAACGCGGCGCGGGCCACGTCCCAGCGACCTGACTCCAGCGCGACGTTCCCGGCCGCGACGGACTCCTGGATCACCACGGGCGAAGTATGCGCCAGAACTGCCGGTGGGGACTACCATCGAGACCTCGGCAACGGCCGCTTCGTCGCTGCCATCGTCCGCGACCGGTGTCGGCGCGGCCGGGACGGGGAAACACAGACTCCAGTGCCGCTCACAGGCGGTGGACGGGTCCGGAAATAGGGCAGTTGTCCGATGCTCCCGACGCCCGCGCGGTGCATGCTCGTCGTATGAGGCGCCCGCCGAGGGATGAGGGGCGCTCCAGGGGAACCGATCGAGGGGGTGCGCGATGAGTGGCTCGGTGGAGACGTTCCAGATCGCAGCCGACGCGGCCGAGATCTACGAGTCGAAGTTCGTCCCGGCGATGTTCGCGGAGTGGGCGCCGCGCCTGGTCGACGCCGCGGGCGTCGCGCCGGGCCAGTCGGTGCTCGACGTCGCCTGCGGCACAGGCGTCGTCGCCCGCGCGGCTGCCGATCGAATGGGTGGGCGTGGCACGATCGTGGGCGTGGACCTCAACCCGGCGATGCTTGCCGTCGCTCGGCGATTGCGCCCCAACATCGAGTGGCAGCAGGCGGACGCGGCGGAGCTCCCGTTCCCGGACGGCTCATTCGACGTCGCGCTGTGCCAGTCGGCGCTGATGTTTTTCCCAGACGTCACGCGGGCGCTTCGCGAGATGCGGCGCGTCGTCGTGGCCGACGGCACGGTCGGCGTCCAGGTGTGGGGCCGCCTGGAGTCGCAGCCCGCCTACGGCCCATTCGTCGAGGCTGCCGCACGGCACGCCGGCCCGGAGGCCGTGAATCTGCTCAGCGCGTACTGGCTCCTGGGCGATCTCGAGGCGCTCGCGACGCGCTTCGAGGCAGCCGGCCTCGCCGTGACCGCGACACAGACGCATTTGGGGATTGCGCGGTTCGACTCGATCGACGCGCTGGTCCGGACCGAGGTGGACAGCACCCCACTCGGCGAGCGGATCAGCGACGAGACCTACCGGAAGATCCTCGAGGACACGCGCATGGCCCTGGCGCGGTTCCGGAGCGACACCGGACGGGTTGACGCGCCAATCCGAGGTCACCTGGTGATCGCCCGGCGACGATGAGCCCGAGCCGAACTCAGGTGCGGCCGGATCGACAGCGGCGGCGAGCGCACATCGCTCACCGCCGCTGCTCGACAACTGAAACTGGCCTCCTACGCGAAGAGGATGCAGACCGGGGCGCCCACGGCGGTCACGTCGCCGGTCGGCGTGAGCTGGCCCGTCGCGGCGTCGACGCGGAAGTGGACGATCGTGTCGCTGTTCTGGTTCGCGGCGTAGAGGAACGTACCTGTCGGGTCGAACGCGAAGTTGCGCGGCGTGTTCCCCTGCGTCGAGGCGTGGCCGGCCGGGGTCAGCCTGCCCGTGTCCTGGTCGATCGCGAAGATGGCGATCGAATCGTGCCCACGGTTGGAGACGTAGGCGTAGCGGCCTGACGGGTGGACCAGGATCTGAGCCGTCGAAAGGCGTTCGGCGGCGGCGCCCTCCGGGAGCGTCGAGAGGTGGTGCAGCTCCTCCATGACGCCGGTCTCGCCGTCGTAGCTGAAGGCGGTGACCGTCATATCGGCCTCGCCGTTCACGTAGACGAAGCGGCCGTTCGGGTGGAAGGCGATGTGGCGCGGCGCGGCCCCGCTATGAAGCGGCGCCCAGGGCGGATCGGCCGGCACCAGCTTCCCGGCCTCGGCGTCCAGCCGGTAGATCATCACCTTGTCGATGCCCTTGTCGGCGACCAGGATGCGCTGCTGGGGCGGGTCGAACGTCACGAAGTGCGCGTGCGGGCCCTGCTGGGTCGGCCCGGGGCCAGATCCCACGTGCTGCTCGACGTGCGACGCGGGCTGGAGGCGGCCATCGGCGCCGATCGGCAGGACCGCCACCGAGCCGTGCTCGTGGTTGACCACGATCAGATGGCTGCCTGACGGGTCGGTGGTCAGGTGGCACGGCTCGCCGCCGTGGGTGCTCTGGCGACTCAGGAATGACAGGGCTCCCGTCTCCTGGTCGATGGCGTACGAGGCGACCTGGCCGTGGCCCTCGCCGGCGAAATCGCGGTGCTCGTTGACGGCGAAAAGGAACCGCTTGCTCGGGTCGAGCGCCAGGAACGAAGGATCACGGTCCTCCGTCACCGAGAGCTGGGTCAGGTTGCCGGTCTCTGGATCGTGGCGGAAGAGGTAGATGCCTTCGCCCGCGCCTGACCTGGTGTACGTTCCGACGTAGACGAGATTCGGCTGCATGATCGTCCCCTAGATTTCGGTGATCGGGGGCAGCAGCATGCCGCCGTCGACCAGGATGCAGGTGCCGGTCACGTAGCGGGCGTCGTCCGAGGCGAGGTAGACAGCCGCCCCGGCGATGTCGGACGGCTTGCCCGGCCCGAGCAGGATCTCCGTCTCGGCGCGGATGTTGTAGGTGTCGTACCGCTCGCCGCGCTCGCCCGGGAACAGCCGGTTGTCGATGAAGCCAGGCGCGATGCAGTTGACCCGGATCTTGTGGGGCGCAAGCTCACGGGCCTGGCTCATCACCAGCCGGCGGAGGGCAGCCTTCATCGGGCCGTAGATCGAGTCCCAGCCCCAGGCGCGCTCCTGGTGCACGGAGGTGATGGTGATGACGTTGCCGCCGCCGCCCTGCTCGATCATGTGCTTCGTGGCGAGCTGGGTGTTGAAGTAGGCCGCCTTGAACGGCAGGAAATATCCCTGGTAGACGTGCTCCTCAGTGTGGTGGAGGAACTCCCGCGAGGCGTTTGGGTCGCGATGACCGGGGTTGGCGTTGTTCACCAGGATGTCGATCCGCCCGAAGCGCTCGACCGTCGAGGCGATGACGCGCTGCATGTCTGGGCCGTCGCTCGCGTCGCCCTGGAACACCTCGACCTCGCCGCCAGCCTCGGAGATCAGCTTCGCGACCTCCTCGGCGTGGCCGGTGCTCAGGTCCGTCGCCAGGTCGTTCACGACGACCTTCGCGCCTTCCTTCGCGTACGCCAGCGCGATCCCGCGCCCGATCCCGTGCGCGGCCCCGGTAATGACGGCCACGCGATCCTTCAGTCTCGCCATATCCTTCTCCCTACATCCTCGCTGGGCGAACGAGATGAGACAGGATGAACAGGATTGACAGGATTTGGATTTGTAATCCTGTCAATCCTGTTCACTCTAGTTTTCGCCAAGTGGCGGGGGTGAGCGACTGACCAGAGGAGAGCGGCTGCATCACGGTGGGTCGACGGCCTAGAGTACGGGTGTCGAAGCCTGGACTCTGGGGCGGACCCACCGGATGCAAG
>Ga0209382_10005930_pt1 | contig 15777 bp, 11 predicted proteins | sample SoiMetdeltSBSDD5_FD_187599 | JGI IMG/M metagenome (GOLD analysis project Ga0209382, IMG submission 187599) | Bulk soil microbial communities from a Populus tree surrounding site in Tennessee, USA - Soil MetaG P. deltoides SBSDD5 (SPAdes) (version 2) | ecosystem: Environmental > Terrestrial >...
GCCGCTTTGACCGAACGCGCGCTGGCCGCCGGGAAAATCGGCGACCGAGACTTGCGCGCCGGGCTGGCCGACATTCGCGAGCGTGACCATGAGAACGGTCTCGCTGCCGAGGTGGCGAATGTAGGCAATCGTGTCGGAGAACGTCACTTCGAACGGTGCTGACTCCACGATCGCGGTCTGGATGATTCGATTCAAGGGCGCATCGAGAACGTAGACCGCGTTCTTCGGGGGATTGGTGATGAACGCGAGCCGTCCGCCGGGCGCGAAGCGGATGCGCGTGATTCCGGCGACGGCGGCGATGCGCGCGACGGGTGCGGCGTGACGCGCATCGACGGCGGTGACGGCACCGTCGCCGCTCGCCACGTACGCCATGCGCGCGAGCTGCGACCAGGCGACGCTCAACGGATTCACACCCGTGCGCACCTGACGCGCGACCTTCAGCGCATGGACGTCGATGACGGACGTCGTGCCCGATCCGGAGTTCGTGACGAACAGTGTGCCGCTGTCCTCACTGGCGACGAGATCGTGCGCGCCGCTGCCCGTTTTGATGCGCGCCACGATCTCCGCCTTCCGCGGATCGATCGCGACGACGCCACCGTCGTACGCGGCCCAGACGTAACCGCCGTCGGGTTGGAACACGATCCGATTCGCGCGCGCGCCGGCCGCGAGGCTGGCGATCACTTTCCACGTGCCGGTGTCGATGACCGCGACTTTCCCGGCCTCGGGCATGGCCACGAAGAGGCGGCGGTGCTCGCGATCGAGCGCCCAGTCCTCGGCGGGCGACTCGAGCTGCACCATCGCCAGAAGACTGGTCCCGCCGAAACTGACTTTGGGATCGACGACCGAGAGAGTCGCATCGGCGTTGAGCACGATGACGCGATACACGTTCAAGTCGAGTGCGGGCTGCCGGAAGAGTCCTCCGGCCGTGAACGTCGCGACGCGCGCGACGCACTCTTCACGATTGAGCGGCGGAGTGTCGGGCCGATGGACGCTGAGCCAGCCGTTGATGCCGGACCCGCGGATCGGAGCGCCGGTCTGATCGCGCAGGCGGACGAACACCTCCGCATCGTGCCCTGCGCGCAGCGGCGCCTTCGCGTCATCGAGACGGCGCAAGGCGAGATCGACCGAAATCCCGCCATCGCTGGCGGTTTGGGCAAACGCAGGCCACAGCGCCAACACGGTGAACGCGAGAACAAACCAACGCTGCATGCTGTGAAAAAGACGATTCCCCTCACGAAGCTGTGAATTCACAACCCTTCCCGCATCTACGTCTACGTGCTGGACGGGCTTCGTCTCCGATGGATCTTCGTTTCCACTGGACCATGTCGTCCGCGGGCGATCGCTATCGCGGCGCGATGGAGCGCGCGCGGCAGCAGGCGGTTCCGGACCTCGACGCGCTCGTCGCGTTCTGCCGTCACGCCGAGGATTGCGGCATCGAGTCGCTGCTGACGGCGGTCGGCTTTCATCGCCCTGATCCCATCGCCCTCGCCTCCGCCCTCGGCATGCTCACGACGCGCATCAAATTCATGGTCGCCGCGCGGTCCGGCCTCATGGCACCGACGACGTTCGTACAGCAGGTCAACACCGTTGCCGCGCTCACGAACGGACGCATCTGTCTCAACATCGTCGCCGGACACACGCCCGCGGAACAGGCGGCGTACGGCGATTTTCTTTCGCACGACGAGCGATACGCGCGCACAGACGAGTTCCTGGCGATCTGCAATGCGCTTTGGCGCAGCGACGAGCCGGTCACATACGCGGGCCGCCATTTCCGCGTCGAGAACGCGAAGCTGAATCTCCGCTTCACCGATCCGAACCGCAACGGGCCGGAGATCTTCATCGGCGGCGCGTCGTCGCAGGCGGTGGATCTCGCGGTCCGGCACGGTCACTGTCTCTGGGTGCTGCCGGAAGAAACGGAAAAGCTGCGCCGGCACATCGCGCCGCTGCTCGATGCGGGAGTGGAAGCGGGCTTGATGCTGACGATTCATGTGCGCCAGACGCGCGAGGAAGCGCTGCAGAGCGCCTGCGAGATGATCGAGCACCTCGGCGCGAAGGCGGTCGAGAACCACGAGAAGTTCGAGAAGCGCAGCGACTCGGTGGCATGGCGGTCGACGTACGAGCTCGCGCGCAGCGACTCGCAATGGCTCACCGATGCGCTGTGGACGGGCGCGGTGCCGTACATGGGCGCGCCGGCGATCGCGCTGCTCGGCTCCCCCGAAGAGGTGGCCGCGGCGATCCTCGATTACAAGGCGATGGGCATCTCGCAGTTCCTGTTTCTCGGCTGGCCCGACACCGAAGCGATGTCGATCTTCACGCGCGACGTGCTGCCGATCATTCGCCGCAAGGAAGCGGAATCGAAAGGAACCGCGGCATGAATCTTCGCTTTCACTGGCGTCTGCCGCAGAGCGGCGAAGACGACGACGGCTCGCGCGGCGCGGCGAGCGCACGGCGCGAGACCGGCGTGCCCGACATCGATGCGCTCACTCGTTTCTCGAAGGCGGCGGAAGCGTCGGGCATGGACTCGCTCCTCGTCGATTTCGGATGGGCCAAGCCGGATCCGATCACACTTTCCGCAGCAGTCGGGGCGCGCACGGACACGATCCGTTTTCTCATCGCCTGGCGGTCGGGTCTGATCTCGCCGACGATGTTCGTGCAGCAGCTCAACACGCTGTCGACGATCATCGGCGGACGGCTGTCGCTCAACATCGTTGCCGGACATTCGCCGCAGGAACAGCGCGGCTACGGCGACTTCCTGCCGCACGACGACCGTTACGCGCGCACGGAAGAGTTCCTCGCGGCGTGCAATGCGTTCTGGCGCGGCGAGCAGCCGGTCGACTATCGCGGCACGTACTACACGATCGAACAGGGACGCGTGAACACGCCCTTTCAATCGCCGATCGAGCGATGGCCGGAGATCTACATCGCCGGCAACTCGCCGCAGGCGCGCGAAGTAGCGATGCGACAGGGATCGTGCTGGATGCTGATGGCGGAGACGCCGGACAAGATGCGCGCGTTGACGCCGCCGCTCCTCGCGGCCGGAAAGACGGTCGGCGTGCGCCTGTGCGTGATCACGCGCAGAACGCGTGACGAAGCGCGCCGCGCCGCGCGCGATCTCGTCGAGAATGCGGCGCCGTCGCGGCAGATGGAATCGGGCTTCATCAGCGGCAGCGATTCGACGACGTTCCGCGAGCGCTATTCGGCCGCGATGAACAGCGAAGAATGGCTGACGCCGGTGATCTGGACCGGCGCGCTGAAATCGCACGGGCCGGCATCGACGTGCCTGGTCGGATCGCCGGACGACATCGCCGGGACGATCCTCGATTACGCCGCGGCGGGCGTGACGCAATTCATCTTCTCCGGCTGGCCGAAGCTCGAGGAGATGCAGATCTTCGCCGGCGATGTGCTGCCACTGATCCGGCGCGCGGCGTCGGGCGAAGGAAACGCGGCATGAAGGATTTCCGGGGCGAGCTCGTGCGCTTCGAAACCATGCTGCGGCGCCGCGAGCCGTTCGCCATCGCCCGCTTTGGCGACGGCGAGATCCGCATCGCGCGCGATTCGCGGATCGACTATCCCGACTTCAGCTACGACCCGCTTGCGCTCGAGCAGCGCTGGTATCGCGACCGGCTCGTCGATGCGCTGCAGCACCGCCAGCGCAACTACTTCGTCGCCATCTCCGCGCCGTGCTGTGTCGGCGATGCGGAATTCTTCGTCTATCGCTCTCTGGCGCGGCAGGCGGAGGATGCGCTGACATACGCTTGTCTCTTCGCGAATTCCAACTATCCGGCGTTCCGCCAGTCGTGGCTGCCGCTGTTCGCGCAATACGACATTCATCTTGTTTGCTCGCACAAGGCCGCCGGCGGCGACGCGTTGCCGTTTCGCGTGCGCGAGATTTCGCGCGTCGGCGACAACGCGTGGATCCGCGACTACCCGCTGATCGATCGTCTGCGCGCGCGCATCACTTCGCTGAAACTGAGCGGCCGGCTGTTTCTCATCGCGGCCGGCCCGTTCGGCGGCGTCGTCGCGCAGCAGCTCTTCGCCTTTGCGCCGCGGAACACGTATCTCGACATCGGCTCGGCGCTCGATCCGCTTCTGTTCGGCCGCGAGACGCGCCCGTATCACCGCGGCGCGGCCGATCACGACTTCTGTACCTGGGACCCGGTGCGCCTGCCGGCAGCCGCGGGATGAGGATTCACGATGCAACTCCGGCCCGATCAATTGCGACAGTACGAGACCGACGGATATCTCTTCTTCGAGAACCTTTTCACGCCGCGGGAGATGGAGCTCCTGCGCGAGCATGCGTTCTCCGAAACGATGACGCGCTCGCACGGAGCGAAGCTCGAGGAAGGGACCTCCGTCGTCCGCATGCTGCGCGGGATCCATCTCGACGACCCGTTGTTCGACCGCCTCACGCGTCATCCGCGGCTGCTCGTCCCGTCGCGGCAGATCTCGAACGAGGACGTGTATCTCTACCAGACCCGCGTGGTCGTGAAGGCGGGATGGGAGGGGAAGCCGTTCACGCTCTATCCGTGGCACCAGGATTTTTCGACGTGGTACCTGATGGATCGGATGACCGCGCCGAAGCCGGTCGTCATCGGCGTGTTTCTCGACGAGATCACGGCCTGCAATGCGCCGCTGATGGTCGTGCCGCGCTCGCACACGCGCGGTCTGCTGGCGCGCAGCACCACCGATCCCGATCCTCTCGGAACGGGACAGATCGTGATGGATGCGTCGATGATGCGCAGTCTCGTCTCCGAAGGCGGGCTGCGCGCGCTGACGGGACCGCCGGGCTCGACGTTCTTCATGCACGCGAATCTCGTTCATGCGTCGAACGAGAACATCACGCCGCTGCGCCGGGCGATTCTCTACGTCGTCTACAACCCGCTGTCGAATCGCTGCCAGTCCGCGCGCGCGGATTACTTCGCGCCGCCGTCGTCCGACCCGCTCGTTCCCCTCGGCGACGATTGTTTGTTCGAGTCCACATTGCCCCTCGCCCCGCGAAGCGGGGAGAGGGTGGCGCGAAGCGCCGGGTGAGGGGCTGATGCGGATCGAGTTCTGCAGCAACTTCCATCGTTTTCCGGCCGCGCTCGCGCCGCTCGGCGATCGCGGACAGGCGGGCTATCGCGTTCTCGATCTCGTCGCGAAAGGCGTGGCGGAGCTCGGGCACGACGTCACGTACTGTCTGCCTCGCGGACTTCTCGGGCCGCTGCCGCGCGGCGTCACGCATACGACGTCGATGTCGTACGACGCGGACGTCTTTCACTATCAGAACGGGAATCTCGAAGACGAGGTGACGGACACAGACGGCATCCCGTGGGTGCGCACGTGCCACACCGATCTGCAGGTGCGCAACGTCAGCCGTTCCGTGGCGAAGCCGAACTGGGTCTACGTCTCGCGCACGCTTGCGGAGACGTACGGCAGCACGCGGTACGTGCTGAACGGCGTCGATCCGGAAGAGCTCATGTACTCCGCGACGAAGGAGGACTACGTCGTCTTCATGTGCGATTTGCGGCGCGCGATCAACAAGGGATTCGACGTCGCGCTCGATCTCTGCCGCGAGCTGGACTTTCGTCTCGTGGTTGCAGGGGGCTCTGTCGATGCCGCCGACGTCGAACGATTGCGCGAAACATCGGCCGGCGCGAACGTCGAGTTCCGCGGCGAGGTCTGGGGCAGCGAGAAGGCGGAGCTGCTCGCCGGCGCGCGTGCGCTGCTTTTTCCGACGCGCATCAACGAGGCGTTCGGCCTGGTGATCGCCGAGGCGCTGATGTCGGGCACGCCGGTGATCACGAGCAACCTCGGCGCATGCCCGGAGCTCGTGTCGGACGACGTGGGCTTCGTGTGCGGCTCGATGGACGACTACCGGCGCGCGTTCGAAGCCCTCGGCAGCATCGATCCGCAGCGCTGCCGCGAGAAGGCCATGCACGAATACCACTACCTCCGCATGGCCGGGGAGTACGTTCGCGAATACGAGAGCGAGATTGCGCGATGCGGGCAAACGTCATCTATCACGACGACGGCGTAGGTCTCGCGTCCGACGCGGAGATCGTTTCCGAGCGTCTCCGCCGCCTCGGCGTCGAGGTGACGCGCAGCGAGTGCTTCGACCATCGCGGGCCGGCGCGGCGCTGCGACATCAATCTGTATCTCGAATTGTTCGATCCGTTCTGGCTGGACCAGGCGCGCGCGGCCTATCTGATTCCGAATCAGGAGTGGCTGAGCGTTGGCTCGCTGCCGGACATCGCCACGCTCGACGCGGTGCTTTGCAAGACGCGATTCGCGGACAACGTGCTTCGACGCTACGGCATCCCGACGTCCTACATCGGATTCACCTCGCGCGACCGCTATCGATCGTCGGTCCCGAAAGATTTCGGGAAGTGGCTGCACTTGGTCGGCCGCTCGGGACAGAAGGGAACGGAGACGGTCATCGAGACGTGGAAGGAGAATCCCGGCTTTCCGCTGCTGACGATCGTGCGTCATCCGGACCATCACGAGTGCGCGGGGATGATCGCCCGTGCGGGCGCGGCGAACATTCGCGAGATCGCGGCGTATCTCGGCGAAGACGATCTGATCGAGATCCTGAACAGCCACGAGGTGCACGTCTGTCCGAGCGAAATCGAAGGATTCGGACATTCGCTGAACGAAGCGCGCTCGTGCAAGGCGGTCGTCGTGACGACGGACGCCCCGCCGATGAACGAGCTGGTGACGCGGCGGTGGGGTGTACCGGTGACGGCGGACGACGTCAGCGAAGACCCCGACTACCCTGGGATCACGCGGCGCTTCCACGTGACCACGGAACGACTGGCGCAGGCGGTGCGGCGCGTGATGGCGCTTTCCTGCACCGCCCGCGCGGTCCTCGGCGAGCGGGCGAGGGAGCGCTTCCTCGAGGAGGATCGCCGGTTCGGCAAGGCCTTCGACCTTTTCATCCGGATGCGACACAACCCAGGGCACAACAATGGAGGCGCGGCGCATTGAGCAGCGATCCTTTCCTCGCCAATCGCGAGTTCTACGCATCGGCGCGCGTCGTCGAGCACTACGCGAGAAACGAGACCCTGAGCGAATCGGAGTCGAAGATTCTCGCGCGGCATGACGCGGCCATCCGCCGCGCGGAGCTGCTCGACATCGGCGTGGGAGGAGGGCGCACGCTGCCGTACCTGCGTGCGCGCGCGGCGCGATACACGGGCATCGACGTTTCGCCGCCGATGATCGATCGTTGCCGCGAGCGATTTCCCGATGCCGTCCTGCTTCCCTGCGACGTGCGCGATCTCTCTCCGTTCGCGGACGATTCGTTCGACGCCGCCTACGCGATCTTCAATGGACTCGATGAGCTGCAGCCGGACGATCGATTGCGCGCGCTCATGGAGATCCGGCGCGTGCTGCGTCCCGGCGGACTCTTTCTGTTCTCGAGCCACAACGTCGGATGGCGAAGCGACGTTTGCGACGATCCGGCGATCGTGATCGAGCAGATGATGGGAGCCGAGCTGCCGACCTACTACATCGGACCGCAGCGGCAGATCGCACAACTGGAGGCGGCAGGCTTCGAGACCATCGAGATCAGCGACGTTCACGGCGACGTCGCCAATGAAATCGCGAGCTCGCCCGATCCGTGGCTTCACTATGTGGCGCGAAAGAATGGACATCCTTCTCCTCCCCTGCTGGCGGCGCGCTGATTTCCGCAGCTCGGACCCTGAGAAGCGCCGTGCGTTCCGCTCGCCGGAAGAACTGAAGGCCTGGCTAGGCCAGGTGCTCATGGCCGAGGAGAAGGCGGCGCTCGAACGGTTCCTCGGTGGCGCGCGATGAACATGCTGGCCATCGTTCCGGTGATGAACCTCTGGGAGTCGTACACGCTGCCGATGCTGCGATCGCTGGCCTCGCCGCGTCCGCTTGCGCTCCTCGTCATCGACAACGGCAGCGACGGCAGCGCCGACCGCGTCTGCGAAGTCGCCGACCGCTTCGCCGCGGTGAGCGTGATTCGCAATCGAGGCAATCGCGGCGTCGCCGGGTCATGGAATCAAGGAGTGCGGTGGGGAGCAGCGAACGGCTACGACCATTTCCTGATCATGAACAATGATCTCGTCGTCCATCCGCGGGCCATCGAGAATCTCACGCGTGTCTTCGAGCGCGACGACGTCTACCTGGCTTCCATGTACGACGTCGGCGACGATCTCGGCGCGCCCGAGGATCTCCCGCACTTTCGGCTCACGCCGCCGACCGCGGCGCCCGCGCCGAACTTCTCCGCGTTCCTCATCGGCACGAAGACGCTCGCCGCCATGACCGCCAGCGGCGATCCTCTTGGCGGGTTGTTCGACGAAGGATTCTTCCCCGCTTACTTCGAGGACAACGATTACTACTACCGCCTCAAGCTGTACCTCGGCGAAAGCTCGGCGATCGCGTCGACCGACGCGCTCTGCTACCACTACTGCGGTCGCACGCAATATCAGTCGCCGGACGCGCCGATCGTCCCGCCTGATCGCTACGAGGAGAACTGCGTTTACTACATGAAGAAGTGGGGCGGGAAGCCGGGACAGGAGCGATTCCGATCGCCGTTCGGGCAGTCGTGATCACACGACCGCCGCAGTCGTCGTGGCCGGCGCGCCGCCGTCGCCCGCTACGCGATGAAGGCGAAGAGATAGGCCATGGCGAAGTCGCCTCCTTGCCGGGAATGAACGCGCGCGAACTACGTTTCGCGGAGGAACGTCAGCGCCTGACGCGCACGCGCCGCAGCTCACGGCGCTCGCTCGCCCAGCTCAGCTTGTACGGCTCGTCGCCGCGGCCGAGGTCGAATTCCGCGAGATCTTCGGCGCATGCGGTGCGGATCTCGAAAGCGAGAAGGAGGCTGCCCGGCGAGACGTCGCCGTACTCCGGGAGAAAGCCGGTGTTCCAGGTGCAGAGAGTGCCGGCTCCGGCGGCGCATAGATCGATGGCGACGACCCGTTCGCCGTCGAGGAGCCCGAACGCGCGCATTCGCCTTTGCGCGATGAGCGGCGGAACGGCCCGGCGTACGAAGGCGCGGTGCTCCTCGCCGGCGAAGACCGAGTGCCCGGGACGGGCATCGTGTAGCGTGAGGAAGGTTTCGCCGTCGAGCGCATCGAGCTCGCGGATGACCAGCCCGCGCGACGCGGCCGCGCGCTCCGCGCGGAAGAGGCTCTTGCGGAAGGCGCGGCTGCGCCCGGCGAGCCAGGCGTCGTAGCCGTTCGCCAGCGGTGTCCAGATCACCGGCCGCGCCGGTTCCCGCTCGTCGGGGAAGCCGGTGGCGAGCAGGGGCGACTCCTCGCGCAATTCGCGCAGCGCCAGCACCGGCACGACGTCGAGCGCGGCCTGCATGAGCGCGCCGGCGCCTTCGCCGCCGATGACGTCGTTGTAGTCGGCCAGACGGCTCACGAAGTGGGCTTCGCCGTCGCCGATCACGAGCGGCAGCAACCCCACCAGTTTCCCATCGCGGCGCGCCGTCACGACCAGCGGGGTCGCTGCGCCCGCGCCGGCGTGGAACCACGCGAACGACGAGAAACACCGATTGCACGCGGTCCGCTCGAGCAGCGTGTCCCACTCCTCTTCCAGCGCGGCGACCGCCTCCCACGAAGTGACGACGTCGATCTTCACGACGTCGACCTTCACGACAGGGCGTGTCCATCGACGGAGGCGATCCACCCGCCGCCGGGAAGGGGATGCGGATCGAAGTGGTGCATGCCGTCGCGATTCCATCCATTGCCGCTGGCGCCGAAGATCGGGCTCTCCTCGATCTCACGCTCGCGGTACGACTCCGGCGTGAGCTCGAGGATCTCGAAGGCGCGCACCTGCCGGCCGTAGCACTCCGCGCAGTCCTGCGCGAAGCGGTACAAACGGCCGCCGATGTTCCGCGGCTGCCCTGCCGGACGGGCGATGCGCCGGTCGCCGGTGACGATCGGGCTCAGGGGATGCTCGGACCACGGTCCGCGGAGATCATCGGCGGAGTAGAGTGCGAGCGTGTCGTGGGCGTGCGGCGTCGTGCAGACGAACATCCACCACCGATTCCCGTGGTGAAAGACGCTCGGGTCGGCGCCGTAGAGCGGCAGGAGATCGTGCGCGAAAGCCCATCGATCGGGAAAGCGCTCAGCGCGATAGAGACGGATGGCGCGGGCTCCGAGCGTCTCCGGAATCATCCAGACCTGGCCGTCCCACTGCACGACCGAGGGATAGGAAAGGTGAAACGGCTCGCGCAGCACCGTGCCGTGCGCCGTCCACGACGCGCCGTCAGCGCTGGTCGCGTAGCCGATCTCGCCGCGCCCGGTGGCGCCGCTGAGCACCTCCATGAAGAGATGCCAGCGGCCTGCTGTCCACAGCATGAACGGATCGGCGACGAATCGCGCGTCCACCTCGGGAAACATCGCAGCGGAAATGGCCGGCTGGCGCGAGGGCGGCGAGAGCGCAAACGGCGCCTCGCCGCGGATGACGTCAATGGACCAGATCGGGCGCGCGCTCACTTCCCGGGATCACCCGCTGAACAGGTTCCACGTCAGAAAGACCGCGCAATCATTGAAGTCGCAGTCTCCCGTGGCAGGGGAATCCTCGGCGATGAGGACGTACGACCCCTCGTACGCCGTTGCTCCATACGCGAGCGTCACGTACGACAGGATGACCTGTGCGGTCTGGCCGCTGTTGCTCGTCACCTTGATGAAATACGAGGCCGTGCCGGAGTTGAACGTGGCAATGGGCTGGCCGTTACTCGCCTTCATCGCCGTCGGCGAGATCCCGGTGCCCGAAATCGAGGCGACGACGGCTTGGGTCGAGGAGTTCAGGACCTGCAGCGTAATGGTCGCGGAGGTCTGTGTGTAACCCATCAGTGTGACGACGACATTGTTGGGGATGGGGGTTGGCAACTGAACGTTGTTACCCGATTGTCCTACTTGTGTACACGGCTTTACCGGTCCGTTTGACATGATGCCTCCCTAAATCCAGACGGTTGAGGTTGGGAGCGCCTTGCGGCGCTCCCGTTGTCTTGAGCCGAGGTCACGGTTTTGGCGGAGGAGGAGGTTCCGGAGTCGCCGTCGGCTTGGCGTCGATCGCCTTCTCCTTCTTGTCGCGCGGACGGAGGAAGCGGGCGCCCGGATCGATCGGCGGCGCCTGGCGCTCGGTCGCCTTTGGCGCGGCCACCGTCGCCGCCGGAGCAGCCTTGAAGGTCACCGGAGACTGGACGTGGAAGAGACCCCATACACCCACTCCGTTCTCCTGGATCGGCAGGCTCTCGAACAGGTAATCCCCGACGACGGCGTTCGTGCCGCCGGCGCTCTTGAGCACCAGATCCCAATGGTTGCCGGAGCCGAAGCCGTCGCGCGTTCCCATCCATTGCGAGAAACTCGAGTTGTCGCCGATCACGGCGCTGACGTTGCCGCTGCCATCGGGCAGGTACGGCTCCTCCTGCCACACGTGTCCGTGCAGGGTCAGGGCATTGTCCGGGAATCCTCCCAGGCCCTCGCCGTGCAGCATGCGGAAGCGAACCGGCGTCCCCTGGGTGGCGACGAAAGTCGGCGTGAACGGAGGTCCGGTCTGCGCCGCGCCCGAATTCGGATTGACCGGCAGCAAATTCGAGAACGTGTATGTGAGGTCGAGGCAGTTCAGACTGCCACCGCACGACGCAGGAACCGAATAGCCCGAGTAACGCGAGGCCTGCCCGCTGCCGATGGACGTATAGAGCTCGGTGCCGTAATTGACGGAGTTGAAGTTCGCGCCCGTGCCGGTCAGATAGACATTGTCCTGCAGCATGGTCACGAACTCGCGGAAGAGCGGCGAGCCGCTGACGCTGCCGCTGTAGACGTCGGCCGTGGTGTCATAGACGCCGGTGGTATTGCTGCAGGCCTTGGCGGCGTTGCACCAGATCGCCTTCGGCGGCTCAGTAATGAATGCTCCGATGGCGGCGTGCGGCGGCTGCTCGATCGGATCGGCCGCATAGAGATTCGCCGAGCCGAACTCGATCGGCGTGTAAGTGATCGCGCCATTGGTGCCGAAGGTCACATTGCCGCCATACCAGGTGTAAGTCGTGGAGTTGCCCGGGCTCACGGTCGTGTCGCCGTACATCTGCAGGTTGAATCCGACGTTGACGCCGTTCTGAGAGGCGGCATTGGCCGAGGCGAGCTGGGCGTGCAATCCGGCATAGGTCGACGGACAAAACGCGACGTTCGCCGTGCTGTTCGTCGGCCATCCGCTGTAATTTGTGTCCGGCGACGTGAAGACCGAATTCGTCGTGTCGAAGCGATTGAAAAGCACGACGTTGACGCATTCGCCGGCGGCGGCGCGCAACACCAGCGGCGCGCACGGAAGCGTCGATCCAGCCTGGCACGGCAGCGGCGACGGGATCGTCCCGCTCGAGTTGGTCGGCACGTAAACGATCGGGTTTGTATTGGTCAGCGTATTCGTGTTCGTGCCGTCGTTGCGGTTGTAGTACGAGATCGAGTAATTCTTCGGAGCTACCGCCGCGACGTAATAGGTGCGCGTGGCGGGGCTGCAGATGGCGCCGCTCTGGGGTCCGGCCCACGGCGTGCCGCCATTCGGATTGTTCGGCGCCGGCAGCAATTTGATGCTGAAGTTGTTGCCGTTCATGATCTTCGACGGATTGCCGTTCGTCGAGTAGGCGCGCAGCATCCCCCAATTGCCCTGCAGCTGATCGTTCTGTCCGGCGCCCGGCTTATAGAGATAGTCGGCGAACGGCAGGACGCCGCCCGGCACGCTGCCGCTCGGCGGCTGCGGCGTCGTCGGCACGGTAAAGAGGTATTCGAAATGTTCGGAGATACCCATGGCCTGGTTGTCGCGCCAGCCTGAATTGCTGTTGGACGGCTCGAACAGCCACTTCAGCCCCTGGACGTCGAAATTGTGATTGAAGAAATGCGCGCCGACGAGGATGCGGAGCTGGACCTTATCGCCCTGATAGGCATTGAGGATCGGTGTATAGGGATCGAACATCTGCGCACCGGGCAGCGGGGGCGGGAAAACGAAGTTGTAGGACCCCGAAGTCGTCTGCGGACAGGGCGGAGACGCATTTCCATTGACGCACGTCCCGGCCGGCGGCTGGGCGTTGATGTTCGTATTGAAGCCGCTGACCTGAGTGCGCTGCATCGATGAATAGACATGGCCGAGGTCGTTCTGCAGCGGTGTGTTGGTGACGCTGGGACATGCGCCCGTGCCGTTGGCGATGCGGAACGCCAGCGGCTCATTGCGATAATTGACTGTGAACGTGCCGAGGCTCTGCGTCGAGTCGATCAGCGCCGGCTTGAGCGTCGAGATGCTCGGCGTGCAGCTGCTCTGCGGCCCTTTGCTCACGTTGATCGAGTTCACACAATCGGGCCATCCCCAGTATTGCGAGCTCGATGTAATCGACCCTTGAGCGTAGGGTGTGTATGGTCTGGGCTGGGTGACGCTGCCGGCCTGGTAGGCATGGGCGAGGTCCTGGAACTCCAGCGCGAACTCGCGATAGCCGCTCTGGCCGGAGGTTTGCGAAATGATCGCCTGCCACGACGTCGGCCCGCCGTCCTGGCTCGGACGCCCGGTGTTCGTACCGAGCTGCACGCCGGTCGACGGCTCGGTCCAGGTCGAGCTGGTCGGCTCGATGAGCAGGCCGGCGTAGAGCCCGATCTGCTGGTGCGTCGACGGTCCGAAGTGATCGTGCGTGAACACCGTGCGCAGCGTGCGGTCGCCGCTCTGGTTGCAGTTCGGCACGCTGCCGTCGACGCAGCCGGTCAGTTCGTCCGCGTACCAGCGCTGGACCGTGGTCTGCGCGCCGAGCCAGTTCTGTCCCGGAGGCGGCGTCGCGCTGATGGGAGGCGGCTGCGCCACGAGGCAGGGAGGTGCGCCGGTGGTGCAGCCGTTCCAGTTGTTGATGGCCTCGATGCGGTCGCGCACTTCGTCGGGGCTGAGCGTTCCGTCTTCGTAATTGAAGCCGTTCGCTGCGCCGTCGGAGGCGAGGACGTCGAATTTCACCAGGTGGATGTGCTGGCCGAGGATGTCGGTCGGCGTGCGCACCTGATAGTCGTCGAGCTCGTAGTAGCTCGGGACCAGATTCGTGTGCCAGAACTCGACGAAGTCCGTGGCGCTGTTGGCGCGGAAGAAGAACGGTTGCGGCGTATAAGACGAGCTGCCGCCCGTGACCGCTCCCTGCACGTCGTCCCAAAGGGTGATGAAACGCTGCTGCGGGTAATGCCAGCCGGCCTTATTGAAGGCGACGTCGGTCTGTAAGACGGCCGCCTTGTAGCGTCGCATCGTGCCGACGGGGTTGCCGTTGTCGTCGATGGCAGGATCGGCGAACGGCGCTCCCGGCATGGCGCCGTTGCTGTAAGGCGCCTGTTTGCGCGGCAGGCCGTTGGTCACGAAGCTCCCGGCAGTCGCCGATCCGGGCGTGTAGCTCGGATGATTGCGGACGCCCATGTACTGGATGGCGGCGAGCTCCGTCGGGGTCCCGGTTTCGGGAAGCTGCTGCCAGTTCAGACAGCCGTTCGAGCAACCGGACGGAAATCCTGACGGCGCGCTGAAGCCGGGCTGAATGAAGCCGGTGTTGTCTTTGGAGAAGTCCCACTGATTCTGCTGTTGATTGGTGACCGTGCCGGTCAGGAGGTTGTGGCGCGGCAGGCCGCCATTGAGGCAGGTCGTCGGATCGCTTGGATTCGTGCAGGCGATGTCCAGCGGCGGGCGTGGCGGACGGTGCCCGGCGATCCCGGGCACGAAGAACGGGTACCCCGGATTGCCGGTGCCGATGGTCTGGGCCTGGAATCCGATGGCGTTGCTGCCGTTACTATTGCAGGTGCTGATGTTCGTCGCACAGACCGGGACGATCTTCGTGGCCGCCGGCATGAGGGCCATGGGATACGTCGGCACCGGAACGACCGCCGGAATCGGCGTGCCGGAGGCGATCTCGCCGTCCGGCAGGGCACGATTGGGGGTAGTGGTGACCACAGTGCCGTTGGGATTGAGCGCCGTGCCGGCTTCGAAGACGTCGTGCACGCGCCACATCGACCACATGCCGGCGGCGAAGTGCGGGTAGAAGTGGCAGTGGAAGATGGAGTCGCCGGCGGTCTTGTTGCGGTTGCCGCTGCCGTTGTAGACCATCTCCAGCGTGAATGCCGCTCCCGGGCTGATCAGCTGGCTGTCGAGATAGCTGCCATTGGGGCTGTTCGGCGAATGCAGCCACTGGTGGGCATGCTGGTGGTGGATGTGCGTGAAATTCGCGCCGGCATGCAGGATGCGGAAGGTCACGTGCTCATTGAGATAGCTGTGATAGACGTTGGACGGATCATCGGGGAAAAAGGCCATGGTCGCCTTGCGTCCGGCCAGTGGGGTTCCGACGCTGCAGGACGAGGGAGTGAGAGCGCATGCGGTCAGCGCCTGCGTCGTCGCCGACTCCACGTTCGGCTGGTCCTGCGGCTGGTTGGACGGTTGATTGGCCGGGCGGTCGACCACCATGGCCGGATCGCCGACGGCCCACGAGGTCAGGAAGAACTCCTCGAATTTGCATTCCACGCAGGCCGACTGCGTCGAGTTCGGAGGGCCGGCGTTGGGACCCACATTGATCCGGTTGGCGAGAATCTCCGATCCGATGCCGCCGGTGCCGTAATTGATGGCGAAGTTGTCCTTGCCGGCGCCAAGGGTCGACGGATCCGTACCGTAGCTTTGGCCCACGTAATAGTCCTTGAACGCCTGAACGGCGTTGATCACCTCGTGATAAACGATGGTGAATTCACGGAACGGATAATTGCGATTGGGAGAGGCGGGAACGGGATTGAACTCCGGCCCGCTGACGGTGAACACGCCTTGATTCGGCCCCGT